>Ga0193750_1000523_pt1 | contig 10455 bp, 6 predicted proteins | sample L1c1metaG_FD_160569 | JGI IMG/M metagenome (GOLD analysis project Ga0193750, IMG submission 160569) | Soil microbial communities from a riparian zone of the East river system, Colorado, United States - L1c1 | ecosystem: Environmental > Terrestrial > Soil > Riparian zone | place: USA: East River...
TCAGTAGTCCGCGGCGCGCCTCTCGAAATATGGGCCTCGTGAGTATCGCCCGGCCGACTGTTAAAGCGGCGCCAAAGGTCCTTCAGTCGGTCCTGCAATTACTTCTCCGGTCGGTTTAAAACGCGAGCCGTGACACGGACAATCCCACGTTTTCTCCGCAGCGTTCCAACGTACAATGCAGCCCATGTGCGGACAGACGGCCGACCGTTTGTGCACTTCGCCGTCGGCATCTCGATAGGCCGCGACCTTTCCGTGTTTTGATTTCACGATCATGCCTGCGTTGCGTTTTAGCTCGCGCACTGAATCCCCTTCCGGCCGGGCCAGGCGATCTTTGATCAGATAATAGGGATAATCCTTGTTCTCCCGCAGATAATCCCACACGCCGCCACGAACAATTTTGCGGTCGGGCGAAAACAAATCCTCCCACGGATTCTTCCTGCCAGTTGCCCAATCGCGCGCCATCATGGCGGAGACAGTGCCAAAGGTGATACCGTTGCCACAAAATCCGGTCGCGATGAATTGCCGCTCGGCATTTTCGCCGATGAAAGGCAAGCCGTCGTTGGTCTCGATCACCTGTCCCGACCAGCGATTTTCAATGTGGGCGTCGGGAAAAATCCTGCGCAACCGGAGTAGCAGGTTGTTGAAACAATGGTCCTCGGCTTCGACCTGACCGGTCTTGTGATCTTCGCCGCCGAAAATCACGTAATCGTAATCTTCGTGTCGATCGATCCGCAAATAATCGTAGGGCTCTTTTGTGTCGAAAAACATGGCCATGGGCAATGCACCGCTTGGAATGCGCGCCCCGAAAACGTAACTGCTGTAGAGCGCGAGCTTTGTCTGAAACAACGTCGCTGCCGTCATGCTGGCAAAGCCGACTAATGGATTGTTTGTTGCGATCACGACGCGCCCGAAGCTGATCCAGTGTCCATTCGCTTTGACGCGGCGCTTTTCGGCGTCGAATTCGCTGGCCGCCGTCTTTTCGAAAACGTGTGAACCATTTCCCGGAATTGTCTCGATCAATCCCCCAAGATATTTTCGCGGATGAAATTTCGCCTGGTTGGCGAACCGAATTCCCGGCACACCAAAGTGCGGGATCGAGTTGAGATAGGCCGCGTCGAACCCCATCTTTTGTGCGAGATCGGCGTCTTCTTTCAATTTCGCCGTTTCGCCTGATTTCCCCCCTTCGAGCGGAACGTGCAGATAGGCGGGAAGCCGTGTGAACTCGCAATCGATCTCCTCAGCCTGGACAAGGGCTTCGATTTCATCGAGCGCCGCCGCGCCTGCATCCCAGGCAGCCCCAGCGTGGTCGGCTCCGAAATTTTTCGCCAGAGTATGCAGTCGGGTATCGGTGATGTAAGTCAGATGGGCAGTGGTGTGACCGGTATCTATTGTCGCCAGGCGCGTCCGTTCAATCAGCGCTACGGTGAGACCTCTCTGCTTCAAGAGATATGCAGTGGTAATTCCGGTGATACCTCCTCCAATTACCAGGATGTCGACGGAAATGTCCCTCTTCAGTGCGGGAAATGATCTGATGCGGCCGGTTTCGAGCCAGTATGAGGTTGATCTCATTTTCACTTCATCGCTCGCAACGAGGCGTTCAGCCTTCAATAAAAATCGTTTTGCCGCGCCGACGCGTCGGCGACTGCAGATAACCCGTGGGCGAACGGGCAAACCGATGGCACGCTTGGGGCGCCATTAAAGCAACGGAGTCGTGCAGTGAAGGAGTAATGCATTTGTCTCGCTGCTCAGCTACTCATCACTCCTCCACTCCACGGCTGCCCAAATTGCGCGGGTAGCGCAGCTTCACTTCACAAGCGGTCATCCCGAGCGAAAGCATTCGGGGCTGGGCGCACAGACTGAAAGTCCGTGTTCAATCACTCCACAAAGATCTTCCCTGCCCGCCGGCGAACGTGCCGATCACCCGGAATGTTGATCTTGGAGGTTAACGATGATGGTTCCATCAGCGAGCGAACGTTCTCGACCAGATCGAACCCAGCATTAGGAACTCGATTCAATCTAAGCCAGCCAACAATGGCACGGCGTTGCAGAGGGACGGCCAGTTTGCACAATTCGACCACATTGAGGCGGAGACCGACAACGGGAGTCATGACCTCGAGAAAAGATTCTTCGTCTACCCAGATCGCGGCCGCACGCCAGATCGCTTTGCTGACGTCACGCCCGAATGTCTTACTAATGTACGGTAAAATGCGATGGCGGATTCGATTCCTCGAGGAACCCAGCTCGCGATTGGTTTTATCTTCGCAAAACTTCAAGCCCCGTTGTTCGATATAAGAGTCAATCTCGCTCCGCCATACTCCAAGCAACGGTCTAAAGATCGTTAACTTGGTTTTGCCGATGCGATGAATTGAGATGTTGCGCATCGCGGCCATGCCCCCAGGACTGGCTCCGCGAAAAAGATTCAGCAACGCGGTTTCCACCAGATCATCAGCATGGTGTGCGAGAAAGATCCTGGTACAACGGCGACGGCGGGCGGCCTCGACAAAAAAAGCAAAGCGCGCGAACCGGGCAGCGGTCTCAATCGACAATTTCGATTGCTTGGCCAAAGCGCCGACATCAGTCGACCCAATCTCGCAGTCGAGCTGGAGGTCTCGCGCGATCTTTCCGACAAAGCGCGCGTCCCTCTGCGATTCGCGGCCGCGCAGTTGATGGTTCAGATGGCAGACAACCAATTTGTTGTAGCCCAGGTCGACCAGGAGATGCAGCAGCGCGATGGAATCGCGGCCGCCGGAAACGCCGATAAGATAGCGACGAGTTGGCGGAAAATCGCGGAGGAATCGTTCAGACTCAATTAGCCCGCAATGTTGTTGCGACTTCACCAGGCAAACGTCCAACGCTCAACGCACAACGTCCAACATCGAATACGGACCGGTTTCTTTCTGGGGAGCACAGGCTGCCAGCCTGTAGCATTCGGTAGCTTGCCGAATGCAAATTTTCGCATGTAAGTTGTGTTTGCAACGCAGGTTCGCGGCAAGCTGCCGCGAACGGCAGACTGGCAGCCTGCGCTCCCCAGAATTAGAGCGGGATTTGACAATGAATGAACGTTCATTCATCTTTCGACGCCATGTCCCAACCCCAGCTTGAACCTTCCCTCGATCGCCGCGTCCAAATCCTTGATGCTGCCTTGGTTTGTTTCGCCCAACGTGGCTTTCACCAGACCAGTATGCACGATATCAGCGCAGAGGCGGGCATCAGTGTCGGCCTAATTTATCGCTATTTCGCCAACAAAGAGGCGGTCATTTCAGCCATGGCCGACCGGCACAAACATGAAATCCAGGAAGTCTTGGAACGCGCCAGACAAGCGCCCACCTTACTAGAATCCCTCGAAATTTTGTTCACCGCGCATTGCTGCGAAAATTCGCCGAAAGTGTTGTCGGCTTTTGTCGTCGATCTCTACGCCGAAGCTTCTCGCAATCCCCAGGTGGCGAATCTGGTGCGCGACGTTTTGCAAACCTCGATGGACGGCGTAACCGATTTAATTGCACGTTCGCCGGAAGGGAAAAATGCCGCCGGCGGCCTCGCCCCCAACGAATTGTCGGAACTAATATTTGCTGTCGCTCGCGGAATGTTGATGCGGGACGTTTTGCAACCGCAGGAGATGACTGAAGCGGAAAGGCGCACAGCGCAATTGGAAGTTGTGCGACGTTTGTGGCGCCTGCTTTTCACTAACACCATGGAGCTCGCCGGGGTATGACGATAGCAGTTTTGATTATTACGATCTTCGCACTGTTGTTCGCGCTTGCCGCGATTGTGTTCTTTAAGCTGAGAGCTCCAACGGCGGGAGCAGTTTTTGCAATCCTCGCCTTGTTCTTCACGCTAGCGGACGTGAAAGCTTTTCAGTTTCGCAAAATGGCCTCTTCGCCAATGACGATGCCTCCAACGACGGTATCGAGTGCGCCGGTCAAGGAAGAAGATTGGCCGCCCGTCCTTTCGTCCGTTGGATCAATATCAGCGGTGCAGGGCGCGGTGGTCTCGACTGAGCTTGGCGGAATTGTTAGTGAGATCAGGTTTCAAAACGGTGGCGAAGCGAAAAAGGGCGACACCTTGATAAGACTCGATGCTTCAGCGGAAGAAGCGCAGTTGCACACGGCAGAAGCGGATTTGGAATTGGCGCGCGCCGATCTGCAGCGCAGTCGCGATCTGGCCGCACGCCATGTCATTTCCAAGGCGGAGCAGGATGCAACTGAATCGAAGTTCAACAGGTTGAAAGCTGTTGTCGATCAAATGAGTTCGATGATTACGAAGAAAGAAGTGCATGCGCCTTTTGACGGGCAGCTTGGTATTCGCCAGGTGAACGTGGGGCAAAATATCAATGCAGGTCAGCAGGTCGTTCCATTGGCTGTGCTCGACCCGCTCTATGTCGATTTTGCCCTGCCGCAGCAGGAGCTTTCGAAACTTTCCAATGGATTGGAAGTCCGTTTGCACAGCGACGCGGTGCCTGGCCAAGAATTCAAAGGCAAACTTACTGCGATTAACTCAATGGTTGACGCGGTGACACGGAACGTAACGGTGCAAGCGACGGTGCAGAACCATGATCACGTTCTGCGGCCGGGGATGTTCGGGAAAGTAGAAGTGGAGCTTCCGGAAAAACATAAAACGCTGGTCGTTCCCGGCTCGGCGATTTCATACGCGCCGTTTGGTAACTCGGTTTTTGTGATCGAGAAGAAGAAGGACGAAAAAACCGGGAAGGAAACGGAGACGATTCGGCAACAGTTTGTGAGGCTAGGCGAAGCGCGGGGCGATCTAGTGGCAATTACCGACGGCTTAAAACCGAATGAACTGGTTGTGAGCACCGGCGTTTTTAAATTACGCAATGGCATGCCGGTCGTAATCAACAACGATCTCGCGCCCAAGCCCCAGGTAAATCCAACGCCGGTCGATTCGTGATGCTGCGAAAATAAAACCGCGATGAAATCTTTCACCGATCTATTCATCAAGCGGCCGGTGCTGGCGATGGTCGTGAGCTTTGTCATTCTCATCGCCGGATCGAAGGCGTTGCTGCCAATTTTGTTTCCGAGCCTGCAGGGACTCGGCGGGTTAACTGTGCGCCAGTATCCGCGCAGCGACATTGCATCGATCACGGTGACGACGGTTTATGTGGGAGCGGATGCCGAACTGGTGCGCGGATTCATCACCACACCGCTGGAGCGTGCCATCGCCGCGGCCGATGGAATCGACTACATGCAATCACAAAGTCAGCAGGGCGTTTCGACTATCACGGTCCGCTTGAAACTGAATTACGATGCTCACAAGGCTCTCTCCGACGTTAGCTCGAGGGTCGATGCCATCCGGCGCGAGCTGCCGCCGGAAGCGGAGATTCCGGTAATTGCGATCCAAGCCGCTGATTCGCAGTTTGCCTCCGCTTATCTCAGTTTCACATCCAACATTCTTCAGCCCAACGAGGTTACCGATTACCTCGTACGTCTGGTCCAGCCGAGGCTGACCTCGGTCGGCGGTGTGCAGAAAGCGGATATTCTTGGCGGAAGGACATTTGCCATGCGCATCTGGATGAAGCCCGAGCGGATGGCGGCGCTAAATATCAGCCCGACCGATGTCCGAGATGCGCTATCTCGAAACAATTTCCTTGCCGCTGTCGGCAATACCAAGGGTTCGCTCCTCCAAGTCAATCTAACCACGAACACGGATTTGCACACCGCTGATCAATTCAAGCAACTCGTCGTGCGTCAGGACAAGGGCACCCTGATTAAGTTGGGAGATATCGCGGACGTCGTTCTTGGCGCAGAAGACTACAACACCGAGGTGCGTTTCTCCGGTCAAAAGGCTGTGTTCATGGGCATCTGGGTCCTGCCCAATGCAAACTCGGTCGACGTAATCAAACGCGTGCGCGTCGAATTGGATCAGATCAAAAAAGAACTCCCTACTGGGATGACAGCCGAGATGGCCTATGACGCCACCGCCTACATCAATGATGCCATCCACGAAGTCGTAAAAACCTTGATGGACACTTTGCTCATCGTGATGGTCGTGATCTTTTTGTTCCTCGGGTCGTTCCGATCTGTTCTTGTCCCGATTGTCGCGATTCCAATTTCTCTCATTGGCGCATTGTTTTTGATGCAGCTCTTTGGCTTCTCCCTCAATCTTCTCACTCTGCTAGCGATTGTGCTCTCGGTCGGGTTGGTCGTCGATGATGCCATCGTCGTCGTTGAAAATGTTGAACGTCACATGCGCGAGGGTTTGTCGCGCATGAATGCCGCATTGGTGGGCGCGCGCGAACTAATCGCGCCGATCATTGCCATGACGATCACGTTGGCCGCGGTCTACACTCCGATCGCGCTGCAAGGTGGATTGACCGGCGCGCTCTTTCGCGAATTCGCTCTTACCCTTGCCGGCGCAGTTTTCATTTCTGGGGTCGTCGCATTGGTGCTGTCGCCAATGATGTCGGCACACTTGCTTCGCCCTGAGCACGGTGACCACGGGTTCAGCGGCTTTGTGAACCGAACGTTTGATCGCTTTCGCGATTGGTATGGAAGTCACCTGGATCGGACATTGAATGCGCGCCCGGCCGTTTATGTAGTCTGGGGCGGAGTCTCCCTTATAGCCCTCGTCATGTTCGTGGCGATTCCAAAAGTAGCGACAAAAGAACTGGCGCCGAAAGAAGATCAGGGAGTCATTTTCGGCATCATTACCGCGCCGGCCAACGCAACCATTGACGATACCATTCGTTATGCCGATGCCGCCGGAAAAGTTTTTCAGGATATCCCCGATACCCGTTTCACCTTTCAAATCACTTTTCCAGATAATGGTTTCGGCGGAATGGTTTTAAAACCGTGGGGCACACGCAAGACGCCAACGAAAGCGTACCTGCCGGTCGTCCAGCAGAAACTTGGGGCCATTCCGGGAATCCAAATGTTCCCGATCATGCCCGAAGCGCTCCCGGGCAGTGATAATTTTCCGGTCAGTTTCGTAATCGCCTCCACTGCCAGCCAGGAACGCATTCTCGAACTGGCCAGGCAAATTTTCCTCAAAGCAATGCAGGCACACGTGTTCCAATTTGGCGACATCGACACCAAGATCGATCAGCCACAGGCGCAGATCGTTTTCGATCATGACAAGGTTTCGACCATGGGCCTCGATATGCAGCAGGTCGGAGCCGATCTTTCGGCCAGCATCGGCGGTAATTTTGTGAATCGGTTCAACATGGACGGCCTGAGTTACAAGGTGATCCCGCAAATCAAACGGGTGGACCGGCTCAATCCGGAACAGCTGCAAAACATTTACGTCACCGGTCCGAACGATCAGCTGGTGCCACTCAGCACCATTGCAACGATCGAGCATAAAACGGTCGCGCGTTCGCTGAACCGAATGCAACAGCTTAATGCCGTCACCATTAGTGGCGTGCCCAGCGGTTCGGTGGATTCCGCCTTAAAATTCCTCGAGGACGAAGCGCACAAAGTTCTGCCGGCCGGTTACGTTATCGATTACACGGGCGGATCACGTCAGTTGCGAATTGAAGGCAGCAAATTCGGCGCAGTCTTTGCCCTCGCCATCGTTTTGATTTTTCTCGTGCTCGCGGCGCAGTTCAACAGTTTCCGCGATCCATTTATCATCCTTCTTGGCTCAGTCCCGCTGGCCCTTTTCGGCGCGGCCATCTTCATGTTTCTGAAGATGCCGTTCGGCACTTTCTTTACCGACCGTTGGACGACTTCGTTCAACATCTATTCCCAGGTAGGCCTCGTTACACTGGTCGGTCTTGTTTCGAAAAATGGAATTCTCATCGTGCAGTTTGCTAACGAGCTTCAACGGCAAGGACTGGAGAAACTCGCAGCCGTCGCTCAAGCCGCGCGTATTCGTTTGCGCCCGATCATGATGACGAGCGTCGCGACAGTGGCCGGCCATTTTCCGTTGACGCTGGTCACGGGCGCGGGCGCGGCCGCGCGAAATTCCATTGGTCTGGTGCTGGTCGGCGGAATGACTATCGGAACAATCTTCACGCTCTTCATCGTTCCATCGCTCTACATGCTCATTGCCAAAGAGCATAAAGAGAAATCGTTGGCCGAAACTGAGGAAGAACCGCAAGAGACTGACGAGCTCACGCCGGAGTACGCCATGGCACGGGACGGGAACGGCAACGGTTGGAAGCAAGCCTGATTTGTAGCCGCGGTCGCCGGCTGCGGCCGTCCGATTATTGTTTGAGCCGCTACACGACGAACGCGAGAAATTTTCTTCATCGCGGCTAGACTCATTCCCCCGCGACAAGCTCGGGGCCTTGAGCCTGTCGAAACGGCAAATCCGGTTGAAGCGTACGCGCTCCGAACCTATCGTGGCCAACTTCTGAGGAGCCTTAGCTCAATTGGTTAGAGCGCTGCCCTGTCACGGCAGAGGTTGCGGGTTCGAGCCCCGTAGGCTCCGGGGGCCACGGGAATCGTGCTCGTGCTTGTAATCATAATCGATCTTTGATTACCTCGGCTCCGCGTTGCAGCAGACATAGAACACCGAACATCGAATGCGGATTCGATACAGGCTGGAAGCGATGTAAGAACAGCTCGGCAGCGGCCAAGCATGCATCTAAAAGATAAGGCTCGATGCAAAGGTTAGATGTCGGATCTGTCACGCTGATTGCAGCTACTGGGCTCGCGGCCGGGCTCGTCAACGCAATCGCAGGTGGCGGTAGTCTGATTTCATTCCCAGCGCTCGTTGCGACGGGGCTGCCGGCGGTGACCGCTAATATAACGAACACCGTTGCATTGTGCCCGGGATACTTTGGCGGAGCGTTCGCCCAACGCCGCGATCTCGTTGGCCAACGGAGCCGCGTGATGATGTTGCTTCCTACAAGCTTAATCGGAGGTGTGGTTGGGGCGCTCCTACTGCTTTGGACAGGCGAGAAGACGTTCGATATCCTTGTTCCGTTCCTGCTGCTTTTCGCGGTCGCGCTCCTCGCGTTTCAAAATCAGCTGCAGGCTTTCATGACGGCGCGCAAACATGGCGCCCACAGCGAAGCCTTCTCGATTGTGCCGGTGGGAATCGCTGCGATCTACGGCGGCTACTTCGGCGCGGCGCTGGGCGTGATTCTGCTCGCGGTGCTTGTGGTGGTCATCGACGACTCGCTCATCCGACTCAATGCGCTCAAGCAACTGGTCTCGCTCGCGGTCAACGTGAGTGCCGCGGTCGTGTTTTTGTTTTTGGGGCGAATCGATTGGACAATCACCCTGGTCATGGCAATCGCTGCGCTGGCTGGCGGTGCGATCGGCGGCGCGATTGCCTCTCGCGTTCCTGCGAAACTGCTCCGCTGGATCGTGATTGTGGCCGGCCTCGCCATGTCGGCCGTCTACTTCGCGCGGCTATAGCCGAGAGTCCACATACGCTTGCGTTGAACTAGCAAACATCGAACACCGAACATCGAATCGCGGAGTAGCCGCGTGACGCGCAGCGTTTTACGCGGCGATCCTCTTCCAATCGTCTGGGGTGAGCTGAAGTTTCACGGCCGCCATATTCTCCTCGAGATGCGTGAGCGATGCTGTTCCCGGAATTGGCAACATGACCGGCGATTTCTGCAGCAACCAGGCGAGAGCGAGTTGCACGGCGCTGACGTTATGGCGTTTCGCTTCGGCTTCGAGTGGATTGCCGGATTTGGTTAACGAACTTCTCCCACTCCCGCCCACTGGAGCCCATGGCAAGAATCCCATCTTTTCTTTCTCGCAGTAATTGAGCACGTCTTCCGATTCGTGGTCGGTGATGTTGTATCGGTTCTGAATGCTGACAATGGGCAAAATCTTTTTCGCCCGATCAATTTCCTGCGTCGTGACGTTCGATAATCCAACGTGCCGAATCTTTCCGGCGTCCTGCGCGGCTTTCAGCGCGCCGAGCGATTCTTCGATCGGCACCTTGCGATCCACCGTGTGCAATTGGTAGAGATCGATCCGCTCGAGTTTCAATCGCTTGAGACTTTTATCGACGCATTGCGATAAATACTCGGGGCGACCGTTCGGTACCCACTGTCCCGGACTGGGCCGAGTAATGCCGCCCTTGGTGGCGATGACCAGTCCTTTTGGATAAGGATGAAGCGCTTCGGCGATCAAGAGCTCGTCCGTTTCCGGACCGTAAGCATCGGCCGTGTCAATCAAGTTGACGCCAAGCTCGATCGCACGCCGCAGAACTTTTTTCGCATTCTCCCGATCGGGCGGCCAACCCCAAATCCCCTCGCCCGTCAGGCGCATCGCCCCAAAGCCGAGCCGATTGACCGAAAGATCGCCGCCCAATTGAAACGTGGATTGAATAGCTGAAGTCGTCACTGCTGAGGCAAGTTTTTGAAAAACCGTTCCTGCCAGCACCGTCGCGCTGCCGGCAATCGTGGTACCAAGAAATTTTCGCCGAGTCATCACCTGTACGATAAGGCCCGCTTCACTGAGTTCAATGGACCAGTCGTTATCTGACGTCTGACTACCTGGCCTGTTTGATCCGCGCGCGATTTGAAATGTG
>Ga0193750_1000524_pt1 | contig 10443 bp, 9 predicted proteins | sample L1c1metaG_FD_160569 | JGI IMG/M metagenome (GOLD analysis project Ga0193750, IMG submission 160569) | Soil microbial communities from a riparian zone of the East river system, Colorado, United States - L1c1 | ecosystem: Environmental > Terrestrial > Soil > Riparian zone | place: USA: East River...
CCCGAGCGCACGCTTTCCACCTCATAGCCCTCGGCGCCGTCGGCAGATCCGATCGGTCGGATGTCGACGACGGTACGTTCGGCCATCACGCGCGCGCCGCGCTTCTCGGCGAGGTACAGATAGTTCTTGACGAGCGTGTTCTTGGAGCCGTGGGGGCAGCCGACCATGCAACGACCGCACAGGCGACAGCCCGTGCGGTCCGGTCCCTCGCCGCCGAAGAACGGGTCCGCCACCGTCTTGCCGGGCTCGCCGAAGTAGACGCCGACGGGCGTCTTTTTGTACGTGTCGCCGACGCCCAACTCCTCGCCGAGCTCGCGCAAGAGCTGGTCGGCGGGGTCGTCGTGGGGGTTCTGCACGACGCCGAGCATCCGTTGAGCTTCGGAGTAGTGGGGCGCCAGCGCGCGCTCCCAGTCCTGCATCTCGGCCCACTGGCGATCTTCGAAGAAGGCCTGGGGCGGCACATACAGCGTGTTGGCGTAGCCGAGGCTGCCGCCGCCGACGCCGCAGCCCGAGACGACCGAGACGTCGCGGAAGGTCGTCATGCGGAAGATGCCCTTCATGCCGAGCATCGGGTTCCAGAAGTAGCGCTTGAGGTCGGCCGTCGTCTTCGGCAGCTCATCGTCGGCGAAGCGCCGCCCGCACTCCAGCACGCCGACCGAATGGCCTTTTTCGGACAGGCGCAGCGCCGACACGCTGCCGCCGAAGCCAGAGCCGATAACCAGCCAGTCGAAGTCGAAGCTGTCGCTTTGCCGATCCATGGTCGCGAGCGCCGCTTCGCCCGAAGGGCGTCCCCCGGCGCTTGCCCGGATCCTACCGGCTGCGCTGGCCGCCTGGCCAAACCGGCCCGCCGGCGCGAGCTCCTGGCGCTGCACGCCGGGCGGGCGCGGGCAGCGGTTTGTCGCAGCGCCCGCGTGGGTAGGGCCTGTGCACGTCGTCACTTCAACGCGGGAGGAAACCATGGTTAGAGGCCTGCTCGGTCTGCTCATCGTCATCGCAATCGTGCTGTTTCTCGTGAAAGTCGCCGTCGTCGGCGGAATCGTCGGCGCGATCGCGCTGATCCTGCTGATCCTGATCGTGCTGGGGCGCGTGTAGCGCGCCGCTGCACGCCCTTATCGGGCGGGCGCTCAACCTCGCTATATTCCGTGAAGTAATGGCGGTCCAGAGGCTGCGAAATCGGCCGTGCGGCGGTCGCTATGGGGACATCGTGCAGGCGATCGGCAACACGCCGCTGGTCGAGCTGCCGAGCCTGTCGCCCAAGCCCGGCGTGCACATCTGGGCCAAGCTCGAGTCGCACAATCCGACGGGCTCGGTCAAGGACCGTGTCGCCCGCGCGCTGATCGAGGACGCCGAGGAGAAGGGCGCCATCTCGGCCGGGCAGACGATCCTCGAACCGACCTCGGGCAACACGGGCATCTCGCTGGCGATGATCTGCCGGCGCAAGGGCTACCCGCTCAAGGTCGTGATGCCCGAGAACGTCACGCCCGAGCGCACGCAGCTGCTTCAGATGTACGGCGCCGAGATCGTCTACTCGCCGGGCGACCAGGGCTCAAACGGCGCGGTGGCCATGTCGCTGGAGATGGCTGGCGAAGACTCCTCGGTCTACATGCCCTACCAGTACGGCAACGAGGCCAACCCCAACGCCCACTACAACGGGACGGCGGTCGAGATCCTCGAAGAGCTCGACGAGATCTCAGCCTTCGTCGCCGGCCTCGGCACGGGCGGAACGCTGATGGGCAACGGCAGGCGCCTGAAGGAGACATTCGGCGACGCCTGCAAGATCGTCGCCGCGGAGCCCATGCAGGGCGAGCCGGTGCAGGGCCTGCGCTCACTCGACGACGGCTTCATCCCGCCGATCATCGACATCTCGCTGCTCGATCGCAAGATCTTCGTGACGAACACCGACGCGATCTCCTGGACGCGCAAGCTGCTCGACGAGGAGGGCGTCTTCGCGGGCGTCTCCACCGGCGCGATCGCCAGCATCGCCGTGCGCATCGCCGGCGAGCTGGATGAGGGCAACGTCGTGTTCGTCGTCGCCGACGACGGCTGGAAGTACCTCTCCAGCGGCATCTACACGCTGCCGGTCGAGGAGATCGAGAACCTGGACTCGACCGTCTGGTGGTAGCGGCGCACTCGGCGATCGCCCGCAGCGTGGGGGGCTGGGCATGAAGATCGCGCAGAACCTGCTCGACGAGATCGTCGCGCACGCGCTGGCAGGGCCGAAGATCGAGTGCTGTGGCGTCGTCGCCGCCCAGCCGGCCGAAGCCGGCGCGCAGCGCACGGCGACGCGCGTATACCGCGCCGAGAACATCCACGCGAGCGCGCTGAAGTTCGAGATCGACCCGATGGACCTGTTGCGCCTCAACAACGCGATCGAGGACGAGGGCTGGGAGATCGGCGCGATCTATCACTCACACGTGCGCAGCGCGCCCTACCCGTCGCAGACGGACATCGGCTTCGCCGCCGGCTGGCCCGGCGTCGAGTGGATCATCGTCGGACTTGCCTCGGGCGAGCAGCCGCTCGTGCGCTCCTATCTGATCGACGGGCCCGAGGTCCGCGAGGTGGCCGTCGAGATCTCCGCTGATCAGCCTCTGGGCGAGCGCGGCGGCGTGGGGGAGGCGGCGAGCTGAGCGACAAGCCGCTGATCTGCCCGTCCTGCGGCTCCTCGCACCCGCGAGTTGAGCGGTTCTGTCCCGACTGTCGAATGCCGCTCGTCCACGTGCCGGGCAGCGAGCGTGAAGCGTCGGCACGCCAGCGCAAGGCGCGCAAGATCAAGCCGCAGTACGCGGAAGGCCAGCTGGTCAAGGTCGCCTATGCGAGCAACCAGCCCGAGGCCGAGCTGATCGAGGCGCTGCTGCTGGAGGAGGGCATCCCCAGCATGTCGCGCCGCTCCGGTGGCTTTGACGTCCCCGACTTCCTGGCCGCGGGGCCGCGCGACATCCTCGTTCCCGAGTCAGGCGCCGACGCCGCGCGCGAAGCTCTCGCGCCGACGCCGCCCGGCTAGGCGAGGACGGCCTGCTGGCCGGCTGTTTCCGAGGTGATCGAACGGATCTCCTCGGAGGCCCGCTCGAACTCGGCGTCGGACAGCACCGGCGTGCCCTCGAAGGGCAGTTCGCGCTGCAGCTCGATCCACGCCTGCGTGGCCGTGTACTCGTCCTTGACCTTGACGGTCACCGGCCGGGGGATGCGATAGGTGCGCAGCAGAAGCACGTGCAACGGCTGGTGGCGGCGCCAGCCGAGGCGCTTTTCGGCGTAGTCGGGCGTCCACACGTAGAACGGCGAGAGCGCGTCGACGCAGCGCGGGTCGGCGATCGTGAAGTGATCGGCCACCTCGGCCCATGCGCGGATGCGTACGCGGTCGGGCTGTTGCATGGGCGCGCCGGAGGTGAACGCGTGCAGCAGCGGCTCGCCGTCGCTCCAGACGCCCTCCTCGAGCGCTCGGCGCAGCTCCGGCTGGTGAGACTCGCGCACGAGGTCGCCGGTCTGGTGGTCGAAGGTGGGGTACAAAAAGAAGCGCTCGTGAGCCAGCCGCAGCGACTTGCCCGGTTCACGAATGCCGCCCTTTCTGAGCGTGAGGAGCTGCTCGCCTTCCGCTAGCGCACGGACGGTGACAGCCCATTCTTTGAAAGCAATTGGCATAACGATGAAGCTAAGAAAGCGTCTCTATCTAGCCGGCGTTCCGCCTCTTTTCGGCGGTCGCTGGCTCGTTAAAGATACGAAACACAGACGGAAATCCCAAACTGCCTGCAAATCGGCGGTTTATTGGCGACGTTTACGCGAGCGATGGCGGTGCGGGGCCGCGAGCGCCGGCCGGTCGCCGTGTCTCCGTCTCGATCCGACTCGGTCGCCACGATGCCCGGCCGGGCGACGTCTTGGCGTTGGACGTCGGGAGTCATCCGTCGCCCCGGCGTCCCAGCCCATCGTCGGCCCGTCCGAATCCCCCTCCGCCCGGCGTTTCGATGCGCAGCCGCTGCCCTGCGCGCAGCGCGCCCATCGCCTTGCCCGCCAGCGGCGCGCCGTCGAGCAGGTCGCGGCCGGGCGCGCCCGGCTGGCCGCCCGCGGCGCCGCGCGGGGCATGCCGGCGACGCTCGGCGATCAGCGAGAAGCGCATCTCGCGCAGCGCTTCGATCTCACGCACGACGCCGTCGCCGCCGCGCGTGGCACCGGCGCCGCCGGAGCCACGACGCAGCGCGTAGCGCACGACGCGCAGCGGGAACTCCCGCTCGAGCGCCTCGATGGGCGTGTTGAGCGTGTTGCTCATCGCCACGTGCACCGCGCTGGGACCGTCAGCGTGCGCGCACGCTCCCTGACCGCCGCCGAGCGTCTCGTAGTAGGAGAACGCCTCGCCCGCCGATGTGGACTCGGCTCCGAGGGTCAGGTTGTTCATCGTGCCCTGCCCGAGCGCGCGCCCGAACGCGCCGAGCACGAGATCGGCGACGCGCGAGGAGGTCTCCACGTTGCCGGCCGCCACCGCGGCGCCGGGCTGTGCGTTGAGCAGCGACCCCTCGGCCGCGCGCACGTCCACGGGCCGGTAGGCGCCGGCGGACGGGGGGATGTCGGGGTCGGTGAGCACGCGCACGGCGAACAGGCACGCCGAGCGCGTGACGGCGAGCGGGCAGTTGAGGTTGCCGTCGTGCTGCGCCGCGCTGCCGGCGAAGTCGAGCGTCAGTCGCTCGCCCGCGACTGTCGCGCGCAGGCGCAGCGCGAGGTCGCCCTCGCGCGCCTCGAGCACGTCCTCGGCCAGCAGCTCGCCGTCGGGCAGCGCCGCCAGGCATGCGCGCGTGCGCCGCTCGGCGTAGTCGAGCACGGCGTCGGTCGCCTGGCGCAGCCGCGCGGCGCCCAGCCGGGCGGCGAGCGCGGTGAGCCGCAGCGCGCCGATGCGGTTGGCGGCGAGCTGCGCGCGCAGATCGGCGCGCCGCTCCTGTGGTTGGCGCATGCGCGCGACCAGCTCGTCGATGGCTTCATCGTCGAGCCGACGAGGCGCGATGACGACCCCCTCCTCGGCCAGTGTGCGGCTGTCGGCGGGCATCGACCCGGGCACGCGCCCGCCGACGTCGGCGTGGTGCGCGCGGCTGGCCGCGAAGCCCAGCAGGGCGCCCGCGCTCGCGGCCGCTCGCGCGTCCCCGTCTGCGCCCGCGGCGAACACGGGCGTGATGACGGTGATGTCGGGCAGATGCGTGCCGCCGGCGAAGGGATCGTTGAGGATCCAGGAGACGCCGGGCGCGTGACGCTCGCCGAGCACGGCGGCGACGGCGGCGGGCATCGAACCGAGGTGCACGGGGATGTGCTCGGCCTGCATGACCATCTGGCCGTCGGCGTCGAACAGCGCGGTGGAGGCGTCGCGCCGCTCCTTGATGTTGGAGGAGTGCGCGGAGCGGATCAGCGCGACGCCCATCTCCTGGCAGGCGGCGCGCAGCGCGCCGCTGACGACCTGCAGCTCGATCGCGTCTAGCGCGCTCATGCGCGCGTCTCGTGCGCGCCCGGCTCGGCATCGTCCGGATAGTCGCTGCGACCCGGCGCGTCGCCGGTGTCCGCGCGCTGCAGATGCAGCGTGCCGTGCTCGTCGACGGCGCCCGACCAGCCCGGCGCGACGAGCAGAGTGGACTCGGGCAGCGCGCAGAGTGCGGGACCGCGAACGCGCGTGCCCGGGGCGAGCTCGCCGCGCAGCACGCGAGCGTCGCGCGTCGCGCCGGCGAACACGACGGGCGCCCTGTCGGGCTCGCCTTCGAAGCGCCCGGCGCCGTCGTCGGCGCTGTCGCCGCCCCCGTGCGGGCGCAGCGCGGGCGCGGCGCCCCAAACGGAAGCGCGCACGTTGACGAGCTCGATCTCGGCGGCGCTGTCGCGGTAGCCGTAGCGCTGCTCGTGCGCGGCGGCGAAGGCCTCGCACAGCTCGTCGGGATCGTCGGACTGCGACTGCTCGACGGCCAGCTCGAAGGACTGGCCGCTGTAGCGCAACTCGTAGGTCACGCGCCGGCTTGCGACGTCGCCGGCAAGCGCGGTGCCGGCCTGGCGCAGCAGCTCCTCGCGCAGCTCGCGTAGGCGCTCCTTGCTGAGCTGCTGGCCGCGCAGCAAGACGGTGCGCGAGACGTCGTGACGGGGCGCGGCGGCGGCGAGCCCGAGCGCGGACAAGACGCCCGAGGCGCGCGGGCAGAGCACGCGGCGGATGCCCAGCTCGTCGGCCATGGAGCAGGCGTGCAGCGGCCCGGCGCCGCCGAAGGGCATCAGGGCGAAGCGGCGCGGGTCGATGCCGCGCTGCACCGTGAGCACGCGCAGCGCGCCGAGCATCTCGGACTCGGCGACGCGCACGATCCCTTCGGCGCAGGCGAGCGTGTCCAGGCCCACTTCGGCGGCGAGGCGAGCGACGGCGCGCTCGGCGGCGTCGCGATCGAGCGCCAGGCCGCCGGCCAGCGGCGAGTCCGCGAGCAGCCGCCCGAGCAGCAGGTTGGCGTCGGTGACGGTCGCCAGGTCAGCGCCTGCCGCGTCGACGCCCCCTCCGCGCCCGTAGCAGGCGGGCCCGGGATCGGCGCCGGCCGACTGCGGCCCGACGCGCAGCGCGCCGCCGGAGTCGCGCCAGGCGATGGAGCCGCCGCCGGCGCCGACGGTGTGGATGTCCAGGGCGGGCAGCGCGAGCGGCCGACCGGCGATTTCGCGCTCGGCGGTCTCGGCGACGTCGCCGCCGTCGATCAGGCAGACGTCGCAGGAGGTGCCGCCCATGTCGAAGCAGAGCACGTCGCGCTCGCCGGCGAGCTCGGCGAGCAGCAGCGCGCCGCCGACGCCGCCGGCGGGCCCGGAGAGCACGGTGAGCGCGGCGTGCGCTGAGGCGCGCGCGACTTCGGTAAGCCCGCCGGAGGACTGCATGATCTGCGGCTCGGGCAGGCCGAGCGAGCCCGCGTCGTCGGCCAGCCGGCGCAGGTAGTCGGCGAGCAGCGGCGAGAGGGCGGCGTCGAGCACCGTGGTGGCCGTGCGCTCGAACTCGCGAAATGTGCCGACGACGTCGCTGGACAGCGACAGGCGCGCGTCGGGCAGCAGCTCGGCGACGAGCTCGCCGAGCTGGCGCTCGTGCTGGGGGTGGGCGTAGGAATGCAGCAGCGCCACGGCGACGGCCTCGGGCCGGCTCTCGGCGACCTCGCGCACGAGCTTGCGCGCGGCGTCTGCGTCGAGCTCGCGCAGCGGCCCATCGGGCGTCGTGCGCTCGGGGGCGGCGAAGCGCAGCTCGGCGGGCACGAGCGGCGCGGGCGGCGCGTCGCAGAGCCGGTACAGGTGCGGGCGGGCCTGACGGGCGAGCTCGATGACGTCGGTGAAGCCGTCGGTGGCGATCAGCGCGGTGCGCGCGACGCGGCCCTGCAGCAGCGCGTTGGTGGTGACGGTCATGCCGTGCGCGAAGCGGCGCACGTGCTCGGCTCGCGCGCCGGCGCGCGCGAGCACGAGCGCGACGGCGTCGAGCACGGCCTGGGACTGGCGGGCGGGCGTTGAGGGGACCTTGGCGGTGTGTACGGCGGAGTCCTCGCCGACGAGCACGGCGTCGGTGAAGGTGCCGCCGACATCGACTCCGAGGAGCACGCTCGGGAGCCTACGCGACGGCTGCGGACGCAATTGAGCGGCGGGCCGGCTCAGGCGCGGCTCGGCGTGTGACTATGCGGCGGCGAGCTCGCGATCCTCGGTTTCGGCAAGGTGCTGGTGCGACGGGCAGTAGCCGTTGTGCGGCAGCGGCACGCGCTGGCAGGCCGCGCCCTTGCGCGTGGTGGCGCGGCACTGCGGCGGCGCACCGCTGACGGCCGCGTAGCCCTCGTGTGGGTGCTGGACGACGAACTCCTGCGCGTACTGCACGTAGCGGCAGACGACCTGGTGCACGTGCGACTGCGCGGACATGGGAAAGTAGTTGCGGATGTCGGCGAACAGCGTGCGCTCGGGGCGCGCGAAGTAGTGGCGGTCGGTCGCCAGGCGGGTGACGACGGCCTCGCACGCGCGCAGCACGGCGGCGTGGTTGGAGGCGGCGGGGGCGCCCGGCGGCGGAGGGACGATCCGGGGAGCTAGCTCCCTGTAGATGGCGCGGCTGAACTGGTACATGGCTACTCCCTCTTTCTCTATGGAGCACACCCCCCGGTCTCAGAGACTCCAAAAGCCTTCAATTCCTTTACGCCCGATAACACGTCTGCGATCAGAAAAGACCTGAGATAAAGGCGAGACGGGCAAGTTTTTAGATTTAGGACCCCCCCGGGGTCCGGTTTGGCGTGGCGGCTGGGGCTCGGCCGGGTGCTGCGGTCCCGCGGCCGAGGCTGCGGCGAGGCTTTCAGCTCCAGGCCTGCCAGGCGATCGCCCCGTCGCCGTGCCGTGCCTGCTCGCCGGGGCGGAGGTCGCCACGGACGACGACGTGGCGGCCGTCGAGCGCGGGGTTGCGCTCGGGACGGTCCAGGCGCTGATGCGCGCCGCGGCTCTCGTCGCGCGCGAGCGCGCAGCGGGCGATCGCGCGCACGAGCGGATGATGATCGTGAAGCAGCCGCGACAGGCCGTCGGCGCTGCGCACGATGCCCGCCTCGCGCCACAGCGCGTCGCGCGTGTCGGCGTCGACGAGCGGCGGCGCGGGCAGCTCGCGCAGTCGCGCCAGCTCGGCCTCGCCGGCCGCGCGACGGACGCGCGCCGGCTGGGCGAGCGCGTGCGCGACGGCGCGTCGCGCGAACACGAAGCACTCGCTCAAGGAGTTGGAGGCCAGCCGGTTGGCGCCGTGCAGGCCTGTGCAGGAGGACTCGCCGACTGCGTAGAGGCCGGGGAGCGTCGACTGCGAGTGCAGGTCGGCGACGATGCCGCCCATCGTGTAGTGCGCGGCGGGCGCGACGGGGACCAGCTCGCGCGTGGGGTCCAGGCCGGCGTCGCGCAGCGCGCTGACGACGTTGGGAAAGTGCGCCGGGTCGACGTGGCGCATGTCGAGGCCGACGGAGCGCTCGCCGGACTCCTGCAGGCGGGCCTGGATCGCGCGCGAGACCTCGTCGCGCGGCAGCAGCTCGTCGACGAAGCGCTCGCCCCCGGCGTCGTGCAGCGTCGCGCCCTCGCCGCGTATCGCCTCGGTGACGAGGAACCCCTCGCGCCCGGCGACGCCGATGACTGCGGTGGGGTGAAACTGCAGCAGCTCGAGGTCGGCCAGGTCGGCGCCCGCCCGATGGGCGAGCAGCAGGCCGACGCCCTGCGAGCCGGGGGGGTTGGTCGTGCGCGCCCACATGGCGGCGCAGCCGCCGGTGGCGATCACGACGGCGCGCGCGGCGACGATCTGACCGTCGTCGCAGACCAGGCCCTCGCAGCGCCCGTCAGAGCTCCACAGGGCGCGGGCGCGGGCGCGCTCGAGCACGGCGATGCGCGGCTCCTCGGCCACGAGCGCGGAGAGCTGTCGCACGACGCGTCGCCCGGTGGCGCTGCCGCCGGCGTGCACGACGCGGCGCACGGAGTGGCCGCCCTCCAGCCCGAGCGCAAGGCGCCCGGAGCGATCGGCGTCGAAGCGCACGCCGAGCGCCTGCAGGTCGCGCACGCACTCGGGCGCGTCGTGCGTGAGGATCTCGGCCGCGGAGCGGCGCACCAGCCCGCGCCCGGCGAGCTCGGTGTCGCGCAGGTGCAGTGCGGGGCTGTCGTCGGCGGCGAGCGCGGCGGCGAGGCCGCCCTGCGCCCAGTAGCTGGCGGTCTGTGCCAGCGGCGTGGCGGAGATCAGCGCGACTGAGGCGTGCTCGCGCGCCGCGCACAGCGCCGCGTAGAGTCCGGCCGCGCCCGCGCCGACGACTGCTACGTCGGTCTCGCGCGAGACCGCCAGTGAAGGCGCGGGCATCGCCGAGAAAGGTATCTCGCCCGCGCGGCCGACCGGCGCGCGGCTATTTGGCGGCGGCGCCCAGTTTGAATTTGCGCAGCGCTTCGCGCTCGGCGGGAGAGAGTTTGATCCCTTTGCCGCCGGGACCGGCTGTCGCGCCCCCCGCCCCGGTGGCGCCCGCGCCGTTGGTGCTCGCCGGCGGCACTGGAGCGCTCGCGCCGGTTGTGGCCGTGCTCGATCCCGGCGTCGTGCTCGGCGCCGCGGGGCTCGCGGCGGACGCGCTGGCGCCCGGCGACGTCGTGGTCGGCGTCACCGGGGCGCTGGCCGCGGGCGTCGTCACGGTCGCCGTGAAGGGGGCGCGGGACGGGCCGGAGCCGCCGGCGAGCTTGACGAGAGCGGCGGCGAGCACTCCGAGCGCGAGCGCGACGACGACGGCGATCGTGGCGATCGGCGTCTTCCAGTTGGGCGTGGCGGCCAGACGCGTTCGCGCCGCGGCGCCGCAGCGCAGGCACCAGTCCTGATCGGGGCGCAGCGGCGTGCCGCAGAGCGGGCACGCTTCGCTCCCCGCGCCGCGCTGCGGCGGCGCGGGTTGCGCGTCGCTACCGGCTGCCGGCGCGGCGCCACGGGCGCCGCTTGTGGGGTGCGAGGACGCGGCGGCG
>Ga0193750_1000527_pt1 | contig 10424 bp, 10 predicted proteins | sample L1c1metaG_FD_160569 | JGI IMG/M metagenome (GOLD analysis project Ga0193750, IMG submission 160569) | Soil microbial communities from a riparian zone of the East river system, Colorado, United States - L1c1 | ecosystem: Environmental > Terrestrial > Soil > Riparian zone | place: USA: East River...
AGTGGAATCTGACCGCTGCAAAACAGGAAGCGTCCGGTGCGCATCCCTTGCGAATAAGGACCGATTGCCGCCGGCGCTTCGCTGGTGAAAATGGGCTTCTTCATGTGGCCGATTGTAACTGGAAATCTACGGTGCACAACGGCATGGCAGGCCGACTTTGCGCATAATGACAGGCCTCGCGGAATTTTTTTGAGCAGCCGCCCCGAAATCCTTCGGGGTTGCCCTACAATTACATTGTTGCATAGTGAAAACCCCACGGCGCCCCACGGTCGGCGCCATCACGGCTGGGTAGCTCAGTTGGCAGAGCAGTGGACTGAAAATCCACGTGTCGGCGGTTCGATTCCGCCCCCAGCCATTCTATAAATGAAGTACGATTGGAAAGAGGCGGGAGAGGAATGGTCGGAACCGTGGGGTAACTCTGCCGCGCAATGGGCTGGCACAATTTTTCCGCGGATTCGCGAGTGTCTGCCGGCGGGCACGATCTTGGAAATCGCGCCCGGGTTCGGGCGGTGGACGGATTATCTGAAGGATTACTGCAACGAACTATGGGCCGTTGATAAATCGAGCGATTGTATCGAAGCGTGTCAGCAGCGTTTTGCGAGCGTTTCGCATGTCCGCTGCTACCTGAATGATGGCCGCTCGTTGTCGATGATTCCCGACGCGTCAGTGGATTTCGTTTTCAGTTTCGATTCCTTTGTACATCCTGACCGGGACGTGGTGGAAGCGTACATGCGCCAACTTGGAACGAAGTTGAAAATCGGAGGCAAAGGTTTCATTCATCATTCGAATTTTGGGGAATACGTTAATTCGCCGCGCGAACGGCTTCCGGAAGCGCTCGCGAAGCCGTTGATCAAGGCGAAGATTCTCGACTGGGCGCATCATCGAAACCCCAGCATGACCGCCGAGTTATTTCGCGCGCTGTCCGAGCGAAACGGGCTGCATTGCCTGAGTCAGGAGCTGGTGAACTGGCGTGGGAGACGCCTGATCGATTGCCTTTCGCTGTTCGTCCGAAGTGATTCAGCCCCTGAGAAGCCTGCGAAAATAATCCGGAACCCGAACTTCATGCGCGAGGCGGCCCGAATTCGCCGGCAGTGGCAACCACAGGCGTGAAGGTAGTTGCCTAATCGGCTTCGCTTGTTCAAGATCCGCGGCATGCCCGAAGTTCAAGCGCCGCCGCCCTTGCCAAAATCACAACCGTGGTTCGGGCGACGTCATAGCACGATTTTCAAATTGCTCGGAGTCGGAGCGCTCGTTCTGGTGCTGCTGATTCCGCTGGCGATGATCACGGGCGTTTTGAGCGAGCGATTGCAACGGCGGAATGAGGCCGTTGCCGACATCACTTCGTCGTGGGGCAGAGAACAAAATGTAATTGGGCCAGTGCTCGGTATTCCGTATCAATACAAATTCAAGACGGTGAAAGAAATTCCGGCACCGGACGGAAAAGTAGAGCGCCGTGAAGTGGAAGAGACTGCCACCGCAAACGCTTATTTTCTGCCCGAAACGCTGAACGTTTCCGGTACCGTGCAGACGCAGAAGTTGCATCGTGGAATTTATGAAGCGGTGGTCTATCGCGCGCAGACAGTTCTTTCCGGCAAATTTGCGCCGCCCGATTTCGGACCGCTCAAGATCGATTTGAAAGATGTCCAATGGAAGGACGCGTTCGTCACGATCGCGATCAACGATCTGCGCGGCGCACGGGAGGGGATCGTGCTCGATTGGGGCGGCGCGAAACGTTCAATGTTACCCGGTTCGCAGGTCCCCGGATATACGACAGGCGCGACGGCATCGCTCGGCAGTGATCAGCCTCTCGGAACGGAGATTCAATTTTCGATTCCGCTGGATTTCAATGGCAGCGAAGGAATTTTTTTCGCACCGTTCGGAGTGCAAAACGAAGCGACGCTGAAATCGAACTGGCCGGACCCGGGGTTTCGCGGCGCGTTTCTTCCCGCAGACCGATCGGTTCGCCCGGATGGCTTCGACGCGAAGTGGAAGGTTTCTTATTACGGACGGGATTATCCGCAATCGTGGACCAGCCGCACCGGGAACGAGCGTTTCACGACACAGGCAGTTTCAAACTCATTGTTTGGCGCGCAATTCCTGTCGATCCTGGACGCCTACCGTTACGTCGAACGCTCGATTAAATACGGCGTGCTCTTCCTCGTGCTCGTCTTCACAGCGTTCTTTCTGTTCGAAGTTACGGCGCGCCAAAAAATTCATCCGTTTCAGTATCTGATGGTCGGCGCGGCGCTTTGTGTATTTTACCTGTTGCTGCTGTCGATTTCAGAATTTATCGGATTCAGTTGGGCTTACCTGATTGCGGCGGTGGCATCGACACTGTTGATCACGTGGTATTGCCGCTTTTTCCTCGGAGGCGGCGTGCGCACATTCATGATCGGCGCAGGGTTGGCTGGCGTTTATCTGTTTCTCTACATCACTTTGCGGCAGCAGGATTACGCGCTGCTCATGGGCGCGATCGCGCTCTTCATCGTGCTGGCAATCGTGATGTACGTGACGCGCAAGGTGGACTGGTACGCACGCGACGCCGGATAGTACGGAAACTGAGCAGCGCTGAAGACACCTTTTTCGAAATTTAGGAAGATTGAAAGCATCAGCGTCTTTTGTATGATGCCGCTGTCACGCGACCATGGCTGAATTCACCGTTAATCCAAAGCGCTTCGATCCGTACAAAAGTTTTAAGTTCCGCGTTAAATGGGATGGCCGCTATGTTGCGGGCGTTAGCAAGGTAAGTGGCTTGCGGCGCACGACCCAAGTGATTCGCCACCGAGAAGGCGGCGATCCGAGCACGAGTCGCAAATCTCCCGGGCTCACTGAATTCGCACCGATCACACTTGAGCGCGGCGTTACTCACGATCCGGAATTCGAGAATTGGGCGAACAAGGTATGGAGCCTCGGTGCTGGTCTCGGCGCGGAAGTTTCTTTGAAGGACTTTCGCAAAGACATCGTTCTGGAGCTCTTTAACGAGGCGGGACAGGTCGTGCTTGCGTACAAAATTTATAGGTGCTGGATTTCAGAATACGAAATCCTGCCCGATCTTGACGCCAACACGAATGCAATCGTCATCGAGCACATCACGCTCGAGAACGAAGGCTGGGAGCGAGACCCATCGGTGAAAGAACCAGCCGAGCCATCTTTCAAGAAAGCGTGATCAATTCTGTCGGCCAGCGCGCCTGACTGACCTTCGCGATGTGACGATTACATTGCGTGGAGCATTGATTGGCGGAACGGCCCTGGTTATTTGCATCGGCCTATATCTGTTCTGGCTTTGGCGACCCGAGCATCAGGTTCGCCTCCACACAGAACATTTCTTTCACGCAATCGATGGCCGAAACTGGGAAACTGTTGCCGATTTTATTGGCGACGATTACCGGGACCAGTGGGACGATGATCGAACACGGCTTCTTGAGCGCATGCGGGAAGGTTTTCGATGGGTGCGCGGGTCGAGTATTACTGCACCCGATGCCGCGGTGCAGGTTGAAAAGCCGCGTGCGATCTGGATTGGCAAAATCAACGTTTACAGCAGCGACGATGGCGTGATGCAGTTGTTGGATGAACGCGTGAACAGATTGCCCACGCCTTTCGAGCTGGAGTGGCACCACGTCTCAGGAAAGCCGTGGGATTGGAAGCTGGTGCGCGTGAGCAATCCGGCGTTCCAAATCCCGGCGGATGTGTCTTACTGATTGCGCGATATTTAGCCGAATCGTCACGGCTGCCTTATTTGCCCTGGGCCTGCCGCAACTGATTTTTGGCCGCATCGACTTCGCGCGGCGTTTGCTGGCAAAGAAGAATCCCGCGGAGCTTATCCCCCTGATAATATCGGGCGATGAACTTTTTCTTCGCGTACGTGCCATCAAGGCTCACGCGGGTAGGTGCCATCGTGAAATCGCCAACGAAATCCATCCGCAAATCAAACATCTCCGTCCAAAAATATGGGACCTGCTCGTAACGGATGCGCTTCTTGCCGGTCATATTAGCCCCTGCAACCAGACCTTGTTCGCGGGCGTTTTCCCAGTGGGTCTGACGCCGCATGCCGCCCATGATCCTGTCCGGGTAGAACGCGAGATCACCGACGGCGTAAATTCCTTTTTCCTCGGTCTCGAGATATTCGGTAACAGGCGACCCGTGCGGCGCCGCTAATGGCGTGTTGCGCACAAGATCGAGATTCGGCTCTCCGCCGCATGCAACGACGGCAAGGCCAACCGGGAAACGGTTACCGCTCTTGGTTTGAATGTTGCGCAGGACGGTTTTGCCTTCGAATCCGTTGAGGGCTTCTCCCATCGAGAGCACGACGCCGTGCTTCGTAAAATAATCAGTCAACCACGCGCCGGTATCAGGGTCGACGTAGCGATTCAACAAGTAAGCGTCGCGATGCATGAGGCCGACTTTCATTTTCATCATGCGCAGGCTCGCTGCCGATTCGCATGCCAGCAAACCACCTCCGACGACCATGATGGTTTTCTCCAAGGTCGCCATTTCGCGTAATGCGAGCGCGTCACGAATCGTTCGCAAATAAATCACGTTGCCAAGACTTGTCCCTGCCATTGCCGGGCGTACCGGCCGGCTGCCCATCGCCAGACATGCCTTCGTAAATTCTATGCTTTCACCATTGGCCAGCACAGCCAGGCGACGCTCGATGTTAAATTGCGTGACTACCGTACCGAAGCGTGCCTCGATCTTGTGCGCTCCAAGCCAGCGTTCATCCACCTCCTGGAGTTTTTTCAGATTCGCTTCCTTTTCTCGCAAAAACCCCTTCGAAAGGATCCAACGCTTGTAAGGCGGCAATGCTTCCGCACCGACCAGCGTGACGGAGCCGCGCTTGTCGTATTTGCGAATTCCTTCGCATGCACTCGCTCCGCCTATACCCGCACCAACGACAAGATAATCGCGCCGAATCATATGAAACTAGGACCATAATTTCAGTGGACGTGCGCCGACAAGCGAAATCGTTAAGGGACCGAAAGTATGCTCTAGCGGCAGATCTCCGACCGGCGTCCAGTCGGCCCGCTGCAACAGATTGGGCGCTCAGAGCGCCGCTGCAGGAAATTGATCGAACGAGCGAAGCCATTCCTTCTTGCATTGTCGCTCTTTCTTTAGGCACACTGCCGTCGCCATGAACGAATCCACCACTCACCTCAAGGATACGACAGCGAATCCGGCACCCCTTGGGCTGCTCGGCTTCGGCATGACTACTGTGTTGCTAAACCTTCACAACGCGGGGTTTTACGAACTCAACAGCATGATTCTGGCGATGGGGATTTGCTATGGCGGCGCGGCGCAAATTGTCGCTGGGATTATGGAATGGCGGAAAGGCAACACTTTCGCCACCACTGCGTTTCTTTCATACGGCTTGTTCTGGTTCTCGCTCGTCGCGTTGATTATTCTGCCGAAGCTAGGATGGGCCACGGCCTCCAACGACACTGCGATGGCGGCCTATCTTTTCATGTGGGGTCTGTTCACCGCAGTGATGTTTATTGGCACGTTGCGCTTGCATGTCGCCGGACAGGTCGTTTTCGGTTCGCTAACGATTCTTTTCTTTCTCCTGGCGATTGGCGATTTCATTAACGCAGGTGCTGGTTTCAAACAGTTCACAGGCTACGAAGGAATTTTCTGCGGATTCTCCGCGATTTACGCCGGTTTGGCGCAGGTGCTCAACGAAATTTACGGCAAAGTCATCCTGCCGCTCGGGACGGTGATGAAGTAGATGGGAATTGCATTCAGGTAGGGGCGATTGACCTCAATCGCCCGGACGGTTCGGGTGAACCGCCCCTACCTCGCGTGATCCATTATTCTTTCAGTAAACTAGCCGCGAGTTTGAGCGCTGAGTCGCTTTTGCCACCAAGCATTCGAGCGATTTCTTCCTGGCGCGCTTTGCCCGTGACCTCATGCAGATTGGAAAACGTGCGGCCGCGCGTGACGTCCTTGGTCACGACAAAATGCGTCGAAGCTGTCGCGGCGACTTGCGGCAGATGCGTGATGCAGATCACCTGATGATTCCGGCCTAATGTTTGCATCTTGGCACCAACGGCGTGCGCGATTTCGCCGCCAACGTTCGTGTCGATCTCGTCGAACACAAGCAATGGAATTGCGTCATGCGCAGCCAGCGCCGATTTGATTGCCAGCATCACCCGTGAAATTTCGCCGCTCGAGGCGATCGCGCGAAGCGGTTTCAACGGTTCACCCGGATTTGGCGAGAACAGTAATTCTACCGAATCAAATCCGTTCGGGCGCGGCTCGTCGAGCGCGCTGAGGTTTGCTTCGAATTCTGACTGACGAAACCCAAGGTCGCGCAAGTTTCGCCGAATATTCTCGGAAAGTTTCGGCGCAACCTTTAGGCGCGATTTGCGCAACGCTTCGCCGGCGCGGTTCATTTGCGCGCGAACGTTTTCGATGTCTTTCGTGAGTCGGTCCAACTCTGCGTCCCGCCCTTCAATCTTCTGCATCCGGTCGCCCGCGCGTTCACCAAATGCGACCACGTCGGCAATTGAACCGCCATATTTGCGCTTCAAGGTTTCGAAGAGCGAAACGCGTTGTTCAAGTGCGGCGAGTTGTTCCGGATCGAGATCAAGTTTCTCGGCGTACGCGGAGAGAGTGCGCGCGATTTCGGAAAGCTCGACCACAGCAGCGGCATGCGCCGACGAGAATTGGACGATCGAGCTGTCGATCTTTTCCAATTCTCGAAGCAGCCGTTGCGTTTCCGCGAGCTGCGAGAGAACGGAATCGTCTGCCTCGGAAAGTCTGTTCGCAATCCCGCTGGCCAGTTCAATCAGCCGTTTGCTGTTGCTGGCGAGTTTGTAACGTTTCTCGATTTCTTCTTCTTCGCTCGCGACGAGATTCGCCGATTTGATCTCGGTGATTTGGTGCCGAAGCAAATCCATCTCCTGCTCGCGCGCGGTCTCCGCGGTGTCGAGCGCGGCATGTTCGGCGAGCAGTATCTGCAATTGCCGATAATGCGTTCGATATTCCGCGAGCTGTTGTTCGGCGCGTGCGAAGGAATCCAGCAAGCTCAATTGCGTCTCCGCCGAGAGCAACGACTGGTGATCGTGAGGACCATGAAGATCGACAAGTTCGTCCCCTAGATTTTTCAAAACCGACAGTGTCGTCGGCGACCCGTTGATGAACTGCCGATTCGTTCCCGTTGAGGAGAGAGTCCGCTTCAGGATCAGATCGTTCTCACACGGCTCGATTCCCGCTTCGGCAAGCTGTGGATTCAACTTCTGCAAATCGTTTCCGCTAAAAACTGCTTCGACCGTGCAAAGATCAGCACCAGTGCGAATCAGTGATTTGTCCGCGCGCTCACCCAGCAAAAGTTGCAGCGCTCCAATGATGATTGATTTCCCGGCGCCCGTTTCTCCCGTGACCGCGACAAACCCTGGGCCGATCTGCCACTCGAGTTCTTCTACGAGCGCGAGATTCTTAATTCGCAATAGTGTGAGAACGGCGGACATCCGAGAGCCTGATGAATCTCCTGCGCGTAATCCGCGGTTACAAATCTCACCTAATAATTCCCCGTTCGCTCTTTTCGATGAACTGGATGAGTTCGGTGATCTCTTCCGTCTGAGGCAATTCTTTCTGCATCGCTTCGATTGCCTGGCGTCGGTTGTATTTTGAGCGGTAAATCAGGCGAAAGGCTTCTTTGATCAGCTTCACGCTCTCGGGCGGGTAATTTTTCCGTTCCAAGCCAATTAGATTGACGCCACGAATCTCGGCCGGGTTGCCATCCGCGATCATGAACGGTGGAACGTCCTGGACAATTTTCGAGCAACCGCCGGTGATGGCGAATCGTCCGATCCGGCAAAATTGATGTACGGCGGTGAGGCCTCCCATTATCGCGTGGTCTCCGACCTGAACGTGGCCGGCTAATGTGCCGTTATTAGAGAAAACGACGTGGTCGCCGACAGTGCAATCGTGTCCAATATGACTGTATGCGAGAAAATTCCCGGAGTTGCCGATCCGCGTTTTGCCTTCGCTCGTCGTGCTGCGGTTCACGGTCACGAATTCGCGGAAAGTGTTTTCGTTGCCGATTTCCAGATAGGTCGGTTCGCCGCGATATTTTAAATCCTGTGTTTGCTGGCCAATTGAGCAGTAAGCGTAGAACTTGTTCTTCGCGCCAGCCTTCATTGGTCCGCAGAGCGTGACGTGGTGCTGCAGCCAGCAATCTGGACCGAGTACGACGTCAGGGCCGATGACGGAGTATGGACCGACGCTTGTCCCAGCACCGAGTTCTGCTCCGGGATCAATAATAGCCGTCGGGTGAATCTGCACGTCGCTCATTTATCGAGGAACGTGAACATCAGTTCGGCCTCAGAGACGATCGCGTCGTTGACTACGCAGTAGCACTTCGTTTTCGCCATGCGATTGCCACGCGCCCTCGTCAACTCGGCGTGAATGAAAATCGTGTCGCCTGGAAAAATCGGTTTGCGGAATTTCACCTGGTCAGCGCTCATGAAATAGCCGACACGACTCGAAGTCTTCGTCAATTTGAACAAAAGAATACTGGCCACTTGCGCCATCGCTTCTACTTGCATTACTCCAGGCATGACTGGATGACCGGGGAAATGCCCCTGAAAAAACGGCTCGTTAATCGTGATGGATTTTATGGCCGTAATTTTGTTTTCGCCCTCGAAGCCGATGACCCGGTCAACCATCAAAAAAGGGTAGCGGTGCGGAAGGATCTTCATCACTTCGCTGGTGTCCAGACCGGAATCCCCTATTGGGATTGCGCGCGGTGCGCTCATCGCGCTTCTCCGCGTCTGCTCGCGAGCGAGCGCGCGAGCCAATTCCGAATTCGCAGCATGTCCGGGCTTCACCGCCACCACGTGACCGCGGATACGCCGACCGACTAGCGCGAGATCGCCGATAATATCGAGGATTTTGTGCCTTACGAATTCGTCTGAGAAACGCAATGGTTCCTTGCTCAACACCGCCTCGCCGCGCACGACAATCGCATTTTCGAGGCTGCCGCCCTTGATCAGATTTTTATCCATGAGTGGCTCAACATCCTCGTAGTAAACAAATGTGCGCGCCGGAGCGATCTCGCCCTCGAAAATCGACGGCGTAATTTCCAATGACAAAAACTGCGTGAATTGATTGTTTGGCCCGGCTTGCGTGCACGAGATGCGAAACTTGTCGCCCGGCAGTAAAACGAGCAGCGCACCTGTTTTCGTTTCCACGTGCATCGGTTCGCGCACGTCGAAAAATTTGCGCGGCTCCTCCTGAGCTGTTACGCCGGCTTTCTTAATGAGATCGACATACGGTTGCGCGCTTCCGTCTCCTATTGGCGGCTCGTTTGCGTCCATTTCCACAATGGCGTTGTCTACGCCCATTGCCGAGAGCGCCGCCAGGACATGCTCGACTGTATGGACTCGCACTGAGCCTTCGCCAATTGTGGTGGCGCGCTCGACCGTCTTCAGGTTCTCGATTTTGGCGTCGATTGTCGGCTCATCCTGCAAATCTTTGCGCTTGAATTTAATTCCGTGATCCACCGGCGCGGGATGCAGTCTGAGCGTAGCTTTTTCGCCGGTGTGCAGCGCAGTGCCGGTAAAACCGGCAATCTTGCCAACGGTCTGCTGGAACTCGGTAGCGGCCATCGCGGGCTTAAATAACAGAGATTTCGCATCGTTACCAGCGGGCGTTCACATTGTGCTCGCTCGAAACACCTCACTGACGAGAGGCGTTGATGAGAAGCCTTATTTCAGTTCAAATTCGCCGCAATCGAACGCCATCATCTGGTCAACATTCGAGATGCGAAATTGATGCACGCTCGCTCCGTCATCGTACCAAACATTGACGGCGTTCTCACCTTTGGCCGAAATCCCTGCGCGCGTCACATTTGGTGTCTCACTGATTTTGAACAGCGGCAGACCGTCGCTGGTTTTCAGGTAACTTCCCCCGCTATTAAATCCAATGCCGAGTTCGACAGCCGGCCTTTTATCTTTGCGTAAAGGATTGCGGACCAGTCGGACTTTCACCACGTTCGCTTCACTTTCCGTTGGCGGCGGCGAAGTCTCGCCCAGATCTTCGCGCTTTAGTGGACCGACCAGGTACCCGCGCGCGTGATATCTTCCAGAAGGCGAGTCTTGGTTTCCATCATTCTTTCCATCCCATCGCGTTACGAGCGCATCAGCCCCGATCGCGAAGTCGTTCAATTGAGCGTTCTGATGCAGGACCCGCACGATTTTGCCGGCCTGATCATAGATTCCCAGGCTAATCGTGCCGTCCATTGGCGGAGGAATGAAACTGATTCGGACGCTTCTCGCAGGCGAGGGTGAAGGCGTTTGTTCCGTCGTGGGCGAGGGCGGCGCAGATTGTTCCGGCGAAATCGACGGAGAAGGAGATTCGCCCGGTGTCGGCGAAGGAGTTGGAGTGGGCGATTCTTGTGCCGCTGTGATTGCGGCAAAAGCGACGCA
>Ga0193750_1000528_pt1 | contig 10423 bp, 10 predicted proteins | sample L1c1metaG_FD_160569 | JGI IMG/M metagenome (GOLD analysis project Ga0193750, IMG submission 160569) | Soil microbial communities from a riparian zone of the East river system, Colorado, United States - L1c1 | ecosystem: Environmental > Terrestrial > Soil > Riparian zone | place: USA: East River...
CGCACGCGGGACGAATATGAAAGTATCCTTGCATCCCGTGATTTTTATTACTCTGGTGCTTTCTATTTGGGGCTTCTACTAGATCCGCTTCGCGTTGCGGAAACTGATGCTGACGGAAAGTTTGCCATTGAAGTTCCAAAAACAGGGAATTTCGTTATCGCTGCCAAGGCTCAACGTAGCGTAGGGGAACACACCGAGCACTACTATTGGCTTCAGCCGGTGTCGCTCGAAGGCGAACAACAGCTCACTCAAAATTTATCGACCAACAATCTCACAAGCACGACGGGAACATCTTTAATACACACAGAGGATTGAGCGTTACGTACCCGCAAATGAAATAGCTGGGAGCTAATCGTGACAATCTCAAGAAAGCCGGTTGCAGTTGGGCTATGTCTCGGCCATCGATTCCGAAGGGCGAACGATCTGAATTGCTTACACGCATCGCGGCGACGGAAAGCCGTTTCGTTGTGCGCGCGGAAGAAATCCTGACTGCGTTTGTGGAACTCGAATCGGCAACGCGGCCTGCCTCGCGAATTACGGCATCATGTGAGCGGCTGCGAATCTTGGTAAAGCCCTATTAGTGACTGCCAGTGGTGCCCGCGGTACCAGTGGTGGGTTTTGATTTGCCCGGAACACCGCCGCCACCACCTTTAACGTCTTTTACTGGCTTCAAGTCAGGAATTTTGATGGGCTTTTTGATTCGTCTCCAAACGGAGCGAACCACTTCCATGTTTGGGATTTCTTCATTCATGGCCGTTAGCAAGCGACGCGGACATAGTGATGTCTGCGGCGAACAGATCGGAGATCACAGCCCACTTGGACATACGTCGTGCCAGTACAATGCGTCCGCAGGAATTTGGCCACGGTTCCACATTGCTTCTAACTGCGGCTTTTCGCAAGGCCCCCGTCGTCGGCCCTGCATGTACACATAGATGTCCACGGTTTTTTCACTTCCTTCCGGGGAGAAACCGAGTAACGAGCAAAGTTCAGTTCGGATTCATAAGCTGTTTTGGCGGTGTCTACGTGAATAAAACGTGTGCCTTCGACAGCCTGCGTTCCAATCCCGCCAACTGGATTAAATAATTTCTCAAACAGATTCAGAGGAGATAGATGTAGCAGTGGTCGCCGCGGCGAACACCTCTACACGATGGCTGTCCAAACTTATTCCTCGCACTTCACTGTTCCGCTCGTCGGCGCGCTAATCGGTATTGTGATTTTGTTCTTTGGACGAAAACTCTTCTGGCTGTGCGTCGCCGCTGTAGGATTCGTGGCGGGCGTAGAACTGGCGCCGCATCTCGTCACCGAGCCATCCCCGCTACTGCAGCTGACCGTCGCCATCGTTCTTGGCATAATTGGGACGTTGCTCGCGCTGTTTCTTCAGAAAATTGCGATTGCCGTCTTCGGCTTTTTGGCGGGCGGCAAACTCGCCGGTGCGATCGCCGCTGCATTTTTCGTCCACTATGCCCATTACTCTGCCGTCATTTTTGCGGTGGGCGGACTGATCGGCGCAATCCTCCTGCTTACTTTGTTTAATTGGGCACTAATCGTTATATCTTCCCTGATCGGCGCGCATCTGATCCAGAGCGCAATTGTTCTTCCACCGACAGGATCAACGATCGTATTTTTGGGCCTGGCAGTGATTGGCATGGTAGTTCAAGCGGCATCGGTGAGGAGAGGTTAACCTCGAATCTGCTGAGGTTTTTGATGACATAGCTGAACGGAGTCGCAACGATCAAAACATGAATTCACCAAAGACCGGGTTACGCGTTGCAAGCATCCTTTTCGGCATCTTTGCCATTGCTCACCTGCTCCGATTAATCAATCACGCACAAGTCACGCTCGGAACCTATACGATTCCAATGACCGTCAGCTGGATCGCGCTTATCGTTGCCGCCATTCTTTGTATTTGGTTTTGGCGGCTCTCTAATCTACGTGGAATATCCTAATCAGTCTCTGAGCCAATCCCTCGGGACATCTACAAAAGATAGATCCAACTGTCCGACCGACGCGCAGCCGAGCAATTTCAGAGTCCGAATAAGATCGGCACGCAAAATTTCAATTGCACGTGCAACACCCGGCTGGCCGGCTGCGCCGAGGCCATAGGCGTACGCGCGGCCGACCATCACCGCCCGAGCACCTAAACAGAGTGCCTTGATAATGTCGCTGCCACGGCGAACACCTCCATCCAAAAGGACTTCGATGCGATCGCCTACGGCTGCCACAACGTCCGGCAACACTTGAAGAGACGGCGCAACACGATCGAGCTGCCGTCCGCCGTGATTGGAAACGACGAGCGCGTCCGCTCCCTCGTCCACTGCGCGCCGGGCGTCGTCTCCCGTGTGGATTCCTTTTATCACGATGGGTCGGTTCCATGCCTGACGAATCCACTTGAGATCCTCCCAGGTCACCGTTGACTGCTCGAGAACGGCGGTGACATCGGCGTACAACATCGGTCCCTTCCCCGGGATGACGATGTTCGGGAACTTCATCAGGCCGCCATCGGCGATGAATCCGGCAACCCAGAGAGGTTTTGTCAGCAACTGACTCACAAAAGGCAGCATCGATCCAATTTTGCCGCTTAGAAGTTCTTTCACGCCGTTTCGAAAATCGCGTTCCCGCATGCCGGCGACGGCAGTATCAATTGTAACAACGAGCGCAGAAAAACCGGCTGCTTTCGCGCGCTCGATCGCCGCCAGCGCGCAATCGCGTCCCCCGGCCAGATAAAGCTGGTACCACAGCGAAGCTTTCGATGCGGCAGCGACATCTTCCAGACGGCAACCTGAAAAAGTTGAAAGCGCATACGGAATTCCGGCGGCACTCGCAGCGCGGGCCGCAGCTTCTTCGCCGCGCGGATGAATGACGCGGCTGCTGCCGACAGGCGCAAGAATCAGAGGCATCGGGAGAGATGCACCAAGCACCACGGTTCGCAGATCGCACGACGGCACCGCCACGGCGCAACGCGGACGCAATGTCACCGCCTCAAATGCGCGGGAGTTCGCGCGCAACGTCCACTCGTCCTCGGCGCCGCCATCGATGTAGTCAAACACGACGCGCGGAAGACGTCGCTTCGCCGCGCGCCGCAAATCTTCGATGTTTAAAACACGCGGTGCCTGAAGTGATCGAGACATAACTGATCAAAGTCGAATTGGTGACGTAACGAGTTCTCATTAACACCGGGCTTCAGCCCGGTGCAACGCTGCAAAAAAGAAAGCAAAACCGTTTCAACGGTTTTCATTCCGAGATTACGAGCGGTTGAAACGCCTCGTGTTCAGCTGTGCTGATCACGCCCGGCCGAAGCCGGGTGTGAATGAGACGAACGAAGCGCGGCTTCATGCACCTTCGATTTGGAAAAACCGCGTTAGTGGCGAAAATAGCGAACTCCCGTGAAGATCATCGCCATGTTGCGCTCGTTAGCTGCGGCAATCACTTCTTCGTCACGAACTGAGCCGCCAGGTTGAATCGCACACGTTGCGCCCGCTTCTGCCGCAGCAATCAAACCGTCAGGGAATGGGAAAAAAGCATCGCTCGCGACTGCGCTGCCTTTGAGCAAAAGCCCGGCTTCTTTCGCTTTCCAAATTGCAATGCGCGAGGCATCGATACGCGACATCTGACCAGCGCCCACGCCAAGTGTCCGGTCCGCCTTGGCATAAACAATCGCATTCGATTTCACGTGCTTGACCACTCGCCACCCGAACAACATCGCTTTCAGTTCTGTTTTGGTCGGTCGCCTCTTCGTCACGATGTTTTGCTTTGTTTCCTCCGCAACGTCTGGCTCCTGAACCAGCAGTCCGCCGCAGACCGAGCGCACATCGAACGCAGGCCTTGCTTGCGCCGCGGGGGTCAACAATCGGATAAGGCGCAGGTTCTTTTTCTTTTGGAGGATAGCCCGCGCCTCGGGCTGGAAATCGGGGGCGATAATCACTTCACTAAAAATTTCACTGATCGCCCGCGCCAATGGCTCATTAAGAGACCGGTTGCAAATGATGATTCCGCCGAAGGGCGCTTGTTTGTCGGTAGCAAACGCCTTGTCCCATGCCTTGCGAAGATCGGGGTCCGAACCCACCCCGCATGGGTTTGTATGCTTCAAAATCGCGACGGTCGGCTCTTCGAATTCGCCAATCAGATTCGTGGCCGCACTTATATCCAGAATGTTGTTAAACGAGAGTTCCTTCCCATGAAGCTTTTCGAAATATTTGTCGAAATCGCCGTAGAGCGCGCCGGTCTGGTGCGGGTTTTCTCCGTAACGCAATCGCATCGCCAATGGAAGCGTCAGTGAAAACGAGGCGTCGGTTGCCTGCTCTTTATTCAGGAAACCGCTGATCGCCCGATCATACTCGGCCGTCCTGGCAAAGGCTTTAATCGCGAGGCGCTCCCGCAATTTTAGCGTCGTCTTTCCCTTGTTATCGCGCATGTTTTCGAGCACCGCGTCGTAATCTGCAGGATCGACAACCACCGTGACTGATTCGTAATTTTTCGCTGCACTGCGAATCATCGATGGCCCCCCGATGTCGATGTTTTCGATTGCTTCGGCCAAGATGACGCCCGGCTTCGCAATTGTTGCTTCGAAAGGATAAAGATTTACCACCACAAGATCGATCGGCTCAAAGCCACATTCGCGTGCCTCGGCTTCGTGCTTCGCGTTCCCGCGCTTGAAAAGCAGCCCGCCATGTACTCGCGGATGCAACGTCTTGACCCGACCGTCGAGAACCTCGGGAAAGGCAGTGAATTTGGAAATATCGCGCACTGGAATTTTCTCTTTTCTCAACAGGTCAGCCGTTCCGCCGGTAGAAATGATGTCCACACCCTGTCGCTCGAGAACGCGCGCGAACGCAGCCACTCCAGTTTTGTCGGAAACGGAAATGAGCGCGCGGGTGATTTTCATGTCGTCGTTGAAGCGTTAAAGCGGCAGATTAGTCAAAGCGTCAAGCATCATTGTCATTCTGAGCGAAGCGAAGAATCTCTGGACCAATCTTTGGCCGGCGCAGGAATAGCAAATCAGAGATGTTTCGCTTCGCTCAACATGACAAGCAGAATGTTGAACGCTTCAACGCTTGAATAGTTTAACGCGTCAGCGATCCAGAATCACGTTTTTCGCTGCCGGATAAAGCACCGGGCAGCAACCGATCGTTTCGCAAAACGCCTTGCTGAAATGACTCAGGCTTGAATAACCGACTTCTGTGGCCGCCTCTGTGACGTTGTAGCGTCCCGTCCGCAACAGTTCGGCCGCGCGTTCCATCCGCAGGTTGCGCAAATATTGCGGAATAGTCAGACCAACTTCACGGGAAAAAATCCTGCTTAGATAAAACGGACTGCAGCCCACTTCCTGGCCGATCATCTCCAAGGTGGGAGGATTGGCGAGATCCCGAGCGAGGAGCTCTTTCGTGCGCTCCACCCGCTCACGGGCGACCCGTTTTTGTCGCATGCAGAAAAATTCCGGATCCTTCGGCGCAAACAGAAAATGCGCCATGAGTTCCAGCGCCTTGCTTTGATACCAAAGAATTTGTGCTGCTTTCGCCACGGGAGGCTCCGTCAAACTCGCGATCACGCTGCGTTGTTGCATCGTCATAGGACGGGCGGCGGCGACTACGTTCTCGTGCTTGTCTCCGAACAGAATCCGCCGAATCTCTGGCTCGAGATCGGCCTCGTTCCGCACAAATTGTTTTTGCAAATGCTCTCGCGAAAATTCCAGCGTCACGAACTGATGATGATCGTGTGCACGGCGCGACGCCGACAGCGGTTGATCGGCAATGGCATAATAGCCACAATTACCCGGGAAATAATCGCTCCGCTCGCGACTCTCTGTTCCTACGGCCCCGTGGCCATCGAGATTCAAGCAAAACTCCAGACTATTTGAATGGAAAGTGCGTCCCCAGTTAAAGGATTGCTCGGTCCGAAAGTCGTGCCACTCGATGGCGACCCCGATCTTATCCACGTCGCCGTACAGTGGGCGCCATCCGTCTTTCACTTCACGCCAGGCATGTTGTTCGGCTGCGCAACCGGGGTTCATTCGCCTAATTACGAATGTTGCCGAGGCGAATGCAAGGCTGGTTTCTTTTCCTCCAGCGCATTGCGGTCCCATTTCCCGAGCTTCGATGCTGCGTCGTAGGTGCTCTGCGCAAAATCAAGCAGCACTTCATCTGGATTTTCCGCACTGCGCACCGCGTCGTACGGTAAGACGAATTCGCGCAGCTTGGCCTCGTAAAATGCTGCGTCCGGGGAAATTTTCGCTTCTGCGAATCCCTGCGGTTCCGGATATGCGTAGGAGTAGAAAACGGGTATCGGCATGGCGGCGTTGCCAGGCCAGAAACCGAGGCTGCTCACCTCCTGGGAGTAAGCCTCGCGCGTAATCGCATCCGGCAAATGCGGCACCCCGCCGGGGTGCGGCGGCGCGGGCCGGCCGGAGAAGCGGGTGACAGCAAGATCAAAACTGCCCCAAAAAAAATGCACCGGACTGCACTTTCCACAAAAACGTGAGCGGAATTCTTTAAACACGCGATCGCTTTGCACCAGAACGCGCCAGAACCGATTCGCATATTCCGGGTCATAGGATCGGTGCTCTTCGTCCTGATCGAACGGAATCGGATTTTCGATCTCGTTAGGCAACACATTGATCTTGACCGGCAACTCCATTTCGGCCAGCGCATTCATTACGTCGCCATGGAATTTGGCAACCGATTGGGGACCCAATTTCAGCACTCGCATCGCGCCATCGCTTTTGAGGACACGCAATTCGTGGTCTATGAAATCGAAACGGATTTCAAATATCGAAGCACCGTATGGAATTGGCGAAGTCGTCAGACCGCGCGCGGTGACATACAGGGTGACGTGCCAGGAGTGGTTGGTCCACGGACTCAGCGTCAGGCGAATCTTGCCAACAATCTGTGTCCACATGTGCAGAGTAATCGCGGTGTCTTTCCACTCTGCAAAAGACAGAGACGGCCAAAAATTGGATGTTCCGTTCACTTACTATTGTTACTCGCGGTTGATGAAATCGGAAAACGAGCGTTTCACCCGGTCGAACATGCCTCGCGCTTCATCCTGTGTCCTGTGAAACGCACGCTTGATTGTTTTTTTCACATCGCTGAAGACGCCAGTTCCTTCTTCGTCATCGTAATCGTTCTCTACGTCCTCCATGGTCGCGCCGGCAAACATTCCTTCGGTTCTCTTCACGATGCCGCGAGTCGCACCAATATATATTGTGCCGACGGGGCGGGACGACCTGTTCAACAGCGTAAGAATCCAGACCGGTTCACCCCGCTCATCTGTGCGCAACGTGTAATCTATTGTCGCAAACGCAGTGTGCGACGCTTCGGCGGTGTGACTGGCCACTGCGAAGGCGCCGCTGGAATCCAGGTTCAACCGCGAAATGTTAATCGTTGCGCCTTCGGCAGAACCAGCCGTCGAGCGATCCGGGCTGTCATCGGAATCAATTCTGCCCTCAGCCACTCGCACTTCGCGCACACCGCGCCCCTCCTGGTCTTCCAAAATAATTCTCCATGTGTCGGGCTGCGGATCGCCTTTCACGCCAGCAATCGATACAATGTGATTGAGAGCGCCGCGACCAAGCTCCGAGCCCACCACCCGCAGAGCTTCGTACGCACTGGCGTTTTCCTGAGCCCAAACCTGCGAGGGGCCCAAGAGCAAAACCACAATAAGCGATCGCCACATGCTGCAAGATTGAACAGCGGTTTCGCCGAGTGTCCATTGTGTTTTTACCGATTTGGCAGCGCATGTAAGTTTGAACCGGCACAAGTTTCCTCTGCGCTTGAACGAGGAGAGGAAATCTGCTCACCTTTTTGCGGATTGTGATGAAGAGGAGAAAAGTCGAGTTCAGCAGTCATCCCGCGAACCTTGCTTTGCTGCGCAACTGCGTCCGCGATTTCCTTAACGGCTATCCCTTTTCTCAAAAGGAACGACTACTGATGGTGCTCGGGGTGGATGAAGCGTGCACGAACATTATCCGCTACGCGTACCGCCTGCGTGATGATCAGCTCATCTCATTGCGGATGGAGGGGCTGCGCAAATGCGTACGCTTGCGGTTGCGCGATTATGGCGAACAAGTTCGTCCTCACGAAATGAAGGGCCGCGCCCACAATCTGATCAAGCCGGGTGGCCTCGGTTTATATCTGATTCGCTATGCATTTGATGGAGTCGCTTACATCCACAGACGCCGCGGCACCGAGCTGGTGCTAACGAAAAACCTGGGGTCAGATCAGGAACCGTGAATCGATATCAAAATTCGTGTCTCGCTCGGGCGATCTAACGATGTAACGATTCACGATTTACGATCATCCATGAAACCGCCGGAGCCAGACACTGCGTTTGAAATTTCGCTGCGCCCGCCTGCCTTTAGCGAGTTCAACGGTCAGATAAAAGTGCGCGAACGCCTGGAGTTGATGGTGGAAGCAGCGAAGAAACGGGGAGACGTACTCGAACACATTTTGCTCAGTGGACCGTCCGGCCTCGGAAAGACGACGCTTGCTTACATCATCGCAAACGCGATGGGTGTGAACATAAAGAACACCAGTGGCCCCGTGATCGAGAAAGCCGGCGAACTTGCCGGTCTTTTGACGAGCCTGGAAAAAGGCGACGCGCTTTTCATTGATGAGATTCACCGGCTGCAACCTGCCATCGAAGAATATCTTTATCCGGCGATGGAAGATTACCGCCTGGACATCATCATCGACCAGGGCCCGCAAGCGCGAAGTCTGCGTCTTAATTTGCCAAAGTTTACATTGATCGGGGCGACCACGCGCGCCGGAATGGTGAGCGCGCCGCTTCGGTCCCGTTTCGGTATGACAGCGCGGCTCGATTATTATAATGCCGAGCAAATGCAGAAAATCATCATGCGCAGCGCGCGTTTGCTTGGCGTGGAGATTGACGCCGCAGGGGCGGCCGAGGTCGCCGCACGTTCACGCGGCACGCCGCGCACAGCTAACAATCTTTTGCGATGGGTGCGCGATTATGTGCAGGTGAAAGCCGACGGAAAAATCACTGCAGAACTTGCCGACAGCGCCCTTGCAATGCTGGAGATCGACCGCGACGGGTTCGACCAATGGGACAAGCGCATCATCGAAACGTTAATTCACAAATTTAACGGCGGTCCCGTTGGATTAAATTCCCTCGCAGTAGCAATCGGCGAAGAAGCAGGCACGATCGAAGAAGTGAACGAGCCGTACTTGATCATGGAAGGCTACATCAAACGCACGCCGCAGGGCCGGGTCGCCACCGCAAACGCTTATCGCAAGCTCGGACTAAAAATGCCCGCAGGTATTCAACCTGAATTGTTGTAGAGCGTTTGACTCGCTCGCTGCCGCTCACTCGGTCTTCGACCTGCCCGTCGATGTCGCCGGCGCCCGTCGGCTCCATTCTGTGAACTCCGAAAGCATTCGGAGCTGACACAGACGCCCTACAACTCTAGCGCTACGCGCGCGTCACACGTAGATACGAATTCGAATTCACCAGAAATTCGAAATCTGTTTCGATTTCTGTGAATTCAAAAGTCTGCAGCTCCGGGTCAGATCGCAGCATTGGGATGTATTCGCTCGGTTGCGCTTCGAAGGTCACAGTCGGGTAAATGCGCGCTTCGCCTCGCGTCACGCGCATGATTTCCAAAATCGAATCGCGGTGGAATTCGTAGTCGAACCGGTCCTGGTATGCGAAGAGAAGATAGGACACGAGTGTCAGATCGAACTCGCTGTCGGCGAACCGCAATCGAGGCAACTCTCCGGCGACGTAACGCTGCGGATGGATTTTGAAGTCCGAGAAAAACACGGCGGACGCGCGTTCGCGCAATGCGCGCATGTAGTCAGGATTCTTGTAATAACCCCAGCGATATGTCGGCACGAGTCCGATGGTTCGGTAAACCGATTCCAGATCCGCGTCGGATCGTTCCCTGATTTCTTCTTGCGACAGGGCATAGATCGGATCGAACGCAGTCACCTTAATCCCAAGGTCGTTCGCCTCAGCGCAAAACGAACTGACCCCGGCTGCTACGTCCAAGACTGTTTTCCTAATCAACTCGTGCGGTTCGAGGAGAAAATACCGGCGATACTCTTCAAACGTGCGACCGAGCAACACGACACGATCCAGCTGCAGCCCACGTTTCGCTAGTTGAGCCCGATTACTCATTCTAGTTTCCAAAGGTGTAGAGGCGTTTGTGCCAAACGCCTGTCAGATCGGTGCTCGCCGCCGCGAGCACCGCTACACGACCATCCACATCTGCTGCGTGCGCCGCGATCAGAACACTGTGAGGATGCCGTTATTGTAAGTTCCGACTCGCACCCACTTGTAGTTGCCGTTGCGCAGTCTCACAGCCCAAAAATCGAAATCCCCCTTGTCCCGGTCACCTGCGGCATCGAGTGTAGTGGAGCCGGTTATACCGTTGTAATGGCCGGCTTCGTTCACAAATGCTGCTTTAAAA
>Ga0193750_1000529_pt1 | contig 10401 bp, 6 predicted proteins | sample L1c1metaG_FD_160569 | JGI IMG/M metagenome (GOLD analysis project Ga0193750, IMG submission 160569) | Soil microbial communities from a riparian zone of the East river system, Colorado, United States - L1c1 | ecosystem: Environmental > Terrestrial > Soil > Riparian zone | place: USA: East River...
GCTCTCGCGCTCTTTCATAAACCGGATAGTCGCGGAGAATGCCCATCGCCTGCGGCAGCCGCGTATAAAAGTAGGTTGGCTCCATTCCGTAATTCACAATCAAGACATCGCCCGGCTTCGCGTTTTCGCGCAGAAATTTGCAGCTCTTGGCGACGGTGCCTGGATTTTCCCGCCACAAATCGCGAACGTAGATGAAAAGCCCGGTGCCAAGAAAGCGGTCGACTATTTTTGCAGGAACATGAGTCCCCACGGAATATTTTCCGAAATGGATGAGGCCGCTGGGGTTCCAGGCGACCCAAGGCGTCAGTTGAGCGAGCTTCGTTAGTGCGAAAACGACGAGCAGTGAAAGCCAGATCAACGCTTTTCCCCGGCTCGCCTTGACGATAATTGTCGCCGCGGCCATGGCTGCCAGCGGAAGCACGGCTGAAGCGTAACGCATTCCGGCAAGCCAGAGACTATCGCTCGATTGCGTGATCGCCGTCGCTAATGCGTAAAGAAGTATCGAGGCGAAAACGCTTATCAGGAGGGCCATTTCGTTCGTTTCAAAAAATCGCGGCGCAACCTGCTGCTCGGCTGAAGCGGAATCTGACGGTGCTGCGTCGATCGTGTCTTTTCGTTTCCAGCGGATCGATAGCGCCGCGATCAGAAACAGGATGATACTCCCGATCAGTGGTGTTACGGACGTGCATTCGATGAACGCCTGGGCGCAGCGTTCGATAAACTCACCAGGCGATTGCGCGGCGGTTGTGTTCAGTGCAGATCCGCTGGAGGACAACGATGAAAGCGCGAGCCAGGGCAAGGTTAAAAGCGCAATTGCGGGCGCGGCAAACCAAATCCAGCGACGCTGCATCGCAAACGGCCGGTAAACCAGACTCAAGCCACCGAGCGCGATTACCGGCGCGATCCCGTATGGGTGCGTGTGAAAGAGAAAAACCGATGCGAGAATGAACAGCATACAATCCCGCGCCGATTTCATTTTGAAAAAGCTCCAGAACAGCCAGACGATGAGAAGCATGTTGAGCGCGCAATAGCGACATTGCCTGGCGTAGAGTAAAAATTGAACCGAAAGGACGAGCAACGCGGCGGCGGAGAATGCAGTCCATCGGCTGTTGGTCAGTCGCCAAAGAAAAAAGTAGACGAATAAGATCGACATCCAGCTGGCGAGCGCGAAAGGAAACCGCGCGGCAAATGTGTTTTGACCGAAAACAAGGAACGACCCGGCGGTCAGATAATATTGGATCCACGGATGCGTCACCATGACCAGGTCGCGGTTAAGACGCGCGCCATGGTCGGAATCAAGAAACGCCGCACCGTCCCATGCTTTCGGGACGCCGAATTTAAGAATGTTTGAAGCCAGCGCGGCGGTGTCGCCCTCGTCTTCCCATAAATAATCTGAGCCGAGATTTGTGAATATGAGAACTGCGCCAACGACCGCTACGATTGCGAACGGCCAGTGCGATCGTACCTGTCGCGAGCCCGCCGAGAAGATAGAAGTGCCCGGTCTTCGAATTGCGACGAACTCGCTGCCTTTATCTTGCACAAATAGCGGATTATAGCTCAGAGCTTCATCCTTTGATCGATCAGATCAGCGAGTAGACCGATGAACAAGGTTTGGATGCCGGTCAGCGTCATGGTGATCGACAGGCCGCCAAGATAGTGGTGCTGGCTATAGTCGATCGCGCCTTTAAGGATGCCCAAAGCGATTAGCAACAGCGCGGGCGGCACGAAAACATAAAGCGGCTTGAAGCAGGCACAGATCCGAATGATCAGGATCGTGAAGTTAAGAAAGTCGCGAACCGGATTGATCGACGATTTTCCTACGCGCTTGTGATAATTGATCGGCAAAAACTTGACCCGGTAGTGGTTGGTAAGCATCGCCAAGGTGATCGTTGTAGTGAAAGAAAAGCCGTCGGGGTACATGGCAAAAAAGCGCATCGCCACGTCTTTGCGGAAAATGCGAAAACCAGAATTCAAGTCGGGGATCTTTTGTCGGCTTAAGTATTCTGCCAGCTGTGTGAGGATCCATTTACCCAGTCGTCGCAGGAACGGAATTTTGACCAGATCTCCTGTGCGCGCACCAATCACCATATCGAACGTCGCTATATCTGCCGCCAAGCGTGGAATATCCGCCAGAGGATAAGTTCCATCGGCATCCGCGATTAGAATATATTCCCCTTTTGCCCGCTGAAGGCCGTCTTTGAGAGACGCTCCATAGCCGCGATTAGTTTCATGCTCGATCAAGGTGACGGGTAACGTCCGCGCGACCTCGCCGGTGCGATCGCTCGAACCGTCATTGATCACGATGATTTCCATCTCGCCGAATACCGCTCGGTGTTTCTCTATTGCGGCGATCGTGTTAGCCAGCGCTCCTTCTTCATTACAGGCCGGGATCAACACACTGACCGAGGTTTGCGGAACGCTCATAAAAGAAGTCTGACTCGTAGCGAAATCGGAAATGGTGGTCAAGAACGGCGCATAGATTTGACACGGGGCGCGGCTCGACACCAATCGAGCGCGTCGCTAATTTGTTAAGTTTTAATGAAAGTTTCTTGTGCTGGTGTTAGTGGCGTCGCCGAACACGCATGAAATTCGTCAGACCGACGTCATCTAAGATCGGGGCGCGTTTCGCTCCGCTGCGCTGGCCGCTCTTTATCATGGCGTTGCTTCTCGTCGGCCTGAAATTATGGCTGGTCGCAGCCCAACCAGTCGTTGCTCATGGGAATGCATCTTTTGACGATCGCCTCTACCTCGCGCTGGCCGAACAGATGCTCAAGGGCAACTGGCTGGGTCCTTACAGCCAATTCACACTCATGAAGGGGCCGATGTACTCCTTATTCATCGCCGGCGCTTTTTTGTCCGGCCTTCCTCTGCCACTCGCGCAACATCTCCTTTATCTTTTAGGGTGTGTGCTGCTGGTACTCGCGCTCCGTCCCTGTTTCGACGCGAGTTGGCAGGCGTTCGGCGCCTTCATTCTGCTCTGGTGGCAACCAATGAGCTATGTGGAGCTCGATATCCTTCGCCAAAATATCTATACGCCGCTCACCCTGTTGGTTTTTGCGGGGCTGGGTGCGCTCGAAACTCGGCGGGCCGCTAGGCTATATGTTCGACTCGCCTGGGGGGCATTGCTCGGCACCGCCGCCGCTGCATTCTATCTGACTCGCGAGGAAGGGGTGTGGATTCTGCCCGGTGCCGCATTGTTGATTGGAATCAGCGCTTGGAACGCGTGGCGAGCGGGGAAACGGCTCCGTCCCTTATTCGCGCCAATCTCCACTGCCGTCATCTGCGCGGCTGCAATTCTGATCGCGATCTGCACGCTCAATTACCGTTACTACGGTTGGTTTGGCACGGTCGAGTTTCGTGCACCCGAATTTCTTTCAGCTTATGGAGCGTTGCAGAGACCCGTCCCGTCGGAACAAATTCCTTACGTACCGGTCACTCGCGATGTGCGGCTGAAGCTTTACCAAGCCAGCCCGTCTTTTGCGGAACTGAAACCGTGTTTGGAGGGACCGGTCGGATTAGAGTGGGCTAACTATTCCGATTTTCTTACCGGGCGTCCGGGTGAAGAGCTTCAAATCGGAGGAGGCTCGTTCCTGTGGGCCCTGCGGGATTGCGTCATCGCTTCAGGCCATGGCAACACCGCGAGGGAGGCACTGGACTTCTACCGATCAATCGGAGCGGAAGTCAATCGCGCGTGTGACGAGGGTCGGATCGCCCCGGTGCGACCTCGGCGAGATACGATGGTGCCTCGGTGGCGGTCTGAAAATGCGCAGCGACTGCTCGAAACTGCCCCCGGATATGCTGCCGAGTTTTTTCTATTTAGCGGCTTCAGCGCCTACCCGACGAACAGTTGGGGATCCGCCGATTTATTGGTCTTGTTTCGAGATCTCACCCGCTGGCGACTTGCGCATTCCGATGAAGCACCTGAACTCGACTTCTCAGGGCCGTCGAGTGTCGAGCATTTCCGACTGGCAGCGCTCCAGGCGCTCGGGCAGATATTTGGCTGGCTCTGCGTCGTGCTTGTGATCAGCGGGCTGGGTGCTTGGGCGTGGGCCGCAAGCGATGTGCTGCGACATCGGACAATGAATTATTTGTTTGTTGTCGCTACTGCCGCGCTGGGCTCCGCATTGGCCGTGCTTGTCGTTAATATGCTCGTCGATGCGCTGGCGTTTCGTAATCGGGGCCCCACCGCACTCCATGAAGGCTATCCTCTCCTGGTGTTGTTCGGCGCTACAGCGTGGATAACTTTCTTGTCCCCGCGGATTGGGTCTAAATATTCAGCCGGGCCCGAAGCGTCTAGTCCCGGAATCAAATAGGAAATTAGGAGCCGGCCTATTGACCCGCGGGCCAATCGACACGGAAAATGTGGGTTGCTTGCAGGTTTGTTTCGTGTGGAAATAGATATGTATCACCGGAGAACCGATGAAAATGAATGTTTTCCCGGTTTTCCCAGGCGGTTTCTTTTACCTCCGCCGCATCGTTGACCCGCGCGCCTTCTGCTAACAGGTGATCGGAAACGTTGGACCAGCGAATTCCCAAATAATCGTCCCAATTGAAACGCCAAACGACCCAGCGAGCGTGGTCGACTCCAAAAACGTATTCGGGTAGTCCCCGACGTCGCGCTGTTTCATAAATTGGATCCTGCCTCATGATTTTCATCCCTTGCGGCAGTCGCGTGTGGAAATAGAGCGGCTCCGACTCGTAATTCGTTATAAGTAAATCGTTAGCCCGAGCATTTTCGCGAAGGAATTCGCTGCATTTGCCGACAGTCCCAACATTCGAGTAGAACAAATCGCGAAGAAACAGCAGATCGGCGGCGGGCAAGAAGCAATTGATCGCCTTTTCTGGGACATGGGGTGCGACAATCTTGTGTTCAGGATCTGGATTTTTATCAGCCCAGAAGAGCCATGGTGTAATTTGAGCGAAGTTCGTAAACGCGAAAAGCAACAGCAACGACAGCAAAACAGAATTTTTTTCGCGGCTGACTTTCACAATGAGGAAACCCGCCGCGGTTGCGAGAAGCGGAATAACCGCAGAAGTATAACGAAGACCAGTCACCCACAAAGCAGCCGTTCGTTGAGTGATGGCCATGGCGATCGCGTAGGAAACACTCACGGCTAGAATTGTAACCAGCAGCTCTCTCGCTCGCTGTTCCCTAGGTCGATCAATGCGGGAGCGGCCGATCAAGCTGACCACAGCCAGAACCGTTACTCCGATCAGCGGAGACACGGATGCGCACTCGATCAAATATTGAACTAAGCGCGCAAAAAAATCGCGAACCGACGGCACTAGCGAAGCGTTCTCGGTGTAACCCGAGTGCGCTAATGCAAACCAGGGTATCGTTAAAACGCTGACCGCCGGCAGGGCCAACCAAAACCATCTTCGCTGCGACGAAAATCCGCGATCCATTAACGTTAGGACACCAAGAGCAAACACGGGAACGATGCCAATTGGATGAGTGTGGAATAGGAGGATGGCTACGACCGCAAACAGTGCGGTTTGCCGTGACGTTTTCATCCGCAAAAAAGTCTCGATCAACAAAAGTGTAAAAAGCATCGCGAGGGCGTAGTAACGCGATTGGCGGCAAAAAAGAAGAAACTGCACCGAACAGATCGTTAAGATCGCTCCGCAGAGGGCCGCTCGACGATCGGCGGTCGATTGCCAAATGAGGCGATAGACGAGCAAAATGGTTAACCAGCCCGCGAAAGCGAATGGCAAGCGGGCGGCAAACGTGTTTTCGCCGAAAAGCCAAAATGACGCCGCTGCAAGGTAGTACTGCAGCCACGGGCTGCTTACCATTACGAGATCATTATTAACCCGAGCGCCAAAATCTGAATCCATGAAGGTCACGCCGTCCCATGCTCTCGGGACGCCAAATTTCAGGATGTTCGACGCCAGCACCGCGGTATCGCCTTCATCGGCCCACAAATAGCCGGAGCCAAGATTGGTGAATATGAGGCCCGCCCCGATTATGGCTACGAGCACGAACGACCAGTGGCGCCGAAGAGTGGTCAACGCATCCGACCCTTTCATTTGTCCGGACTATCTTGTGAGCTCGATGCTCGCGTTAAAGTTGCCTGGCGCCGAAATGCGCGAAACAAGAAAAAGCATGCGCTAACAAAAAAGAACGATACGGCTATGTTCCGAATAATGAGGACGAGCAATGGTAGATTTGGATGTCCCAGAAAATCCCATTTTCCAAGTAGCCAGCCATTTCCGGAGAAAAGCCAGTGCAAGGAATAGAGGTAGGCGCTGGTGAGCGCTACCGCTGGAATGGAGAACCACCAGCGGAGGAAGAACCAAAAGGGCAAAGCCCAGGCAAAATATTGGAACGCCCAATAGTCGCTAAATCCAAAAAGAACCGCGTAGGCCATGCCAATGGTCGCGCACACCTCTTGAGCAGAAGCCCGATGCCTGCGCAACCACGAGAGAAGGAGCATGGCGGCGATTGCGATATACCAGCTCTGCTCGAGAAGGAATAGAACCGGACGAAGATATTTTTCCGGCCAAACCTGGATTGGCACGACCGTGGAAAAAAGTAAGACGCTCGGACCCCACAACGGAACGCCCTCCGCCGTTTGCAAAATCAATCCGCGGTATCCAAAAACGTTCGTGAAAACGATTTTGTAATCCTGAACGAGGGCGGGAAGATAAGTCAAAAATGCGGTGACGGCCGCTGCGAGCAGAAAAATGCCGCGAATGCGCCACCGACGAAACAAAACCAAGAGCGCAGGGAGAGCCAGGATACCCGGCAGTTTCACCCAAAGGCTTGCGCCGAACGCAGCGCCGCTACTCAGGATTCGTTCCTTCGTTGCCAACCAAACAGTCAGTAAAAGGAAGAACGCAACCGCGGTGTCGGTATTGCCGTGATAAGCGGAAATGAGGATAGCCGTCGGACTTAGCCAGTAACAAGCAGTGGCAAAGAATCGCCACCGGTTTTCCGGGAGCAACGAGAACAATAACAGCGCGTTTCCGGCGTCCAGTAATGCGAATGGCGCGCGGAAAAGAATTCGGAACGGGATGTGAGTTACGGTCGCAATCTGCAAAATCAAAGCGCTAACTTTGCTGATAAACGGCGGATGATTCGCAAACGAGTTCGCGTGGTAGTATCCGATCAGTCCGCGATTCAGCACTTGCTGAGCATGGTCTTCCCAATCATCCATGTCGCCCGTGCCGTTAGTGAAGGCGACGCAATAAACCCGGAGCGCTGCGCCGATCAGGATTGCCGTCCAAAACGCGCTTTTGTGTTTCAATAAGGACGGGAACGGGACATTCGAGGCCGTGGCAACGGATGCGTCCATAATCGTGCGGATTGTAAATGCCAATAGTACGCCGGACGGTTTAAGTCTTTCGTCGGTAAATCAGAATATGTTCGGCGGTCGGTGTCACATTCGCTGGCCTGCTTGAAAAGTAATAGTCAGTGCCCTGATCGGAGATATTGATTAGGCCGACTTCCTCGTAGTTCGCATCGCAATAAGCGTCCACCCATCTAAGAATGGTTTGGTCCGAATCGCGCCCAGCCAACCATGACTTGTTTATGACCACCAGGACAAGGAATTTCGGGCGCGCCGTTTCGATTTCTTGGATCATCTCTTGCTGCATTTGATGCGCATAAGGCTGCGGCTCCATCAATCCGTAGGTGTAAATATATCCGGTGCCCGAGTGCCGTTGAGCGTAGAAATAGATTTGTGGTTCGGAGCCCAGGACGGCAATTGTGTCTGATGGGCTCGATTGCGCGCGCAAATATTCGCCAATCTTAATCGATTCCGGAAACGGATTTGTCCCGTTGACCATTCGGTTAGCTTCAGCGAGCGGCCGCCCGAAAAAAAAGTCGGCTTCTGACCACAGCGGCCATGCGAGACAGAGGGCGAATAGGAGCAGGATCGCGATGCGAAACTTGTGTGCACCCTTCTGGAAAGTTTCAAACGCGCCAATGACTGCCATTCCGGCTAGCAAGGAAACCGCTGGCAAAAGCAGAATAAAATAGTGCGGACGAAAATAAAATCCTGGGCAAACTGCGAGCGCGGAAAAGAAGGCAAACGTTATCAGAAAACCGGCGCGAGGGCGAAGGGCCGGCTTAACAACGCACACGATTGCGCCAATCGCCGCGAGAGACCAGATTGGCCATGCTGTTCCTAGCGTGCCCCAAAAATGTCCGGCAAAAATCCGCAACCCCTCGGCGATTGAAACCTGACTGCCGTAGTTGCCCGCGTATTTGATCGTCCAAAACCAGAATTTCTCGAAGACACCAGCCTTCCAGAAAGCTAAGCAACTGACCAAAAACGGGGCGCTCGCACCGCTCAGAAAGATTAAGTTGCGGACGACGATGTCGCGAGCATTGAACTGCGCGCGCCAATCCCGGCTGAAAAGGTAGACCGAGCCAAAAAGGACAAAGAACAATCCGGGTTGCTTCATCAGTAACGCGAATCCAAACAGGCTACCGCTCGCGAAGATTAGTGTTCTAGATTGTCGATCTAATGAGCGGCTCAGAAGAAGAGTGCCGGCGACTGCAAACATAACGACGAAATGAGTGGCATGCGCCGCCAAGCCGAGCACGTTAGGCATTAGTGACAGAACACAATAGGCGGCCGCGGCTGCGGATCCGCCGAGTTCGCCCAAAATATTTCGGCCGAGGAAGAGAATTAATCCTGCAGTAAGCAAATTGATTAGGATTAGGCCGACGTGAATGGCGGTGATCGAGTCGCCAAAGATCGACATCAACAGGGCATAGGCAACGGAGGTGCCCGGGAACTTCATGCTGTAGGCCAGCTGATAGGGCGGGATGCCCTGCAAAAGCAGTTGGCCCGTGTAGGCATACTCGCCCTCGTCCCGCTCCAAAGGCAACCCAAGCAGGCGAATTCTGGCCGCCAAAATGACGATAAGGGTCGCGCCGAGCAAGAGCCATACGGTGACGCGGAGAGAGTTTGGGTGGCGGGCTTGTTTCAGATTCACGTGATGCGGGCGCGAGGCAACTGAGTTTGGCCGATTCAATGGAGTTGCCAAGGGGAGTTTGGCCTTTTGGGCATGGCACGGCCCGTGCTTATGGTGATTATCGCCATTATGGTCACAATCAGCATCCGCCCTTACTCGCTTCGCAAAGTCGCCTTCGTCGGTTTGGCCCTCTTTTCTCTCTCCTGCCTCTCCGCTTTTGCCCAATCCGCTTTCATTACGGTTAATTCCACGCCTTACGACCGGCAAATGACCCGTATCCGGCCGATTCTTAGCTCAGCCTCCGGGCACAAGGACGAAAGTATTTCAATCTCGCTGGTCAATCATTGGATCGGAAACCTGAGGGCGATTCCGTACGGCTTCTCCACGGAATGGAAAACTCCCGAAGAGGTCCAACTCGGCGCCTACGCCGATTGTAAGGGCAAAGCAGTTGCGCTTTACAATGCGATGCATTCACGCGGAGTCGAAAATGTCCGGCTCGTGATCGGAAAACGCATGTGGACCAGCCGCAAGAGTCACGCCTGGCTTGAGTGGGCCACCGCCGACGGAACATACATTCTCGATCCGACGATCAATTGGAGCGCATTCCGCGCTGAGCGCGCTGGGCGGTCGTCGTACATACCGCTTTACGCTTATGACGGGACAAGAAAGTACCGAGCCGCAACATGCGCGGGCCTTCTTGCCAGCAACCGCTTCCTCCGCGGACAATACGTCGCCAGCCGGCTCTAGTCGCTGGGACGATCGCGTTAAGGTTCCACAGTTTCGACCGGCCTGAATGGCCGGTCGCTGTTTTTGGCCTGTAGCGGGCAGACGGCGCCAGCCGTGAAAAATAATTTCAATTTCAGAGTGGGGCGAAGATTTGTATTGCCAAAAAGAGCGTGGCCAGCGTATTCTGATTTTTTTGTAGCTATGGAAATTATGAGCGCACCTTTCTCTCGCTTTTATCGAATTGTTGCGCTGACCTTTTGCCTCGTTCTCGTCCAGGCCTTGGTCGCGACTGCCGGGCAACTTGCACTGAACAACGTCGCCCGCGTTAGCGTTGGCGCCCGGGTGGACGACAAAATCGCAGAAGCGGCCCTGATTTCAGGTCAGCCAGGCGTCGGTTATGCCTTGGTCGATGGACAAACCGAGCTGGTACTTTCGCTTTCCAAAATCGAAAACATCGACAGCGTGTCGTTTTTGAACAATGGCACAAAGGGCACCGTGACCGTTGCGACGTCTAATTCGAAATTGGCTACTGGCAGTCTCCAATGGCACCAAATCGCGAAGCAGGATCTCACCGCCAACGTCACCAAAATAAAACTTGGCCCGACCGAAGCGAAGTATGTGAAGTTTACTTTTAACGTTGCCAAGTCCGGTCGTATTGCGGAGCTCGCAGTTTACTCAACGGCGAAACTAACAATCGCCAACACGGCTTTGGTCGATGGCAAGGACGCAAAAGATTTTGGCGGAGGT
>Ga0193750_1000530_pt1 | contig 10362 bp, 9 predicted proteins | sample L1c1metaG_FD_160569 | JGI IMG/M metagenome (GOLD analysis project Ga0193750, IMG submission 160569) | Soil microbial communities from a riparian zone of the East river system, Colorado, United States - L1c1 | ecosystem: Environmental > Terrestrial > Soil > Riparian zone | place: USA: East River...
AACGCTCGTTTTCGATTTCCTGCACGGGCTTGGCGAGGCTTTCAGGGAAACGATTCGCCCTCAAGAACTGCATCGGCTCATCGTCGAAGGCGCAACGCGTATCCTCGACGCACACGGAGGCGCCCTTTATGTGACTGACCGTACAGGCGGGAGACTTACTCCTGCCTTTATTTCAAAGGGGTGCCCGCCGTTAGTCGATGTTCCGCCAAATATTTTGCAGCAAGCAGCCGCCACGCCTATTGCCTTGGAAAGTTATCTGCGGCTGCATTCGGTTACTCCGGGTGAGGGGATGCTTGGACACGTCTGGCAAACCGGACAGCCCGTTTGCTTCACCGAGCTCTCACAGGCGCCGGAGTTGGCGAAATTACATGGCAGCGCTTTCGGCACTGCGTCGGTGATGGCCGCACCGCTACGGTACGGAAATCAAGATCTCGGTGTTCTCGCTCTAGCGAATGGTCCCACGGGTGCGCCATTTTCGCAGGCCGATTTCGTCGTTTTTAAATCGATCGCCGAACAGTCCGCTTTTGCTCTCTACAACGCCATTATCTACTCGATGGCAAACGAAAAAAAGCGGCTCGATCACGACCTTGAAATCGCAAGAGATATTCAGCGTATTTTGCTTCCAGCCGAAGCACCGGCCATAAACGGATTTCAGATTAGCGGCATTAATGTGCCTGCGCGTCAGGTCAGCGGCGATTACTTCGACTACATCCGCGTCGATGACAAACGGCTCGGCGTAGCGATCGCGGATGTTTCGGGTAAAGGCGTTCCCGCCTCGCTTATCATGGCGATTTGCCGCAGCGTGTTGCGTGCTGAGGCAGCGCGAAACCCATCGCCGGCAGATGTATTGCGAAAGGTGAATCGGCAACTTTATCCCGACATTAAGGAAGACATGTTCATTAGCATGGCCTATCTCATTCTGAATCATCAGGGTGATGGCGATGGCGTCACGCTCGCGCGCGCAGGGCACGACGCGCCCTTGCTCTACAAGCGACAGTCGCAAACCGTTACGCCGATAAAATCGCCGGGAATGGTCGTGGGAATTGACAGCGGGAGTGTGTTCGATAGGCTGACTACCGATTTCGCCGTTCCGCTCGAGCGCGAGGATTGCCTGGTTCTCTATACTGACGGCGTGACCGAAGCGCTCAATACTGAGGGAGACGAATTCGGCCTTGATCGTATGGCTCAATCGGTTCGCGCCAGCGCGACCGATGGTGCGCAGGCGATTGTAAAGAGAGTCATCGAGGACGTGCGCAATTTTACTGGTTCCCTTCCACAAAATGACGACATCACTTTGATTGCCATCCGTAAGACATGAAAAAGCCTTCTGCTACCGCTCAAAACAAAGAAACCGAACGATCGGCAGCGACATCTTCGTCTGCTGCGCCTGCCGCAGCCGATCGAAGCGAAACGGAAGACCCAACTGCCAGATTGCAAGCCGATCTTGACAGGTTTCGTGATCTCGCGCTGCGCAGTCAGGCCGATTTCGAGAATTACAAAAAGCGCTCTGCCCGCGAAAAAGAAGAGGCGATCAAATACGCGAATAGCTCGTTACTTGAGCGGCTGGTGGCAATTATTGATAATTTTGAGCTTGGTCTGGAAGCTGCCAAAGGAGAAAGCGAACAGTCTCCGGTTTATTCCGGAATGACTCTCGTTCTCAAACAACTCCACGATTTCCTGGCCGCGAATGGACTGCAACCAATCGAGGCAGAAGGCAAAAGATTCGATCCAAACCTGCACCAAGCAATTGCGCATGAGCCGAGCAATCAATTTCCCGAAGGGATTGTCCTGCGCCAGACTCGCCGCGGTTATCGGTTTAGAGACCGCTTGCTGCGGCCCTCGAGTGTGGTCGTTTCAAGTGGACCGGGAAAATAAGTGAGGCGTCTTGCCTGCCTCGCCCATTAATCCCATAGGTCACATAGGACTTAATTCGTTACATGGCCACGAAGAAACGCGACTATTACGAAGTGCTGGGCCTCGGGCGAAACGTCGCCGACGAGGAGATCAAGCGCGCTTATCGCAAGCTCGCGGTGAAGTTTCATCCGGACAAAAATCCGGAGGATCCGCATGCGGAAGAGAAATTTAAGGAGCTGGGGGAGGCTTATGATGTTCTCATGGACCCCGATAAGCGTGCCGCCTACGATCGCTTCGGCCATGCCGCCTTTGCTCAGGGGGGCGCCGGGTTTGGCGGGGGTTTCCATGATCCGTTCGACATTTTCCGCGAAGTCTTCGGTCAGGGCGGATTTGGTGGTGGAATTTTCGAGACGTTTTTTGGAGGCGAAGGCCCGCACACGGAAGATCCGCAACGCGGGTCGGATTTGCGTTACGATATGCAGATCAAGCTGGAGGAAGCGGCTTTTGGAGCTGAAAAAGAGATCGAAATCGAAAAGCTTGACACCTGCGACAAGTGCCACGGCAGCGGCGCTGAGCCAGGTTCGCGTACCGTTAGTTGTCCCACCTGCAGCGGACGGGGCCAGGTGATCAGTTCGCGCGGATTTTTTCATATTTCGCAGACGTGTCCCCGCTGTCGCGGCGCCGGCAAAATCATCGAGAAACCGTGCCGGCACTGCCACGGCGATGGACGCGTGGAAAAGCTGAGCCGTGTTAAACTGGAAATTCCGCCTGGAATCAGGGAAAGCTCGCGACTGCGTTCGGCGCACAACGGCGAGGCCGGCATCCGTGGCGGCCCGCCCGGTGATCTTTACGTAGTCATTCGTATCAAGGAGCACAAAATCTTTCAGCGCGACGCCGATAATCTTTATTGCGAGGTGCCCATCCCTTTTCCAATTGCGGCCCTGGGCGGCGACCTTGACGTTCCGACACTGGAAGGTAAAGCGCATCTGAAAGTTCCGGTCGGCACCCAAAGCGGACAGGTGTTTAAACTGCGCGGCAAAGGAATCATGAACATCAACGGACGCGACCGTGGCGATCTGCTTGCGCGTTTGATTGTCGAAGTACCATCCCGGCTAAACGCAGAACAGCGTCGCAAGCTTGAGGAATTCGCCGCGCTTTGCGGTGAGGAGAACACACCGCTGCGAAAGAGCTTTTTCGAACGCGCAAAAGAATTTTTCCAGTGATGGGCCGCAAGAATGCCGGACGACGCTGTAAAACTGATCGAATGCCCCCGCGACGCCTGGCAGGGTCTCAAGAGACAGATTCCGACGGAATTGAAAGTACGATACCTGCGCGCGCTCATGAGCGCGGGCTTCAGGCACATCGATGCCGTGAGCTTCGTCTCTCCGAAGGCCGTGCCGCAGATGGCCGATAGCGAGAAGGTGCTGGAGCAAATCGATCCGCTCCCCGATGTCGAAATCATCGGGATTGTGGTGAACGAGAAAGGCGCGGAGCGCGCGATCACAACTGGAGCGGTGACAACGCTTGGTTATCCCTGCTCGGCCTCGGAGACGTTTCTGCGCAGAAACCAGAACCAGAATCCTGACGAGTGCTACAAAGTTTTACGATCAATCAAAACAAGAGCTGACGATTCGGGACTCGACATAGTCGTTTATCTTTCCATGGCATTCGGCAATCCCTATGGCGACCCGTGGGATGAGGATCAGGTGTCCGAGGTAGTGAAAAAAATATCCGAGCTCGGGGTCCGATCCATCTCGCTCGCGGACACCGTCGGTTTGGCCACCGCCGATCTGATTAACCGTGTGGTACGATCGGTGACGAACGAATACGCTAATTGCGACATCGGAGTGCACATGCACAGCACACGCAGCGGCGCTTCAGCCAAAGTGCTCGCCGCATACGACGCCGGTTGCCGCCGCTTTGATTCAGTTATCGGTGGGTTTGGTGGATGCCCGTTCGCGCAGGACGCGCTGGTTGGGAACATTCCGACAGAGAGCGTGATCGAGGCGCTGCAACAACGCGGTATGGAGCCGTCGATCGGCGAATCGCTGGAGAATGTAATGGCGATGAATTCGGATATCGCGTCTGAGTACCAATAAAGAAAATCGAGAGGTGCTTGCCCCACAGGTCCTATTAGTCCTATAGATCGCATGTGGCACATCACTTTCTTTCGAATGCCCAAAAGGAGGCGCCTCAATGCACCGCTTCTATATCTCGCCCGAGAATTGGAGCCCTGACGCGCTTGCGCTGACTGGATCAGAAGCTCACCATGTGCGCGATGTCCTGCGCATGAGACGCGGCGACAAACTCGTTCTTTTCAATGGGCGCGGGCGCGAAATCACCGCGGAAATTGTCGATCTTGGCGACGGAATTCGATTGCAGAAGTTACACGAAGCGGAGACGCCGCCTTTGCGCTGCCGGATTGTTCTCGGACAGGCAATTCCCAAAGGGAAAAACATGGAGTTGATCGTGCAGAAGGCGGTCGAGATCGGCGCGGCCGAGATTGCGCCGATCATTTCCGATCGTACTGTTGTGCAGGTCGATTCCGAAAGCGCCGCACAAAAACAGGCGAAATGGCAGCAGATCGCAGTTGAAGCGGCCAAGCAATGCGGGCAGAACTGGCTGCCGCGCGTGCACGCGCCAAGAAAACTCGCGGAATTTTTTGATGCTGTAGAGACAGGCGTGTCGCCTGCTGAGTCTCCAGTGTCGCAGCCGACACGGCTGCCACTACAGAAAGATATTGCTCGATTCGATCTGCGCCTGATCGGTTCGCTCCAGCCCGACGCGCAGCACTTGAAGAAAATCCTCGCGGATTATTTGAGCGAACACCCACATCGCCCCGAAACCGTATTGATGCTCATCGGCCCGGAAGGCGATTTCACGCCTGCGGAACTTGCGCTCGCCCGGCGGCATGGATGCCAGCCCATTACTCTTGGCCCGATTATTCTACGCGTGGAAACCGCTGCGATCTATTGCCTGAGTGTCCTCTCCTACGAATTGCTGATGTAGTAGCGCGTGTAGCGGTGCTTTGTATCGAGCATCGAGCTGTCAGCCAGACGTATGGCACAAACGCCTCTACAGCGGTCGGAGGAATCTATTCCACTATCGCCGCTTCTACGGCAGATTCTGTTGGAAGAGTTGGAGGTGGCGCGGTTTCGTCTGGTGGCGCCGGCTGAATTGAAACAATTGTAAGTTGAACAGAGCCATGATCGGTGCTGAAGGAGATCACTTCGCCAGCTTTATGCCCGAGTAATGCCTGAGCAATAGCAGTTTGATAGGAGATAATGTGCCGGTCGGGCTCGCCGTCCCACGCGCCCAGAATGGTGTAGGTTTCTTCTTTGTTGGTCTCCACGCTACGCAGTGTGACGATTGTCCCGATCGAAACGCGTGATATATCTACATTTTCAAATGAAGTGCCACGCGCGTTGTCGAGCATTTGTTCGAGCTCCGATTTGCGTCGCATCAGGACGCTTTGCATTTGTTTGGCCGCCTTAAATTCAAAATTCTCACTGAGATCGCCATACGACCTTGCCAGCGCGATTTCTTTGGTGTTCTCAGGAATTTTCGCTTTCACGAGCTCTTCGTATTCGGCCTTGCGTCTTTCCAGGCTGCTCCAGGAAACAATTAGACCTGCGGTCTTTTCCTGTGGTTGCGCGCTTGTGATCATGGCTTCCAACTCCGGATAGACCTTGACGATCCGGGCCAGAAGCGAGCGTTTCGTCAGCTCGTCAAACAGCGGGCTCAGTTGCAGCCGCCGCATCGCGTCGCGTGCAATAGCGACATCGGTTTTCTTAAAAATGTCTCCTAGCAATTGCCGGTCTTCAACCAGCGCACGGTGCAACTTGCTGGCGCGGCCCGGAGCGTTGTGTTGCTCGCGTTCGAGAGTCGCAAAAATCGCGCCCAGCAATTCCGGAGTAATCAGTTCGCTCCAGCGCTGGCGTTCGCTACACAGCCAGGCCAGCATCTCGCTCGTGGCCGAATGTTCGCGAATACCTCGTTCAAGCATTGCCCGAAGTTCGGCGTGTTGTCCCGCCTCGCTCAAGACGCGCGGGATTTGCGCGACCATGCGACCATGACTCCCTCGCATCAATTGCAGGGCACGTTCCGTCCAGCGGGAACCGAGCGCGGATGGCAACGCTTGCAAAACTCTTTTCTCTTTTGCCGCCGGCAATTTCGGCAAGACCGACATCAACCGCTTCTCTTCCTCAAGAATTAATTTCGACAGGGTCAAACCGATGTGCGTCGTGTGCAGTTGCGGCACGCACCCAAGCAAATCGTCGCGCGCGATGATCAGCTCGAAAGCGAGCTCGGGATGCATCTTCTGGTTGCGAACCGCCATGTTCTCGATTGTTGCCACTATTGGCTGTAGTTGTTTTTCAGGCTCTTTGAATTGCTGATGAAATTTTATGAGCTGGTCGAGCGCCGCGATTTGCTCTTTTGGCTGCCGCGCCTTGTTGAACGACGCGATTAATTCGTCAGTATGCGACAGACCTTCGCCGTGCAATCGAATTGGGTCGGTCTTTTTCGAAGGAACGGAAAACGCGCCGCTCGCTTTGAGTAGCTTCTTGGTCGATTCCCACCAGCGTTTCCATTCCGCTTCCGTTAAAACGTCGCCCACCAGCCATTCACCGATCTGGGCGACCGTTGCCTGCCCATCCAGACTCTCGATAATATTTTGCGTCAAGGCTACAGGTTCTTCCCTGGCAAGTTTTTTGATTGATGCCAGGTCGTTCGCCTTGCGTGCGAGAAAGTGTTGGGGCGCGAGCGGCGTAAGATTTTCCGCCGCGTACTGGACCTGCATCGAATGGGACTTCTTGCTCGCAAAATCAATCACGATCTGATTGAGGAGAAGATTCCATTCAGTTACCCGACCGAACCCCCAACTCTTGTGCAAACAGTAGGCGCCAGGCTTAAGTTTCTCGAGCTGTTCGGCGCCTTTTGCCGTGAGCTTGCCAGCGTCTACGAGTTTTTCCAATTCCGCGTCCATTTTCAGGAGTGCACAAATTACGACGAACGGTCGAGATGGCGAGGAAAAAGTCTATTGGGCGTATATGTCAAATGTGAGCTATGGGACGTATGCGTTTCATGCGACGCAGCGAACGCGACGCGCGCCGTCTGCAATTTGCGATTGCCGCGGCTCTCGTGACGTGAAAACCTCTTCGCCGTGACAACCAGCATTTGGTTTTGGATCGCTTTTCACATCGGCGTCTTCATCGCAATTGGAATCGACCTCATCACGTTCAAGCTTCGCGATCGCGAACTGAGCATGCGCGCAGCGGCGCAAAGGACCGTATTATGGGTGCTCGTATCACTCGGATTTAACGCGCTCGTGTGGCGCCTTAAAGGTCCTCATCATGGCCTCGATTTTTTTACCAGCTATCTGATCGAGTATTCGCTGAGCGTCGATAACATCTTTGTGTTTGTATTGATTTTCGCGCATTTCCGCGTCCCTCCACTGGCACAACATCGTGTCTTGGTCTGGGGAGTCCTCGGCGCGCTTATCATGCGCGGAATTATGATTGTCTGCGGCATCGCATTGGTGCAGCGGTTTCATTTCGTTCTCTACCTCTTTGGCTTGTTCCTCCTCCTCACTGCACTGCGAATGTTGTTTCGAAAGCATCCGCCGCGAGAGCTTGGGGAGAATTGGGCGATCCGGATGTGCCGCCGCATCTTTCCCATTACCCGCGAATTTCATGACGTACACTTTAAAGTGCGCCTCGATGGTCGCTGGATGTTGACCCCGCTCGCCTTGACCATGATCGTAATCGAGCTGACGGACCTGCTCTTTGCGGTCGATTCGATTCCCGCGGTCTTCGCTATCACGCGTGATCCATTTATTGCCTATACTTCCAATATTTGCGCGGTCCTCGGTTTGCGATCGCTCTACTTTCTGGTGGCCCGGTTGATGGATCGATTCATTTACTTGAGAACGGGGCTCGCGCTCGTGCTTGCTTTTGTCGGGATCAAAATGATTGTCGCGGATTATTTTCCGTTGCCTCGGGCCCTCTCTCTGGGAGTGATTGCGCTTATTCTTGCGGTTACGATAGCGATTTCGATGATCATCACGCAGAACCGCGCAGCAGATGACAGCCGAAAATAAAGTGTTGCCTTTGCTTCTTAGGATCTGTTTAATTGACGGGAGAACGATATGAAAAAGCTGGTTGTCGTCTCGTTATTGCTCGGGCTTGTGGGAAGTTCGTTGGGCGATATTCAAGACCCACCGTCGAATGATTATGGTCCGACGCGCAAACTCGGCCGGGGCCTCTCGAATTTTTTCATCGCTCCTGCGGAAGTTTTTGTGACAGTGACGACCATCAACACGTACGACGGAAATTCTGCAGCAGCTGGGTACGGTGTCGTCCGTGGAGTGGGCCGCTCGGCCACCCGGCACGTGGCCGGTCTGCTTGAGATACTGACATTTCCCTTTCCGGCATGGCGGGAAAGCTACTACCCGATGCTTCCGCCAGATATTCCATACATTCACGCTGGCTATTCGGAATTTCCCCCCGAGCTCGGTAACGAATCAAAATATCCTTACGTGCGCGACTACTGAGATCGGCGCGCGGCGGAGGCCCATGAAACGGATCCTCCGAAGTTTCGCAGATCGGATATTTACTCACCGACATCGTCCACGCGACAAAACGCTCCCACATTTACGCGACTGAACAATGGTCCCCGCTTTATCGCCATCTGCGAAAATGTTTTCCTTTGCTCGAAGGAAGCGAATATCTCGGGGAGGCCGTCCCCATCGGATACATTAATTCCGCAGGAATTCGGAATGAGGATCTGAGCAGGCTCTCATTCCGGGACGAAACCTTCGACGCCATTCTGAGTTTTGAGGTTCTGGAGCATATTCCCGACTACTGCCGGGCATTCGCGGAGTGCGCACGCATACTAAAGCCCAGCGGCAAAATGTTGTTTTCCGTTCCGTCCGATACTAGAGCGAGACACAATCGGATTCGCGCCGGAATACGCGCGGATGGAACAATAGAGCATCTGCTCCCGCCTGAATATCACGGCCATCCAAAAAATTCCAAAGGATCCCTATGCTTCCAGCATTTCGGCTGGGAAATGCTTCAACAAATGACCGAGGTTGGCTTTTCCAGTGTCTCGGTACTCTGTTATTACTCTCGGGAGTATGGCTATTTGGGAGGCGAACAGATTCAGTTTCTCGCCGAAAAGTAGGCGCGAAATGAAACGTAGCCGAATTGTTTCGAATTAAGTAGCGTGGGCAATTTGCCACGCGAGCATTCTCCTTTGCGCATTGTCGATCTAAAAATCGAAGACGTCGCTTTCGGCGGGAAAGGCGTTGGACGCCAAAACGGGAAGGTGGTGTTTGTTCCTTACACAATTGAAGGCGAGACGGTCTCAGCTGAGATCGTGCGCGAGAAAAAACAGTTCGCCGAAGCGGAGCTTATCGACGTGAAGGAAAGTTCGCCGTACCGCGTTATCCCACCGTGCCCATATTTCGGCAGCTGCGGCGGCTGCGCGTTTCAGCACATCGATTACGAACATCAACTCGCCATTAAATGGCGCCAGGTCCGCGATGTTCTGCAACGGATCGGCAAACTGAAAGACATTCCCATGCGGCCGATCATCCCATCTCCCGAACAGTACGGATATCGCGACCGTATCACCGTTCACGCCCAGGATGGCGTGATCGGATTTTTCCGGCGCGATTCCCATCGTTTGATCGACATCGAGCGTTGCGCAATAGCGCGCGACGAAGTCGATCGCGCATTAGCAGAATTGCGTGCGCAGCCGCATGTGCGCGATGGGCATTACACATTGCGCGCTTCATCAAGACCACGGGTTTTTTCTCAAACAAACGACGCGGTCGCAAATGCTTTGCGCGATTTGATCGACACGCTGGCTGCGCCGAATCAGCAACTCTTGATCGACGCTTATTGCGGCGCGGGCTTTTTTGCAAAAGCGCTGCTCGACAAATTCGATCGTGTAATCGGAATTGACTGGGACCGATTCGCAATTGAAGCGGCAGACGAAAACGCGACCATGAAGGAAAATTATATTGCGGGAGATATCGAAGTGGAGCTGGACCACGCTTTGCAAGAAACTGCATTACTAAAGACAACGGTGATTGTCGATCCACCAGCAACCGGCCTCACGGCAAAGGTCCGGAAAACGCTTTTCGATCTTGCACCGGCGACGCTCATTTATATTTCATGCAATCCAGCAACACTGGCGCGCGACTTGAAAGAATTGCGCGAAAGATTCACAATCAATTCGGTTACGCCGCTCGATATGTTTCCGCAGACCGCTGAGATCGAAGTCGCGGTGCACCTGCAGGCAACATCATCCGCGAATTGAGAGAAAGGGCTTGTCACAGGTTGAGCCCGCGATGAAGAGTCAACGCCAAGCGAGATGGCCGACTTAATTGTTACTGAGACCGCGGGCGTGCACCGCCCGCGCAATCTGGATTGGAAGCGTGCCGCCGCGCTGCTTTACGGTGACTGGGGCACGAGCAAAGCCTATGTCATCGGTCTTGCC
>Ga0193750_1000531_pt1 | contig 10362 bp, 7 predicted proteins | sample L1c1metaG_FD_160569 | JGI IMG/M metagenome (GOLD analysis project Ga0193750, IMG submission 160569) | Soil microbial communities from a riparian zone of the East river system, Colorado, United States - L1c1 | ecosystem: Environmental > Terrestrial > Soil > Riparian zone | place: USA: East River...
TCGCGGAAAGCATATGCCGAATTTATGCGGGAGGACGAACTCTTACGAGCGCGGCGGCCGAGATGTTGCTGAAAGCACAGAATTCAGCACTCAGCAGTCAGCATTCAGCTTAAGCATCATCAGCATAGAGTTAAGGATAGACTTTCACTTATGCGTGTCCTGGGCATCGACTGTGGCACCGAATACACGGGTTACGGTGTGGTCGAGCTCGGCCATGACGGCGTGCTGATTTGTTTGACTTGTGGCGCCATCAAGCTTTCTACGCGTGAGGCCATGCCGCTGCGTTTGGCCACCATCTTCGAAGGGTTGGGCAAGATCATTACTGAGCACAGCCCGGATAACGTGGCAATCGAAGATGTTTTTTACGCATTGAACGTGAAGTCTGCACTCAAGCTGGGACAGGTGCGGGGCGTGGCTATGCTGGCTGCATCTTCGGCAGGGCTGGAGGTTTCTGAGTACTCGCCTCTTTCCATTAAGTCCGCCGTTGTGGGATACGGCAGAGCGGAGAAGCAACAAGTGCAACACATGGTCACGCGGCTGTTGAAGCTTGCTGCGACGCCAGAACCGGCCGATGCCGCAGACGCTCTCGCGATTGCCATCTGTCATCTTCATACCTCGGCTACACTGGAACGGCAAAGAGCTGTAGGGCGCTAAGGAACGGCGCAATTCATTTTTTGGCATAATTCCTGCATGGATTGCGACCAGTCTCCACAATCACGGAAGAGCTCGCGGTTACAAACCCTGGGTTTGCTGTGTCTGCTCTTATGCTTCTGTTTAACCTCGCAGGCTGAGGATCCGGCTCGAATTATTTTCAGCTTTGATTTTCCGGGGTCGGATCCGGAGCATTATGTGATTTCGATTTCTGCCGACGGCCCCGCTACCTATGACAGTCATACCAAAACAAACCAGGGAACGGAAGACGATGACTTTCATTTTGACTTTACGATTGCCTCATCAACCTGCACTCGCATCTTCGATTTGGCAAAACGTGCGCATTATTTCGAAGGGGATGTCGATTCCAAGAAGCGCGGCCTGGCTTCGACAGGAAGCAAGACGTTAAAGTACGTGGACGCCCAGCGGAGCACGCAGGCCACCTATAACTATTCGCGAATCCCAGCCGTCCAGGAGCTGACTGATCTCCTGCAAAGACTTTCGACAACTCTGGAATTCGGGCGGCGCTTAGAGTATGACCACCATTATCAGAAGCTGGCGCTGGATGAGGAACTCAAGAGAATGGAAGCAATGTCGAAGCAGAACGGCCTGGAAGAGTTGTCGGCAGTGTCGCCAATCCTGCAAAAGATTGCGGCGGACGCTTCCGTCATTAACCCAGTGCGGGTTCGTGCGCAAAGACTGATCGCAGAAGGACGAAAAGAATCTCCTTAAGTGATTGAATGGAAAGTAGAAGCTGGAGGGGTTCTTGCGGACCTGGGATCTCGAAAGCCAGTTCGCAGTGATTGGTTCTCGGTTCTCAGTCTCTTGACTGCTTGTTGACAACCAGCTATCAGATTAGTGTTCTAATTAATGAAAGGGCAAGTCGTGGGAGGCGTCATCATGTCAATCCGAAAAGCGTTGATGCGTTTGGTTGTGCTGGCGGCGTTGGTGCTCCTAGCGGTTCCGTCCTTCGCCGACTCTCAAGTGCGTATTGTTCGTTTGAGCGACGTCGAAGGCAATGTTCAAATTGACCGCAACATCGGTCAGGGTTACGAAAAAGCGTTTCTGAATTTGCCATTGACCCGGGGAGTCAAGCTGCGAGCCAAGGATGCAGGACGTGCGGAGATTGAATTTGAAAATGGCAGCACGCTTCGCATCATCCCGGGAACAGTAATCGAAATTCCAGAGCTATCCTTGCGAGATTCCGGCGCAAAAGTGACGGCGGTGAAATTGCAGGAAGGTACCGCTTATCTGAACTTCAACGAAGCCAAGGACGATGAGTTCACTCTGACCTTTGGGCGAGAGAAAATCGTCCTCACACATTCTGTTCACATGCGTGTGGCGATGGAAGACACAGACGCCACCCTGGCAGTTTTCAAGGGGGACGTGGAAGTCACAGGCCCGTCAGGCACGGTGCAGCTGGGAAAAAAGCAGACGGCAACGTTTGACCTTGCCAACCAGGATAAATACACGCTGGCGAAGAATCTGGACAAAGATCCGTACGACGCCTGGGATAAACAGCAGGAGGATTATCACCAGCGCTATTTAGCCAGTTCTTACACGAACTCCTCACCGTATGTCTACGGCATGAGCGATCTGAATTACTACGGAAACTATTCCTACGTGCAGGGTTACGGCACGATGTGGCAGCCGTACTTTACCGGCGCAGGATGGGATCCGTTTATGAACGGTTCGTGGGTTTGGTATCCGGGTTTTGGGTATACCTGGGTGTCTTCATATCCGTGGGGATGGACACCTTATCGCTATGGTTCGTGGATGTACGTTCCGAATTACGGTTGGGGCTGGCAGCCAGGCGGTTCCGGTCTGGCGTGGAATACGGTTCCAAGAGTGATGAATCCTCCGCGGCAGTTCATTCCGTTGCAACCGCCCGCGACATCGGCGCATAGCACGATCGTGGTCCAGCGCGGACCATCTGTAGCCGCGGCGGGAGCTGCTAACAAAGTTGTAATCCGTGATGACTCTGCTGGTTTGGGCATTCCACGGGGCAGTATCCGTAATCTGGGAAAGGTCTCACAACAGGTGAGGCAGGAAGGATCTGTCACCACGAAGGTCCACACAATGCCGGTTCGTATGGAGAGGGTGCCGTCGGCTTCACCAGCGGCTCAAGGATCCAGTATGTCGGGATCATCGACATCGCGCACGCCGGCGACGGGTCGTGTCAGGTCGCCGCGAATGAGTAGTCCCGCGCCGATGCCGCGTTCTGCTCCGGCTCCACATTCGTCGACCCCGCACACTTCGCCGAAGTAACGGTCACTACGAGAAAAGAGGGCGACCTTCGGGTCGCCTTTTTTGCTAGCGCACCACTACTCCCGCGTAGCCCACCACCATTTCTCGATCACCGGAAATATCGCCAGAGGTGGCGTACTTGATGAGTTCGGCCGTCGTACCACCCAGACGTTTGGCGGCGGTGAGCATTGTCACGGTCGGGCCAAAGCCGCACATGCTGATGTCTTCGTTCATTACGACATCAAATAATCCGCGCGCATCCAAAGCTAAAATGCGCTCGATAGCTTTGCGATCCTTCACCCGCGTGATCTTGTCGCTTTCGTAATGGTTCATGTCGCTGGAGGCAACGATCAGGACGGGCTCGGCTTCGGCCTTCACTACGTCGGCAATCGCTTGACCAAGATTTTCGAGAACATCGAACTTGGCGGTGCCAAGCGCAATGGGCACGAAGGTGACGTTTGGACATTCGGCTTGGAGGAAAGGTAATTCGACCTCGGCAGCGTGTTCGGCGCGATGTGCATCGGCGTCTTCGGTCAGTTGAGGGAACCGTTGCTTGAGCGCGTCGGCAAGTGAGGAATCAATTGCGACTTTTCCGAGAGGAGTTTCCCAGGCGCCGGCACTCATGATGGCAAGCGGCTGGCCCATGCCGGTATGGTTGGGACACAGCACAATGCAGCGTTGAGGAATATTCAATCGGGCAAACACTGCGCCAGCAACGTGTCCGGAATATATGTAGCCGGCGTGAGGTACGACGCAGCCAATCGCAGAAATTGTCTTTTCCGTGGGAGAGAGGTAGCTGCGCACGTCAGCAAGCAGGACGCTGGGATCGCCAGGGTAGAAACGCCCGGCAACAGCGGGACGTCGTACGGTCGATTCCATGGGCACCTCGTCAGGAAGGCGCTTGTTTCAAGTCACTGGGCGATAGTGCTGAGCGCGCGGAACAGGGCGGCGCTCTTTTCCAATGACAAAGCTTCCGCGCGCACAGTTGGTTTGACGCCTGCTTTTTCCAGCGCCTCGCGCAACTGTTTGGCTTGATATTGTGATTTCAGATTATTCCAGAGAGTTTTTCGCTTCTGCCCGAATGATTGTTTGAGAAAGTTGATAAAGTCCTGCTCGGGGACGCGTAAGTTTTCGACTCGCGACGCAATGGTGAGCCGCACTACGCTAGATTGCACCTTGGGTGGAGGTGAGAATGCGTCCGGGGGGAGAGTGAACAATTTTTCCACGCGAGCGTAGAGCTGAGCCGTTGCTGACAGTAATCCGTACTCGCTTCCGCCCGGACGCGCTACCAGCCGGTCAGCAACCTCGCGCTGTACCATCAGCAGGATGGTGTCAAAATAGCGCCGATATTCAAACAGCCGCAGCAGAATGTCCGAAGTGATGAAGTAGGGAAGATTTCCCACAACGCGCACCGGTTCCGGCTTCCATTCCATTCCAGGACGTGTGCTTCCAGGTTTCGGTCCGAACAAAGTATCGAAATCTATGGCAAGAATGTCGCCTTCGATGATCTCCACGTTGGGCGTCAAAGAGAAATTCATGCGCAGCTGTGCGGCCAGCACTCGATCGAGTTCGATGGCGATCAGGCGCCTTGCGCGTTTGGCCAGCCGCTCGGTGATGGCGCCGCGTCCCGGTCCGATTTCCAAAACCGTGGTTTGCGAAATGTCGCCGAGGACGTCGACGATGCGGATGGCAGCGGCGTCATCCACCAGAAAATGTTGTCCGAGTTTGGGGCGGACGTTCCGGCTGGGACGCGCAGCAGAGACTCTTGGCACATTGCCCTCTTTCTTCCCGGCATTTAGACTGTCAGTTCATCCCGCGAGTCCAGTTGGGTGCAGGAGGACTGTGTGCTGTAATCGCACGTTCCTATGATAGCTTGCGCCGCGAGGGCACGCACTTTGGAGGATTCGTTTTCATGCATATTGCTTTTGCGGCTTCGGAGTGTGTGCCCTTTTCCAAGACCGGAGGATTGGCCGACGTCGTAGGCGCGTTGCCTCGCGCTTTGGCCTCTATGGGACACCAGGTCAGCGTTTATCTCCCGCGCTATCGCCAGACCAAGCTCACCGATGCCCAGACCGTTGTCCCCAGCATCACCATACCATTTGACGATCGCTATCGTTTCTGTTCGGTAGTCACTGGGGGAAACCAATCCGGCGTGCGCTTCTATTTCGTCGACTATCCTCCCTTTTTCGATCGTGAGGCGCTCTATGGTACCTCCGCCGGCGATTATCCGGACAACGCGGAGCGCTTCGCCCTCTTTTCTCGCGCGGTGATCGAAGCTTCCAAAATCCTTGGTGTGCCGCAAGTATTCCATTGTCACGACTGGCAGTCCGCACTCGTCCCGGTTCTGTTGCGCACCCAGTATGCGGAAGATCCCGCGCTCCGAGATGCTGCGACCGTCTTCACCATACACAATATGGGATATCAAGGACTGTTCTCGCCCGACACTCTGCCGCTACTCACGTTGCCTTGGGATCTGTTCACTATCTCCAAGATGGAATTTTTTGGAAATGTGAACTTCCTCAAAGGCGCTCTGGTGTATTCCGATTTCATAACCACGGTCAGTCGCAAGTACAGCCAGGAAATTCAGACTACGGAATTCGGTTTTGGCCTGGAAGGCGTGCTTCGCGATCGCGCGTCCACCGTCACTGGAATCCTCAACGGTGTGGATTATGACGAGTGGAGTCCGGAGAAGGATAAGTTCATCGTCGCTAAATACTCACCCGAGGATTTGAGCGGTAAGGCGAAGTGCAAACAGGACCTGCTGGCGGCTTTCGGAGTAACCAAAACTGATACCAAGCTGCCTGTGATCGGAATTGTTTCTCGATTTGCAGCGCAGAAGGGCTTTGACCTTATTTCGCAGATCATGGACCGGCTGGCCCGCGAAGAGATGATTGTGGTCGCGCTGGGGAGCGGGGACAAGCCATATGAAGAAATGTTCCTTCGCCTCAACCGTCAATTCCCGCAGAAGATTGCGGTGAAGATCGCTTATGACAACACTCTGGCGCACAAAATCGAAGCTGGAAGCGATATGTTCCTCATGCCTTCCCGCTACGAGCCTTGTGGCCTGAACCAGATCTACAGTTTGAAATACGGCACTGTTCCAATCGTCCGTGCGACCGGAGGCCTGGACGACACGATTGAGCCCTGGGATCCCAGGACCGGCAAAGGGACTGGCTTCAAATTCACGGAATATAGCGGGGAAGCGCTGTTGCTTACGATCCGGCAAGCGCTGCAGGCGTTCCGCGATCAGACCGCGTGGCAGACGCTCATGCGCAATGGCATGAACAAGGATTTTTCGTGGAACGCGTCCGCCAAGGAATACGTAAGAATTTATGAGCGGGTGCGGCAAACTCGGACGGTGAGCGCGGCGTAGGAAGCGCTGAGCACTTAGCAATTGGCACTTAGCATTTAGCACCAAAGCTTTACTCTAGCTGCACTGAAGAGCTGACTTTTAAGACAGCGGACGTTTCGGCCCTGCGCTGCTACAATCCGCCTCAGGTAACTCCGCTTCCATGGTTGCTTTCCTCAAAACCATCTTCCACGTTGATATGGATGCGTTTTTCGTGTCGGTGGAAGAGCTGTTCGATCTTTCTCTAAAAGGCAAGCCAGTCGTGGTGGGAGGGCAGCAGCACGAGCGCGGGGTGGTTTCGGCGGCCTCTTATGAAGCGCGCAAGTTCGGTGTGCACTCGGCCATGCCGCTGCGTACCGCCGCGAAACTCTGTCCGCAAGCCGTCTTTGTGGACGGGCATCCCGACCGTTATCGCGAATATTCAGAGAAAGTGCATAGCGTCCTTACTTCCTTTTCGCCGCTGTTGGAGATGGCTTCCGTTGACGAAGCATACCTCGACATGACCGGCACTGACCGCCTGCATGGTCCGCCGCTGGGCGCGGCCAATCATCTTCATCGCAAAATGAAGGCGGAGACGCAACTCAACTGCTCGATCGGGATTGGCAGCTCACGATTGATCGCCAAGGTTTCTTCAGCCAAAGCGAAACCCAACGGAATTTTGTGGGTTGTTCCTGGTGAGGAAGCAAGATTTCTGGCCCCGCTCGACGTGCGTGACATTCCCGGCGTGGGCAAAGTTACCGAGCAGAACCTGCATGCGCTTGGCATCCGGAAAGTGGGCGATCTGTCCCGCTTCGACGATACGTTCCTTGAAGAACGATTTGGCAAGTGGGGATTGGCCTTGGCGGGCAAATCCCGCGGGGAAGATGCCGGAGGATGGTTCGATAACGAGGTTGGGGCGGACACTGATCCCAAATCTATCAGCCACGAGCACACCTATAACGAAGATACGGCCGCTCAGGACCAGTTGGAATCCACGCTTATGCGACTTTCTGAAATGGTAGGCCGCCGGTTGCGCGAGGGAGGTTTGCACGCCCGCACTATTCAGATCAAACTGCGTTACAAAGATTTCACTACGATTACGCGCGCGCACACGCTGTCCGCACCTACGCAGCTCGATACGGAAATATTCGAGCAGGCCCGCGCACTGTTCCGCAAGAATTGGCGCCAAGGGGCGCAAGTGCGGCTGCTGGGAGTGCATGTGTCGTCCTTCGATGGCGAGGCGGAGCAGGGTGACCTGCTTGAAAATGACCGGCGCGAACGATGGAAACAGGCTTTGTCAGCGGCCGACAGACTGCGCGATAAGTTTGGCGAATCGAGCGTCTCGCTGGCAGCCGGGATGAAAGGCAGCTTCCGCGAGCGCACCCATGAGAATCCCGTGGGGCTGCCGGGCAAAGGGCGTCCGCAGAAATGACCATTGCCGATCGCGTTTTTCCCCGCGAATGGAGAGCCGGCGGGACGCCAGCGCTACGATTTCGGATCACCATAAAGGAGTTCCAGCGATGCGAAAGATCCTGATTTCGATTTGTCTACTCGCCACGACCTGTTTAGCACAGGCGAACCCGCCGCTACTGTTGCACAAACCTACGGTGAGTAAAACGCAGATTGTCTTTAACTATGGAGGCGATTTGTGGATTGCCGGCCGCGATGGTGGCGATGCCCGGCGGCTTACTGCCGGGATGGGGAATGAAACCGATCCGCTGTTCTCACCCGACGGCACGATGGTTGCTTTCACGGGCGATTACGATGGCAACAAGGATGTCTATGTCGTGCCCAGTGCAGGTGGAGAGCCGAAGCGGTTGACCTACCATCCCGGAGCCGATGAGGTTCTCGGTTGGACGCCGGATGGTAAAAGAATTTTGTTCCGCTCAGGTCGCTTCAGCTATTACCACTACGCCGACAAGCTGTTCACGGTGCCGGTGGAAGGCGGATTTCCGACCGAACTGCCTCTTCCCATCGGCGAAGAGGGCTCTTTGTCTCCGGACGGAAGCCATCTCGCCTATGTACCGCATCCTCAATGGCAGAGGGCTTGGAAGCGTTATCGTGGTGGGCAGACCACGCCTATCTGGATTGCCGACCTTAAGGATTCAACGGTGGTCAAAATTCCTCGTGAGAATTCCAACGACTTCAATCCCATGTGGGTCGGTAACACGATCTATTTTCTTTCAGACCGCAACGGTCCGGTGAGTTTGTTTGCCTACGACACCACGACCAAACAGGTATCGGAAGTAGTGAAGAGCGACGGGTTGGATTTCAAATCTGCTTCATCGGGCCCGGATGCGATTGTCATCGAGCAATTCGGTGCGCTGCATCTCTATGATCTCAATACCCACCAGGCCAAGGCAATTAATGTTCGCGTGGCCGGAGACTACGCTCAGGTGCGTCCACGTTTTGTAAAAGTGGAACCCAAGCGCATTCACAACTTCAATCTTTCTCCCACGGGATCTCGGGCATTGATGGAGGCGTGGGGAGAAATTTTCACCGTCCCCACCGACAAAGGCGATATTCGCAACGTAACCCATAGCCCTGCGGTGGCCGATCGCGATCCTTCATGGTCGCCTGATGGCAAGTGGATCGCATACTTTTCCGATAGTCCCGGTGAGTATGAGCTGCAGCTGCGCCAGCAGAATGGCTTGGGAGAAGTGCGGCACATCAAGTTGGGACAATCACCATCTTTTTATTATTCGCCGGTATGGTCGCCGGACAGCAAGAAAATCGCTTACAGCGATAAGCGTTTGAACTTGTGGTTCGTCGATGTGGCTAGCGGAACGTCCAAGTTGGTAGATACCGACTATTACGAAGGACCGCAGTTCGGACAGAACTGGGCGCCGGACAGCAAATGGATTGCTTACGCCAAACAGCTTCCCAGCCACCTTCACGCGATATTCGTCTATTCGCTGGAGAAAGGTAAGAGCTTTCAAGTCACCGACGACATGAGCGACGCGCTGTACCCGGTTTTCGACAAGAACGGGAAGTATCTCTACTTCACCGCCAGCACCGATCTTGGGCTCGCGGTCAGTGGTGGTTGGGACATGTCCAGTGATAACCGCCTCATCACGCGGAGCGCCTATATCGCTGTCTTGGCCAAAGACCTGCCCTCACCCCTGGCGCCCGAAAGCGACGAAGAAAAGGTCAAAGAAGAAGTAAAAGCTGCCGAGAAGGAGAAAGAGAAGTCGAAGGACAAAACCAAAGACAAGACCGACGCGGATAAGAGCAGCAAAGATACTGACAACGACAAAGCTAAGGATGATAAGAGCAAAGACAAAGACAAAGACAAAGAAAGTGACAAGCCGGTCGTCGTGCGCGTCGACATCGAGGACATCGGACAACGTATTCTGGCGCTGCCTATTCCGGCCAGGGATTATGTGAACCTGGTGCCGGGAAAGTCCGGAATTCTATTCTTGGCGGAAGCTCCTGAGGTGATCACTGAAGAAGATTCGCAGAACCTGAAGCAAACTTTGCAAAAGTTCGATCTGAGCAAGCGCAAGGTTGATAAATTTCTAGAAGACGTGAACGATTTCGCAATTTCTTTCAACGGCGAGAAATTGCTTTATCGCAAGGACGAGCAGTGGGCCACCACCGGCACCGAAGACCCTCCTTCGAGTACGGACAAGCCGAAACCCGGCGAGGGGCCGCTGAAGCTCGAAGCCATGGAAGTGTACGTGGAGCCGCGGGCGATGTGGAAGCAGATCTATCGCGAGACTTGGCGCATTGAGCGTGACTTCTTCTATGACCCGCATTATCACGGTCTCGACCTGGCGGCGGTGGCCAAGAAATACGAGCCTTACCTTGACGGAATCGCCTCACGCGAAGAGCTGACCTATCTGTTCGAAGAAGCCTTGGGCGAGATCACGGTTGGACATATGTTTGTAGGCGGAGGCTATCAGCCTGAATCCAAGAAGGTAAAAGGTGGACTTCTGGGCGCCGACTACACGCTTGAAAATGGACGCTATCGTGTAGCTCGAGTTTACAACGGCGAGAATTGGAATCCCGGGCTGCAGGCCCCTCTCACCCAGCCTGGAGTAAACGTAAAGGCGGGTGACTACATCCTGGCCGTCAATGGCCGTGAGCTGCGTGCTTCCGACGACATCTACAGTTTCTTCGAGTCGACTGCCGGT
>Ga0193750_1000532_pt1 | contig 10361 bp, 10 predicted proteins | sample L1c1metaG_FD_160569 | JGI IMG/M metagenome (GOLD analysis project Ga0193750, IMG submission 160569) | Soil microbial communities from a riparian zone of the East river system, Colorado, United States - L1c1 | ecosystem: Environmental > Terrestrial > Soil > Riparian zone | place: USA: East River...
GTCGGCGACGAAGCGCACCTTGCCGAATTGTCCCGGCCTCAAATTATTGCCCGGATTTGGAAACGTGACTTCGTACCGGATCGACCCGGTCTTTAGGTCAAGGTTACGATCAAGCGCGTAAAATTTTCCTTTCTGTGGATACACCTTGCCGTCGCCAAGAATCAACTCGAACTCCAGGCTCCGTATGTATGCGGCGCGCTCCGTCTGATCAGGGTGGCGCGAAACAAAATCGGTGAACGGTCCTTCGCCGGCGGTAACGACGGCTTTGATCGGATCAATTTGTGAAATGGTCGTGAGTGGCCCGCTCGTCGGACTAACGAGATCGCCCACCTGGTTGTTGGCGAAGCCGGCTATTCCATCGATCGGCGCGGTGATTTTGGTGTAACCAAGATTCAGCTCGGCCTGTTTCACCGCCGCCTCGTCGGCCTCGACGTTGGCCCGGTTTGATCCGGCCGCCGCCACCGCCGTGTCCCGCTCCTGATCGCTGATCACTTTCCTGTTAAACAAATCGAGGGCGCGTTTTTCATCTGCTTCGGCCTTTGCCAGATTGGCCTTGTCTTTGGCCAGAGTTGCCTTGGCTTGTGCCAATGCGGCTTCAAAGGGGCGTGGGTCGATCTGAAAAAGCAAATCGCCCTTTTTGACCAGGCTGCCTTCCTGATAATCGCGCGAGACGATGTAGCCCTGGACCTGCGCGTTGATATTCGCGTTAATGAAACCGTCCAGCGTCGCGACCCGTTCCAGGATCCGAGGCACATCCCGCGGCGTCACCGTTGTGACCAGAACTTCCGGCGGCGGTGGACCAATCTGTGCCGGCTTGCGCGAACAAGCAGTAGGAAACACCAAAAAAATCAGGAGCGCGGCGAATGTGGCCCTCATAATTAATCGTTAATAGCGCATGTGATCGAATTTGTCCCGAATCGAAAAAACAAGAATTCCTTACTGCTGCGTTGGAGATCGCGCTCAACTGATCGGCCATTTTAGTCGCGAGTCCCGCAAACGTGGTGCGGTGGCTGTGCCTTGGACCCGCGGAGTGTGCTAAGGGCGAGCATTACCGCGGCGCCGCAAAGAAAGAATAAAACATAGGATGGTTTCATGCATGGTTGTTCCTTTCCAGAATGTTCAAATTAGCCCAGCGACTTGAAGAGAATTAGAGACCCAGATCACTTAACCCTGGATGGTCATCAGGACGGCGCCCGAGCGGCCAGTGGTATTTGCGATCTGATTCCTGAATGGGAAGGTCGTTGATTGACGCAAATCGTAAGGCCATAAGGCCGTCGTCATTGAACTGCCAGTTTTCGTTGCCATAGGAGCGATACCAGTGACCCGAGTCGTCGTGCCACTCGTAAGCGAAGCGCACGGCAATGCGATTTTCATTAAATGCCCAAAGTTCTTTAATCAGCCGGTAGTCCAGCTCTTTCGCCCATTTGCGTTTCAGGAATTGGATGATCTCCTGGCGCCCATGGGGAAATTCGGCGCGATTTCTCCAGCGCGAGTCGATTGCATAAGCCAGGGCCACCTTCTCAGGATCACGAGAATTCCAGCCATCTTCTGCCAGGCGAACCTTCTGAATGGCAGTTTCACGAGTAAATGGAGGCAGAGGAGGACGCGTTGCTGTCGTTGATGGCGTCTTCCCCTCCATTCGTGTTTGCTGGTCAGTTGGAGTAGTATTCATTGGTCTGTTTTCTTGTTTCACCACGTTTACGCTGTTACGCCTGCTACCTCGAAAATAACTTCCAGCTCGACTGGAGTTCCGAGCGGAAGGCTTGCGACGCCATAGACCAGGCGACAAGGATTCTTCTCTTTTCCGAAGATGTCTTGTAGTAACTCGGAAGCAGCGTCAGCAACTTTCGGGTGATCGCGAACATCCCCGGAAGTAGCTATCGACACTCCGAGCCGGACAATCCGCGTTACCTTATCTAGCGATCCCAAATGTTGCCGCGCGACAGCCAGGACATTGAGCGTCGCAAGGTAAGCCGCTTTCCGTCCGGCTTCTATATCCAACTCCTTTCCCAGGTGACCGATGAATTTAGCTTCGCGGCCTTCCGTAGGAAGCATTCCGGTTAGAAAAAGCAGATTGCCCGTCCGGACTGCTTCCGCATAGGTACCGAACGGTTGAGGCGGCGACGGAAGCTTGATACCAAGCTCCTTCAACCGCTGCTCGGCGCCAGTTAGTGGGGAACTTTCGCCTGCTACCATTTTCCGATGTGCGCACCGCCGTCTACGTGCAACACCTCCCCGGTGATCTGGCGAGCTTCGGTTAGATAAACGACGGCGTTGGCAATGTCCTCAACCGCGGAGATTGAACCCATCGGCGAAAGCGTTTTTAGAGAATCCTCTGGATCCTCGGCGTGAAGCGGTGAGTGGACGACCCCAGGAGCTACGGCGTTGAATCGAATATGCTCTTTCGCGTATTCCAGCGCCAGGCTTCGGGTAACGGCGTTCAGACCACCCTTAGTGATCATGGAAAGGGAAGCGGTTACGTCAGCGATTGGATTGTCGACCAGCGCGGCGCTGATGGTCACGATGCTACCACCGCTCTTTTGGGACAGCATTTGCTTAACCGCAAGCTGCGTGATGTAAATGAAGCCTGCGAGATTGGTCGACACTAGAGCGCGAAAGTCGTCTGACGTGTAGTCGGTGAACGGCTTCACTAAGAAAATGCCGGCGTTCGCAACCACGGAATCGATCGAACCGAATCTCTTGATCGCAAGTTGTGCAACTTTCTGCGCCGTCTCAAACTGACCTATGTCGCCATCGATCAGTGCGAGATGATCGGAAGCTGAAAGCTCCTTCGACTTCGTCGCGCTCCGCGCGGTTCCGACAACATCGTAGCCGCGCGCGAGAAACGCTTTGACGATGCCCGCGCCGATGCCTTGCGAAGCACCAGTGACGATTACTGTCTTCTGATTAGGTTCCATGGATCACGACTTCTGCGCGAGATGATAATCAGATCGCGCTGAATCTGCGCTGCTTTCATTTTCATTTGAATCTGCAGCCTTTTTAAACGACGTTTTACCGAAAAGCGTTAGTAAAGCTTACTAAGGTATTGTCGTCCATCGTTTCTCTCCTTTGAATTTCGTTGTTGCTACTTCATGAAGTCCCGGACGAGCTGGGCAATCTGATCTGCTACGGTATCGAGCGCGAAATGGCCCGCCTCGAGGACGTGAACCTCGGCTTTAGGCACGTCCTTGCGGTAGCGTTCCGGTTCGCCGAGGTCGAACGAGAGATCATACTTACCCCAAATCACCAGTAGTCGCGGTTGTTTCTCGTGCATCCAAGCCTGCCATTTCGGGTATGCGTCCACGTTCGTGCGGTAGTCATAGAATAGGTCGCTTTGGATTTCGGCCTGGCCCGGCTGGTTAAGAAAGTAAAATTCATCGGTCCAAAGATCCGGATCGTACCGTTCCACGTTGGGATCGTTCCCGACATGGCGCGTCCGTGTCGTCGCCAGCGAAAGTAGATTTGTGCGAAGGGCACTTTCGTTAGCCGCGCGATCTTTCCAGAACTCGCGCCGCGTTTTCCAATTCGCGCCTAAACCTTCGTTATGGGCCACCGCGTCCTGAACGATTAGCGCCTCGATCCGCTCGGGATAAGCCAGGGCCATGCGAAAACCGACGGGGCCGCCGTAGTCCTGCAGATATAGCGTGTAACGGGAGAGTCCTAGTGCTTCGGTAAAATGATTCATGATCTCGGCATAGTGATCGAACGTGTAGGCGAATTTTTTCGGGTCCGGCCAATCGCTATGCCCGAAGCCCGGGTAATCAGGCGCGACAAGATGATACTTATCCGAAAGCCGGGCGAAGAGAGGCTCAAACATTCGAGAAGAAGAAGGAAGTCCGTGCAGCAGGAGAAGCGTCGGCGCGTCTTTCGGTCCGGCTTCTCTATAAAAGATGGAGAACCCATCTATCTGTATCGTGCGATAAGAGGTCGGGTATTCCATCGAGCGTTCTTTTCCTTTGGCTTGGACTGGTAATTCAAATGACGCAAGCATGATAGAAATCACTAGAGCAATATGGAAGATCTGCCAGCATCGGAGAATCGCAGTGAGGTAAATGGTAAACATATGAACCCCGATCACGATTTCATTCCCTCACCATACGTGCGTTCGTGAGACGCGCCGCTATTGGAATTTATTACAGCGAGTCGCGAATTCGGGACGCCCTTATCCCATCGGCGGAACTCTCTTCGTCATCCGCTCAAGGCGGCGTCACACGTAAGTCACTCGACCCTGACGTATTAGATCTTCTCCCGTTATGTGGCACAGTGCATGCAAAAGCAACATCCCGCACCTCAAGGCCGCGCATGAACGATCTTCGCTACGCATTGCGCATGCTGCTGAAATCGCCGGGATTCAGTTTCATCGCCATTGCCACGCTCGCGCTCGGGATTGGTAAATTCTACTTTCTACTTTCTTGTCGTCCACGCCAGCTCGCGATTTATCCAAACGATCTCTGGTAGATCCAGGAAAAGATCTGTTACCGACAGGCGTCTTCAATGGTATTTCTTCGGATGCGCTGGGTCGTCTTTCTTCGCGCGGTAAACGTCGGTGGCGCTAATCGATGTCAGCCAGCTCTGATCGCGAAAGAGTTGGCGAAGTTTAGTGTCGTTAACATTGGCGCGGTCGGGACCTTTGTGGTTCGCGAAGATGTTAGCGAGTCCGTTCTTCGCGCGGCGATTGCCAAAAAACTGCCATTCAAATGCGAGATTATGATTTGTCCCGCGCGCGACTTTATCAAGCTCTCATCAAAGAATCCATTTTCACGACAGCCTTCGGGTCCGGACATCACCCGGTTCGTCAGCGTGCTAGCCAAACGACTTAGCGCGCCGCCCCCTCTTCCTCTCAGTCTGCCCTCGGACGATGACTGGCTGCTAAAGATCATTGCAATCGAAAACAGATTCGTCCTTGGTCTGTATCGTCGACAGATGAAGGCGATCAGCTATCTCGGCAAGATCGAGAAGCAGCTGGGTGTGCCGGTCACGACGCGCAATTGGAACACGATCGAAAAGGTAGCGAAAATTCTTAGACCGGATTCAAAGGAATTTTAAGAGAAGATGCGAAGCAACGGAGTCTCGCCGAACTTTGTTTTCGTTGCTTCCTTCTGTTGTCCGAGCAAGACCAGTATTCAACTGCGGACGCGCTTATCTCACGCATACTGACTTCGGCGTTCCGTGTTCGACGTTCGGCGTTTGCGTCGATCAACTCTTGGGCGGCCATTCCACGCCGGCCAATTCTTTCGGCAACTGCTTCCGGTCAACCGGATAGATGAGCGACATATCCGGCTTGGTATTTGCACCGGACAGAAATTCAAGTTCCTCCGGCGCGCCCACGATGAACCAAAGTACTTCGGTGTCCGTGTCGTTGAATACCTGACGCAACTGATCCGGCCCCACCAGTACACCGCCGTATTTCGGCACGGTCAACGTTTCTTCTCCCACCCGTATGCGCCCTACGCCTTCCAGCACAAAATAAAATTCCTCTGCATGAATATGTTTGTGCAACGTGTTTGCGCTCTCGGGCGGCAACCGCCAGAGCCGTGCGCCGAGATTCTCGCTCCCGGTGCGCTCCAGATAATCCGCGTTCGGGATTTTCATCAGGTTGGAGGGCCGCCAGAGGAGATCTTCCGGTTTGATCAGATGGTAACCTTGAATCGTTTTCATGAAATTGCCGGCAGCCATACCGCGCTTGTTGTAAAAGCTTTCCCGCGCATCTACCAACTCGAAAAAGCGACTGGCGACTCAGCGCTACCGCCCTCCTGTTCGACCTTTCAATCTGCCAAACTCTGATTTTCGACTTGGGAATCGCTCGTCACACAGAACCGTTCGCGATCTTCCGCCGTGTCGATGTCGATCTCGCCCTCGGGAAATGGGAATTCTGCAACTTGATCGCGATTTGAAAGGATGATCGATTTTGCCCCAGCGGAATCATCCAATCCGAGTAGATCCGGCAGACGACTTCGATCAAAGAGAGCTGGAACACCCAGCGTGCCCGCATAGCTCGCGGCTACAATCGGTTTTCGTGTTTCGTGATGAAGCGTGATTAATCCACCGATCACCGCGCGATCCACGAACGGTTGATCGCAAGCCAACAAAACGGTCGCTTCCACCCCGGGCGCGATCTCAATTAGGTGCTGAACGCCCGCGCGAATCGAAGTTCCGATTCCCCGTTTCCAATTCGGATTGACAACGATCGTCGCGCCGGTTTTCTTCAATTCAGAGCTGATGGCTTCGACAAGTTCGATTTCATGTTCTCTCGCTGAGCCGGGAGAATGAAGGTGAGAGGTTCTCTTACTGTTTCCGAGAACCACCACAACCGGCCGGCAACCTGCCTCGCTCGCTGCATCGACCATACGCCGCACCAACGTTTTGCCGCGGAATTGAATCAATTGTTTGGGTTGGCCGAGACGCGACGATTCACCGGCCGCCAAAATTATCGCCGCAATGTGGGACTGCGGTGATCTCACTGTTTTAGAAGCCCGGCATGTTGGCACACTCCAAAGTTGTATGGATCCCTGCGTTAAACGAGCCGACTCTCGTTCCGTCCCGGGAAATCAACATGCGTGCACCCGGCCGGCGATAGCTTGATCCTTTCACGCGAATGAGCGTCGCCAGCGCGAACTCCGAGCCGGAGTGGCGGTCCGAGCCGCGGCGCTTTTTCGATTCGCGTAAAGCGTCGTAAATATCTTTCACGGGCAGAACAATCAGCTTCGAGAAGATTCAAACGAAGATAGGCAATACTCAATCGGTTGAAAGAGGAACATTGCCACTACGACTGATGGCTCATTCGGCCGGCTGAAATGTCAGGAATTGCATCCTTTTTGTCCTCGTCTGGCGGGACGCACACGATGAATTTCTCCCATGACGCCTGTTAAATTCCAGACAACGCGCGTCATCATTTTTGGTGGCGAATTTAGATCGCCCTCATTTTGCAGCGTATCACAAACGGGACGAAAAATCCCAGCGCCGGGATGATCAGACTGGCAGTTTACCATTCATCAGTTGCGTAACCGGTTCAGGCAGAGAGTGAAACATCAGTGCAGTGGAAACTGGCACACACGATGCAACTGTGTCTTCGCTGTGACCGCGATCACCGGATCTCTTTGTCATGAGACGCGATCCGACGGAAACATTAAGCAGCATCTTACTTTTACATTTCTGTGGAAAAGACCGAACTAACCATAAACGGCGCGAAGCATGTCGTTCAAGTAGACGACGACACGCCGCTTCTTTGGATCCTGCGAGACACGCTGGGATTGACCGGCACAAAGTTTGGCTGCGGCGTGGGCGTTTGCGGTGCCTGCACGGTGGTGGAGAACGGCCAAGCGGTGCGATCGTGCCAGATCCCGTGCTCGGCCGCGGCCGGGCGCAATTTCACCACGATCGAAGGACTCTCGCCCAACGGCAGTCATCCGTGTCAACGCGCGTGGCTGACTGAAGAAGTTGCGCAATGTGGTTACTGCCAAGCCGGCATGATCATGACTGCATGCGCATTGTTGCAGGAAAATCCAAACCCGAGCGACGAGCAGATCGATCACGTTATGTCGGACTCGGTTTGCCGTTGCGGAACCTATCCGCGAATGCGCAATGCGATCCGTCGCGCAGCGGAGGAGATGCGGGCTAAAAATCGATGATCACTTCGCGACGCAATTTTTTGAAAACGGCGGCGTTCGGCAGCGCCTCACTGGTCATTGGATTTGACGGACTCAGTTTGCTTAAAGGCGCGGACGCGGAAACGAATTTATTCGAGCCTAGCAATTGGATCCGAGTCGATGCAGACGGCGCCGTTAGTTTGACAATCGGTAAATGCGAAATGGGTCAGGGCGTCCGCACGTCCTTGGCAATGATTTTGGCGGAAGAGCTCGAAGCGGATTGGACGAAAATCAGATTGGTGCAAGCAAAGCCACGGCCTGGCTCCGATCTTGGAACTGGCGGAAGTGATAGCATCGCAAGCAGCTGGAGGCCTTTGCGACAAGCCGGAGCAGCCGCTCGGGAAATGTTAATTACGGCCGCGGCCACCCGTTGGAAAGTCGATCGCGCAAGTTGCAGCGCCGCGCGTGGCGAAATTCTTCATCCGCCGAGCAATCGACGTCTCGAATATGGTTCATTAGTGAGCGACGCCGCGAAACTGCAAGTTCCAGAAAATCCGCCGCTGAAGAATGCGACCGATTTCAAAATCATTGGCCAACGGACTGCACGCATCGATGGGCCGGACATCGTTTGTGGCAAGGCGCGATACGGTATCGACGTCAAAATTCCGGGAATGCTGTATGCATCTCTCGAACGACCGCCGTTTGCCGGCGCCAAAGTAAAGCGAATGCACGAAGATAAAGCGCGCGCCGTTCATGGCGTTCGATCGATCATCAAACTGCCGCGCGGGATCGCCATTATTGCGGATAACACGTGGGCCGCAATTAAAGGTCGCACTGCTCTTGCCGTAGAATGGGACGATCCCCCCAAAGACGCTTTCGACTCCGATGCCCATTGGAAACGGCTTGAAGCAGCGTCGCATGAAACCAGATTTATTACTCGCGACGAGAAAGCGCCGTCTGGCACGGCTGAGGTTACAAAGACGATCGAGGCGATTTATCAATATCCTTTTTACGCCCATGCGCCGGTGGAAACGATGAACTGCGTGGCCGACGTGCGCGGAAATCGCTGTACGATCTGGGCGCCGACGCAGGCGCCGGAGAGATTACAAAAGGAAGTGGCCAAACTTCTCGGCATTGGACCGACGAATGTTGACGTAAATATCACATTGATTGGTGGTGGGTTTGGCCGGCGCCTCGGAGTCGACTATGCGATCGAAGCGGCGGACATCTCGCGCGCGGCCCAAGCGCCGGTGCAACTTCTCTGGTCGCGTGTCGACGACATGAAACAGGGCCATTTTCAGGCAGCCTCAGTCCACTATCTGTCTGCTGGATTCGATGCGCGCGGAATGCCTGTCTCGTGGAAGCATACGAAAGCCGGCTCGTTTCATAATATCTCACCGCTCGACCCGAAAGAGATGCGAGACACTGCCTGGTACCAGGATTGGTCCTGGGGATGTTACGACGTTCCCTATAATTTTCCGGCGATTCAAACCGCTTATGTGCCTGTCGATCTTACAGTGAAACACGGGCCCTGGCGTTCGGTGTTCGCGCCATCGAGCGTGTTCGCGCGCGAATGTTTTATCGACGAGGTGGCACAAGCGCGAGCTGCCGATCCTCTCGAATTTCGTCTTCAATTGTTGAAAGGTGCCGACGTTATCAAGGCCGGCTCCACAACTGTTGATCGCCGCCGCTTGCGACGCGTTCTTGAAACGGTTCGGGATAAATCTGCCTGGGATCATCGCCCCGTCTCGGAAAACCGCGGACGCGGTGTGGCTTGCAACGCCTACTTCGGTCGCACTTACATTGCCTACGTGGTTGATGTAATGACCGATCACGACAACAACGTCCGCGTTGAACGCGTTGTCGCGGCAGTTGATTGCGGCCGCGTAGTTAATCCTGTCGGCGTCGAGCAACAAATGGAGAGTGGGATCATTTGGGGTATCTCGTCAGCCATAAAAGGCGAAATCACTTTTCGCGGAGGCGCGGCGCAACAAGGCACATTTGCCGACTTCGCAGTGGCTCGAATGCGTGACACACCGGCGATCGAAGTCCACATTGTCGGTTCTGACGCGCCCTTGCCTTTTGGCATGGGTGAGCCGCCCGTTCCACCAATTGTTCCTGCGATTGCGAATGCAGTGTTTGCGGCAACCGGTATGCGGATCCGCAGATTGCCGATTCGGCCTTAACACCTCAAAGGGCGCGCCGCCTAACGACTCTGGTGGATCAAATCAGTTTGTCCGGAGTGATCGGTAGATCACGCACGCGTTTGCCGGTGGCGTGAAAAATCGCGTTCGCCACCGCGGCGGGCGCGCCCGTTACTCCGATCTCGCCGATGCCGCGCGCGCCGAGGTCGGGCATATGTGGATCCGGCTTGTCGATGAAATCGATATCGAACTCCGGCGGCGCGTCGGCGTGCACGGCGGCGTGATATTCGGCAAGATTGCGATTCACGACCCGCCCGGTCGCCTGATCCGGAACCGTCCCCTCAAAGAGCGCGGTGCTAATGGCAAAAATCAGACCGCCCATGATCTGGCTGCGGGCCAGTTTTGGATTAATCATTCGCCCCGCACCGTAAACGCCGGTCGCGCGTTTCACCCGGACTTGTCCGAAAAGATCGACGTGCACTTCGACGAACACCGCGCCGTAGGAGAAGAAGGAAAACTTTTCGCGCTCATCCTTGTTTGGTTCGGCCGTGAATTCGGTTTGGATTGGCGCGGACAAACTCGCGAGTTCCTGTTCGTTAGGCCAATGGCCGAATTGCTCCAGCACTTTCCT
>Ga0193750_1000533_pt1 | contig 10348 bp, 9 predicted proteins | sample L1c1metaG_FD_160569 | JGI IMG/M metagenome (GOLD analysis project Ga0193750, IMG submission 160569) | Soil microbial communities from a riparian zone of the East river system, Colorado, United States - L1c1 | ecosystem: Environmental > Terrestrial > Soil > Riparian zone | place: USA: East River...
GTGATTTTTGGAGCAAACTTGCGAGCTACAGAGCTGTTCCCGGGAATCGGGTTTCAAATCACCAATGAGACAAACTCACCTGACGATCTACCACGCAAAGAACAAACAGATTCAATCCAATAGACCGCTACGTTCGTTCATTTTACCCGAAACACAACTAGTTTCCAAAGTCGTGGCCAGGTGTTTATCGCTGACTGACGCTCAATTAACAGCCCTGCTTTAGCCTGGTGTTAACGATAGCTGAGAGAGCGCCAACTGCTTCAGCGCTTTTTAATGAGCGAACCAGTAAACCGCTAAACGGTTGGGCTGGCAGTTTCGGCCATGCACCTCGCTGAAGCGAGGTGCTAATGAAATGGGATATAGCACAGCAACCCTACCCACAAAAAATTGTGCGATCAACGTGTCGCGGGGCGATTCGAAGATCGGTTGTTCAACTTCAAGCCGCATCCATATTCATCCCCATGAAAGATTCCGTGGTGCGAGGACGCGTCTTGCAACTTTTGTGTGAACGGCGCGACGAAGGTTTTCTTCCCTTCGGCGCGGCGGAGCGGGCAGTGCCGGCGCCTGAAGGAATAAACAATCGCGACTGGCTTCAGGCACTCGCTCAACTGGCCGAATACGGTCTGATCGATTGGAAGCCGATTGAAGATAAAAGCGGGATGGGGTTGCTGGGAGGCTTTGCCCGGATCAACGAACTCGGAACGCACGTTCTGAATAGCAGTGCAGCGTCCCCAATTCGAATCACTTTCGATGAACGGCGGGCCGTGGTGGGCGATCCCCAAGAAATAAAGATGCCTGGGGCAGAGGCGCACGCGTTAAAGGATGCGTTTGAACAAATCATCCTCGCGATCGAGCAAGTCGGAGTTACCGAGGGAGACAAAAAGGAAGCACGATCGTTGTTGTTAAAATTGTTGCAGAGTAAGGCAGGAGCGGACTCGTTGGGGGAGGGTGGCGCCCAATCGTTGATTACGAAGTATTTCGGAAGTCTTTAGGCGAAAAGGAATCTTGAGCACGGGCAGGGCGCGCGGAAAGGAATCGATCAAGAAAATGCATACCGGCTCCTGCCGGTCATTCCGTGTTTTGCTGGGAAATAGCATGGTAACTGCTCGACGAGTCTTAGATCGAACCCTTCTGTCCCAACGTGAATCCATTATCGGAATTTGGCCGCTTTATCTCCGATCGTACGGAATGGATTGCCGATCTATGGAATAAAACGATCGGAGGGCAACCTGAACTGGGGCTTTCCGGCAACAACGCTCACCAACAGCTGACCAATTATCTGCCGACTCTTTGCCAGACCTTGGGCAAACGTCTCAAAAAAGGAGAAAAAACGCGTCGAAATGAGAAGACGCCGTTGGCGGATACCCAGCCGAAGCATCGTTGGGAACCTGGGTACGCGCTCGACGAGATCGTTCGCGGACTTGGCCAGATCGGGCATGTAATCTCCGTTGATTGCCTGGATACTTTTGTCCGCCAACGACCTGAAATCGATGCTTCCGCGCTAGCCAAAGCTGAGGCTCTGATTCACCAGTTTTTTAGCGATCTCCTGGTGGAATCCGCGCGGCAGTTCGCGGCGGAAAAGAAAAACGAGCTTGCCGCCAGCGAGCAAAACAGCCAGTCGATTCTCGATTCGGCGCTCGATTGCATTGTTGTCATTGATGATGACGGTTGTGTCCAGGAATGGAACATCGCGGCTGAGCACCTGTTTGGTTATTCGCGGGTGCAAGCGGTGGGCAAAGAATTGGCGGAGTTGATCATTCCGCCGGAATTGCGCGCCAGACATCGCGCCGGAATGGCCCAATATCGCGCTACCGGTGACGGCCCCTTACTCGGCCGACGCATCGAAGTTCCCGCTCTGCGCATGGACGGTTCCAAGCTGGAGGTGGAGCTGGCCATTACTCCGCACGAAGTGAACGGGAAAGCGGTCTTTACCGCCTATGTGCGTGATATCAGCGAACGAGTGCGAAGTGAAGCCCGCCGCGCCGCGCAGTATGCCATTGCCACTCTCATCTCTGGCCAGGCGCCGCTGATCGAACTCGGTCCGAAAATTCTCAGCACCATTGCGCGGAGCGGCCGGTGGCTTTTCGCCGCTCTCTGGGTCCTTGATAAAAATGGAAAGCTTATTTGCCATTCCACCTGGGGATCACCCGAGCGCGATATCGACCAATTCGAATCCGAAACCAGGCGTCGCGTATTTTCCAGCGGCGAGGGTTTGCCGGGACGCGTTCTCATTTCACGCGTGCCCACCTGGTTACCTAATCTCGAAGCGGAGACCAACTTCCCGCGGGCAATGTTCGCGCGGATGAGCGGATTGCAGGCCGCCTTTGTTTTCCCATTAATAGGTTCAACCGGGATCAACGGCGTAATTGAGCTCTACAGCGATGAGGTAGTGCCGCCGGACGACGACCTTATGCGGCTTGCTGGTGCCTTGGGAATTCAAGTTGGCCTTTATCTCGAGCGCGAACGGACGGAAGAGGAGCTTCGCCGGCAGAAACAAGCGGCTGTGATGGCCAGCCAGGCAAAGGACCGCTTCTTAGCCGCACTCAGCCACGAGCTGCGGACACCGTTAAACCCAGTCTTGATGTGGGCTCGCTCGGCATCCGAAGACAAGAATCTCGGTCCCGAACTGCAGGAGGGTTTGAGGATGATTTGTCGCAATATCGAAATGGAGGCGCGATTGATCGATGACCTGCTCGATCTAACCCGCATCGCTCGCGGCAAACTTCAGATCAATCTTCAGCCGTGCCGTGCGGATGCATTACTGAATCACGCTTTGGAAATTGTCCGTAGCCAATTGTTCGCGAAAAATTTGCGACTCTCGGTTGATCTGACGGCCAGCAATCACCAGATCATGGCCGATCCTACGCGGATGCAGCAGGTCTTTTGGAACCTGTTGAAGAACGCCTACAAATTCACGCCCGAAAATGGTGAGGTTGTGGTCCGTTCCTATGATGGGTCGCGGGACCGTGTAATTTTTGAAATAAGCGACAGCGGCCGTGGAATCGACGCAGAGATGATACCGAAATTGTTTACCGCCTTTGAGCAGGGGACCAGAAGCGGCGAAGGCCTCGGGCTGGGCCTGGCGATCTGCAAGGCGGTCTTGGAAATGCATCAGGGAAGGATCAAGGCCGCTAATAAATCGAGCGGGCAGGGCGCGGTCTTTACTGTCGAATTGAAAACGGCTCCGGCTCTAAGTGTCATCGCTCCGATCCAGCGCAAACCTGCCGCTGTTTCGTCACGGAAATTAAATATTCTGATTGTCGAAGACCACGACAATACAGCGACGGTCATGAGCAAGTTGCTAAAACACAACGGACACGAGGTCGTAACCGCCTCCACGGTGCGGCAGGCTCTGGAGGTATTGCGCACAACTCCGCTCGATCTTCTCGTTAGCGATCTCGGTCTTCCGGATGGCAATGGCTTTCAAGTAATGCGCGAGCTGGCGAAGATCAGCGACGCCAAAGGCATAGCGATCAGCGGTTACGGGATGGAGGAAGATTTGGAGCGCAGCAGCCGCGCTGGTTTTTCCGCGCATCTGACCAAACCGATCGACGTGCAGAAATTGCAGGAGACAATCCAGCAGGTAACCGCAGCGGCGTAGAGGTAGCGAAGAATGCGCGGAGTGTTGGAGTAATGGAATGACCAAACCGGCGGCGCAATAATCGAATCGCTCAAACGGCCACCGTCCGTCATCCCGAGTCGCGACAACGACGAGGGACCTCACCCATGCGGGCGGGTCACACAAGGTAGCTTGCGTGATCAGTACAGCTCAGGCGAGGTCCCTCGCTTGCGCTCGGGATGACAAGCCTTCTTCGCGCTCCGAGATGACGCGCGAGCACCATCGGCACTGAAAAAAGCGTCAGATGCCGCGGGCGCTGACCCACTGAACGGCGTAACGCGCAACCTGCCGCGCGTTCTCGAGCCTTAGCTTCTCTTTGATATGGGTGCGATGCGTTTCAACTGTCTTTGGACTGAGGTGCAATGTTTTGGCAATCGCTTTCACTTCTTCGCCTTTGCCGATGCGTTCGAGAACTTCCAGCTCGCGATCGGTTAAGTCGTCCGTTGGATCTGCCCCTGGTTCTCGTTTCGTTAGAACAACATTGGAAATCACTTCACTGGCCATTGAGGGGCTGAGATAGACGCGGCCATCGAGGACTTCGCGCAGGGCAATGAGGACGCTGCCCAGCGCATCCTGTTTGGTGACGTAACCGTTGGCGCCGGCGCGAAGGGAACGAACGGCGTAAGTCGGTTCGTCGTGCATCGACAGAACCAGAATCGGCATTTTGGGAAATTCCACGCGCAGCGATTTTGTTAATTCGATTCCGCTTGGCCCTTTCAAGCCAAGATCGACGATCGCCAGTTTCGGCCGCAATTTGCGCACCAGCGCCATCGCCTCGGGAGCACTGCTCGCCTCGCCACAAATGGAATAACCGTCATCAGAGTTAATCAACTGAGCAAGTCCGTGCCGAAAAAGCGGATGATCGTCGACGATCAGAATAGGGATCGCTTGTGGCAAATCCGATTTCGGATTATCGACAACACCTCTGGAAAATGAATCCGGGGCGATGGGCTCGGATCCAGGCGCGGCGGCGGGAATAGAGCCCTTGCGCGATTTGCGTCTCCCTTGTCTCCCGGTGCGCGCTGTCGATTTCATTTCCGAACATAACAAGTTAGGCGTGTTCCATGCGGCTTTACCTGGTTGATCTCCAGCCGCGCCCCAATGGAACGGGCGCGGTATTCCATAATGTGAAAGCCCATTCCCGATCCAGCAGAGGAATTGGCCGGGATTCCTACGCCGTCGTCGATCACACTCAGCTCGATTCCTTTGCCCGAACGTCTCATCCGTACAATAATTTCGCGCGCGCGGGCATGTTTGTTCGCATTGATTACGGCTTCGCGCGCGATCCGGTAAAGATGCAGAGCCACGGTCGAGTCCGGAACGGAGATTTCTTCGTCCGCCTCCAGCCGGGACGGCACGGGCCAATGCGGCTGTTTGACCAATGCTGCCAGCGCCGTAACCAACCCGGGCGGTTCCATTTCCACCGGATGCAAGCCCCGGGCGATGGTGCGTGCTTCGGTTACCCCATCATTGATTAGTTCCGCGATTTTTTCGATGTGCTCCACTTCGATGACTCGATGGTTCTTGAGCCGCAGTGCAACCGAGCGCGCCATGAACGCGATGGCGGTAAGATGCTGGCACAGACTGTCGTGCAAATCTTGACCGAGGCGGCGTTGTTCGCGGTCACTGATGGCTAGGATTTCGCCTTCCAGTCCGCGGGCGCGGTCTTCCAGGATGGCTTGAGCTTTTTTTTGGTCGCTGATGTCGAGAACAACTGAGACCGCCGATTGAGTTTTGCCTTCGGCGTCGCGCAATGGCGACGCGCTCACACTGACCCACAGGCTGGACCCATCTTTGCGACGATAACGTTTCTCCAGTTGGTACGGTTCGGCTTTCCTGACGATCCGGCGAAAAAGTCGCTTGCTCTCTGGGAGGTCTCCGGGATATGTGATCTCGAAAATAGTTTTGCCGACGAGCTCACGCTCTTTGTAGCCAAGCATTAAACAGAATTTTTCGTTCGCAAAAATGATGTGCCCCGCCAAATCAGTGCCGACTATTCCGGCGGTGCTTTGATGAATGACCGCCCGCGAACGTTCCTCCGATTCGCGTAATGCATTTTCCGTGCGTTTCCGCGCGGTGATATTGTGCAGGCAATTAATCGCTCTGATTATTTTTCCCTGTGCGTTCCTCAAGGCCGTCGGGCTAACGAGGACGTTTTGCCGGGTGCCGCTCGATCGCTCGACGAGTATTTCCAAATCAGCCGCCGTTAATTTTTCGCCTCGCAAGGCTCGCGCCATTGGGCACTTGTCGTGCGGCATTGGCCGGCCATCTGGATGAAAAATCCTGAATGAACCGCAAAACTTCTCGCTCGGGTCATTTCTTTTCGGTTCGCGTCCCCACAACTCCACGGCGTGCCGGTTGTACTCTTGAATCAGGCCTTCCGCATCGCAGGTATAAACGGCGACCGGCACCAGATCGAACAAAGTGCGATAACGCTTCTCCGATTGGCGGATCGCTTCCTCTGCCCGTTTCCGTTCGGTAAGATCGATAATCGCCGTTTGATAAAGAAACACGCTGTCTCGCATTGATGAAGTCATCGGCGAGCTGGCCAAATGGGCGAGGATGATTTCGCCATTTCGTTTTTTCAGACGCAGTTCTGTTTCGACCCGGCTTTTTGACGAGCGGCAGCGGAGAAGATGATTTAAAAAAAGTGCAGAGTCTTCTTCTATGACGTAGGGCGCAAATGGCCTGCCGATTAGTCGATCGCGCGAGTCGCCGAGAAGTCGCGCGGCGGTGACGTTAATCTCTTCAATGCGACCGACGCGGTCGAAACTGACATAGCCGATCGGTGCAAAATCGAAAAGATCGACATAACGTTGTATGGCCGCTTCCAATTCCGTTTTGGGATGCTTGAAGACGGGCGCACTAGCCGACCGTCTGATCGCCCCATTTTTTCTTACCGCCCCGTCACCCGAAAATTTTTCCAGCGCACGGGTCCTTCTCTTAATTTTCTTCATATCCGCCCGAATTACTTCGCGGGCGGCTTCCCCAGCCGATGTTCGAGGTTTGCGATGAGCGCGCTTTAGTTTGCGTTTTGATCTCCGGGTCGCGGGCTTCATGGCAGGTGATTCTTTTGCTGGGGAACGTTACCATAAATGGAAAATCGTGCAGTCGAAGTGGCGCGACGGAGTCTCGACGTCCCAATCTTTGATCGTGCGAATTCTGGCTAACAGCGCTCGGGGATAACGGGCCGTCATTGGTGCCCCAGCAATGACCACATGCGCGCGTGGAGAATACGAAAAACATTGCGTAAATGGGCCATTCTTCGCGGAGGGCGGGAAAGAAAAACGCGTCTCCCGTTCCAGCCAACGGCGAAACGGAAAAAGACGCGTTTAATTAGGAGATTACGATTTAATCTTCGTCGAGGACAACTCGATCAACCAGTATGCTGTCGCCTTCACCGGCGTAACGAACATGCACTGGCACCCCGACTTTTACTCTGGTGCGAACGGTTGCTTCATCGAGCTCTTTCCCGCTTCTGGTCACGTAAACGACCTTTTTCCCAAAGCGGTATTGTTTTGGACCCGCGGTCTCTTTCAGCACAATAGTACTGCCGGGAGTGAACTCAGTGATGGTTCCAGTTCCCTCGGTTGTAGTCGTGGTGGTAGTCGTTTGTGATACCTGCGCCCACGCCAACGGGGCCGCCACCGCCAACGCCATACTTAATATAACTTTCTTCATATTTCCCTTTCTCTTTTCCTAACCTGCCTACGCTTAACCGATCGAATCTCCCCGCACCACCAATCCTATAAGACGAGAGAGCGCGCCCGGATATTCGACACAATGGGCAAATGCGACTTACAAAACCAAAGTGATCGGCTTAAGTTTCTAACGGACAACTTCGATGCCGTTCGGTTTCGCTTCGAATGTCCGCAGATACTGCAGATCGAACGCCCGAAGAGCGTTTTCGACGGTGTTACCGATTCCGACAACTCCATTGTCGAAGCTGTGCCCAAGCAAAACGATGAACGTGCCGCAACGGCGGCTCAGTTCCGGCCGGCGCACAGCGCTCGGGCTGCCCGGGTGGAGAGTGCAATAACGTTCCATTCGATCTTTCATCCACGGATCGGAGTGCCGGAGACTGCGCGCCGATCGTTGCCTACTCATCCAATCAGGTAACGCGTATCGCAAAAATATTGGATGGCTTGCGTCCAAATGCCCAGAGGAAGAAAGTTATTCACTTATTGGATCAGGATTTTCCTGACCTCGCAATCGTCATCCAGTCCGATTGTCGGCGACGAAGCGCTGTTCGAACATGGTGGCGCAATGAATTGGCACCGACAGCCGACGGATGATCGATTGGATATTCTGCGCCTTCACGACCATTTCCATGAATGGCGCTCACTCGATGACCAGCGCGTTTGCGTCGTATGCGGCCGAACCTTTTCCGGTCACGAGGTCGAGATTTCGCAGCATGGTGTCGAATTTAAACTGAATTGCCCGACCAGAGACTGTCCCTCGAAGATTCATCAATGGGTCTATCCGGAGAAGCATCATCTCTCCGACACCAGTTTGGCAAATTGGTGGCGAGCACTGAGCTCAAACGATCGATCGGAGTCAACCCCGTCCTCCCCCCAGTGCCAACAGATATGATTGAACCAACTCAGGACGCTAGAAGTTTTAGCGCGGCCACAGACGAAGCGCTGATGGGTGCGATAACAGATAAGGACGAAAATGCCCTCGAAGCATTGTATCAACGGCATGGCGAAACCCTGCGTTCGATCATTGAAAGTGTGATCCACGAGCAAGCCGAAGCGGAGGACGTCTTACAGGAGACGTTATTGCAAATCTGGAAACAGGCGCAAAACTACGCCCCCCGAGTCGGCAAGCCGCTGGGCTGGCTAACGACTATTACGCGGCGAAGGGCGATTGATCGGCTGCGCCGGCGGCAAGCCTATATCCGAGTAAAGGATCGCTATGAGGAGCAGATAAATGAACTGCCCTGTGGCGCGAGCACGACGATGGATGGCGACGAGGAAATGGAACAGGCTGATCTACGCCGTTATCTGCGGGAGCAGATGTCCGCGTTGCCGGAGTTTCAGCGGGAGGCACTGGAGCTTTCGTTCTTTAAGGGCATGAGTCATCGCGAGATCGCAGCCAGCACCAGAAACCCGCTGGGAACAGTGAAAACGCGTCTCGAGCTCGGCCTGCAAAAACTGCACGCCTGGCTGAAGCCGGTGCAACAAAAGATTTGATGGTGGGAACAGATGGCGTGGGATAAGGATGTGCCGGGGCCTTGGGCGGGCTATACGGGAAAACGTCGGGGTCCTGGCCTCCTTTCAGGCGCCATTGCATGTCATCCCTCTAAGGTTTCATAATGGGATCCCTCGACTTCGCTCGGGATGACGCTAAATTCGGTCATGGAAAAACCTCAGATCACTGCCTACCTGAAAACGTATTGCGGCTGGAGCGCTGGCGTTCGTGCAGTTCTTAATAAATACAATTTGCCCTATACCGAGAAGGACATCATCGCGAACCCGGCTTTTCGCTGGGAAATGGAGACGAAAAGCGGTCAGCCGCTTTCGCCCTGCGTCGAAATCAACGAAAAAATGCTGGCCGATGTCAGCGGCGAAGAAGTCGAGCAGTATCTAATTGAAAACGAATTGGTAAGGCCGAGCGACGCGGTCACCGATGTTCCTCTCAATGCACCCTGCGCGACGGAACAACACGAGAGCAACGTCCAGGTGAATTTTTAGCCGGAAATAGAGCGGCTGTGCCGGCCTTCGCGATCATCCCGAGCGCAGTCGAGGGATCCCGCCGCGAAACCCTTCAGGTAACTCCCACGGGATCTCTCGACGGCGCTCGGGATGACCTGCGATTGAGGTTTTATCCGCGAAATCCATTGCTAAATTGTCAAAGCTCTTGCGATGAAACTTTTTAAGAGAAAGTTCTCCGGCAACGGCAAGAAGAAATCGAGCCGGCTCTGGCGATGGGGCTGGAAGATTTCGCTCGTCACCCTCGTCGGCGGCGGTGCACTTGGCGTTTTGATCTTCTACTCTGCCTGGGCCCACACCTTCGACATGAAGAAGGTCGGGGAAATGCCGGAACGCAATACCGTTTTCGATGTTGACGGAAAGATTTATAGCAGGCTGGCGGGATCGAACCGACTCATTGTTTCTTTGAATGAAGTCGCGCCCGCATTCATTGATGCGTTGCTGGCGCGAGAAGACACCCGCTTTTTTCAGCATAACGGGATCGATTTCTATGGGGTCGGCCGCGCGCTTGTCCGCGATTTGATGAGCGGCTCCGCCAGGGAAGGCGCGAGCAGCATTACGCAGCAGCTTGCACGCAATTCGCTCCCGCTCGGCGGACGCACCATCAATCGGAAGTTGCTCGAAGCAATGGTGGCGTTGCGGATCGAGCACGAGTTCACCAAGCAGCAAATTCTCGAGCTTTATGTCAATCGCATTTACTTCGGTGCCGGCTGTTACGGAGTTGAGACCGCATCCCAGGCCTACTTCGGAAAGAGCGCCTCGAAGTTAAATCTGTCCGAAGCCGCTGTGCTGGCCGGTTTGATTCGGAGTCCTAATCGGTTTTCGCCATTGCGCAATCCTGATGGCGCAGCGCTGCAGCGCGACGCCGTGCTCAATCGAATGGTGGAATTGAAAAAGATTTCGATCGCTCAGGCGCAACAGGCGAAATCGTCGCACATCAATCCCCATCCGAAAAAGATGCCCATGATTCAGGAAAATTACGCGATGGATGCGGTGCAGCGCGATTTGAATGTCT
>Ga0193750_1000534_pt1 | contig 10347 bp, 10 predicted proteins | sample L1c1metaG_FD_160569 | JGI IMG/M metagenome (GOLD analysis project Ga0193750, IMG submission 160569) | Soil microbial communities from a riparian zone of the East river system, Colorado, United States - L1c1 | ecosystem: Environmental > Terrestrial > Soil > Riparian zone | place: USA: East River...
TCCTCTTCCGGCCGAAGCCCGCCATCCGCGATGGAGAAGGCTAGAACCTTGTTAAATTCCGCGATCGCCTGCTGCTCTGCCTCGGCGGCCAGAACGGCATCAACTTTTTTTCGCCGCTCGGGATCAAGCAGTTCCATGCGCGCTTCCGTCAAATAGCGCGAAGATTCGTCCAGCCCGGCACGCAAAAGCTGGGCAACGGGATTGCTCGGCTGATTTTTCAGCGGCAGTTTTTTCTGCCACCACCGCAAAAGCTCGCGGCAATGTTCTTCGATCAGGTCGTTAGTCGGATTCTGCTCGGCGTCGAGACAAAGACGCTCGTAGGGATTGGTCGATTTATACTTATTCCAGCCGTCCCACTTTTGGGGATCGTCTGGAAGGGGGGTTGGAAAAACAGCTACGCATTTCACACCATCATGCAACCCGCAGAGATCCCAGATTCGCCGCCGCCTGTGCCATCTCGTTTGGCGCCAGACCGGTGTTTCGTTCGATAGAAACCTTGGCGCGGTTACCACTGGCCTCGACCGAAACTTCCAGAACTTGGTTGGCGTTATATTCGTAAGTCAACTCAACCGGCGAACCCTTCGGCAAGAATGCCGGAAGTTCCACGTCACAGATCCCGAGTGGCGTGCATTCACCCGGCAACGTGCTCTCGCCTTCCACCACCCGGACAACGGCTCGCTGCATGTTGGACATGGCGGTGCCGAACGAGTTTCGCGCGCGCGCCGGAATCGCCGTCATCTTGCGGATCATTGGGAAAACATATTCCTCGAGGTGCACTTCATCCCACAGCACCACACCGAGGGTGTGGGAGGTGATATTAGTTACCTGGATAAGACCGCCTTCGCGCCCGACAAATTGATCGCGGGTGTCGGTCGGCAACACCTGTTCGCCGGAAACTTGCTCTTCTTCGAGCAGGGAAAGAATCGCCTGGATCGACGCGCCCTTCGCTACGGCTTCGTCGGGATTCACGTCATCAATCACGGGCGCTTTGGTCAACTGCGAAACCAGAGTGCGGACCATCGGCATGCGAGTCATCCCGCCAACGAGCAAAATCTTGTCGATGTCGTCCCAGGTCATGTTTGCTTCCTGCATCACCATTTCGCAAATGGTTTTGCATTTCTCGACCAGGTGCTGGCTGCGCCGCTCGAATTCATTGCGTGTGATCTCGAGCTTGACGCTTTTACCATTGTGATGATGCACCACCGCGGTTTGCATGCGGCTCGAAAGTTGGATTTTGGCCGATAACGCCCGCGTGTGGAGGTCCTGGTAACTCTGCAGATCAAGCAACGGATTTTCCCCGTGCTGCCGGTCAAATTCTTCCGCCATATGATTGACGATGGTGTCGTCCCAATCCTTGCCACCGAGCCGGTGATCGCCATTGGTCGCGATCATGTTGATGTGCTGGCCCTGAATGCGCATGATCGTGACGTCGAACGTTCCGCCGCCAAGGTCGAAGACGAAGACGGTTTGATCCTCGTTCAGTTTATCAAGACCATAGGCGAGGGCAGCGGCGGTAGGCTCGTTGATGATTTGCAAAACATTGAATCCTGCGAGCTGGCCGGCGGTGATGGTCGCAGTTCGTTCCGCGTCGTTGAAATACGCCGGAACGGTGATGACCGCGTCAGTGATCGGTTGCTTGAGATATTTCTCCGCGTCCAGCTTGAGCTTCTTTAAAATCAGCGCGCTCAACTCTTCGGCCGAGTAAACTTTGCCGCCAAATTCGCGATGAAATTGCTCCTTCGGTTTGCCCATCTCGCGCTTGACGAAGTCGACGATCTTCTCCGGCTCGGCCACCGCATTGTTCTTCGCCGTCGTGCCAACGATTACGTTCGAGCCGTCAAACAGAATTACCGAAGGTGTGATCCGCTCACTTTCGGAATTCGGGATAATTTGGGGCTTACCGTAAGCGTCGATATGGGCTACGGCACAGAAAGTTGTGCCGAGGTCAATGCCGACTGCTTTGCGTTGGTTCATTTTTGCAGAAGTCAATGGGGACGATTCGCCCGCGCCCGTCAGGTGCAACTTTCGTGCCGCGCCACCCTCGGAATTATCAGCGTTTTTCGTGGACGCTAGCGGAGCCAGTGAAATAGAGACGCGATCAGTGCTCATTGGCAACGTAACGCGATAACCTCTTCCGGTCGCAAGACCTTTCCGCGCCAGATGAAGCCGGGCTTGATCCGTTTCACAATTCGTCCGTTATCTTCGGCGCGCTCAGTCGCTTCGTAATTCGCGACACGATGCATTGCCAGATCGACAAATTCCTTCGGTTCCACCTCGGTCACTTCCAGACGGTGAAACACCTCCAGCAAACCATGGATTGCGTTTCCCAAATTATCCTGCCAGCACGTTAACCGATCCGATTTACGCCCCTCGGACGCGGTCTTGAGCTGGGTCGCCAGAGCAGTGAGATCGTCGTATACCCCGAGCAGGTCACGAACGAACGGCTTTTGCAATGATTCGTAGAGGAAATTGTCGCGGTATTTCAACAGTTCATCGTGCAAAGAATCGAACAGGCGATGATTCACCGATTCGCTGGCGCGGATGGCGTCGAGGCCTTCTCCGATTTTTTGAAACTGGGTCGCGGCTTCGGTCGCATGTGCCGGCAAGATGATCGAGGCGATGTGCTCGACTCGGCGAGTTAGAGCTGATTCCAAGCTTTGCACGTTTTCATTGACGGCACGGAATTCGCGCAGAAGCGAAGCGAAGTCATTGCTTCGCGTTTCTTCACGCGCTAACGTTGCCGCCGCGCTCAGTTCCTGCATAGTGCTGGCGAAGTCATCGGGCATAAATCAGACGCCGTAAAATTTCCGAATCGCCTCGATTAAGCCCGCGACATCGTGCCGCTTTGCCTCCACGTCCACGCTCAATCCGCGCTCACGCGCCGTCGCCGACGTAATCGGGCCGATGCTGGCCACTTTCATCCCAGCCGGCCAAGGCAGCTTCAAATCGAGGAAATTTTCCACTGTCGATGAGCTGGTGAAGGTGATGAGATCGGCTCCTTGGGTCGAAAAACGGCGGTGCGCCCCGGTCACGTCACGCGTTTCCGGAACGGTTTTATACGCAAACGCTTCGTCCACAATCGCACCCATGCCGCTCAGCTCTTTCAAAAGCAAGTCCCGCGCCTTCTCTGCTCGAGCGATCAGAATCCGAAGGTTTTCAACCCCACCCTCTTTTGCAAATTCCTTCACCACCGCTTCCGCCACAAACTCTTCCGGTTGCAAATCCACGTGAAGATGGAGATTCCGCACTCGTTGCGCCGTGGCCGGCCCGATTGCCGCAATTTTCGCAGCGCCGATCTCGCGCGCATCGTCGTATAGTTTGAAAAAGATAGAGAAAAAAGCGTCGACACCGTTCGGGCTGGTGAAAACGATCCAGTCATAGGAATGCGCATCCTGCACCAGCTCGGCAAACTCGCGAAGATCACTGGGCGGCTCGATCCGGATGGTTGGCAACTGGATGACATCCGCTCCCAGAGCGCGCAATTGTGAACTCAACCCGCTTGCCTGTTTGCGGGTGCGCGTGACCACGATGCGCTTACCGAAAAGTGGACGATTTTCGAACCAGTTTAAATCTTTTCGCAGGGAAACGACGTCGCCGAAAATTGCGACGGCCGGCGCTTCGAAGCCCGCTGCACTCGCTCGCTCTGCGATATTTTCCAGAGTGCCAACAATCGTTTTTTGCTGTCCTACCGTGCCGAGACGGACGAGCGCCACCGGCAGGTTCGTTCGCCTGCCGTGCGCCAGCATTTCGCGGGTGATCGCAGCCAGCCGATCCATCCCCATTAACATTACTTGGGTGCCACCCAGTTTCGCCAGTGCATCGAAGTCAATTGCGCTCTCGCTTTTCGCAGGATCCTCATGGCCGGTAAAAAAAGTGACGTGCGAATTCTGGTCGCGATGAGTTACGGGAATTCCGGCATACGCGGGCGCCGCGATGGCGGACGTAATTCCAGGGACAACTTCGAAATCAATTCCAGCCGCGGCGAGCGCTTCCGCTTCTTCGCCCCCGCGTCCGAAAACAAATGGATCGCCTCCCTTCAGCCGCACGACATTTTTTCCGAGGCGCGATTTTTCGATTAAGAGCGCGTTGATTTCATCCTGTGAAAACGTTTTCTCGCCAGCACGCTTTCCAGCGAAAATGATTTCGGCGTCAATCGGGGCCCAGTCCAACATTTCCGGGTTGACCAGCGCGTCGTAAACAATTACGTCGGCGCGTTCGAGCAACTCTTTCGCCCGCAGCGTAACCAGTCCTAGATCGCCCGGGCCCGCACCGACCAGAAAACATTTTCCTTCGTGACTCTTACTTTTGCTCACGCTCGAGCTTTCTAAAAACTTCTCCCGCTAGTTTCTCCGGATCGTTTCCTCGCCCGCTCGCCGTTTTCGGCGCCAGTGCATCGCCAAATAGTTGTACCCGCAGTGCCATTTCGCCCTTCATAAATCGAGCGTGCACGCCCACCGGCAAATCGCAATCTCCCTGCAATAACCGCAGAAATTCCCGCTCCGCTCGTAAACAAAGATGCGTTTCCACGTCATTAATCGACGACACGACTTCGCGCGCGACCCAATCGGCTGCGCGTGTTTGCAAAGCGATGATGCCCTGACCAGCAGCCGACACGAAATTTTCTGGCGGCCGTATTTCGGCAAAAAGCTTCTGGCCTTCAAATTCAAACTCTGGCGGTAAGAATCCGAGCCGCTCCAGGCCTGCGCGCGCCAGAATAATCGCGTCCCAATCGCTTTCGATGAATTTGCGCAAACGCGTGGGCACATTTCCGCGTAACCCTACGACGCGTGCGGCGGGGTTACTCCAACGCGTTTGCCTTTGTCGCCGTACACTTCCCGTCGCAATCGTTGCGACTGGCGCATGTGCTGTGCTTTTCCTCAGCAACAAATCTTCCACTGCGCCACGGGGCAAAACCGCTGCGATCGTAAGTGCGTTATCCATTTCGCTGGCCAAATCCTTCGCGCTGTGCACCGCGACATCAATGCGCTTTTCCATCAGCGCCCGCTCCAGCTCAGCCGTGAAAATTCCTTTGCGCCCCTTTGTTCGGTCATCCCGAGCGAAAACGCCAGTCCGGCTCGGACCGAGGGATCCCGCCGCGAAATCTTTAAGGTGACTTCCACGTGATCCTTCGACTTCGCTCGGGGTGACATGCTCATGGTCGCCTCTCGTGCGAATGATTTCGGTCGCTACCTTGACGAAGGGCCGGGTCCGAGCCAGCGCTTCCTCAACCATTCGGGTTTGCGCCAATGCCAGTTCACTTCCGCGAGTGCCGAGAACTATTTCCGGTCGCGGTGTTTCTTGAACGCCAGACCTTGATGACTCTTCGACGCTCACAAAGCGTCGCTACAGTTCAGAGGCCCGTAATTCTCCGCTGACACGCGCCGGGCACTCTTTTGTTGGTCGCGTTCCGGACTGAGACAATCCCAAATGTTTTTGAAAATCCTCGACGTGTTCGTCGATGATCGCTTCGGCGACAGCCATTTGCTGCCGGCGAAGTTCGTGTGATTCGCTGGCAATCTCTTGCAAGGAATCAATGTCGTAGAGATAAACACCGTCGAATTCGTTCACTTCCGGGGCAACGTCCCGCGGGACAGCAATATCGATAATAAAAAGCGGACGATCGGCTCGGTCGCGCAAAATCGGAACAAGCAAGGGCGGAGTCAGGAGGTGTGTCTCCGCCGCAGTCGATGAAATTAGAATGTCGATTTCGCGACATTGTTCGAGCCAGGTCGTAAACGGCACCGCAATTCCTTCCAACTCGCTTGCCAGCTCTTCCGCGCGTGCCGGTGTCCGATTGCTTACGCGTAGATCTGAAACCCCGCGAGAAGCGAGTGCACGCAATGTTTTGGCGCTCGTTTCCCCAGCTCCCAACACCAAAACCTTTCGTCCCCGCACATCGCCAAAAATCTTCTCCGCCAAATCGACTGCCACCGAACCCACCGAAACCGGCCCGCGCGTAATCTGCGTCTTTGAGCGCACTTGTTTTGCCGCCCGAAAAGCACGCTGACACAGTCGATGCAGCAACGGCCCGGCATTTCCACTCGCACGGGCGTCAGCATAAGCGCGCTTGGCCTGGCCGAGGATTTCGGTTTCGCCCACCACCATGGAATCAAGTCCTGCCGCAACACGAAAAAGATGCCGTGCGCATTCCGCATTTTCCTTGCGATAAAATGCTTCCAAATCGTTTTTCGAGCTCGGTCCGTCATCGATGCGCAAAGATTCTGCGATTTCTTCGCTCGCGATATTCGCATCCGCTGCGGCGTAAATTTCGACCCGATTGCAGGTCGTGAGCAACAGCACTTCGCTGCAGCCGAGATGACGCAACAGTTCGGGCGATCGGGCATGACCAGCAAAGCGTTCACGTGCTTCGATCGGCGCGGTGCGATGGTTGAGACCAAAGCAGAAGAAGTTCATGCGCGATGACCGACAAACTCGATGCTCCATAGAAGCGGCAGCGCGACGGCGAATGCCACCACACAAAGCGTGGCAATCCGCCGCGGCGCCATCCAGCGTAAATAGCGGCCCTGCAAAATTGCGCCGTACAAAATCCAAATTGCAATCGCCAAAGCGATCTTGGTCCACGGAAGTGGCTCGCCCACAAAAAATCCGCTGATTAACCCCGCGCTATAGAGAATAAAGCCGAACCAAAGTAGCCGCGTCATTGCCGAAAAGAGATTAGGCAACGGAGGCAAATGATAGAAGATCGACCGCAACTGGTGGGTCTTGAGCTGTCGCTCCTGCACCAGATACATGGCGCCGGCGACGCAAGCGAGTGCGAACGCCCCGTAGGCGATGATCGAAATAGAGGCGTGAAATTCCAACCACGGATTTGGAGCAATTGGGAAAGCGCGCGGGGTGTCGATCGGTAAGAGCAAAGCGGCGAGTTGCAGTAGAACAACGAGCGGGGCCGTAAACGCGCCCATAAGGGAGAGGCGGTAGGCCGTTCCAATCAACAGGTAAATAAGGGCGATCGACCAAGCCAGAAAAACCAACACTTCAAATAAATTCGTAATCGGACAACTCCCCAGAGCGTGTCCGCGAACCGAGAGAAATGCACTCTGCAAAACGAAACCAAGCGCGACTGTTAGGAAAACAAATCGGCTCCGTCGAAAGATGCGGGCACGAAACGAAACAACGGTTCTGATTACCGCCGCCAGATAGCAAATCGTCGCGAAAATCAGGAGCTGTCGATCCATCTTGCAGCAGGGTAGAGCAGACGCTCCGCTTCGCAACCAACTGGACGGCGTTTGACCTTTCTGTGCGAGGCGCTAGCATCGGCCCCGGCAATGGCTGAAGAGGCGCTTTCTAAATTACGCGCAGCCGTGCGCGACGTGCCCGATTTTCCCAAAGCCGGAATTATTTTTAAAGACATCACCCCAATCCTGAAAGATGGCGCGCTATTCCGCTCGTCCGTCGACATTTTTTTGGACCAATTGCGCAACAAGCAAATCGATAAAATCGTAGGTATCGATGCGCGTGGGTTTGTTTTTGGTTCTGCCGTTGCCTACGAGCTTGGTATCGGCTTCGTGCCCTTGCGTAAAAAGGGGCGGCTTCCCTATCGGACCGAAAGCGCGAGGTATTCGCTCGAGTACGGCGAAGCCGAAATGGAGTTGCACGTCGACGCGATCGAGCGCGGCGAAAAAGTGGTATTGATCGACGATTTGCTCGCCACCGGTGGCACCAGCGCCTCCGCCGCTACGCTGATCAAGAAAGTTGGCGGCGACTTAATCGAGGCGATCTTTTTGATCGAGCTCGAGTTTCTGCACGGGCGCGAGAAGCTCGCGGCAACGCCAGTAACATCGTTTCTGAAATATTGATCCGCCATCCCGAGCGATAATCGAGGGATCCCGCTGCATCATGTTTTCGCTACCCGCCTCGTCATTCCGGGCCACAGAGATGGCGAGGGACCTCGCAGCTGATCATAGGCAAGCGCGTTTGGGTAATCGGCTGTCAACTGCGAGGTCCCTCACTCCGAAAGCATTCGGGGTTCGGGCTGACAGCCGCATTGATCGCGACACCATTGGCCACCACTACTTCCATTTTTATCTCCTGCAACTCGAGCTGGTCGTGGATCGCTTGCAACAACGCCAATGCCTCTTTGCCGGGCATATACTTGCAGCGCAATTGGATCCGCGCGGTCCGACCGGCAAGTTCCGGATGCGCTTCTGTCATTTCACCGTCGAGAATAAATGACGCGTAAACATTGAATTTCTCCTGCATTTCGTGTAGCTGCTCATGACCGCCATCCCACGGCCGGGGTTCATTCATCACCAGCAACACCTCGTTAGTCTTCTGATCGACGCCGAACAAGTCGATAACCTCGGGATTGGCAATGCCGGTTCGGGTTTGTGTCATGCGATCCTCAAGGTTTGAACGCCACTGATTTCGCACGATAATCGCGCGTGGCAAAAAAAGCGAAATCAGCGCGCTTAACTCTGCTCGGGCGAAGCGAGGCACGCATTCCCGCCTCGCCCGCGGAGGCGACGCTGGAAACGTTTCCGAACCCGGCACGACGCAATTACCGGATTCATTTCGAAACGTCAGATTTTACTTCCCTTTGTCCGGTAACCGGACAGGCAGATTTTGCCCAAATCGAGATCGATTACATCCCGGAGAAACTTTGCGTGGAAAGCAAATCGCTAAAATTTTACCTGGCCTCATTTCGCAATGAGCGTGGGTTCAATGAGGCGGTTGCGAACCGCATTCTTGATGACCTCGTTCGCGCCTGCCAACCACGTGAAGCAAACATCACCGCCTCCTTTTCCGCTCGCGGCGGGATCGCGCTGACGGTGCGGGCGAGTTTTCCTGATCGTTCCGTAGGACGAGATTCTGTCGGGCCGGCGACGACCCAGGGCTCCGCAGCGCATCGACCTACCGGCAGGAGATGAAACCCGCAGTTGTTTTGCTGAGCGGCGGTCTCGACTCGGCGACAGCACTGGCGATCGCGAAAGGGGAAGGCTATGAAGTTTTCGCGCTCTCCTTTCGTTACGGACAGCGTCATGAGATTGAGATCGCCTCGGCTGAAAAAGTCGCCAAATCTTCTGGCGTCAGAGAGCATCGGGTGATCGAGATCGATTTGCGCGGGTTTGGCGGTTCGGCCCTAACCGACACGATCGACGTTCCAAAAAATCGCGGCGCAGACGAGATGGCAAGCGGAATTCCTGTTACCTACGTGCCGGCGCGAAACACAATCTTCCTTAGCTACGCTTTGGCCTGGGCTGAGGTAATAGGCGCGCACGACATTTTCATCGGGGTGAACGCGCTGGATTACAGCGGATACCCTGATTGCCGACCGCAATTCATCGCTCAATTTGAAAAATTGGCGCGAGTGGCGACGAAAGCGGGAGTAAACGGCGTCCGCTATCGGATTCATGCGCCGTTAATTGAGATGACGAAGGCACAGATCGTTCGGAAAGCAGTCGAGCTCGGCGTCCAATTCTCGTTAACTCAGAGTTGTTACGACCCAACCCAGGACGGGACTGCCTGCGGGCAATGCGATTCTTGTCAATTGCGGCGGAAAGGATTTCTCGAGGCAGGCATCGAAGATCCGACTCACTACGCACTGTCGTCCTGAGCGCGAAACCTTCGGGCGAAAGATCTCCGCGACGCACTGCCGGTCGCGCCACTCTGAATCCCAGCGACACTATCACCTTAGCCGTGGTCCCTCGTCGCCTGCGCGACTCGGGATGACGGAATGGAGGCGTCGAGCCCCATCAATCCCGCAATCCCGGAATGTGCGCGTAGCCGACGAATCGCGGATGCACCTTGCCATCTTCAACCTCATCTTTGTCCGCACGCGGCATTTTGAAATCGAACACGCTCACGCCGAATCGCTGCTGACTCTGATAAGTCCGGCCGTCGCTCGCGCCCACCATGACGCGGACACCCGTCTTCTTCTCGCGTCCAAGATAGATCATGGCGTGCGTGATCGGTGGATCGCGCTGAATCGCATAAGTCCCGGTCCAGAAGAGCAGGTCGCCCGGTTTTAGATTATCGAATTCAAAGGAATCCTCTTTCCGACTCACCACCGGCTCGAATTTCCCAGCTCGTCGCACCCAGATGTATTGCTCGCTGGAGTCGCGCGGCACGTCCTCCACGCCATTTTGTTGGAGCACGAAATAGACAAAGCCTGAGCAATCCATCCCGCCGTTAGCTGGATTGGCTGAGCCGTACTTGTAATCCAGATTGCGAGTCGTGAGTTCGAGTGCCGAATTGAGAAGTTGCTGCACTTTCGGCGGATAGTTCTCAAAACCACTGATCGCTTCCGGTAACAACGTCGCGTTCGGCGCGCCACGCTTTCCCTTTTCAGGAGTTGCCGTTGTGGTTGACAAAAGAGAAGGCGTTGGC
>Ga0193750_1000535_pt1 | contig 10335 bp, 10 predicted proteins | sample L1c1metaG_FD_160569 | JGI IMG/M metagenome (GOLD analysis project Ga0193750, IMG submission 160569) | Soil microbial communities from a riparian zone of the East river system, Colorado, United States - L1c1 | ecosystem: Environmental > Terrestrial > Soil > Riparian zone | place: USA: East River...
GACCTCAACAGGAGCAGGCCAATGACCACCCGCGACCGCCTCGGGCTGATCGCCATTGCGACGCTTGCGCTGCTCGCAGCCGGCTGGATGCTCGTCGTCTCGCCCGCGCGCAAGGAAGCCGCGAGCCTGGCCACCCAGGTGACCGCCGCCAAGGCGCAGCTCGCCAGCGCTCAGGGAAGCGTCACCAACGCGACCCAGGCACGCGGGCGCTACGTGTCGGCATATGCGTCGGTCGTGCGTCTCGGCAAAGCCGTTCCGCCCGACGAAGAAGTGCCCTCGCTGATGTACCAGATCGCCCAGGCGTCCGGTCAAAAGCACGTCGAATTCGAATCGATCATCTCGGGCTCGACCGCCAGCGAATCGTCCTCGCCCACGACGACGCCCGTCGCGGCCACGCCTGCCGGCTTCACCCAGATGCCATTCACGTTTGTCTTCAACGGCAGCTTCGCCGACCTCTACCACCTCTTCAAGTCGCTCGACGCCTCCACCGTGCGCACGACTTCTGGAGACCTGCGCGTCAGCGGGCGCCTGCTGACGATGCAGGCCGTCAAGCTCGAACACACGACCAGCGAAGGCGAAGGACACGCCGGTGAAGGGAACCTGACCGGCACGATCACGGCGACCGCGTACGTGTTGCCGGCGGACCAGGGACTGGCCGCCGGCGCGACGCCCACCTCACCCGCGGCGCCGGCCGCGACCAGCGCGTCGACCGGAGCGTCGAGCACGGGCGCGCCCGTCGCGACGATAGGAGCCGCCCGATGAACGACTTCCTCGTCGCCCTCAAGTCGGACCTGCTCGACCGCAGGCTGCGCCCCCTGCTCGCGCTCGTCGGCGTGGCCTTGCTGGGCGCGATCGCCTTCGCGGCGTTCGGCGGCGGCTCGAGCCCCTCTGCGCCCGCGGCGCCGGCGAGCCCCGCGCCCGCCGCCGCACCACCGTCGGGCGTCACGGTCCGCGAGGCGAACACGCAGACTCGCCAGCCGGTGGCCGAGACGACCAACGGGGTCGCCCAGCAGGTCGGCGGCCGGACGCGCAACCCCTTTGCGGCGGTTCCCGGAGTCAGGACGGCGGCCCCGCCCGCAGGCTCGGGCGCGTCGGGCACGCCATCGGGCGAACCGTCGAAGACCGGCACGAGCGGGGCGAAAACCGAAGCCAGCACGAAATCCGGCGCGACGCAAGCGCCCTCGACGAGCAATGAAAAGCCTTCGCCGGAAGCCCAGAAGCCCGCCAAGCGCCAGACGGTGTACAGCGTGACCGCCATGTTCGGTCCGACGGCGGCGGGCACGCCGCCGGCCAGCGCTGTGCTGACGCCGTATGAAGGGCTCAAGCGGCAGGAGCCGCTTCCGTCGGCGACGCAACCGCTCGTGGTTTTCCGTGGCGTGACCGCCGGCGGAAAGAGCGCGACGTTCACGCTCGTCGGCGAAGCGATCCTGCGCGGCGAAGGCGCCTGCGTGCCGGACGCGTCACAGTGCCTGGCGATCGACCTCAAGCCCGGCCAGTTCGAGGAACTGGAATACGTCCCGCCGGGTGGCACGGCGATCGTCTATCAGCTGCAGGTCGTGAAGATCGACGCGAGCAAGGCGTCGGCGGCGGCCGCACGCGTGGCCTTCGACGACGAGTCCAAGGCCGGCGCTCGCTTCCTGCGCACGGCGGGCCTGGCTGCGCTGCCGGGCTTTCGCTACTCGCCCGACAAAGGCGTGCTCGTGTTCGCGCAGCGCCCGTCACTCGCCGCCCGCGCACGCGTGGCCGCGTGGGGCGCGTCGCTCAGAGGCTGACGGCGCAGCAAATAAGCTAGGAGCGTGACGCTCCGACTGATGACCGCCGGCGAGTCCCACGGCCCCGGCCTGACATGCCTGGTCGAGGGATTGCCCGCGGGCCTTGCGATCGAGCCCGAGGACCTCAACGCCGACATGGCGCGCCGTCAGCTCGGCCACGGCCGCGGCGGTCGCATGAAGATCGAGCGTGACGCGGCGCAGGTCACCGCGGGCATCCGCCACGGCCGTACGCTGGGTGGCCCGATCGCGCTGCAGGTCGCCAACCGCGACTACGCCAACTGGGAGGAGCGCATGAGCCCTTGGCCGGTCGACCAGGAGGTGGCCGAGGTGCACCTGCCGCGTCCCGGTCACGCCGACCTCGTGGGCACGCAGAAGTACAAGCAGTCAGACGTGCGCAACATCCTCGAGCGCGCATCTGCACGCGAGACCGCGGCGCGCGTGGCCGGCGGCGCGCTGTGCAAGGCGTTCTTGCGGGCGCTCGGCGTGGAGGTTCGCTCCCACGTTGTGCAGATCGCCACGGTGCGCGCGCCCGAGGCGGCACGCGAGCTCGCGCTGGAGGACTTCGCCGAGGTCGACCGCTCGCCGGTGCGCTGCCTGGACGCGGAGGCGACGCGCGCGATGGTTCGCGAGATCGACGACCTGCGCAAGGCCAACGAGTCACTCGGCGGCGTCTTCGAGGTGCAGGCCTTCGGGCTGGTGCCGGGCCTGGGCTCGCACGTCTCCTGGGAGCAGCGCATGGACGGGCGCCTGGCTATGGCGATCTGCTCGATCCAGGCCGTCAAGGGGGCGGCGATCGGCGACGCCTTCGCCGTCGCCGGTCTGCCGGGCTCTGAGGCGCACGACGAGATCTACTACTCCTCCGAGCGCGGCTACTACCGCGAGAGCAACCACGCCGGCGGGCTGGAGGGGGGAATGACCAACGGCATGCCCTTGATCGTGCGCGGAGCGATGAAGCCCTTGCCGACGCTGACCAAGCCGCTGCGCTCGGTAGACACCGATACGCACGAGCCCGCGCAGGCGCTGCGCGAGCGCACCGACTCGTGCACCGTGCCGGCTGCCGGCGTGGTCGGCGAGGCGATGGTCGCGTTCGTGCTCGCAGACGCCTACAGGCGCAAGTTCGGCGGCGACCACATCGATGACGTGCTGCAGGCGATCGGCGCCTACCGCAAGCGGATCGGATGGCCGACGTAGGGCGCGCGCCGCGGCGCGCGCTCGTGCTGATCGGCTTCATGGGCGCGGGCAAGTCGACCGTCGCGGCCGAGTTGGCCCGAGCGCTCGACACCGAGGCAGTGGACAGCGACGAGCTGCTCACGCGGCGTCTCGGGCACTCGCCCGCACGGGAGTTCGAGCTCAACGGCGAGGCCGCGTTTCGCGCCGCCGAGGAGCAGGTCGTCTGCGAGCTGCTCGACGCCGCCGTGCCGGGAGCGGTGATCGCGCTGGGAGGCGGCAGCATTCTCTCGGCGCGCGTGCGCACGGCGCTCGAGCCGCACGTGGTCGTGCTGCTGGACATCGACGCCGAGCAGGCATGGGAGCGGGTCGGCGGCGCCGTGGAGGTCTCGGCCGGTCCACTGGAGCGTCCGCTTGCACGCGATCGGGACGCGTTTCTGGCGCTGCACACGCAGCGACGCGCGATCTACGAGAACCACGCGCACGCTTTCCTGCCGCCGTTGGCGCTCGGCGGCGCGCCGGAGGTGCTCGACGCCCTGCGCGCGCTCGCCGCGGCGCCGGCGGGAACGCGGCTGGTCTGGGCGCGCAGCGCCTCGGGCGACTACCCCGTGCTGGTCGGCCGCGGCCTGCTGCGCGCCGCCGGCTCCGGCGAGCCAGCCGAGCTGTGGCCGCTCGACCGCTCGGCGTCGCGGGCGTTCTGCGTGACCGACGAGCACGTGGGCGCGCTGTACGGCGACGAGCTCTCGGGGCTGGCCGGGACGATCGCGATACCGGCCGGCGAGCAGCACAAGACGCTCGCGGTCGCCGAGTCGGTGTGGCGCGCGCTGCTGCAGGCGCAGCTCGATCGCGGCGATCACGTGGTCGCGCTCGGCGGCGGCGTCGTCGGCGATCTCGCGGGCTTCTGCGCGGCGACATATCAACGTGGCGTGCCGGTCGTGCAGATTCCGACGACGCTGCTGGCGCAGGTCGACTCGGCCTACGGCGGCAAGACCGGCGTCGACCTGCCCCAAGCGAAGAACTACGTCGGCGTCTATCACCAGCCCGCGGGCGTGCTGGTCGATCCGGACACCCTGCAGAGCCTGCCGCAACCGGAGCTCGCCGCCGGTTGGGTGGAGGTGCTGAAGACGGCGCTGATCGCGGGCGGGGAGCTGTGGCGCGGAATCGCCGCCGGAGAGGATCTCGACGAGGGGACGATTCTCGCCTGCGTGCGCACGAAGCTCGCAGTGGTGGCCGCCGACGAGCGCGACGCGGGGCGTCGCCAGGTGCTCAACCTCGGGCACACCGTAGGACACGCGGTCGAGACGGCCACCGGTTATGCGCGCTACCGCCATGGCGAGGCCGTCGGCCTGGGGCTGCTCGCTGCGCTGCGGCTGTCCGGCGCCGACGCGCTGCGCGAGCGCGTCCACGAGTTGCTGCTCGAGCGCGGGCTGCCGGTCGCGCTGGACACGGCGAGCTTGGAGGAGATCCTGCAGGCCGTGGCGCGAGACAAGAAGCGCGTCGGGACGACGCTCGCCTTCGTGCTCGTCAGCGAGCCCGGCGACGTGCGGACCGGCTGCGAGGTCGCCGAGGAGGAGCTGCGCGCGGCCGTCGCCGAGCTCGGAGCGCGATGATGCAGCGCAGACGATGACCGCGATGCCCAAGCGCATAGCCGTGATGCACGGGGTCAACCTCGACCAGCTGGGCCGGCGCGATCCGGCCGTGTACGGGGCGCTGACGCTTGCCGAGCTCGAAGAACACGTCGCCGAGCAGGCGCGCGAGCTGGGCCTGCAGGCGAGCTTCTTTCAGAGCAACCACGAAGGGGCGTTCGTCGAGCGACTTCACGAGCTGCGCGAGGAGGCCGACGCGATCGTGCTGAACCCCGGCGCCTGGACGCACTACGCGTGGGCGATACGCGACGCGCTGGAGATCGCCGCGCTGCCGGCGGTCGAGGTGCACCTGTCAGACGTTCAAAATCGCGAGCCCTGGCGGCGTACCTCGGTGATCGGCGAGCTCTGCCTGGCGACGGTCTCCGGGCGCGGAGCGGACGGCTACGGCGACGCGCTTGCGCTGCTGCACGACCGCCTGTCCAGGGACGACGCGTGACCGGCGGCACCGCTGCGGGCGGCGAGGAGCAGCGCATCGCAGGCCTGGCCGCCGGGCTGGCCGAGCGCAAGGTGGACGCGCTGCTCGTGGGCACCTACGTCAACGTGCGCTATCTGACCGGTTTCACCGGCAGCAACGGTCTCGCCCTGATCGCCGCCGACGCCCGGGCTGACGGGCGCCCTGGCGTGGGCGGCCATCGCTTCTTCACGGACTTTCGCTACACGACGCAGGCGGCCGAACAGCTACCGCCGGTGCTCGCGCGTGAGATCGTCACGGGCAGCCTGATGGAGGCGGCCCTGCGCGATCTGGACGGCGACGGGGGGACGCTCGGCTTCGACGACGCAAGCGTGACGGTCGCAGAGCACGAGCGGCTGCGCGCGGCGCTGCCCGCGGGGTGGACGCTGCGGGGGTGTGGGGGCGCCGTGGAGCGTCTGAGAGCGGTCAAGGACGCCGGCGAGATCGAACGGATGCGCGCATCGGCGCAGCTCGCCGACGAGGCCCTGCGTGGCGTGCTGGAAGACGGCTTGGTCGGGCGCAGCGAGCGTGAGGTCGCCGTCGACCTGGAGCTGCGCATGCGACGGCTCGGCGCCGACGCGCCGAGCTTTCCGTCGATCGTCGCGGCCGCGGCGCACGGGGCGCTGCCGCACGCGGCGCCACGCGACGAGCCGATCCCGCGCGACGCGCTCGTGACGATCGACTGGGGCGCGCTGCACGAGGGCTACTGCTCGGACTGCACGCGCACCTATGCGACGGGCGAGGGCGTGTCAGACCGGGCGCGAGAGGTTTACGCGCTCGTGCTCGCCGCCCAGGAACGCGGTTTGGCCGCCGTCCAAGCCGGTCCGACCGGCCGCGAGGTCGATGCGGTCGCGCGCGAGGTCATCGAAAGCGCCGGCCACGGCGAGCACTTCGGCCACGGGCTGGGGCACGGTGTGGGCATGGAGATCCACGAGACCCCGCGACTGTCGCGCACCGAGGGCGAGCGTCGGCTGCAGGCGGGCAACGTCGTCACGGTCGAGCCGGGCGTCTACCTGCCGGGGGAGCTGGGCGTGCGGATCGAGGACCTGGTGGTCGTGCGCGAGGGCGCTCAGGAGGTGCTCAACGGCCTCGACAAGGGCCTGACGGTCATCTCCTGAAGTCCGCCGGCGGCCTCGGCGCGGGCGCGCTGCGGGCGCGTGAGACCGCGCGCGAAGAACAGACGCTGCACGAGCGCTGCCGCGAGCGCAACCGACCACGTCAGAAAGAACGCAGCCTGCACGTCGGGCGAGAAGTGCTCGGGCAGCCACTGAAAGCTCAACCACGCCAGCGCGCTGCTCGCCAGTGCGATCACCGGCGGTCGCCGGTCGAGCTCGCGAACCTCCCATGCGAGCACGGCGATCACGAACGGGAGCAGGTAGTACTCGGTGTCCCAGGTGTCCAGCAGACAGCGCATCAGCATCACCACGGCGAGCGCGAGCAGGGCTTGACCTGCTCCGATGCGCCCTTTGATGCGTTCGCGCAGCCACAGCCAGACGCTCAAGACAATGCCTATGACGACGACGAGGGGGTGGCTGATCGCTGCGGTCCAGGCCGGCCCGACGCGGTAGTCGGGCTTGGCGACGCCGAACGCTCCGTGCACGAGCGCGCCGTGGTGGCCGAAGAACCACCAGGCCTGCCACGGCTGAAAGATCGCCGAAGGCGCTGCCGCGCTGGCGCGCGCGGCCGAAACGAATCCGCCAGAGGAGACGAGCCCCAACGGCGCGAGCACGATTCCCGCGACGACGACCGCCGAGGCCACGCACGCGGGCCGACGGCGCGCCGGCAGGGCGAGCAGGACGGGGCCGGCGGCGAGCAGCGCCCACTGCTTGTTGGCGATGGCCAGCCCGAGCAGGACGCCCGCCCAGAGGCCACGGTTCTCGGCGGCGAGCAGCACCGCCGCGACGCACAGGCAGGCCCCCAGCAGCTCCTCCGGGTGCCCGACTTCCAGCGCGCGCAACGTGATCGGGTTGGCCACGCAGACGGCGAGCGCGATGCCGCGATGCAGCAGCGGGCGCCGTTCGCCCCGCATGCGCGAGACGAGCCAGACACCGATCGCCGCGCAGGCCAGCAGGCAGGGAAGGGCGAGCCAGCGATAGACGGCGAGCTCACCGCCTCCGAGCTGGTGCGCGAGCAGGGCGAAGGGCGCGCGCTCGACGAGCGAGCCTCCATAGGCTGGGGCGAGGCGAAGGAACTGCTCGAGATGCCCGTTGACCAGCGCGTCGAAGGCCGGACGAGCCTCGTTGTCGTAGTCGTTCCAGGCAAAGCCGTAGAGCCCGAGCCACGCCAGCGCGGCGCACCCGGCCAGCGCGGCCAGCGCGCACGGGGCGTTCTCGCGTGCGGTTCGCCGCATAGCTTGGCATCGGCGCTCCAGGGCTGTTGCTTGAGCGCCCGCCGTCACGGCGGCGCGGGCCGTGCAGCCCCGCGGCCCGCGCCGCAACGGTAGGGTCAGCGCCGGGAGCACACGCCACACGCACACATCCAACGGGAGGGAACCGATCGCATGGCTTCGCTGCTCGAGCTCACCAGCCAAGGTGACGTCGGCACCATCTCCGACGAATCGCAGCTGTCCTCGGTGAAGCTGATGACCCCGCAGGAGCTGTATGAGCTGTGGGAGCGCCAGAACTGGCAGTCACACACGATCGACTTCGAGCAGGACCGCGCCGACTGGGGCGACCTGGACGACGAGCTGCGCGAGAAACATGGCCTGGAACCTGTCCTCGTTCTTCGTCGGCGAGGAGCGCGTCACGACGCAGTTCTCGGGGCTGGTGATGTCCTATGAGAGCCAGGCCGAAGAGGCCTTCCTGACGACCCAGCAGGTCGACGAGGCGCGCCACGCACAGCACTTCAATCGCTTCTACGAGCAGGTGCTGGGTCTCGACGGGAGCTTCGAGGACCGCCTGGCACGCGCGCGTCAGCACCTCAACCCGGCTTTCATCGAGATGTTCGACGGGGTGCTCGTGGACTGGGGCAAGCGGCTGGTGGCCGATCCCGGCGACATCGAGGCGAAGGTCGACTTCGTGACGCTCTACCACATGATCATCGAGGGCACGCTGGCGCTGACCGGCCAGTGGTTCTTGACCGACTACATGGAGCGCAAGGAGATTCTGCCCGGCTGGACGCAGGGCTTCAGGCTGATCTCCCAAGACGAGCACCGCCACGTCGCCTACGGCACGTGGTTCCTGCGCGAGAAGGCGCGCGACGAGGGGCTGAAGCGGCGCATCGCCGAGCGCCTGGCGGAGCTGATCCCGCTGGCCACTGCCGTGCTCGTGCCGCCGGGCGCCGACCCGAGTGACTACGCGATCCTCGACTACACGATGCAGGAAACCAACGCCTTCGCCTTCACCGCGCTCACACGGCGCCTGAGGGTCATCGGCATCGACACGGGGATGCTCGCCGCCGCGGCCGCCTGAGCGGCGATGCGCTTCGGCGCGCCTGTGCGCCTACGCGCCGGCGAAGCGTCTCAGCCGCGCTTCTGAAAGACCATCCGGAAGTGGTCGAGCAGCTGGCGTTCGAAGCACACCTTGTTGGCGCTGACGCCCGAGGTGAAGGCGAGGCGGAAGTCGGCGCTGGCCAGCCACCGCGGCACCAGCTGCAGCTTCAGCAGGGACTTGCGCAGGCTGCGCGCGCCGATGCGCGCGTTCCATTGGTTGATCGTCTCGATGTAGTCCAGGCGTCCGCTCTGCGCCGAGACCAGCTCGAAGCTCGGCTCGGCGCAGCGGACGACCTGCTCGTGGCCAAACGGCAGCCAGGAGCCGGGGAACTGGCGCTCCATGAGCGCGAGCACGAAGGCATCGGAATCGCGCGGGGCGTCGATGTCGACCTGCTCGATGGGGATCATGTTGGCCCCGAAGACCATCGTCTGCAGGTAGAAGCGCCCGCGCTCGGGCAGCACTGTCGCGACGCGCTGGAAGATCGTGCGGTAGACCTCTTCCTGGCGCCCGGTGCGGTACTCGTCGGGCGAGCAGAAGTGCTCGAACGCGCCGAGGCTCGCGACCGCGTCAAAGCCGCCGAAGCTCTCGCGATCGAGCTGGCGCGCGTCGTAGAGGTGGACGTCGAGATCGTGGCGGCGGCAGGCGGCGTATTGCGCCTGGGACAGCGTCACGCCGACGCCGCTGGCGCCGCGCCCGCGGATGAAAGCGAGCAGCGGCCCCCAGCCACAGCCCAGGTCGAGCACGCGCCGCCCGGGCGCGATGCCGATCTGCTCGGCTACGTACTCGTGCTTGTTGGCCTGCGCCTGCTCGAGGCTCTGCGAGAAGTCGCCGTCGTACTTCGCGCCGCTGAAGTCCGCGAGCTCGCCCATGCTCAGGCGAAAGACGCGGTCGGTCAGCGAGTAGGTGAAGTCGATGTCGTCGCGATCGGCCATGGGGCGGACAGCAGGCTAGTCGCCTTCGCGGCCGAGAGGTCATTGCATTGCTCGCGCTCGGCGAGCTCCGCGGTGCTGCGGGGCCGAGGCGAGTGCGCGCCCCGCGGTCGGCGGCGGCGGGCAGGCGCGGTTGCGGGCGCGATGAAACCGCCGGACGACCTCCGCGCCCCGGTACCCTGGCAGCGTGGCTCTGAGCACCAACCAGTTCAAGAACGGCAATCACATCGAGGTCGACGGCACGATCTTCAAGATCGTGGACTTCCAGCACGTCAAGCCCGGCAAGGGCGGAGCGTTCGTACGCACGAAGCTGCGCCGCGCGGCCGACGGCAACGTGATCGACCGCACGTTTCGCGCCGGTGAGAAGTTCCGCTCGGTGCGCACGGAGTCGCGCAAGATGCAGTTCCTGTACGCCGACGGCAGCGACGCACACTTCATGGACAGCGAGTCCTTCGAGCAGATCGCGGTACCCGAGGCGGCGGTGGCCGAGGCGCGGCGTTGGTGCACGCCGAGCAGCGAAGTGGATGTGCTGTTCATCGACGACCGGCCGTCGGACGTGCAGCTGCCCAGCGCGGTGGATCTCGAGGTGACGCAGACTGATCCCGGCCTGCGCGGCGATTCGGTTTCGGGGGGCGGCACGAAGCCGGCGACGCTGGAGACCGGCGCCGTCATCCAAGTTCCGCTGTTCGTCGAGCAGGGTCAGCGCATCCGCGTGGACACGCGCTCGGGCGAGTACGTGGCGCGCGCCTGACATGCGCCGCTCGCAGCAGCGCAGGGCGGCGGTCGTTGCGCTCTATCAGCACGATCTCACCGGCCGTCCGCTGGCCGAGACGCTGTCGCCGGGCGACTCGCTGTTCGTGCGCGCGCTGGCGCACGCGGCCGCAGACCGCGCGGACGAGCTCGACGCGGTGATCGACCGCCACTCAGACGGCTGGGCGG
>Ga0193750_1000536_pt1 | contig 10313 bp, 10 predicted proteins | sample L1c1metaG_FD_160569 | JGI IMG/M metagenome (GOLD analysis project Ga0193750, IMG submission 160569) | Soil microbial communities from a riparian zone of the East river system, Colorado, United States - L1c1 | ecosystem: Environmental > Terrestrial > Soil > Riparian zone | place: USA: East River...
AATACGACGTCGCCGAGAAAATCGTCACGACGCATCGCGCCGGCCCGTCGAGCAGCGAGCAGGGATCGATCTTCGACGTGCTCGACCGCGAGCTGGTGGCACGCGCGATCGAGCCGGCGGCAGACTCGGCGAACGGCCTGCTCAGCGGCTTCGTCGGCTACATCGGCTACGAGTGCAAGGCCGACTGCGGCTCGCCCAACTCGCACGCGTCCGACGTCCCAGACGCGCTGCTGATGCTCGCCAACCGTGTCGTGGCCGTCGACCACGTCACGCATACGACCGAGGTGCGCGCGCTGTGTCGCGACGGCGATCGCGACGCCGAGCAATGGCTCGATCAGGCCGAGCTGGCCGTGCGCGAGCTGCTGCACGCTGCGCCCGCGACGGGCCGCGGCGGGCCGGATGGCGACGAAGCGGAGGGACCCGTGAGCTTCCAGTGCGGGCGTGGGCGCGAGCAGTACCTGGCCGACATCCTGCGCTGTCAGGCCGCGCTCGCCGCCGGCGAGTCCTACGAGGTGTGCCTGACCGACCAGATCTCCACGGCGGCCAGCCCCGACCCGTTCGAGCTCTACCGCGTGCTGCGGCGCACCAACCCAGCGCCGTTCGCGGCCTATCTGAAGCTCGGCGAGCTGGCCGTGCTCAGCTCCTCGCCCGAGCGCTTTTTGTCGGTCGATCGCCAGCGCCGCGTGCAGGCGCGCCCGATCAAGGGCACGACCTCGCGCTCGCCGGACCCGGTCGAGGACGAGGCGCTGCGCTCCGAGCTGACGCACGACGAGAAGACCTACGCCGAGCACCTGATGATCGTCGACCTGCTGCGCAACGACCTCGGGCGCGTGTGCGAGGTCGACAGCGTGCGCGTGCCCGAGCTGATGGTCGTCGAGGACTATGCGACCGTGCACCAGCTCATCTCCACCGTCACCGGCGTGCTCGAGCGCGAGCGCACGCCCGTGCAGTGCGTGCGCGCGTGCTTCCCCGGCGGCTCCATGACCGGCGCGCCCAAGCTGCGCACGATGGACATCATCGACGAGACCGAGCGCGTCGCGCGCGGCGTCTACTCGGGCGGCCTCGGTTACTTCGGCCTCGACGGCAGCGTCGATCTGAGCATCGTCATCCGTACCATCGTGCTGCGTCCCGGCGCAACGACCATCGGCGCCGGCGGCGCCATCGTCATGCAGTCAGACCCCGAGGACGAGTTCGACGAGATCCTGCTCAAGGCGCGCGCGCCCATGGCCGCGATCGCGCAGGCCGTCACCGGCAGCGCCTCGCCGCAGGCGTGGAACGTGCAGCTGGAGCCGGCCATCGACGCCGCGCGGGCGGCATGAGCAGCTCCGTGTCGAGCGGCGTGCAGGCGCCGACGCAGAGCTGGATCGTGCGCCGCGCCGCAAGCGAGGACGTCGCAGGCGTCGTCGTCGCCGTGCAGGAGCTGCTGCTCGAGCTCGGCGCCACGCCGCCGCCGGCCAGCGCCCTGCAGGACGTGGCGTGCGAGCTGATCGACGACCGCGACGCCGGCGTCGTGCTGGTCGCGCGCGTGCGCAGCGACGTCGTCGGCGTGCTCGCCGCTAGCTGGCAGCTGGCCATACACGTTCCCGGGCGCTACGCGCTGATCCAGGACCTGTGGGTGCACGCGGCCTGGCGCAGCCGCGCCATCGGCGCCGACCTGATCACCGCCCTGGTGCAGCTGGCGCGCGAGCAGGGCGTCGCCTGCATCGAGGTCGGGCTGCCGCGCGAGAGCTTCGCCGGCCTCGACGCCACCGCGCGCTTCTACCGCGAGCAGGGCTTCGCCACGCTCGGGCCGCGCATGCGGCGGGTGCTCTGATGAGCGACGGCCTGGAGCCCTTTCGCCGGCGCCTGGACGAGCTCGACGAACAGATCGTCGAGCTGCTCGGCGAGCGCTTCTCCACGTGCCGCGAGATCGCCCTGTACAAGCGCGACAACGACATCCCGATGATGCAGCCCGAGCGCGTCGTGCAGGTGCGCCTGCGCTACCTCACGCGCGGCGCCGACGCGGGGCTGCCCAGCGACTTCGCCGAAGCGCTGTTCGACCTGCTGATCGCCGTCACGTGCAGGATGGAGGACGAGCTGATCGACGGGCCTGCGTCGGCGTCAACCTCGGCGTCGGCTTCGACGCCCCCAGGAGCCGCATGACGCGTCCGACGTTCATCACGCTCGGGCCCGCCGGCACGTGCCATGAGAACGCGCTGCAGCACTACCTGCGCTTTCAGGGCGTCACTCCGAAGGAGGTCGTGCTGGTGGAAGACCTGCTGGGCGCGATCGGGCGGGTGAAGGACGAGCCCAACACGTTTCTCGTGCAGTGCAGCGCGCATGTGCAGGTGCACCTGGTCACCGAGCGCTACCACCAGGATGTGTTCGTGATCGACACGTTCATCTATCCGACCAAGGAGCTGGGGCTGGTGTTTCGCACGGACGTCGAGGAGCACAAGAGCCTGGGCATCGTTTCCGCCACGCGGGGGTATCTCGACCTGGCGCGCTTTGAGACGATCGTCGATCAGCCTTCCAAGCCGGTTGTGGCGCGCAACCTGCTCGAGGGGAGGTTCGATGCGGGGCTCACGCACGTTCACTATGCCGAGGAATACCCCGAGGAGCTGCGGTTGGTGGAGTACTACGGCGCCGTCGACACGACTTGGGTGGTGTATGGGCCGCGCAAGCGCTTCCAGGGCGACGTGATCGGGATGCGAGCCCCGTGGCTGTTTGGCGGGGCGCCACAGGCCCGTCGGGAGGCCGTCGCCTCCACGCTCGCGCGCGGATGAGACTCGGCCTCATCTACCAGCCGGCGAACTCCAACTCGCAGTACCGGGCGATCATCCCTATGCGAGCTCTCGAGCGCCGTGGCCACGCGGTCATCTGGCCGAAGGAGCCCGACGTGGTGCCCCGCGAGTTCCTTCAGTGCGACCTCGTGCACTGCTACAGGCACACGAGGATCGACGATCTGCGCAGGCTCTCCGCGCGCGGCGTCGCGATCAGCTTCGACAACGACGACAACCTCGCCGCCGCCGAGATCAGCCCGCAGGGCAACGGACTCGACGCGCATCGACTGAACAAACGGCTCGCTCGAGAGATGAGGCGAGTGGCGACACTGGCCGACCTCACGACGACGACAACCGAGCCGCTGGCCGAAAGCTATCGGGCAGCCGGCGCCGACAACGTGGTCGTGATCGACAACCACCTGCCGAGCGACATGTTTGCGTTCGGGTCTAAGGCCAGGCACGAGGGCGTCGTCATCGGGTGGGTCGCCGCAGGAGAGCACCGCCTCGACCTCGAACGGATACCCATCGTGGAGGCGCTGGAGCGCCTGCTCGACACCCATCCGCAAGTGCGTGTCCTCACCGTCGGTGTGCGTCTTCCCCTGGATTCTCCGCGCTACGAGCACATCGCGAGCGTCCCGTTCGAGGATCTGCTGCCGATCGTCAGTCGGATGGACATCGGCATAGCGCCGCTGGTCGACACGGCCTTCAACCGCTCGCGCTCGAACGTGAAGCTGAAGGAGTACAGCTCCGGCGTTACAACTTGGCTCGCATCACCCGTGGGCCCATACCATGGGCTCGGCGAGAAGCAGGGCGGAGCGCTCGTCGGCGATGGCGACTGGTTCGTCGCGATCGACGAGCTCATCCGCAATCCGCGCAAGCGCAAACGACTTGCCAAGGCGGTCCTGAAGTGGGCAAAGGCAGAGACTATCGAGCACTATGCCGCAGACTGGGAGAGCGAGTTCCTCCAGGCTAGCTGTCCTGCCCACATAGGTTGTGAACGCGGTTGACGGGTGGCCGGTTGCCGATCCCTGAGTGTGGCCTACGCGTGTTGTAGTGCTCGAGCCAGTGTGGCAGGGCGCGAGCGCGATGGCTGAGCTTGCGTAGCTGAGGCCGTAGCCCCACTCCCGAGCCACCGTCTGATGGAAGCGCTCAACCTTCCCATTGGTGCGCGCCCGGTAGGGACGGATCGTGCGGTGCTCGATGCCTTCGCGGCTCAGCAGCTCGCGCAGGGTGCGGTTGTGGATATGGGCTCCACGCGTTATCGGTGAGGATCGCCCGAATCGCGATCCCGTGCTGAGCGTAGAAGGCCAAGGCATGTTCGACGAACTGAGTCACCGACGGTGAGCGCTCGTCGGGGTAGAGCTCTGCGAAGGCCAGCCGCGAGTGGTCATCGATCGCCGCGTGGGCGTAGTCCTGGCCGAGGTGCTTGCGTTTTGAGCTCCCAGCTCGTGAGCGATCGCCGGTCAGCGCATGCCCGGGCGCGTCAAAGCGTGCATAGGTCTTGACGTCGATGTGCAACAAGTCTCCGGGACACGGCCACTCGTAGCGATTAGCGGCTTCCCGGGGAGCGCGCGGTTGACGTGAGAGCTCGTGTCGAGCCAGCACCTTCCAGACCGTCGAATGAGGATGCCCGGTCACACCAGCGACCAGACGAGGCCCCCAACCGGTGTTGCGCCGCACCTCGCAGATGCGCTGCTGCTCGGCGATCTTTAGCAACCGAGGACTGCGTCGAGGACGGCTGGAGCGATCGCCCGCCCACGCCAATGTGTGTCGCTCTGCTAGCGAAGCAACTGCATATCGATGCCACCACCTATGGGCTGTCGCCGGCGAGACGTTCAGCCTGCACGCTGCTTGGCGCAAGCTCAATCCGCCCTCGATCGCCTGGCACAAAGCCAGCCGCCCAGCCGGTCCGAGCTTCGCTCTACCGTGGATCTGCATCCGGGTCCTCCTAGGTCGTGAGCCTTCGCAGACCCACAGCCTGGGATGAGGCCCGGATGCCTCCTCAGTCGTTCACAACGTGTGTGGGCAGGTCAGCTAGCGAGCGCACCGAGCGGCGAGCCGCGCTCGCGACGCTGGGCGCGAGGCACACGGCCCCGGCTAGTCGAGGCTGAGGGAGCCCTTCGCACGCCCTTGCGCGTGATGGTGACGGCTCCACCAGCAGACGGCCGTCGCGCGGCGTCTCGTGTGGCATCGTATTAAGTAAAATCAAGGGTAGCGTTGTGTGTTTAGTCTTAGAACCGTTATCGCTCAAAGCTACACACGAAATCCACTGCACACAGACCGACGGATTACAGAACGAGAGAACCTTCTTGGGCGACTCCGGGGAATTAGTCTCAGAGTCGGAGTTGGAAATTTCAACAAGCGAGGCAGCGTTCAAAACAGCCGGTTTGTTAATGTTAGCTGCTTTGACTCACGAAGAAGCGGTTAAAATCGACGACTGACCCGGGTAAGGTGATCGGTGCGCGGGGTCTGTCGAGCTCCGCGCACCGCGCCACCGTGGAGCATCACGCCAGAGCATATGGCCCGTCGTACCCAGCCTCGGGCTGCCGGTCGGTGCGAGCTAGCCGGGCGCCCAGCGCTGCTCCGCTGCGCTCAACGGTTCTTCTGCGCCGCGGCGGTCGTACTGCCTGCACTGATCGGTGACGTACCCGCGAATGCAGCTGGTTCTGGCGATCCACTTTCGTCGCCAAGCCTTGGCGAACTGGGCGAGCGTCCGTCGATTCCGGTCGGCGGTGAGCTTCTGCTTGATCGCACCTCCAACCTCGGCAAGCGTTGGGAGCCTGAACGGCGTGATTCGCGTCACCTTGAAAAGGAAGCGAAGGTGGTTGAGCGTCACCGGGCCGGCGAGGACGTTCAACTTGGCGGCGAAGATGGCTTCGTAGATGATCCTTTTCAGGCCAGGAACGCTCGCGAAGGATTTGCGGGGAAGCGACTCGTACAGGCTCATGCTTGCAATGCTCTTGCCGCGCCCGATTTCCCGTATGGCGTTCTGTGCGGCGGCTTCGCTTTTGAGGTTCTCGACGATATAGAAGTAGCGTCGTTCGGGAATCTGATAGCGGCGGATGTTCTGTCGGTAGTACCGAGCGATTTCAGCCGAGGACACGGCTGGCTCGTTGCGAATCAGCTGCCGGCGAATCCTTGCCCGCGCAATTTCGGCCTGCGCTTCCAGTTCGCTGTCCCCGACTGTATAGTCGGTGGCCTTCAAGGATTCCTCATATTCGCGCTGGCCGTTGGGCGACGATTTGATTCGCCGCTCGACTTGTCGACGAGCGTCCTCGCTTGACACCTTTGCCCCTAGTTCTGCCGCCTCCCCGAGTAGCCACGTCGTGGAAAGGAGGTAGCCAAGCGCCTGCTGCTCGAGCTCTTGATAGCGCCGCTGACATTCGAGCCTCGGGTCGCCGCCGGCTGCCTGGTTCCCGAGCTTTGCTTCGCGGGCGATGCAGACGGTGTAACGGGGTCGATCGGGCACCACATGGCCAGGGGCCAGGACCGCCATCCAATGCGCCACGTCAGCCGCGGTGATCGCGCCGTCGCCCACCCGAACGACTGTCCTACTGTCGTGACCGCCGCCCCCGCAACCGACGAGGGCCGCGGAGACGACCACCGCGGTCACGGACGCCGCGATCGACGCGCAGGCCGAGCGAGAAGCGACGAAGCGTGCCTTGCCGAGCCTTGTCCTTCCTGGGCACATGAGCATCAGCCCAGGCTGAGCGGATCTTCGGCGACGCGCCGACCGGCGTACTGCCGGCACTTCTGCACGACGTAGCCGGGCTGGCAGTCCGTGCGCGCGACCCACTTGCTGCGCCATGCCTGGACGAAACGAGCGAGGATTTGCCGCTGCCGATCGGCGGTGAGCTTGCGCTCGATCGCGCCACGGACGGCGGCGAGCGGCTTGTAGCGTAGCGGAACGATCCGGGTGATCTCGAACAGCGAGTGGTATGGGTGGACCGCAATCGGACCCGTCAGAACGTGCAGCTTCGCCGCGTAGATGGCGTTCTTGACGCTGCTCACGATCTGGTCGTCCTTTACGCGTCGCGGACGTTCGAGCGACTCGTGCAGCCCCGGTTTGGCCCAGCCGCCTCCGGCTTCGACCGCGGCCTTGGCCTTCCTTGCCGCCGCTGCGGTGGAGAAGTGATGAATATCGAAGTATCGCTCTTCCGGGATGAGGAACTGCTGTCTGTGCGTTTGGTAGTAAGCCGAGACCTGGGAATCGGTGATGGCGCTTACGCGCCTGGCGAGCATCTGACGGATCTTCGCCGACGCGCTTGCGGCATTCGTCGCGTTCAAACCTCGATCCCTCGCCTCGCCGAGCAGCCATTGGCCTGCGATCAGCTGACCGAGTGCTCGCTGCTTCAGCTGCTCGTATTCGCTTCGGCATTCCTGTCGCAGCACAGCGTGGACGGACTGGACGGCGAAGCTCTCACGACGGGAGACGCACGCCGCGTAGCGCGGTGGCTCTGGCGCGACGTGTTCGGGCGCCAGTGCGGAGATCGCACCTGAGAGATCCGCCGACGTGATCGTGTGCTGGCCGACGCGCGCGACGACACGTTCGCTTGAGCCGCAGCCGACGATTCCCGCCAAGGTCGCAAGCGCGGCAGCGACGGCCGATATGTGGCGCCCTGACATGCCTAACGAAACCTGAGCCGATCTTCGGGCGCTCTGGCCCCACTGTACTGCCGGCACTTCTGGACGACGTAGCCACGCGAGCAGTCTGTTTTCGCCGTCCATACTGTGCGCCATCGCGCGACGGCGTCGACGAGCGCCTTGTGCCTTCCCGCGTTCATCAGCGTCCGCTTGATCTTCGCCTGCACCTCGCCGAGCGACAAATGTCTGCCCGGAATGATCTTCTCGACCTCGAAGATGAAGTAGTCGACGCGTCGCCTCACCGGTCCGATGAGGACGTGTCGTGGCGCATTGAGCATCACCACTTCCAGATGGCTCCGCGGACGGAAAGCGCGCAGCGTCCTAGAGAGGCTGACGGTTTCCGGGAAGAACGCAAGCGATGCGAAGCTCTTACCCGCCGCGACTTCTCGCTTGGCCTGAAGCGCCGCGGCGGCCGATTTCCTGTTGGTGTTCATGAGTTCGCGTCGTTCAGGAATTGTGAAGCGTTCGCGGTGGCGCTTGTAGTAGGCGACGATCTCCGCTCGGCTCGCGGCGGAAACCCTTTCGACGGTCACGTCATGCAAACGCTGTGCCGCCAGTTCTGCCTTGGCCTCGTGCTGCAGATCCGCGGCCGTCTGACCAGTCGCCTCGAGAAAGTCCCGCAGTTCCGCCACTCCTCCTGGAAATAAGCTCTTCTGCTTCTGTGCCACACGTCGTCGCATCTGCGCATCGGCGATCGGCACGCCTTTACGTGCGGCCTCGCCGATCTCCCACTGCGCCGAGATCAGCAGCGCGAGCGCCTGACGTCGCAGAGCCGGCAGATGGGCCGTCTCAGAGCTGCCCCCGCCCACGACCGACGTCCAATGATCGACCGTCGCCGCCGTTATCGGGACTCCGGCGATCCGCACGACAACGCGCTCACCACTCGAACTCCCGCAAGCGGCGAGGCTCGCAACGATCAGCGCCGCGACGCCCAGCGGAGCGTAGCGAATGGCTTCCCGCACGACCGCGCCCTCCGTCTTTCACTGCTTTCCGCAAGCTTCTACGTTCACGCAGACGCCAGTGGCCGTAGCGGCCACCTGCTCCATCAAGACCGACGCCGACTGGGTCAATGGGGTCGGGTGAGGGACGTACTGCTTGCAATGTTCTACGACGTAGCCCGGCTTACACGACGCCTTAGCCGTCCAGCGCTTTCCGGCCTGGGTGAACTTCGCAAGCGCGCGCTTACCCCCGGAGGTGAGCTTCTTTTCGATCTTCTGCGCGAGCACGTCGAGCCTGACGATGGACAGCTCGTCAGCCACGCTCAGCCGCCTAGCCGCCATAAACCGTTCCAGTTCGGCTTGCTTTGGGAATTCCCTGGCTTTGATTTCGCTGTAGAGCTTTCTCACCTCGGCATCGCTGGCCGTGACACCTTCCTCCCGCGCTAAGTTGACGAGCCACTGCGAATTGACGAGAAAAGCAACGGCCTGTGTCCTCAGGGCCTGATACAGCTGACGACATTTCTGCAGCAGTTGCACGCCCGTCTGTGGCGCGCGCTTGATCGGAGCATTCGCCGCCGCGACTTCCAGTTGCGACACGCAGCGGGGATAGTTCGGCGGCTCTGAAACTAGGCCCGCGGGCACCGTATGTTTATGAGAAAGCTGGTAGTAGTCCCCGCCGGCCAGTGTGGCCATCCAATGATTCACGGAGGCTTTGGTGATCTCATCCGAGCCGACTTCCGCCACGACCCCGCTGGAGCTCTTACCACCGCACGCGGATACGCCGACGATCACAAGAAGGACCGTCATTGCTGTCGACGCTGCGCGAGCTGCTTGGGACATAACATTGGCGACACTAACGACCGAGCGGGGCGTTGTAAATCTTTGTTTCTAGGTCCGGTCTTCCCGTGATCCAGTTCTGTCCAGCGCGGAGCCCGCAGACTCCGCGCTGGACAATCATCTCCGTCCTCCGCTACGCTAATCAGCCATCGGTCGTCGAGTTTTACCATTTCTTCGTACGTGATGCTGCCTAACATTAATACGCCCATGATTTGAACGCACCCTCGCTCGAGGAGGATTCGAATTTGGTGTCTTCCACTAACACGCCAGAGTCGTTCAGGTAAGTTTTCTCATCGGGCACTCCGGCTTTTTGCGTGCAGTGGAATTCGTGCGGAGCTTTGAGCGATAACGGTTCTAAGACTAAGCACAGCACGCTAATAAGATGATGCTGCACGATAAGTGGAATTCTTCGGGTAAGAGTAGTATCGCCGCGGCTAAGTTCGGTTCATCCACGTCGATAACTGAGTGCCATAAGCCTAAGACTAAGACGGTGCCGGCTGTAGCATCGCCTAAGCTCGTGCATGTTACTGTAGGTGATTTGCAGCCTTTGAATTCCATGTGGAATAAGCCTAATGTCTTGCTCGCTTCGGTCGTTCCGGAGGCGGTTCCCGATGTGCATTCGATTTTGGCGCCGGATTCGGACTGTTCCCAGATCGCCGTTCCGATCTGAGCACCCGTCCAGGCCGTTTTCGTCGTCGGTAACACCTGCGGCAAGGCAAAGAGGCAGACGCCGATGCGGTCACCGTTGCCGTAGCGGCGAGGACGGCGATCATCGCCAAGCCAAGCAGCTTGAGTCGTCTCATGGGTACAACGCTCCTTTGGGGTCGCTGTGTTTAGGCGAAAGACGCTGGACGGCCGAGGCGGCCGGACAGCGCATGGGCGCGCGAAAGTCCCCACAGCATTGGTCGGACAAATAGCGTGGCAGAGGGCTCGACACCCGGTCAAGCGATCGGCGACTGTGTCTCCGATCCGGCTCGATCGATCCGGCTCGATGGGGGCAGCTATATGAGCTCCCTGCTGGCGGAAGCTCTACCTACGCCTGTGGTGCCGAGCCCCGTGGCGCTTGGCCCTGTGGTGGTGGCGCTTGGCCTTGTGGCGTGCGCAGCCTATGACCGTGACCTTCGTGGCCTGT
>Ga0193750_1000537_pt1 | contig 10306 bp, 7 predicted proteins | sample L1c1metaG_FD_160569 | JGI IMG/M metagenome (GOLD analysis project Ga0193750, IMG submission 160569) | Soil microbial communities from a riparian zone of the East river system, Colorado, United States - L1c1 | ecosystem: Environmental > Terrestrial > Soil > Riparian zone | place: USA: East River...
ATCGAATGGATCAAACAAATCATCGGCTTTAACCGCAACGCCGCTGGACTTTTTGTCAGTGGCGGATCGATGGCGAATATGGCTGCACTCGCCGCCGCACGACGCGCCAAAGCGCCGCCGGAAATTCAAAACAAAGGGGCGCAATCCTGCAGCCGACCGCTGCGTATTTATGCTTCCGAAGAAACGCATCATTCCGTCGCCAAAGCTGCGGCATTGCTCGGCATCGGACGCGACAACGTGCGGCTGATCCGAGTCGATGAACGTTACAAGATTAATCTCGATGAACTCCTGACCGCGATTGAAGAAGATCGCACCGCCGGACATTTGCCGATTTGCGTAGTGGCCAACGCTGGAACGGTCGCGACCGGCGCTTTCGATCCGCTTCCACAGATCAGCGACATTGCGCAACGCTTCAATCTTTGGCTGCACGTTGACGGTGCCTACGGCGGGTTTGCCGCGCTCGCGCCATCAGCACGTTCTTTGTTCGCTTCGATCAAGGAAGCCGATTCGCTCGCGCTCGATCCTCACAAATGGCTTTACCTTCCAGTTGATTGCGGCTGCATCCTGTATCGCGATCCAGAGGCGGCTCGCGCCACCTTCGCCCACGAAGCGGAATATACCCGCGTCATCGGACAGGAAGCGGACGAAGCTTTTGCCTTTTGGGATTACGGGCCGGAGCTTTCACGGCGTTTTCGCGCACTCAAAGTTTGGATGTTGTTAAAAAGCGTCGGCCTTCAGGCGCTGAGCGAAGCAATTGAAAAGGATCTCGCTTGCGCTCGTCACTTTGAAAAGCTGGTACAAAACAGCGAGGACTTCGAAATGCTCGCGCCGGTCGAGCTCTCGATTTTTTGTTTTCGCCACCTGCCTGCACGATTGAAGCGCGCACTAGCGGTGGCTAGCCCGTCCGACCGCGAAACAATCGAGGAACAACTCGACGCTCACAATGAATGCTTGTCGCTGGCGTTGCAGCGTGATGGCAGTTCCTACCTTTCCAATGCGCGACTGCGCGGCCGATTCAGTCTTCGTGGCTGCGTCATGAATTACCGGACGACGCTACGCGACATGGAAATCCTGCTCGACGATTTGCGCCGTGTGGCCGCGGTTGGTTAGCGCGAACGCGGAGGACTCTTTCTAGCCTCCGGCAATGCCCGGAACACAGGCATTCCTGCCTGTGCGCCCAGCGGAGTTGCACTCCGCTGTCGAGCAAAGGCCGTGGATGTGGATTACGCGGCAGGGTTGAAAACCCGCTGGGCGCACAGGCCGACGGCCTGTGTTCCTGCGGAAAGCAAACTTAATCCGATTCGCTTTGTCCCTGCAGTGCTAGATTATCGGATGCCGTTTCAGCTGGAATCCAATTACAAACCGCGAGGCGACCAATCGCAGGCGATCGCGAAGCTGGCGAAATCGCTCGAGGCCGGGAATCGGCATCAGACCTTGCTTGGGGTCACCGGATCAGGGAAAACGTTCACCATCGCCAACGTGATCCGCGAGATCGACCGGCCAACACTCGTCATCTCTCACAACAAGACATTGGCGGCGCAGCTTTACTCCGAGTTCAAACAATTCTTCCCGCGTAATGCGGTCGAGTATTTCGTCAGCTATTTCGATTACTACCAGCCGGAAGCCTACATCCCGCGCTCCGATACCTACATCGAGAAAGATTCGTCAATTAATGAAGAAATCGAGCGCCTGCGTCTCTCGGCCACAAGCGCGCTATTGAGCCGACGCGATGTTATCGTGGTCGCGAGCGTTTCCTGCATCTACGGCATCACTTCGCCGGAGGATTATGAACGGATGTTGCTGACCGTAAAACGAGGACAACACACCACCCGTGAAGCAGTCCTTGGGCGGTTAGTCGACATGCTTTACGAGCGCAACGACATGAATTTTTCGCGGGGCCGGTTCCGCGTCCGCGGCGACGTGGTCGAAGTTTATCCGGCCACAGCCGACGAAGAAGCGGTCCGGATCGAATTTTTCGGCGACGAGATCGACGCCATCACTCGATTCGATCCTCTCACCGGCCATGCCCGCGAAGCGCTCAGCATCATCACATTTTTCCCGGCAAAACAGTTCGTCACTCCGGCCGACAAGCTGAATCGCGCCCTAACGACAATTAGGGCGGAGCTGGATGACCGGATCAAGCTCCTCGAATCGCAGAACAAACTACTGGAAGCGCAGCGCCTGAAAATGCGGACCGAATATGACCTCGAGATGTTGCGGGAGATGGGGTTCTGCAGCGGGATCGAGAATTACTCGCGGCATCTCAGTGGCCGCCCGCCCGGTTCAAAGCCCTACACTATCATCGATTTCTTCCCGAAGGATTTTCTGACCGTGGTCGATGAGTCGCACGCGACCATTCCGCAGATCGGCGGGATGTATGAAGGGGACAAGTCGCGCAAGACTGTGCTGGTCGACTATGGATTTCGCCTGCCGAGCGCGCTGGATAACCGGCCATTGAATTTTCCCGAGTTCATGAAGCTGACCAACCAGCTTGTCTATGTCAGCGCGACCCCAGCCGAGTTTGAAATTCAAAACAGCGTGGTTGGCAATAACGGCTACGTACCACACAAGCGCGCCCGGATTGGCGAGGACGAGTTGGTGCCGTTTGTTTTGCCCGGGGAAGAGACTTCTCACCTGCGAAGCAGATCGGCCGGGACGCCCGATCGCCTCACAGGCAAGATGCCTGTGCTACTTTCGCGCACGGACGAGGCGCCGGAGAAATTCGATGTCCATACTCCCGGGAAACCGCTCGTCGTTGAACAAATCATTCGCCCCACCGGATTGCTCGATCCCAGGATCACAATTCGCGGATTAAAGAATCAAATCGACGATACGATCGAGCTCTGCCGTCAACGGGTGGAACAGCAGGAGCGCGTTCTCGTTACAACCCTGACGAAGCGCACGGCCGAAGACTTGGCCGATTATCTCCGTGATGTTGGATTGAAGGTCCGCTATCTGCACAGCGATATCGACACCATCGAGCGCGTGGAAATTTTGCGCGGCCTGCGCGCTGCCGATTTCGACATTCTGGTCGGCATTAATCTATTGCGCGAGGGGCTCGACCTTCCCGAAGTCTCGTTAGTTTGCATTCTCGACGCGGACAAGGAAGGATTCTTGCGATCGCAAACTTCCCTTATTCAAACCGCCGGCCGCGCCGCGCGCCACATCAACGGCGAAGTGGTTCTTTTCGCCGACATCGTGACCGACAGCATGCAGGCGTTGATTTCAATTTCGGAATATCGCCGGGCCAAGCAGATGGAATACAACGAAAAACACGGCATCACTCCCCAGACAGTGCGACGCGCAGTGCAGGAAAGTTTGCATACGATCCTGCGTGGCCGCGAGATCGCTTCGTCCGTCATCAATGAAGCCGGTGGAAACTTCGATTTGACCGAATTGCTTCGCGAGCTGGAAGACGAAATGCAGCGCGCCTCGGCCAACCTCGAGTTCGAGCGGGCCGCGCTCTTACGCGATCAAATCATGGAAGTGAAAAGTGGCACCGGCCTGGCGAAGATTGAACCGAAACGCCGGCCGGTGAAATACACTCGCAACAATGGCCGGCGGCGCTCCCGCGTTTGAGTTGTAGCAGGACTTTCACTACTTCACCTCATAAGCCTTGAACGGCTTCGGTCAGCACCAGACAACTGAGATCGAGTTTGCCCGAGCAATCCTCAAGGGTGAGGCGGTACCGGAGCCCCGGCATCTTGCCATGCACGGAAACCGCGCAGTATCTTCTGGCCGGTAGTTTCCTCGTCGGCCCTTTCGCCGTGGACCGGACGCGATTTTCGCCGAGCTGCTGCTATTTTGGCATCGCGGCATCGCTGCAACACTTTCAGGTTCTGTTTCTCGAGATCGGTAAATTCTACCTCGGCCTCGGCCAACGTCACGCCAGGGCGCCGTTTATACCAGGAAAACTCTGAGAATTGATTGGCAACCGTTTTATCTTTGAAGTCGGCGCCGTGGCGAGCGTACATCTCGTTAATTGCATAGGTAATCTCGCTTAAACTCGATTCGTTAACATCCGGCACTGCTAATTCGTCCAGGCGCGTCGCGGGAAATTTTTCGCCCGGCAAGTCGGCATCCTCAGCAGTCTCCATGTTCGCATCTTGGTCGTTTTCTGCCGACGAACCGGGAGCTGCCGGTTCCTGCTCCGGGCCTTGCTCCTGCATCGCACCCACCTGGCTCTCATCCTGATCAGCGGCAGGGCCATTAGCCACTGCCGATGCGCCCGTCGGTTGATCGGGATTGGCTTCAACTTGCTTCGAGGCGACATCGTACGAACAGCTCCATGGCTCGGGAACGTCCGGGTTGTCACGCGTGGGCAGGTATGCGACGGAAAGATCCAGTTTGCGCGAATCACCTTCCCAACCGGTTGCATCAACAGTAACAACGCGCCTTGGCGTATTCGGGTCAGCATGCGTGGCGCTGATGTAACTCGACCAGACCGTATCTTGCAGCGCGCGACCTTGCTGGCCCGAACCCTCCGCCGGAGCATAGCGAAGGGAAGAATCGCTCTCGCGATGGTAAAGCCGGATGCCGCCTCCATCAGCCGCGTTTCGTTCGTTCACCGCCACCCATTGATCGTCAGGCGAAACCAGCGCCCAAACCGTGTGTTTCGATTCGCACAAAACTGTGTCGGCACCCGGACGGCGCACATCTTCCAAGGCAATTCGACGAATCTTCGTCTTGCGATCGCGGAAGTATTTGATGCGAATGTTGCCGCTGGCGGACGTAAGTTGACGCTCCAGCGCAGAGTCCGCGTTTATCTGCGCTGCGTTCCCGGAAGTAGGGCCAACCGTTGCAGCCGGAGTAGTGTTGTTTCTAGGTAACGAAGCGGAAGTAGCTGATGATGAGGCGGCGGCGGCGGAGTTCGAAGCTTCACGTTTCGCCGAACCGCTCTTTCGATTTGGGAGCCAAATTGCCACAACGATAATATTGGCAATCACCAGCGCTCCGAGGAAGATAGCTACAAGAGCAATCGCTCGCCGTGACATGGCATAATTGCACCGGAATCGAGACCGGTGTGTCAAGAATTTTCACTGATCGCGCCAAAATTTTGCGTCCCGCCGATTATGTGCTTGCTGCCAGACGCGCAATTTGGTGCATTTACCCAAAGGGAGGACAAACATGAAAATCGTGATTTGTATTTGTGCGTCGTTAGTTCTTTTCTTTCCGCTAATCGCTTCCGCAGACGACAAGCATAAAGAGAACAAGCCTAAGCAAAGCAGCGGTGGAAAAGCGGTTCATTCCGCTGCAGCGCCCGGAGCACAGGCCAATAAAGGCGGTCCGACAGGAGCCGGCCGGGGTATTTCTCACGGCTCCGGCATTGGCGGCGCCCAGCATAACGCTGGAAATAGCCTTCAGACCTTGGGGCAGACCGGTCATTCGCAGCATGGCCTCACTTCACATCAAGAGACAAAGAATGGTCTTGCTGGATCTCAAGAGACACAGCATGGTCTGACTTCACATCAAGAGGCGAAGCACGGTCTCAGTTCAGGTAAAGGTGCGCAGCAGGGCTTGAATCCCCGGGCGGGCAACGGCTTCAAAGGTCAGCATGCCGCTGGTGTGTCGCCAAATCATCCGCTCAACCGCGGATTTGCCAGGCCGAATCAGTTCGCCGGTCATTGGCGGAGCGGTCAGCATTGGCGAAACTATCATGCCTTGTACAGCGGCTATCACCGCTCGTGGCATGACCGTGGATGGTGGCGAGGACATTACAATCGAGTAGTATACGTCGGCGGGAACTACTGGGGCGGGAACTGGTACTGGGACGGCGGCTACTGGTTCCCGGCGTGGGGTTACGATCCGGGCTATTCAGCGTACGTCTATGATGGCCCGATATTCGCCTACGCGAACCTGCCGCCCGACCAGGTAGTAGTGAACATTCAGGAGGCTCTCCAGGATCAAGGCTACTACGCCGGGGAGATTGACGGTCAGCTTGGACAGCAGACGCGAGATGCACTCGCCGCCTACCAACGTGATCATGACCTTGAGCTCACGGCGGCGATAGATGAAGCAACCGTGCAGGCGCTTGGGCTGACTACCGCCGAAGAAGTCTAATCATAAGGCGCGGTCCAGAGGTGTTGAGTGTTCCACTTACCGCTGCATTCTTGTTCTACGGATTGCGTGGCCTCCAGACGGCGCTCGGCGACTGACCGTAGTTAATATCCAGTTAAAAGAAAACTTTCCGACTTTGCACCCGCTTGGTATTTTACCATGCCTTTCTATGCCTACGGAAACGACTTCCGACGCCAGATTCCGAATTGGGCATGTCTTGTTCATCGATGTAGTAGGCTACTCAAAGCTGCTCATTAACGAGCAGACGCGGGTATTTCGTGAGCTGAATGAACTCGTGCAGGGAACCGAGCAGTTTCGCGTCGCTGAGAAAAAGCACAGGTTATTACGAATAGCGACAGGAGACGGAATGGCGCTGGTCTTCCGAGACAGTCCGGAATCGCCGGCGCAGTGCGCATTGCAGATCAGCCAGGCGCTGCAAAGCCGGAGCCTGCCATTCTCTGTTCGAATGGGGATTCACTGCGGACCTGTAAGTGAGGTCACCGACGTCAACAAAAAGACAAATGTTGCGGGGGCGGGCATCAATATCGCGCAGCGTGTCATGGATTGCGGTGATGCGGGACACATTTTGCTCTCCAAACATGTGGCTGAAGATCTTGAGCATCACGCGCGCTGGCGACCGCTACTGCATGATTTAGGAGAGTGTGAAGTAAAACACGGTTACCGGCTTGCGCTCGTAAATCTATATAGTTCAGAAGCGGGCAATTCTCGCGCGCCGGAGAAAATTCGCCGGATTCGAAAGAAGCGAGCGGCGACTTCAGTTTTGCTTTACAGTACGACCGCGGTCATTGGGGTGGCGATCGTAGGGGGCAGTTGGTTTCTTTCCACGCGTGTTCCGAGAACCGACGTTGAGATCGCAAAAAGTACAGAGACGCCACCACCCGCAACGGCTGCACCGGTTACACCTATCCCGAGCGCCACGCCGACAAACGTGGCCGATCTGATTCTGGCCAGGGAACAATTGACTACCGCAGTCTGGTCGCAATCAGCGTCACCATCTTCGATGCCGCGGTCGCGGAAATTATTTGCCGGCACCTGGCGCGGCGATGTTCATAGCATCGGTCCAACAAGCACATGGAACTCGGCGGTCGAGATGAACATCGACGACACCGAAACACACTGGAGTAATATGACTGGCGGCTCAGTTTCTCGCGAGGGAAGATCGCTGATTTACAGACGCTCATACAAAGTCGGTACCAGCACGACCGTTCAGGTGCAGGCGACTCTGACGGTGCGCGAAGATGGCCGAACGGCGAGCTACAGCACAAGCCAGTTAAGCGTCACCGGAAAATCGCGGTCAAAAACGTCCGGAACGGGAACACTGGAGAAAGTTGATTAGTTCGCTGCCCGTCTGGCAGCAGATGTGACATGCAGCGGACTCCGGCAAGCGGAACCGGAGCATCACTTCGCCTGCTGGCTTAGAAAAACGATAAAATACATCCGCGGCAATGGCCGTCGCCGTTCGCGCGTTTAAACTTCTCTTGGCTGGGGATTCTCTCGCACAAGATTAGCTTCACAAAATTCAATGCGCCCGACGACAACGTTTCTCGCGTTCGTCGGCCTCTCCATCGTCCCGGCGGCGATTGCTCAGACTGGCCTGAATTCGTTACCGGAGGTTGAATTCTCTCAACTGAGCCAGCGGGATCCGAACCCGCTCGGGGAAAGAGCCCTCAGCATCAATCCAACGCAATGGAAACACGGCGAGACCGAGCATTACATTTATCATTTCGCTCACAGTTATGTGGCGACGCCCATTTCCGTGGAAGCAGAGTTTCACTATCGCGTGGTGGCGAAGGAATTGGAGCGCGACCAGCCGCTGACCGATATCAAATCGAACGTTTACATTTTCGAGCGCCCGGAGGATTGGCGGCAGTTTCAGGGACTGGGCGAACTGGAGAAATGGACCGGTGGCATTCAATCCCAGGGGAGTCTGTTCATTCTCCGTAATCCAGAACAAAAATTTTCCGGTAATCTACTTGGGCACGAGATCGTCCATCTCGTGCTTCATCGATTTTATGCCGATGGGATTCCCTGCTGGTTGAATGAAGGAATCGCGCAATACATTTCGAAATCGGCCCATGCCAGTTATCAGCGCGCACGCGGTTACATTTCCAAGCCGCATTCGGAGGCAATTGCGGCCGAGGAAATGATTCCGCTGGCAACATTGGTTCGGTTAACCCGGCCACCGGCCGATCGCGTTGAAACTTTTTACGATGAATCGGAGCGGCTGGTGCGTTTTCTGGTCGCGACCGATAAGCCGAGCTTTCTGGCGTTGCTCGACGCACTGGGCCGGCATCAGCCGTTCGAAACGGCGTTACCGCGCATTTATCCCACCAAATTTGCGACCCTCGCGATGCTCGAAGAAAAGTTCCGGGAGTATGCGGCCAAGGATTTCGGGACGAGCCTGCAGCAGGCGGAGGAGTGAAGCCACAAAGGTGGATCGGCCCCTCCGTCGGGCGATGCTAAAATAAATGCGGTCTCGCCGCCTGACTTCGACAGCGAGGTCCAGGCCGGACTGGCACACTGCTCGATCCACCTTCAGATCGCAAAAGCCCATGGTATCGCTTGCTGAACCAGCGCGCGTTTGCGATGAAATAGGCTCCGATGCCGAAAGCCAAAACCAAAACGGCGACCACCAACATTCGCGCCATCGTCGGCTCCGACGAAGCGAGAGTGAAACGTGAAGCGGCGGAGCTGGCCAGACAACTCGCCCCGGCCGAGGCGGGTGAATTCGGACTCGAGATCATTGATGGCGCAGCGGACAATGTGGATGGCGCCGCCACCGCGATTCGTTCGACCATCGCGGCGCTGCAAACACTTCCATTCTTCGGGGGTGGCAAGCTGGTCTGGCTCAAAAGCGTGAATTTTCTTTCCGATGATGTGAAAGGAAAATCCGTCAATGTCCTCGAGCCATTGGAGGAGCTCGGCGCCATTCTCAAAGGCGGACTGCCGGATGACGTCACATTTCTCGTTAGCGCGATCGATCCGGATAAACGCCGGTCGTTTTACAAAACCCTGACGAAATTGGCCGACACTCAAATTTTCGACGAGCCCGATCTGAACCGCAGCGGTTGGGAAGAGAATGCCGGTGAAATTGTGCGGACTGAGGCGAAAAAACGCGGTTTGGAATTTGAAGAGGAAGCTTTGGAACTTTTTGTCCTTTCTACCGGCGGTGACTCCGGCGTTGTCGCGAACGAGCTGGAAAAGTTAGTGCTCTATGCGCCGGAGGGCGCGGTCACAACCGAGCAGGTGCGTTCACTGGTGCCGATCTCGCGGGCAGCGGTGATTTTCGAGCTTGGCAATGCGCTGGCGCGCCGCGACGCCACCCTTGCGCTTAATCTCGTGCGCGATTTACTCGACCAGGGCGAGACCGCCATTGGCATTTTGCTCGCCACCATTTTGCCGACGATCCGCAACCTTCTTCTGGCCAAGGATCTGATGGAACGCCATCAGCTTCCGCGTCCACACGCGCCCTTCGCCTTCATTTCCACCCTCAACCGTTTGCCCGCAAAGGAAACGGAACATTTACCGCGAAAAAAAGATGGGACAATCAACGGTTACGCGCTCGGAATTGCCGCGATGAACGCGCATCGTTTCGAAATCGACCAACTAATCCGGGGAATGGAAGCATGTTTGCAGGCAAACCTGGAGTTGGTCACCACCCAATTGGATCAGGAATTGGTGCTGACCGAAATCGTGGTGAAGTTGCTTACCTAATCGGAAGGGCGAGACTCCGTGGAACCGTAAGAAACGGAACACAGACTTCTAAGTCTGTGCGCCAAACAGGCATTCCTGCCTGTTTCCCGCGGACATAGAGACAGCCGGCTAAAAGCCTGCTGGGCGCACAGGCAAGAATGCCTGTGTTCCGCTGCAGTTTATTCCCCCGCGTATTTCCGGGCCATCGGTCCGATGTATGGGATCTCCCAGCGCGATCCTGAAAATGCTTTGATCATCGCGATGATCCAGACGACAAGAAAAGCCACTCCGGCTACTAACCAAACTGCCCAAAGAAGAATGCGGAATACCAGACCCACCGCGGGAATTGGTGATAGAATTGCGAACGCGATCGAATAAACGATCCAAAACAACACCCACGCGCCGCCAAAGATGATTGATTGCATCGCGTAAAACCGCACGAAATTGTCGTGCTTCTCCAGGAACCAAAAAATGAGCCCGCCCACCAACGGAATACAGGCCAGCGCCGCGGCAATATTGGAAGGCAACCCGGTCG
>Ga0193750_1000538_pt1 | contig 10294 bp, 9 predicted proteins | sample L1c1metaG_FD_160569 | JGI IMG/M metagenome (GOLD analysis project Ga0193750, IMG submission 160569) | Soil microbial communities from a riparian zone of the East river system, Colorado, United States - L1c1 | ecosystem: Environmental > Terrestrial > Soil > Riparian zone | place: USA: East River...
CTTCTCTGTCCGATGGCCCGGCCAACAAATGAACGTGATCTGGCATTAGAACCGCAGCTAAGACATGCCAGTCAAGTCTAGCTATCGCTTGGCGAAAAACGGCAAACGCGTCGTCGTTATCCAGCATGTGTCTGCGTCCTTCAACGCAGAATGTGACGAAATAAATAACGCTCTGATCGAGCCCCAGCAAAACAGGAATGGGTGGCGGATGCCCATCACATGATGCTAACGGGAACGGCGCTTGTAGGGCAAGCGTTTCCGCTTGCCGGTCGGGATTTAATTGCTGCGGCAAGCAGGAATGCTTGCTCTGCAATAATGGTTTGGATGCCTGAACCTGAATCGCGACGATTTACCATGTAACGATTCAACGATGTAACGTAAAATCCTGTGGTTTACGATGCCATCGCCGCTATTTCCAACCAAACGCATGCTCGGCATCGATTTTTTTGTTGGCACCGCGGCCGAAGCAATCGCGCACATTTCGAAATGTGGCGGTCTAATTGTCGCCCCGGCCGCCCCTTCATTCATCGCCTTGCAGGACGATCCCGATTATCGCCGCGCTATCGCCGATGCCGATCTCGCAATTGCCGACAGCGGCTGGGCCGTTCTTTTTTGGCGATTACTTCGGCGCGAAGAACTAACTCGCATATCGGGCCTCGCGCTTTTCAAAGCTTTGCTCGAAACCGTGGATGCGCGCATCCCAGGAAATCTCTTTTGGATTTTGCCGCGCGAAAAAGCGAAAAGCACAACACTAGAGTTCGGCCAGGTATCAGGCTATCCGATTACCGACGCTGATTGCTATGTTGCGCCGGTGTATCAGAGATCAGAGGACAGAGATCAGAGGTCAGATTCTGTTGGGCAGGCATTCCTGCCTGCCGAACCAATCTCTTCCATCACCGGTGCAGGCGCGCCACCTCTCCCTCAGGGAGAGGGGAGGGTGGAAAAGACTCCGACAACCAGCCCGGGCATCCAAGATCCAAAGCTCGTTAGTATTATCGAGCAACGCAAACCAAAACACATCATCATTGGCATTGGCGGGGGAACGCAGGACAAGCTCGGCAGTTACTTAAAACATAAACTGACTTATCGGCCCGGAATTTACTGCATCGGAGCTGCGCCTGGCTTTGTCACCGGCGACCAGATAGTCATTCCGATGTGGGCCGATCGATTTTTTGTCGGTTGGATATTCCGCCTTCTCGCCCAACCGCGCACCTTGCTGCCACGCTTTTGGAGCGCGCGGCGATTGCCGGGAATGATTTGGCGCTACGGGAGCGAATTTCCAAGGCTCAAAAAGTAAAAAGTAGAAGTTAGAAAGTAAAATTAAAGGCTGGAACCAGGAATTAAGAAGTAGACCCGCAGAATGGAGAAAGATCTCGAACTACGAACCAAAGGGTTTGCCTTAGCCGTGATCAAACTTACCTCTTTGCTCCCAAGCACGCGAGAATTGGACATCCTGGCGCGGCAGTTGGTACGCGCTGCAACTTCAATCGGCGCCAACTATCGCGAAGCGAATCGTGGAGTATCGCGCGCGGATTTTGCCAACAAGATCGGAACTGTGCAAAAAGAAGCGGCCGAAACCCGGTATTGGCTGGAACTGCTGATCGAATCAAATCTCTGCCCAAACCAGGAAGCGGCCGCTCTTCAGGAAGAATCTTCTGAATTGCTCGCGATTTTCACCGCAATTGGCAGGAAACTTAAGCAGTGATTTCTACCTTCTACTTTCTTCATGACCATCCTCGGCCTTAACGCTTATCACGGCGATTCCGCGGCGTGCCTGTTCGTCGATGGCAAGTTAGTTGCCGCAGCGGAAGAAGAGCGATTCCGGCGAATCAAACACTGGGCGGGATTACCAACCCAGGCGATCGATTATTGTTTGCGCGAAGGCGGGCTAACGATAAGCGAGATCGATCATATCGCGGTGAATCGCAAACCCGGGGTAAATAATCTCCGCCGCTTATTGTTTGTTTTGCGGCATCGACCCGATCCGCGGCTGATGTGGCAAAAGGTGCGCAACGTTCGCAAGGCAGCGACCGCCAAGGAGGCGCTGGAAACGCATTACGGCACAAGCTTGCGGGCGGAATCCCATCACATCGAGCATCATCACGCGCATCTGGCTTCGGCATTTCTTGTCTCCGGTTTCGAGGAAGCAGCCTGCCTGTCCGTCGACGGCTTTGGCGATTTCGCCAGCACCTCATTTGGGCTCGGTCGAGCTAGCGGGATAGAGATAGATGATCGCGTTTACTTCCCGCACTCGCTCGGAATCTTTTACTCGGCGGTCACACAGTTCATTGGCTTCCCCCATTACGGCGATGAATACAAGGTGATGGGATTGGCACCTTATGGCGAGCCGAAGTTCGTCCGGCAGATGAGCGGACTGGTTGAGATTGCGAACAATGGGAAGTTCAAGCTGGATCTGCGCTACTTCCGTCATCACACCGCTAACGTTTCTTACAGTTGGAACAACTGCCCACCTGAGGTCGGTAAACTCTATCGCGATGAAATGGCCGAGCTACTCGGACCGCCGCGCGATCCTGATGCGCCGCTCGAGCAACGGCACAAGGACCTGGCACGCTCCGCTCAGATTGTTTATGAGGAAGCCTTTTTCGCGCTCTTGCTGGCCTTACACCGACGCTATCCGGTGCCGAACCTTGCCCTCTCCGGTGGTTGCGCCATGAATTCAGTGGCCAACGGCAAAGTTTATTTGCGCACGCCGTTTCGAAAAATGTATCTCCCCGCCGCGGCCGGTGACGCCGGCGGCGCGATCGGCGCGGCAGCGGTTGTGCGAGCACAACTCGCAGAGAACAGAAGTCAGAAATCGGAAATCAGTGTGCTGACCTCTGATCTCCGACCTCTGACCTCTGCGTATTTCGGCCCGCATTTTTCTAATGACGAAATAGAGGATCTACTTCGTTCTCGCGGCTTGCTCCCATCTTCGTCTGTAGGGCAGGCATTCCTGCCTGCCGATCCAACGAATGCCGGCAAGAGCGAGCGCTTGCCCTACAGCTCCGGGCACCCCGCTTCGCCGCTCGGTATCTCGCCCCTTGTCGGCCTGCCTGCCGAACCAATCGACCCCGGCAAGCGGGAGCACTTGCCCTACAATTCCAATCTTTTTGTCGTGCGCATCGACGACGACGCCGAACTCTGCGAACGCACCGCGCGCGCGATCGCCGAAGGCCTCGTCGTCGGCTGGTTTCAAGGACGAATGGAATGGGGCCCGCGCGCGCTCGGGAATCGTTCGATTCTATGCGACCCGCGTCGCGCCGACATAAAAGACATTTTGAACGCCAAGATTAAACGCCGTGAATCGTTTCGTCCCTTCGCACCGTCGATTCTGCGCGAAGCGGTGGGAGCATGGTTCGAACAGGAGGATGACGTTCCGTTTATGATGCAGGTCTTCCAGGTGCGCGAAGAGAAGCGCGGCCTTATTCCCGCGGTTACTCACGTGGATGGATCAGGTCGATTACAAACCGTCCATCGCGAAACCAATCCTCTCTACCATGAACTGATTTCTAAGTTCGGTTCTATGACCTCTGTTCCGCTTGTGTTAAACACGTCCTTCAATGAGAACGAACCGGTAGTTTGTCATCCCGAGGAAGCGCTGGATTGTTTTCTCCGGACTCGGATGGATATCCTCGTCCTCGGTAGCTTTTTCGTGGAGCGAAAAAGCTAGTTATCGGTTATTTGGTATCAGTTATCTGTTATAGGTATAGGTTATTGGGATGTCGGAACAAAACTTTACGAACAACGACGTAGCGACAGTTGTGGAGTCGTCTCAAATCAAAACATTTGAGGACCTTGAGTGCTGGAGAAAATGCCGAGAGCTTCGGATATTTGTGGCGACAGAAGTTGTTCCAGCTCTGCCGAAGGAGGAGAAGTTCCGATTAGGCGATCATTTTTTGCGAAGTGCCCGTTCGACAACAGCGAATATCGCTGAAGGCTACGGCCGATTTTATTATTTGGATAACGCAAAGTTTTGCAGCAACTCCCGCGGCTCGTGCTGGGAAGTCTTGGATCACTTAATCACTTCGAGCGACGAAGCTCTGCTCCCGCCAGCTGTTATCGAGAAAGGCAAAGCGCTCGTCCATGAGGCCGTGAAGTTGTTAAATGGATATATGAGCTACCTCAAGCGTGCGGCCTCCAATAACCGATAACTGATAACCCTTTAGCCCCATGTGCGGCATAGCAGCGATCTTTGCCTACGGCGAATCGGCCCCGCCCGTCGATCGCGCCGAAGTCATTCGGATGCGCGACCAAATGTTTGCGCGTGGCCCGGATGGGGAAGGAGAATGGTTTTCCGAGGACGGCCGCATCGGTTTAGGTCACCGCCGCCTTACTATTATCGATCTATCGCCGGCGGGGGCGCAACCGATGTGGAACGCGGATCATTCTCTCGCCATCATCTTTAACGGTGAAATTTATAACTATCGCGAGCTGCGCTCGCAGTTGTCAGCTGATGGTTATCCATTCAGGTCGCATTGCGATACCGAAGTCTTGGTAGCTCTCTACGAGACGCGTGGGGAAGCAATGCTGAACGAGCTGCGCGGCATGTACGCGTTCGCGATTTGGGACAGTAACAAGGAAGGCCTCTTTCTGGCGCGCGATCCATTCGGGATCAAACCGCTCTACTATTCGGATAACGGCCATACTTTTCGGGTAGCTTCGCAGGTAAAACCATTGCGCGATTGCGGAAAGATCGATCTCGCGCCCGATCCCGCGGGACACGTCGGCTACTTTTTGTGGGGACACGTGCCCGATCCTTATACGATGTTCCGTAACATTCGCAGTCTGCCAGCCGGTAGCAGCATGTGGGTTGATCGTAACGGCCCGCGTTCGCCGCGCTTTTTTTGCAATATCAGCACGATTCTCCGCGACGCAGAGAAATTAGAGACCGGAGGTCAGAGGTCAGTAGTCAGTGGTCAGTTGTCCAGTAGTCCCGGTGTCTTGGTCACTGGTCAGCTTTCGGAATCTCAGAGTTTCAGCGTCTCAGCGTTTCGCGGAGCCCATCTCCGATCTCCGAAATTCGATCTTCTGCGCCTGGCTCTGCAAGAGACCGTGCGTTTTCATCTTGTCGCCGATGTCCCAGTAGGCGTTTTCCTTTCTTCGGGTTTGGATTCCACCACAATCGCGGCGCTGGCGACGGAGCAGGGGGGCGATCTACGCACAGTTACACTTGGCTTTGAAGAATATAAGGGCACGGCCGAGGATGAGGTTCCGCTGGCGGAGCAATTCGCACAGCGTTGCGGCGCGAAACATCAAACGATCTGGGTCTCGCGCGCTGATTTCGAGGCGGAACGCGACCATCTCTTTGAATCGATGGACCGTCCCAGTACCGATGGGGTTAATACGTTCTTCGTTAGTCTCGCCGCGAAACGCGCGGGATTAAAGGTCGCACTTTCGGGAGTCGGCGGCGATGAACTGTTCGCTAGCTACCCCGGTTTCCAGGAAATCCCGCGGAGCGTGCGTTTGCTCAAAGGATTCCGCTGGTGGCGAAACATCGGACGCGACATTCGCATTGTGACCGCCCCGATCTTGAAACGTTTTACTTCCCCTAAGTATGCCGGGATCTTTGAATACGGCGGCAACTACTCAGGTGCCTACTTGCTCCGTCGCGGAATGTTCATGCCCTGGGAGCTACCGGATCTGCTCGAGCCGGAAATGGTCAAAACCGGTTGGGCGGAATTGCAAACCTTGCTTCGTCTCGATGAAACGCTGGATGGAATCAAAAATCCGCGCCTGAAGGTTTCCGCTCTGGAAATGAATTGGTACATGCGCAATCAGCTACTGCGCGATTCCGACTGGGCCGGGATGGGACACTCGGTCGAAATTCGGGTTCCCTTTGTCGATGTCGACCTTCTCCGCGGCATCGCTCCCTCTCTCGCCTGCAAAGATCCACCCTCCAAGCGTGATATGGCTAAGACCGCGTCGCCGCTGATCACGCCAGAAATGCTGGAGCGGCGCAAGACCGGTTTCCAGGTTCCCGTGCGCGATTGGCTTCTTACCGACTTATCCGCTCATTTGCCCGACTCGCCCCATCGTATCGCTGACCGCGGGCTTCGCGGTTGGGCCAAACATGTTTATCGACGTTTTCCTGGCTCCCAGCTTCTGCTCCCTGGGAGAAAGCAGCGTTACATCCGGCCGCTTAAGAGCGCTCCTCCGAGTCCAACAATCGTTAGTTCGCCGAAGCGCATTCTGGTCTTCCGAATTGGCCAGCTCGGCGACACGATTGTCGCTCTTCCAGCGATGTGGCTTGTTCGTAAAAACTATCCCGGCGCGCATATCGCACTACTTTGTGATCGCCACCCCGGAAAGAGGCACGTCATCGCGTCCGACTTGTTGCGCGGCTCTAAAATTTTTGATGAATACCTTTCCTATCCGGTTTCAGAATCCGGCGAATTTCTACGGCGCAGAAGGATGGCGAGCCTCCTGGCCAATATACGACGCAAGCATTTCGACACGCTCGTTTACCTCGCGCCGACAAACCGGACGGCGGAGCAAGTGGCACGTGATCGACGCTTCTTTTCGTTCGCGGGAATTCTGAACTTCATCGGGATGCACGGTTTTGAGCCTCTGGAACCGAAACAGGCAGGTGAGCCGATGGTATCGTCTCCTCCCGAATCTGAACTGCTGTTTCGTCGTCTCGAAGCTTCCGGGCTTAAGGCCGAGTCTGGGGATCGAGCGCGCATGGATCTCGGCTTGGGCGAAGCGGACGAAGCGGCGATGCAAGGTTGGCTTTCAACACTTCCCTCTGATGAAGGTCGGGCGTGGATTGCCGTCGGACCGGGATCGAAAATGCCGGCGAAACGGTGGCCGTTGTCACGCTTTCGGCAAGTAATCGCCGAACTGATTTCGGAGTCCGATATCTGGCCGGTTGTTTTCGGTGGCGTAGAGGACCGCATTATCGGTGAATGGCTGCTGGAACGATGGGGCCGCGGTTACAACGCTGCGGGCGGACTCGGCATTCGTTCGTCGCTCGCGGCGATGAAACACTGCGAGCTTTTCATTGGCAATGATACGGGCACGATGCATATGGCGGCTGCGGTGGGGCTGAAATGTGTCGCCATCTTTTCCTCACGCGAACGCCCTGGTCTGTGGTATCCGCCGGGAGAAGGGCATCGGGTTTTTCGTAGCGCGATCGACTGCGAGGGATGCGGTCTGGTCGAATGCCTCGAACTTGGCAATGAATGCCTCAAACGGATTTCGGTCCAGCAAGTGCTCTCTGCTTGCCGGGAAATGCTCGAAGCGAAGCTTCGTCCGTTATCGGTTAAAAGTTATCGGTTATCTGCTGGCGTAGCAGAGAGCTAGGAGCAGGGAGCTAGGAGCGGGGACAAAGGGACGACGAGACGACAGGACAACAGGACAACGAGACACGCTGAAACGCTGAAATGCCGAGACGCTGAAATTTCAGTTCTGTCTTCTGGCCTCTCTGACTTCTGCTCCGTGTCGTCCAACGTCTGTCCTCTGACCTCTGATCGCTTCTTGCGCGCTGACGCACTCTGTGGGATAATCCCACCATGACTCTTACTGCCGATGCTAAAAAACGAGTGGTTCTTCCGGGAGCTGTGCCGGGCGACGTCTTTGTCTACGAAGAAACTCGGAGGGGAGTGCTTCTCAAGCTGATTTACCGGCATCGGGAGCCCCGGAAACAAACGAAAGAGCAGGCCGCCAAAGCAGTCAAACGATGGAAATCTCTTCGTGGAGTGAAATGGGAAGACCTTCGAAAGCTAACCCGTGACCCATGATTTTGGTGGATACAAATCTTGTGGTAGACGCACAGAATCCTTCCTCTCCTTTTTATGCCTCATCTCAGCAAATTATTCGAGACGCCTTATCCGGGGATGGAGTTGGGATTAATGTTGTAATATTCGCGGAGTTGTGCGCCGGCAGGCCTGAAGCAATCGATGATCTAAAGGGCGAGCTGGAAGACGCTCTAATCGGTTTGTTCGACTTGCCGAGCGAAGCCGCACCCATCTGCGGCGCGGCCTACGCTCGTTACCGTGCGGCACGACGACGCTCTGGCGGCGGGGCCGCGCCGACTATGCCATTGCCGGATTTTTTTATTGGCGCGCACGCCGAGCTGATGGGGTGGCCTCTCGCCACTCGCGACACGGAACGCTACCGGCGTTACTTTCCGGATGTGAAACTGATCGAACCGACGCGCGCTCGTGCGCGAGGTAACGGTTAAGTCATTCGCTTGACTTGAAGCTTGCAGCTCGAAGCTTGGAGCTAGAAGTTGGTCGATGAAAAATACAACCGTATGACGTTCGAAGATTTGGAAGCGTGGCAGCAGGCTCGCCAGTTAGTTAACGCCATTTATACCCTCACTCGGGCAGGCAATCTTGTGAATGATTTTCGCCTGTGTAGCCAAATTCAGGCAGCGGGGGTTTCAATCATGTCCAACGTCGCCGAGGGATTCGAGCGCAGCCATCTTCAGGAAAAGCTCCAGTTTTACAATGTGGCGCGAGGTTCGAACGGCGAAGTCCGTTCACTACTTTACGTGATTTCGGATAATTTCCCGCAGTCGACCAAGGAAGCCGAGACGCTGCGGGCAGTTACGAATGCTGTTGGAAAGTTGATCAGCGGTCTGCTCCAATCAACCGAGGCTCGAAAGGGGAAAATCAGGGCATGCTTTTTATTCTCTAGCTCCCATCTTCCAGCTCCTAGCTCCCCGCTTTCTCGATGGACGACATCATGAGCGTAAAGATGAGCCATCTCAGCGTTTCAGATTCAGCTTTTTAGCTTTTTCTAATATTGTCCCTTGAGCGCAGAATTTCCGACCGAGGCTGAACCGGAAATAGGATTCACCTCCAGATTTCAATTCCTTACCAACCTGGCCCGGCGTCATTTTCACTCTGGGCGCGGCGGGCGAGCCAAGCTCGCTATCTCGACCAGCCTTGTATCACGTGTTGTCACGACCGCGGTCAGCTTTGTCGTTCTTCCGATCAGCATTCGGTACCTCGGCAATGAAGGATACGGTTTAATGACTACCATTACTGCTGTAGTCGGCTGGCTCCAATTTACTAACATGGGTATAGGGCTTGGCTTGCAGAACGCCCTCACCGACGAAGTGGCGAAAGGCAACAAGCAAGCGCAAAAGGAATTAGTCAGCACAGCGTTTTTCTCTCTCTGCGCAATAGGCCTGGTTCTTTTCGCAATTGGATTGATCGCCTTTCCACATGTCAGATGGGATCGCGTCTTCCCGCCGACCAGTTCGCGTTTCACCGCAGAGATTCCCTGGACAGTGCTTGTCGTTTTCGTCGGATTCGTTAGCACTGTCATCCTGGGATTTGTGAACCCAATCTACGCCGCCCGACAGGAGCTACATATCGGCAGTCTTCAGGCCATGATTACCGGCTTACTGACTTTGCTCGGCACCTTCACCGCCGTGCATTTTCGTTGGGGCCTGCTCGGACTCACCATCTGCACCATCGGCGTGACAGCGGTGATGCAATGGAGTTTTGCTTTGTGGACATTGTATGGCCGCGGACTGAAAGAACTGCACCCAACCATCTCCGGTTTGAATCGGAACGCCGCCGCTCGCATTTATAAGAACGGAATCAACTTCCTTCTTCTCCAGATTTGCAACATTGCCTTCTTCCAAATCGACGCTTTCCTGATCGCACATTTCATTACTGTGGATCAGGTCACCCCTTATTCCGTCGCACAAAAGGTGTTTCTTCAGACCTCGGGGATCTTCGCCATAGTCACAGGATCGCTTTGGGCGGCCTATGGCAACGCCAAGGCGCAAGGTGATTATGCCTGGATCCGTAGAACGCACAGCCAAATGCGAAAAGTATTTTTCCTTTTCTTCGGCGGACTCGCGCTTTTTATGATCGTAGCCGGGCACAAACTATTTCAACTTTGGGTAGGGTCTGCCGCTGCACCATCGACTCTCCTTATTGCTGGGGTCGCTCTGTACTTTATCGCCCGCGAATGGACCGCGCTGCACGCCATGCTACTCAACGGTTTGAATATCGTGCGCCCGCAAGTCTGGAATTTGCTGCTTACAGCAATAATTACCCTGACTTTGGACATATATTTGGTGACGCGATTAGGACCTTTGGGTCTCGCGATCGGAGGTTTTGTTGCATTTGTTATCGCTGGGGCGTGGTATTTGCCGTACCTCACCAGCAAGGCCTTGGATCCTTCAGTTTCACCCGTCGAAAGACCTGCCTGAGTCAAAAGCGCAATGAGCACAACAACGCGGCGCTACTGGCTGAAACTGCTTCGAGGAGTCGGTGTCAAACATTTCCGTGCACGAAGTGGAATAGGCGCCCCTTACATCTGCCATCTCGGT
>Ga0193750_1000540_pt1 | contig 10283 bp, 10 predicted proteins | sample L1c1metaG_FD_160569 | JGI IMG/M metagenome (GOLD analysis project Ga0193750, IMG submission 160569) | Soil microbial communities from a riparian zone of the East river system, Colorado, United States - L1c1 | ecosystem: Environmental > Terrestrial > Soil > Riparian zone | place: USA: East River...
AGTGGACGCTGCCACTGGGCGTCCTCGCCGAGCTGTCGCCCGCACGCGGACTCGTGCTCGCAGCACAATGAGCGCCGTGATTCTCACCCTTCAACCGACGACGATGTCCGACGCGATACTCCACGAGATCTCCATCGGTGACCTTCGCGCTCGGCAGGACCGTGGCGAGCGAAGCGTTCTGCTCGACGTCCGCGAGCAGAACGAGTGGAATCTCTTTCGCCTTCCGAATGCGATCCATCTGCCTCTCGCGAAGGTGCTCGGCTCGGCGTCCGAGGCGCTCGCACTCTTTCCGGATGATGTAATCGTGGTCTACTGCGGTCGCGGCGCCCGGTCGGCGCAGGCGGTGGAGATGCTGCGGGCGCAGGGCTACCGGGCCAAGTCGCTCGCGGGCGGGATCGCCGCATGGATCGATTCGGGCGGCGAGGTCGAGGAGTAACGGCTCGGCCCTCATGCGCGCGAGTGGCATTCTCTCACGACTCGAAGGATCGCTCGCGAGCGTCGACTCCGTGGCGCCCGCAGCCGGCGCGGCCGGCGCGGCCGTGCGCGATGCCGCCGTCGCCGTGATCTTCCGCGTATCGAGCGAAGACTCGCTCGAGCTCCTGATGATCGAGCGCGCGAGCTACGAAGGCGATCCGTGGAGCGGCCACGTCGCGTTCCCGGGCGGGCGGCGCGAGCCCGACGACGCGACGCTCGTCGACACCGCGCTCCGCGAAACGCGCGAGGAGACCGGCATCGATCTCTCCGCCGACGGTCAGCTCCTCGGCGCGCTCGGACGGCTCGATCCCCTGTCCCCTTCGCTCCCGCCGCTGTCCATCGCGCCCTTTGTCGCGTTGCTCACGCGCGAGGCGCCGCTCGCGCTCAGCGACGAGGTGGCCGAGGCATTCTGGGTGCCGCTCGCCATCCTCCAGCATCCGGATGCGTCGAGCGATGTAGAGGTGCTGCTCTCCAACGGCACGCGTCGCACCGTGCGCGCCTTCGTGCACGGGCGCCACACGATTTGGGGTCTCACCGAGCGAATCATCCGCGATCTGCTGTCGCATCTCTCGTAACGGTCGCACCCCCGCCGGCCATGCCGCGCGCTTGACACAGGTTAACCTCGCTTCTAATATGTATTAACCTTAGTTAACTCGATTACCCACGACATTCGAGCCATCGCCCGTGCCCTCTCCGTCCGTCGAAGACTACATCAAGGCCATCTACAAGGCCCACGCCGAGAAGGGCAGCGTCGCGACGCAGGAACTGGCGGAGCGCCTGCGTGTTAGCGCGCCCGCGGTCAGCAAGATGATGCGCAAGCTCTCGGCGCTGAAGCTCATCACCCACGCGCCATATCAGGGCGTGAAGCTCACGCGCGCCGGCGGCAAGCTCGCCCTCGAGATCATTCGCCACCACCGGCTCATCGAGCTCTATCTCGTGCAGGCGATGGGCTTCTCGTGGGACAGCGTGCACGAGGAGGCCGAGCGGCTCGAGCATCACATCAGCGAGGAGTTCGAGGACAAGATCGACGAGCTGCTCGGCCATCCCACCGCGTGTCCGCACGGCGACCCGATTCCTACTCGCGCCGGAACCATCGCCCCGATCCACGACCGCCCCCTCGCCCAGCAGCGCTCGCCCGCGCGGCTCATCGTGCGTCGCGTGAGTGACGAGGATGCCGGGTTGTTGCGACACTTTCAGGCGCTCGGCGTCACCCCAGGCACGGCGATCGAGCTCGTGACGCAGGAGCCGTTCGAAGGCCCGCTCGTGCTGAAGGTCGGCGGCAAGCGCGTGCGACTGACGCCGCAGGCGGCGAGAAAGGTCTTCGTCGACGCGCTCTCGACCGAGGAGGGTGGAGAATAATGGCGTTGCCGGAAACGCCTCCAGTGGAGCTCCCCGAAGTCACCTCCCCCACGGGCGGTTGGCGGCACGCGCGGCTCACGCCGAGTCTGGCCGAGGTGTACCGGACGGTGCCCGTGTCCGGCGCGCCGTGGCGCAAGGCGCTCGCGTTTGCGGGGCCGGGATACCTCATCGCGGTCGGTTACATGGATCCGGGCAACTGGGCCACCGATCTGGCGGGCGGCTCGGCGTTCGGCTACCGGCTGCTGTGCGTCATCCTTCTCTCGAACCTGATGGCTGTGTTGCTGCAGGGGCTCTCGTCGAAGCTCGGCATCGTCACGGGCCGCGATCTCGCGCAGGCGTGTCGCGATCACTACTCGCGACCCGTCGTGATCTTCCAGTGGATCATCTGCGAGACCGCGATTGCAGCGTGCGATCTCGCGGAGGTCATCGGCTCGGCGATCGCGCTCAATCTGCTGTTTCATATCCCGATCACCGTCGGCGTGGTGCTCACGGCGGCGGACGTACTCGTCGTCCTCTTTCTTCAGACGAAGGGATTCCGGTGGCTGGAAGCCCTCGTAATCGTGCTCATCGCGACCATCGGAATTTGCTTTCTCTTCGAGGTCGTGATCTCGAAGCCATCCCTCGCGGGAGTGGTCGCCGGCTTCGTCCCCTCGGCGGATATCGTGCGCGATCCGAAGATGCTCTACATCGCGATGGGGATCCTCGGCGCCACGGTGATGCCGCACAATCTGTATCTGCATTCGTCGATCGTGCAGACGAGGCGCTATGAGCTGACCACGGCCGGGAAGCGCGAGGCAGTGCATTTCGCCTTTCTCGACTCGACGATCGCGCTCTCGTTTGCGTTGTTCATCAACGCCGCGATACTCATCGTCGCGGCGGCGAGCTTTCACAGCAGCGGACACAGCGACGTAGCGGAGATTCAGCAGGCATACACGCTGCTCACGCCGCTGCTCGGTGTCGGTGGCGCGAGTGCGGTGTTCGCGCTCGCCCTGCTGGCCTCGGGGCAGAATTCGACGCTCACCGGCACGCTGGCGGGACAGATCGTGATGGAGGGATTCCTCCAGATCCGGCTCCGTCCGTGGGTTCGCCGGCTCATCACTCGTGGCGTCGCTATTGTGCCGGCGGTGGTGGTCGCCATCCTATATGGTCAGAAGGGAACGGCCAACCTGCTCATAATGAGCCAGGTCGTGCTGAGCCTCCAGTTGTCGTTTGCCGTGTTTCCGCTGGTGCGCTTCACGTCGGATCGCGCGAAGATGGGCGAGTTCGCGAACCCCGGCTGGCTGCGCGCGCTATCCTACTTCGTGGCGTTCCTCATCGCCGCGCTGAACGTGTGGCTGATCGCGCAGCTTCTGACCGGGGGACAGTGATCGTGTACAAGCGCATTCTCGTTCCCCTCGAACACACGGCGTATGACGAGGCGATTCTCGAGCACGTGCGCATGCTCGCGGGCTTCTTCAAGTCAGCCGTGATCCTCATCCACGTGGCCGATGGATGGGCGGCCAGAAACATCCATCAGCTCGCGCTCCGCGAGAGCGAGGAAATTCACGGCGACCGGGCGTATCTCGAAGGGATCGCCGCGCGGCTCGAGCGCGACGGCTTCGAGACGGATGCGATTCTCGCGAGCGGGGATCCGGCGCGCGAGATCGCGACGGTGGCAATGCGGGAGCGATGCGATCTGATTGCGATGTCGACGCATGGGCACCGCTTCTTCTCGGATCTCCTCTATGGGAGCGTGGCCGAGTCGCTGCGGCACCGGTGCACGATCCCGATACTGCTCGTACGCGGGTCGAAGACGGGGAAGACGGGGGAGCACGACGTGGTGAGCTGAGGGCGAGCGGTCTGGCCGGACCACAGCGATCCTGCCGCCCTGCCACGGACAGAAACTAGCTAGCGTTCGGGCCGCGACGGCTCTCCGCCGCGAGTAGGCATCGGGCGATCGGGTGCCGGGTGATTCGACTCCTTCGCGTCCGCCATCGGCGCCTCCGTCAGTCGCAGCCGCGCCGCCATCGTGACCAGATCCGCCAGAGACTCGGCCCTCATCTTTCGCATCACCTTGCCGCGGTGCGCCTTCACCGTGATTTCGGTGATCCCTAATTCGGCGCCCACCTGTTTGTTCAACAAGCCGCCCGACACCAGCGACATGACTTCCCGTTCACGGCTGCTGAGCGACGCGAGGCGGTCACGGAGCGACCGCAGCTCTGCCTCGCGACCGAACGCGTCCTGGCTGCGCTCGATGGCGTGGCCAATCGCGCTCAGGAGAACGTCGTCGCCGAACGGCATCGTCAGAAACTCCACTGCGCCCGCCTTCATCGCCTTCACCGTCGTCGGCACGTCGCCGTAGCCCGTGATGAAGATGATCGGCATGTCGACCCGATCGACGGCGACGCGATTCTGCAGATCGAGACCGTCGAGATCCGAAAGAGCGACGTCGAGGATCAGGCAGCTCGGTGAGAAGCCCCGTGGGTGAGAAAGAAATTCCGGCGCGGACGCGAAGATCGCCGTCTCCCATCCTGCGCCGCGGATCAGCAGCTCCAGCGACTCTCGCACCGAGATGTCGTCGTCGACGACGAACACGATCGGCGCTGTGCTCGTCCCGGGTGATACTGTCGTTGCTTGATCGGACTCGCGTGTTGAGCTCATATGTCATCCATGGCGCACGTGCGAAGCGAATCGCTCAGGCCACTCGAAGCGCGAGGGTCAGCGCGTCGAGCATCGCGTCCTCGCCGTACGATTTGAACGGACACTCGACTGCGCCCTGAGCGAGCACGAGCGGACGCACGTTCTCGTCGCCGTGAGCGGTGATGAATACTATCGGTATTTTCTGACGGCGCGGCTGAGCTCGTTCTCCTTTCCCTTCCTCTTGTAACGGCGCTCGTGACACCAGAATGGGCAGACATCGACACGCAGTTCGATGATACTTTGATGTCAGTTCAAGGGCGATACCATCGTCCAATGGAGTCGCGTCCGGACCTCTCGTATGATAATGCTGATCGTTGCATTCGAGCGAACCGGATTCGCGCAAAGAACCACCTCAGTTGAGGAGTCGACGAATGCTCGACGGCAGCAACGAAGACGTGAACCCGGATCGCCGCCGCTTCCTCGGAGTCGCTGCGATGACCATTGCGGCGTCGCGGCTCGGGCTGATTGGCGCTGCGAACACAGGGATCATGACTCGCGGACCTGAGTCTGAGACCACGAGTGATCGGAAGTCAAACCCGTCGTTCGGTCCGATCAAGCAGGTCGATGCCGGCCTGTTGAATGTTGGATATGCCGAAGAGGGTCCCCGCACTGGCCCCGCAGTGATTCTTCTCCACGGGTGGCCGTACGACATCCACAGCTATGTCGACGTCGCGCCGCTGCTCGCCGCGAAGGGCTATCGGGTGATCGTCCCCTATCTGCGCGGCTATGGTAGCACGCGCTTCCTTTCGAGCGACACGTTCCGAAATGCCCAGCAATCGGCCGTTGCCATGGATGTCATCGCTTTCATGGATGCGCTCAGGATCAACAAGGCGATCATCGGCGGCTTCGATTGGGGAGCACGCACGGCGGGCATCATGGCGGCACTCTGGCCCGAGCGCTGCAAAGCGATCGTTTCCGTGAGTGGTTATCTGATCACCAATCAGAAGGCGAACCTGCAGCCGCTGCCGCCGAAGGCTGAGCTGGGATGGTGGTATCAGTACTATTTTGCCACCGAGCGCGGCCAACGCGGCTACGAAGAGAATCGCCGCGAGTTCAACAAGCTCATATGGAAGATCGTATCACCGAAGTGGAATTTCGATGACGCGACGTTCAATCGCACCGCAGCGGCCTTCGACAACGCGGATCACGTCGGAATCGTCATCCACAATTATCGGTGGCGGCTCGACATCGCCAAGGGTGAGCCGCGGTACGATCCGCTGGAGCAGAAACTATTCACGGCTCCCGTCATCACGGTCCCCGCCATCACGATCGGCAGTGACTTCGATGGCGCCGCAGCAGACGGGCAACCCTACGCCAAGAAATTCGCGGGCAAATACTCGCACCGGGTTTTCGACGGCATCGGCCACAACGTGCCGCAGGAAGCTCCGGAAAAGTTTGCCCAGGCCGTCATCGATGCCGACCATCTCTGATCCGAGCTCGACCAGCGCCGAGCGGCGATTGAAGGCGCTTGGCATAGAGCTTCCGCCGCCGCCCGAGCCGTTCGGCACCTACGTCGAAGCGGTGCAGGTGGGCAACCTGCTCTACCTGAGCGGAATGCTTCCCACTGCGGGACACGGCGCGAAGTTCGTCGGGCGCGTGGGGGCGGAGCTCGATGTGAATTCGGGGCGCGAGGCGGCTCGGCTCGCGTCGCTCAATGCCCTCGCCGTCGCGCGGCAACACCTCGGATCGCTCGACAAAGTGTCGCGAGTCGTCAAGCTCAACGTGTCGGTGGCCACTTCGGGGGATGTGCGCGAACAGCCAAAGGTCGCCGACGCGGCGTCGGAGTTGCTCCGAGATGTCTTCGGAGAAGAGAGAAACCCCGCGCGCTCGGTATATGGCGTCGCAAGCCTTCCGCTCGGAGCTCCCGTGGAGCTGGAGATCATTTTCGAGGTCGCGGGGAAGGAGCAGCGAGGAGAAAGTCCGGTGCAGTACCCCACTTCGTATCGCACGACGCAGATCGATGGTCACTCGATCTTCTACCGGGAGGCCGGCCCGAGTGACGCGCCGGCGCTTTTGCTGTTGCACGGACTTCCGTCCTCATCGCGGATGTTCGAGCCGCTCTTCGCACGGCTCTCCGATCGCTATCATCTCATCGCGCCCGACTATCCGGGCTTCGGACACAGCGACTGGCCGAATCCAAAGGAATTCGCGTACACGTTCGATCACTACGCGGAGATCATCAATCACTTCACCGAATCGCTCGGGCTCTCGCGATTCACGCTGTACATGCAGGACTACGGCGGACCGGTGGGATTTCGGATGGCCCTCAAACATCCGGAGCGCATCGAGGCGCTCATCGTCCAGGATGCCGTGGCGCACAACGAAGGGCTGGGCGCGAATTGGAAAACGCGGCGCGCCTTCTGGGCCGATCGTGCCGCCAACGAGAGCGCGCTCCGCGCGAATCTCCTGTCGCTGGCGACGACGCAAACGCGCCATGTCGGGGATGATCCCAATGTCGAACGGTACGATCCGGATCTCTGGACCGATGAGTTTGCTTTTCTCAATTCGCCCGGTCAGGCCGACATTCAGAGCGATCTGTTCTACGATTATCGCACGAACGTCGAGTCCTATCCTTCGTGGCAGCGCTGGATGCGCGAAAAGCAGCCGCGCCTGCTTGTGATCTGGGGCAAATATGATAAATCCTTCGAGCTATCGGAGCCGGACGCCTATCGCCGAGATGTGCCGGATGCCGAAGTGCACTTGCTCGACGCGGGTCACTTCGCACTCGACACCGCCGCGGATCAGATCGCGGAGCTCGTAGGGGATTTCATGAGCTAGCGGTGTGCAAGGGTCCGACACCATCATCAAATGCCTGACTCGTGGTGGGCTCTGCATCTGAATGACTCGGCGCGACCAACTCGAAGGGATCGATCATGAAAGCAATCCAGCTTCTGCTCGTCGCGATTCTCGTCGGCGCGACGGCGAGCGCGACGCATACCTCAGCCGTGAGCACGTTCGTGGCGCACTCGATCAGCTCCCCGTCCGCCGCACTTCCGGACGAAGGCGAGCTCCCCTCGCTCGCAGGAGCGACGCTGTGGCTCAATTCGCAGCCGCTGACGCCCGCCGCCTTGCGCGGCAAGGTCGTTCTGATCGACTTCTCGACGTACACCTGCATCAACTGGCTTCGCACGCTCTCCCACGTGCGTGCGTGGGCCGAGAAGTACAAGGCTCAGGGGTTGGTGGTGATCAACGTGCAGACGCCAGAGTTCGAGTTCGAAAAGAACATCGACAATGTGCGACTGGCCTCGAAGCAGATGGGAGTCGTGTATCCGACCGCGATCGACAACGACTATGCGATCTGGAAGGCCTTCGATAATCACTATTGGCCGGCGCTCTACATCGTCGACGCGAAGGGGCGCATCCGCCACCACCAGTTCGGTGAGGGCGACTACGAGCAATCGGAAAAAATCATCAAGCAGCTCCTCACCGAAGCGGGACAGAAGGGCATCGGTCCCGATCTCGCGCAGGTCCACGAGAGCGGCGCCGAAGTCGGAGCCGATTGGAGCACTCTGAAGTCGGGGGAGACCTACGTTGGCTACGACCGCGCCGAGAACTTTTCATCGCCCGGCGGTCTGGCGTCGGGCAAGTCGCATGTCTACGCGGCACCTGCGCAGCTCGAGCTCAATCACTGGGCGCTCGACGGTGATTGGACGGTGGGGAAGCAGGGCACGGTCTCGAACAAGGCGAACGGGCGGATCGTGTTTCGATTTCACGCCCGCGATCTGCATCTCGTAATGGGGCCGGCGGCGATTGGATCGCCGGTGCGCTTTCGCGTGCGCATCGATGGAGCTCCACCGGGCGCCTCGCACGGAGCGGATGTCGACGCCCAGGGCAACGGCACCCTCACCGGGCAGCGACTCTATCAGCTGATCCGGCAGCCGAGTCCGATCACGGATCGACAGTTCGAGATCGAGTTTCTCGATCCGGGCGCTGAGGCGTTCGTGTTTACTTTCGGCTGATCCGCTTCGCACTGCATCCGCAAACTGCACACGGAGTTGACAAAAATGTCCGATCTCGATCGCCGTCGCTTCATTGGTGTTGCCGCCGCAACCGTTGCAGGTAGCCAGCTGGGTGTTCACGCTTTTCACAGGAGGTTGGAGGCTATGAGCGGAGCTATGACTGAAACTCTGACCGATGCTGCACGACAGACCGGCACGAGTTCGTCCGACATTCGTCCGTTTCACGTGACTTTCCCCGACGCCGACCTTGCCGATCTGCGCAAGCGCGTCAAAGCAACGAAGTGGCCCGAGGTAGAACAGGTGAGTGATGAGGCGCAGGGTGTCCAGCTCGCGACGATGCAGAAGCTGGCGCGCTACTGGGGCACGGACTACGACTGGAAGAAAGCCGAGGCGAAGATCAACACGGTCCCGCACTTCATTACGAACATCGACGGGCTCGACATTCATTTCATTCATGTGAAGTCGAAGGAAAAGAATGCGATGCCGCTGATCATCACGCACGGATGGCCGGGCTCGTTCATCGAGCAGATGAAGGTCATCGCCCCGCTCACGAATCCCACGGCGTTCGGCGGAAAGGCCGAGGACGCATTCGATGTGGTGATTCCTTCGCTGCCGGGCTACGGATTTTCCGGCAAGCCAACGGCAACCGGCTGGCACCCCGTCCGCATCGCCACTGCATGGACGACGCTGATGCGCAAGCTCGGCTACAAGAAGTTCGTGGCGCAGGGCGGCGATTGGGGAAACGCTATCTCGGAGGTGATGGCGTTGCAGGCGCCGCCGGAATTGCTCGGCATTTCCACCAACATGGCGGCTACCGTTCCGCCCGAGATCAGCAAGGAGATTTCCGCGGGAACCAAGCCGCCGCCGACCCTCTCCGCCGACGAGCGCAACGCGTGGGATCAGCTGGCCGTGTTCTACCTCACGGGGCTGGGCTACGCGCAGGAGATGTCGCTCAAGCCGCAGACGCTGTATGCGATCGCGGATTCACCCGTCGGCCTCGCCGCGTGGATACTCGACCACGACGTGCGCAGCTACCGTCTCATCCGGCGCGTGTTCGACGGACAGACGGAAGGCCTCACACGAGACGACATCCTCGACAACATCACGATGTATTGGCTCACCAACACGGCGATTTCTTCGGCTCGCCTGTACTGGAACACCGCGCAAGTGTCGTCGGCGGGATTCTTCGATCCCAGGAACGTCCAGATCCCGGTGGCCGTGACCGTGTTCCCCGATGAGATCTATGCAGCTCCGAAGAGTTGGGCCGAGAAAGCGTATCCCAAGCTGATTTATTACAGCAAGCTCCCCAAAGGCGGGCACTTCGCGGCGTGGGAGCAGCCGGAGTCTTTCAGTCACGAGATGCGCGAGGCCTTCAGGTCACTGCGCACGTAGTAAAGAGCTGACGAAGGCGAGAAAACCGGAGGTGGCTCAGCCATCTCCGGTTTTCAGTTATATCGCGGTAATCGAAATCGAGGGTCATCCGTCGGCGTCATTCGCCCGGGCTCCGCCAGCCGCGATCCATCTGTCCACCTCCGCTGCCCCCTGAGCAAACGAGCCCTCGCTCAGCCAGCGCGAGAACACGCGCTCCTCGAGAATCGCGAGCACCTGATTCGCGTGCACGCTCATCGCGACACTCGTCCGGCCGCCGTGCGGTGTGCGACGCGCCGCACCGCGCCGCGCATCATCGGACAGCGACACGTCGACGCGCATCTCCTCCCACTTCGCGAGCGACGGATCCGCCGCGAGCGCCACGGCCAGCGCGTCGTTCACGATGCGGCCGTCGAATGGATCGCGATCGCCGGGAGCTTCCGC
>Ga0193750_1000542_pt1 | contig 10274 bp, 11 predicted proteins | sample L1c1metaG_FD_160569 | JGI IMG/M metagenome (GOLD analysis project Ga0193750, IMG submission 160569) | Soil microbial communities from a riparian zone of the East river system, Colorado, United States - L1c1 | ecosystem: Environmental > Terrestrial > Soil > Riparian zone | place: USA: East River...
CACCAGCCGGTCCGCGCCGATCTCGCGTGGGTTGTCGTAGCGGATGGCCATGCCCGTCTTCGTGCCCGGGCCCACCGCCAGCATCTCGTGGCGCAGGTAGCGGCCGGCCATCGCCGTCCACTCCGGCTCCAGCTGCGGCACCGTCGAGGACACGATCGACGCCTCCAGGTCGCCGAAGCCGTAGCCGCGCAGCTCCATCAGGTTGCGCAGTGCAGCGCCGAGCTGGTCGGCCGTCGACTGGCGCACCGTCGCAAAGCGCCAGTGCTCGACCAGTTCCTCTCCGCGGAACATACCGAAGTGCGTCTGCGTGTTCCCGACGTCGACCACGAGCAGCATCGGCGACCATTATGCTCGGCAAGGCCATGGCGACGACCCCACCCAAGCTCTACGTCTCGCCCGGCTCGCACCCCTGCGACGCCGTCGAGGCCGCGCTCAAGCTCAAGTCCATCGCCTACGACCGCGTCGACCTGCTGCCGCTCAGCCAGGTGCTCGTCGGCCCGCTGCGCTACGGCGGCACGACCGTGCCCGGCCTGCGCATCGACGGCCAACGGCTCGTCGGCTCGCGCGCCATCATGCGCCGCCTGGACGAGATCGTCGCCGAGCCGCCACTGCTGCCGCCGCCGGGCAGCCCCGCCTACGCGCAGGTGCTGGAGGCCGAGCGCTGGGGCGACGAGGTGCTGCAGAGCGTCCCCCGCCGCATCATCGACGTGGCCTTGCTGCGCCGGCCCGACGCGATGGTCAGCTACGCCGGCGACGCCAAGCTGCCGCTGCCCGTGTGGGCCATGCGTCCCGCGCTGCCGCTCACCGCGCGGCTGATGGCGATCAAGAACAAGGCGCGCGACGACGCCGCGCGCGCGGACCTCGCCGCGCTGCCCGCACAACTCGATCGCATCGACCGCTGGATCGCCGAGGGCCTGCTCGGCGGCGATCCGCCCAACGCCGCCGACCTGCAGATCGGCAGCACCATCCGCCTGCTGCTCACGCTCGCCGACGTGCGCCCGCTCATCCAGGGGCGCCCCTGCGCCGAGCTCGCGCGCTACTTCCCGCCCAGCGTCGGCGAAGTCCCCGCGGGCGTGCTTCCCGCCGATTGGATCGTGGCCGCGGCCTAGCGGCGCGCCATGCGCATCCTCGATCCGCAATCCCTAAGTCAGCACGTCGATCGGCTGTACCGCGCCGCATGGGGATTGTGCGGCTCGCGTGAGGACGCCGAGGATCTCGTGCAGGAGACGTTCGCCAGGGTCCTCTCGCGGCCCCGCATCATCCACGGCGACGACGACCTCTTCTACCTGATGCGCGTGCTGCGCAACACGTTCCTGACGAGCCGCCGCACCGCCGGGCGCCGCCCCGTCACCGTCGCCACGCTCGACGACGTCGTCGCCGCCGACCCCAAGCCGATGGGCCGTCCCGAGCAGGCGCTGGAGGTCCAGGAGGTCTATGAGACGATCGCCGCCCTGCCCGAGGACTTTCGCATGGCGCTCGTCGCCGTCGACGTGATCGGGCTGTCCTACCGCGAAGCGGCGCGCGCGCTGCGCGTACGCGAGGCCACGATCACCACCCGCCTGTTCCGCGCGCGCAAGCAGGTCGCCAAGCGCCTTGCCGACGCGCCGGAGCCGGGCGCCGACGAGGACGCGGCGTCGTCGCTGGACAGCGGCGCGACGCAGCGCGGCGGCGCACGCTCGGGGCGGGAACAAATGCGCTCCGGCGGAGTCGTTGAGGGAAGAGACAGCCAATGACCGATCCACGCCGCAGAACCGAATCAGAGCTGATCGAGCAGATTCGCTCGATCGACGTGCGCGCACCCGAGTCGCTGCACCGTCGCGTCGACGCGATGATCGCCGGCCGCCGGCCGCGGCGAGCCTCGCGCGCCGGCTCGCGCCCGGATGACCGCTCGGCGCGCTCGTTCGGGCTCGCCCCCAGGCTCGCGGCCGGCGGCACCATCGCAGTCGTCGTCGTCGCCCTGGCGATCGTCGTAGCCCTGAGCGGCGGATCCTCCAAGCTCAGCGTGCGCGACGCATCTGCGCTCACGCTGCGAGCCGCCACGTCTGGGCCGCCGGCCGAGCGCTCGTCGGACTCGCGCGAGCTGACCGCCGCCGTCGACGGCGTCGCCTTCCCCTACTGGGGCAGGCACTTCGGATGGCGCTCCACCGGCTCGCGCACCGACCGCATCGACGGGCGCACGATCACCACCGTCTTCTACGCCAACCATCGCGGGCAGCGCGTCGGCTATGCGATCGTCGCCGGCGGCGCTCCTGCGCAGAGCGGCGGCGTCGTCTCCATGCGCGACGGCACCCCCTATCGGCTGCTCACCGTCAAAGGCGTCGCCGTCGTCAGCTGGCTGCGCGGCGGCCGCCTGTGCGTCGTCAGCGGACGCGGCGTCAGCGGCGCCAAGCTGCTCGCACTCGCCAGCTGGGACGAGCACCGCTCCGTCGCCTCCTAGCTTCGGCGGCGGCCGGGCCGCGCGGGCAGGTCGAGCGGCGACCCGGCCCAGCGCACGCCCTCGTCAAGAGCCAGCGCCGCGAGCGCGTCGGACAGGCGCCGTCCGTCGGGCACGGCGAGCTCGAAGTCCAGCTCCAGCGCAGGGATCAGCACGAAGCGGCGGCTCAGCAGCTGCTCGTGCGGCAGCGTCATGCGCTCGTCTCGCAGCTCCACGTCGCCGAGCAGCAGCACGTCGATGTCGATCGCTCGCGGCCCGTGGCGCACGCCACCGTCGCGCCTGCCCAGCTCGCGCTCCAGCGCCTTCGCCGCGTCGAGCAGCGCGAGCGGCTCGTGCGTGGTCTGCACGCGTACGCATGCGTTGAGAAAGCTCGGCTGGTCGAGCACCTCGCCGACAGGGTCCGTGTCATATGTCGAGGAGCTCGCGAGCGCCATCACGCCCGCGCGCGGCAGCGCATCGACGGCCGCCTGCAGCTGCGCGCGGCGATCGCCGACGTTCGAGCCGAGGCCGAGCAGTCCGATCCGCGTGGGCACTGTGACGGGCCGCCGGCGCGCGCTACGCGCGCGTCGTCTGCAGCCCGGCGGCCTGCGCGCGTTCGCCCATCGCCTGCGCGAATGGCACCAGCGCCGACAGCGGGCGCAGCATCACCGTGAAGTCGCAGATCAGCCCTACGGAATCGAAGCGCAGCAGGTCGATCCCCTCGATCTCGCGCTGCGTGCCAACGACGTTCGCGCGGAATATCAGCGCGTGCGCTCCGTCCATCTCCAGCTCGTCGGTGAAGCGGAAGTCCTCGAACACCTGGATGACCTCGGCGAGCAGGCGCGTGACCGTGTCGCGGCCGACGAACGGATGGAAGGTGACCGGGCTGTGAAAGACGATCTCCGGCGCCAGCAGCTCGCCGACCGCCTCCAGGTCCCGGCGCTCGACCGCCGCGCGATAACGCTCGACTGGGTTTTTGCCCGTCCTCCAATGTGTGCGTACCTCCATCGCCGTCAAGCCTACGCTTCCGCCTCGCGCCACACCTCGACCGACACCTCGTCGACGGTCAGCGGGATCGGCGGCTCGGGCTTGGTCGCCTTGACCCACACGCCTTCCAGGTCGTAGTCGGCCAGCAGCCGGTTGGCGATCGTGCTGCACAGGCGCTCGAGCGTCTTGTGCGAGCGCTGCTGGGCGATCAGCGCGACCAGCTGGCAGACCTCGCCGTAGTCGACCGTGTCCTCGATCGAGTCGGTGATCGTCGCGTCGCTCTCGCCGATGTCCAGGCGCAGGTCGAGCACCAGCCGCTGGCCGACCTCGCGCTCGGCCTCGCTCACGCCGTGGTGCGTGTAAAGCGATAGGCCCGTGATCTCGACCGTGACCGCCTCGGCCGCCCCGTCGCGCTCGCCCTCGGGCCCGCCGGCGTCGTCGTCTAGCTCGTCTGCGTCCTCGTCGCCGGGGGGCTGCTCGTCCATTTCCCGCCCAACGTAGCAGCAGCCACAGCGAGCGCCTCGCGGACCGGAGCCACCTCGTGGACGCGAAAGACGCTGGCCCCGCGCTCCAGCGCGAGCACGTTCGTGGCGACCGTCCCGGCCAGGCGGCGCGGGCCCGTCGCATCGCCGCCGATGCGCCCGAGAAAGCCCTTGCGCGACGTGCCGACGACGAGCGGGCGCCCGAGCGCGACGAGCTCGTCCAGGCGCGCCAGCAGCGCCAGGTTGTGATCGACCGTCTTGCCAAAGCCGATGCCCGGGTCCAGCAGCAGGCGGTCCTCCTCGATGCCCTCGTGCACGGCGAACTCCATGCGCGCCAGCAGGAACGACTTGACCTCGTCCACGACATCGTCATAGCGCGGGCTCTGCTGCATCGTGCGCGGCTCGCCGAGCATGTGCATCAGACAGCAGTCCGCGCCGCTCTGGGCGACCAGCTCGGCCATCCGCCCGTCGCCGCGCAGCGCCGTCACGTCGTTGACCAGCGTTGCGCCCGCCTCCAGCGCGGCGCGTGCGACGGGCGCCTTGGACGTGTCGATCGAGATCTGCGGCCGGGCGGGACCCCAATCCGCCGACGCCAGCCCCTCGACCACCGGCGCCACGCGGCGCAGCTCCTCATCGACGGCCACCGGCTCCGCGCCCGGCCGTGTCGACTCGCCGCCCACGTCGACGATCTGCGCGCCCTCGCCGACCAGCGCTCGGCCATGCTCGATCGCCGCACGCGCCCGCATGAAGCGCCCGCCGTCGGAGAACGAGTCCGGCGTCACGTTCACGATCCCCATCAGGCGAAAGGCCGGAGTCATGCAACCACGCTCCTGACGAGCGGATCGGCGTGACTGGCGAGGACGCAGTGAGCGAAGTGTGCTGGCCGAAACGGGGATGCGAGCAGAGCGAGTGTCTCCCGGCTTCGGTACACGAGCGATCGAGGACGCGGCCAGACGCGCCTAGCCGCCGTCAGGCGAGTTTCGGGCGCTCGGGGTCGTGCCCACGCGCCTCGGCCGTGCCGCCGGCCAGTCCTGGGCGCGGGATCGTGCGCGGCGCTTCGCGCTCGGCGCCTCGGTCGGCCGGAACAGGAGGCGCCGGCAGCTCGGGCTTGGCCTCCTCCTCGACGCCGAACACCTCCTCCTCGCTCTTGCCGGCGAGCAGCGCCAGGAACTCTTCCTTCTCGATCGTCTCCCGTTTGACGAGGATCTCGGAGATCTTCGTCAGCTCGCTCTGGTGCTCGGTGAGGATGTCGCGTGCGCGCTGGTGGGCCATCTCGATGATCCGCCGCACCTCGTCGTCGATCTCGCGCGCGATTTCGTCGGAGTAGTCGGGCTCGGTGGAAAACTCGCGGCCGAGGAACGGCTGGCCGTGGTCGTGGCCGAACACGCGCGGGCCGAGCTTCTCTGACATGCCGAAGCGCATGACCATCTGCTTGGCCGTCGCGGTGACCTTCTCGATGTCGTTGGAGGCGCCCGTCGTGATCTCCGAGAAGATCAGTTCCTCCGCGGCGCGGCCGCCGAGCGTCATCGCCATCGCGTCCTTGAGCTCGGCGCGCGTCGTCAGGAAGCGGTCCTCCTGGGGCATCGAGATCGTGTAGCCGAGCGCTTGGCCGCGCGAGATCACCGAGATCTTGTGCACCGGGTCGGAGTGCTCCAGGAAGTGCGCGACCAGCGCGTGGCCCATCTCGTGGTAGGCCGTGATCAAGCGCTCCTTCTCGCTCATCACGCGCGTCTTCTTCTCGGGGCCGGCGATCACGCGCATGATCCCCTCCTCGAGCTCGTCCTGGCCGATCTCGCGCTTGCCCGTGCGCGCCGACAGCAGCGCCGCCTCGTTGATCAGGTTCGACAGGTCGGCGCCCGTGAAGCCCGGCGTCTGCCCGGCCAGCGCGTCGATGTCGATGACCTTCGCCAGCGGCTTGCCGCGCGTGTGCACCTCGAGGATCTTCGCGCGCCCCTTGCGGTCGGGGCGGTCGACGGCGATCTGGCGGTCGAAGCGCCCGGGACGCAGCAGCGCCGGGTCGAGGATGTCCGGCCGGTTGGTGGCCGCGATCATGATGATGTTGTCCTTGGCCTCGAAGCCGTCCATCTCCACGAGCAGCTGGTTGAGCGTCTGCTCGCGCTCGTCGTGGCCGCCGCCGAGACCCGCTCCGCGGTGTCGCCCGACGGCGTCGATCTCGTCCATGAAGATGATGCACGGGCTGTTCTGCTTGGCCTGCTCGAACAGGTCGCGCACGCGCGAGGCGCCGACGCCGACGAACATCTCCACGAAGTCAGAGCCGGAGATCGAGAAGAAAGGCACGCCCGCCTCGCCCGCGACGGCGCGCGCCAGCAGCGTCTTGCCCGTTCCCGGCGGCCCGTACAGCAGCACGCCGGTGGGGATCCGCGCGCCGAGCGCCTGAAACTTCTTCGGGTTCTCCAAGAATTCCTTGATCTCATGGAGCTCCTCCACGGCCTCGTCGACGCCCGCGACGTCGCGGAAGGTGATCTTCGGCGAATCGGCCGACAATCGCTTGGCGCGCGACTTGCCGAACGACATCACTTTCGAGCCGCCGCCCTGCACCTGGTTCATCAGGAAGATCCAGAAGCCGAGGAACAGCACGAACGGCAGGATGAACGTCAGCAGGCTCAGCAGCGCGCTGCTCTTTTCCGCCTCGACGTTGTACTGCACGCCCGCCGATCGCAGTTCTTTGATCAGTTCCGGCGCCGCCTGCTCGATGAAGCCGACTTCGTAGTCTTCTTTGTTCTTCAGCTTGACCTCGACCGACTTGCCCTTGTTCTTCAGCTTTACTTCGCGCACTTCGCCGCCGGGAAGCTCCTTGGAGACGAGTGTCTGGTAGCTGTGCGGGCGATGATCGCTGGAGCCCGGATTGACCAGTTTGACCGCCAGAAACGCCAGCACCACGACGATGAGGATTGGGAATGCGGCGCTCTTGAAGAAACGGCTCATGGGCTGATCCTGAGTGCACTGGCGCCGGCCGAGATCGTGGTCACCAGGCCCTTAGCCTACCATGAGGGGCCGGTATTTCCGGCGGTTGACGCTCTCCAACCGGCCGTGTCAAACGGGGTATCTAACGCTCTAGAACGGCGACGAACGGCAGGTTGCGATGGCGCTCTGCGTAGTCCAGCCCGTAGCCCACGACGAAGCGGTTGGGGATCTCGAAGCCGACGTAGCGGGTCGGCAGGTCCACCTTGCGTCGCTCAGGCTTGGTCAGCAGCGCGCACACCTCCAGCGTGCGCGGGTTGCGCGAGCCGAGGTTGCGCATCAGGTACTGCAGCGTCAGGCCCGAGTCGACGATGTCCTCGACGATCAGCACGTCGCGGTCTTCGATCGAGGCGTCGAGGTCCTTGAGGATGCGCACGACGCCCGAGGAGTCCGTCGCCGAGCCGTATGACGCGACCGCCATGAAGTCGACCTCGACCGGGATGTCGATGAAGCGCATCAGGTCGCTCAGGAAGAAGACGGCGCCCTTGAGCACGCCGATCAGCAGCAGCGAGCGTCCTGCGTAGTCGCGCGAGATCTGCTCGCCCAGCTCGGCGACGCGGCGCTGGACCTCCTCGGCGCTGACAAGCACCTCGCCGATCGCCGACTGCTCTGGGGCTCGCACCGGACTCGCCACCGAGGGGAGTCTAGTCGCCGCCCGGCGGCGTCCGCCGGCGCTCGGACGTCTCGCTGGGCGCCAGGCGGCGCATGCTCACGACGCCGTCCTCGATCGCCGCGGCGACGAATCGGCCCAGATGCAACTCCGCGCGCCCGCCGCGCGAACCCAGCGCCAGCAGCTCGCCGACGCGCTCGCCCGCCTGCGGCACGTAGGTCTGAGCCGCATCCTCGGCCAGGCGCACGACGACCAACCTGGCCAGCGCCGGCGGAAGCTCAGACAGGCGCGCGATCGCGATCTCCCGCGCGCCACCTAGCTCCGCATCGACCAGCGCCTGCAGCAGCTCGGTCTCCTCGCGCAGCAGCAGCGCTGTGCGCAGCACGTTCGACTCCGCCGCCGGGTGCACCGCGCGCAGCGCCGGCACGAGCCGATGACGCACGCGCACTCGCGCGTAGCGCTCGTCCTCGTTGCTGGCGTCCTCGCGCCAGGACAGCCCGCGCTCGCGACAGTACGCCGCCGTCTGCTCGCGCGTGACGCCGAGCAGCGGGCGGACGACCCGGCCCTCGACGGGCGCCATCCCCAGCAGAGCCCGACGGCCCGGCGACGCCGCCAGCCGGTAGAGGATCGTCTCGACCTGGTCGCTCGCCGTGTGACCGGTCGCGATCGACGCGTCGCGCTGGCCGATCTTCGATCGCTCGGCCAGTCGCCGCGCCGCGTCGTAGCGCAGCGCACGCGCCCAGGCCTGCAGGTTGCCCGGCTGGCTGTGCGCCGCGGGCGATCCCGGGTCCTCGTCGGCAAGGCCAACCGCCGCGGAGCTGCCTGGAGCCGGGCCGGCGCGCTGGAGCGAAAGCTCCACGCCAAGCTGCTCGCACAACCGCGCGCAATGGCGCTGATCCTCGTCGGCCGCCTCGCGAAGCCCGTAGTTGACGTGCAGCGCGCGCACGGCGCGCCCGCCGCGCAGCGCGATGGCGACGTCGAGCAGGCAAACCGAGTCGCGCCCACCCGAGAGCAGCGCCACCACTGGCCGGTCGTCGCCCAGCAGGCCTCCCGCGCGCACCGCCTCGCGGAGCTCCGCGACGTTCACGCCCCTCGCCTAACCCGTCCTGGTGGTGGCGATGAACAGCTCGGTGGGCTCGGAGAAGCCCTTCAGGCCGACCTCGCCGATGCGCTCGAACCGCACGCCGTCGACGCCGCCGACGACGTCCACGACGGGTCGCGTCACGAGCACCTCGCCGCCTCCGGCGCGCGCGACCACGCGCGCCGCCTGGTTGATCTCGCGACCGTAGTAGTCGCCGTCGCGATACAGCGCGTCGCCGTAGTGCATGCCGATGCGCGGCGGCGGGTCGCCCTGCGCGATCGCCGAGCGCAGGCGCACCGCCCAGCGCACCAGGCCGCCGGCGTCGGGGCCGACGACCATCACCTCGTCGCCGAGCGTCTTGATCACGCGCGCGTCCGCCGGCAGCGTCTGCGCGACGGCCTCGACGAAGCGCTCGACCGCCGCCAGCGCCTCCTCGTCGCCGCGCTCGACCGTCAGGCGCGCGTAGCCGGCCAGGTCGGCGAAGACGATCGCCACGCGCACCCGCCCCTCCTCCGAGGAGCTCTCGGCGAGGTCGGTCTCCATGTGCCCGATCAAGTCCTGCTCGACGAAGTCGCCGAGCAGACGGTCGTGCACGTAGCGCAGCAGCGGCACGACGAACGGGATCAGCTCGCGCGCCAGGCCCTCCATCTCCTCGGCGATCTCCACGTTGGGCATACCCGCGCGCATCAGCGGCTCGTGCACGTAGAGGTGGATCAGGCGCACCTCGGCTTCGGCGATCTGCGCGATCGACTGCCCATACACGCGCGCGAGCTGCAGGAAGGCGACCGACGGCAGCCCCGCCTCGAGCATCGTGGCGACGTACTTCATCATCTGCATGTCCTCCTCGGACATCAGCGTGGCCGAGTGCGCTCCCAGGCCCATCGCCGCGACGATGCGCTCGATCAGCGCTTCCTCCAAGCCGCTCTCACGCGACACCTCGCGCAGCGTGTAGCGCGGCTCGGAGCCGCCCAGCAGGTTCTCGATCGGCCCGACCGCCAGCTGGCCGTTGTCGCTGGCGCGCTTGATCTGCTCGAGCGTGTGCCCCCGTGCGCGCAGCCGCGCGATCACGCGAACGTAGGCGGTGGCGGCGGGCGTCCACTCGCCTTCGTAGCCCGGCACCAAGCCCTTCTGGAGCCAGCGTTTGACGGTCGCCGGCGACACGCCGGCGCGTGCGGCCACCTGCCCGAGCGTCGGCTCGGGCGTCTCGCCGGTCAGATCCCCTGCGGGCTCAGCCACTCAGGCGCGAGGCGAAGGGCTTTCCCATTGGGCGCAGTCTAAAGTCGCGGCGCATGTCCGACAGCCACACGGCCCCCGCGCTGGCCATCCATCTGCGCCCCACGGCGCCGCTGGCCGAGCGCGTGCTGCTGCCCGGCGACCCGGGGCGCGCGCTGTCACTGGCTCAGACGCTGCTGGACAAACCGCTGATGTTCAATCACAACCGCGGCCTGTGGGGCTACAGCGGCCAGGCCGGCGACGGCCGGGCATTGACGATCCAGGCGACCGGCATGGGCGGGCCCTCGGCGGCGATCGTGCTCAACGAGCTGATCGCGCTGGGCGCACGTCGGGCGATTCGCGTCGGCACCTGCGGCGCGCTGTCGAGCGCGCTGGCGCTCGGCGACCTGGTGATCGCCAGCGAGTCCGTCTGCGCCGACGGCGCCTCGCGCGCGATCGCCGGCGCGGAGCGTGCGTGCGCCGACGAAGCGCTCACGCAGGCGCTGG
>Ga0193750_1000543_pt1 | contig 10270 bp, 9 predicted proteins | sample L1c1metaG_FD_160569 | JGI IMG/M metagenome (GOLD analysis project Ga0193750, IMG submission 160569) | Soil microbial communities from a riparian zone of the East river system, Colorado, United States - L1c1 | ecosystem: Environmental > Terrestrial > Soil > Riparian zone | place: USA: East River...
GACCAGCCCGAGCCGCCGCGCGACGCCGCAGCGCAGACAGTCCAGCCCGGGCCGCCGCGCGACGCTGCACCGCAGGCCATCCCGCCCGCGCGGTACAACGCGCTCGCCGTCTGGGCGTCGCAGATCGAGGCGCCGTCGGCCTCCGAGTCGCCTGACGCTGGAGCGCACGAGCCTGACGAGGGCGTGTTCGGCGAGGAGGACGCGCCGGCCGATATCTCGGCGCAGATCACAGCGGCCGAGGAGGTCGCCGCCGAGGAGGTCACGGCCGTCCTGACGGGCGTGCTCGACCGGCTGGGCGCGGCGCATCACCGGCCGTTCTCGCGCGCCTGAGCGCGAGCGCCGGGCGTCTGCCGCGCGCGGCGCGCGGATAACATGCTGCGCCCGATGCCAAGCAGCTCACACGATCGACAGGCCGACGCCGCCCTGCTGGCGGCATCGCGCAGCGGACACCGCAAGGAGCCACGCAAGAAGGCGCCGGAGACCTACGAGGAGAAGCTTGCGCAGTTGCACGAGCTGCGCGAAGCGGCGCTGCACTCGGCGCCGGAGGCCGAGGAGAAGCAGCACGCGCGCGGCAAGTACACGGCGCGCGAGCGCGTGGAGAAGCTGCTCGACCCGGGCTCCTTCCAGGAGCTCGACACGTTCGTGCGCCACCGCACCTACGACTTCGACATGCAGAAGAACCGGCCGTGGGGCGACGCCGTGGTGACGGGGCACGGCACGATCGACGGGCGTACGGTGTGTGTGTTCAGCCAGGACTTCACGGTGTTCGGCGGCTCGCTGGGCGAGGTGATGGGCGAGAAGATGGTCAAGCTGATGGACCTGGCGGCGAAGATCGGCTGCCCGGTGATCGGCATCAACGACTCCGGCGGCGCGCGCATCCAGGAGGGCGTCGTCTCGCTCGGCGCATACGGCGACGTCTTCGTGCGCAACGTCAAGTGCTCGGGTGTGATCCCGCAGATCAGCCTGATCATGGGGCCTTGCGCGGGCGGCGCGGTGTACTCGCCGGCGATCACCGACTTCATCTTCATGGTCAAGGAGACCTCGCACATGTTCATCACGGGACCCGACGTGATCAAGACTGTCACCGGCGAGGAGGTCGGCTTCGAGGAGCTCGGCGGCGCGATGTCGCACAACACGAAGTCCGGCGTCGCTCACTTCGCCTCAGAGGACGAGGACGCGTGCCTGGAGGACTGCCGCTACCTGATCAGCTTCCTGCCGCAGAACAACCTGCAGACGGCGCCGCGCGTGCAGCCGACGGACGACCCGCAGCGGATGGACCCGGCGCTCGACGACGTCGTGCCGGACAACCCGAACAAGCCGTACGACATGCGTGACGTGGTCAAGCTGATCGTCGACGACGAGGAGTTCTTCGAGGTGCACGAACACCACGCCAAGAACATCATCTGCGGCTTCTCGCGCCTGGACGGCTTCGCAATCGGCATCGTCGGCAACCAGCCGGCGCAGCTCGCGGGCGTGCTGGACATCGACGCCTCGGCCAAGGCCGCGCGCTTCGTGCGCACGTGCGACGCCTTCAACATCCCGATCCTCACGTTCGTCGACGTTCCCGGATTCCTGCCCGGCACCAGCCAGGAGTGGGGCGGCATCATCCGCCATGGCGCCAAGCTGCTGTACGCGTTCACCGAGGCGAGCGTGCCGAAGTTGACGGTGATCACGCGCAAGGCTTACGGCGGCGCTTATGACGTGATGGCCTCCAAGCACATGCTCGCCGACTTCAACTTCGCCTGGCCGACCTCCGAGGTCGCCGTGATGGGCCCCGAGGGCGCCGTGAACATCATCTACCGCCGCGACATCGCCGGCAGCCCGACGCCGCAGGAGCGCCGGGGCAAGCTGATGCAGGACTACAAGGCGCGCTTCGCCAATCCCTACACGGCGGCCGAGCGCGGCTACATCGACGACGTGATCGTGCCGCACGAGACGCGCCCGAAGCTGATCGTCGCGCTGCGCACGCTGCAAAGCACGGCAACATCCCTCTTTAGAGACTCCCTGCAACGCCTGGCGTGGACTGTATTTCGTCCACGTGGACCGAACAGCGACCAGCCGCAGCGCCTGACTCCGCGCTCAGCGCCGTCTTCGCCCGACCCGTTCACCCAGCAGCAGCCACCACGGATACGTCGCGAAGATCAGCGCCGAGACTGCGTGCACGCGCGGCCCTGCGCGCCGGTGATCGAAGCGGAACACGCCCGAGTTGAGCATCCAGTCGCGCCCACTGTCGGCGCGGCAGGCCCGCCAGATCGGACGCGTCCACGGACGGTCGAGATACAGCGAGATGCTCGTCGCCAGGAACACGCCGGCGGTCGCCGTGTGCAGCGCGCGCGCCGCGGGAGTGCGCTCGGGCATCAGCCGGCCGTAGACATGGCCTGTCGCATACAGCCATGGGGGGTCGATCAGAAACGACATGAATGCTCCTTTCAGGTGGGTGACGGCGCGAGCGCGTGCTGCACGCCCGCGCCCGGGCGCTCGGAGGGCAAAGCCCGGCTGAGCAGGTGAAAGGCCAGGCGCGTGGCGAGCGCCATGATCGTCAGCTGCGGGTTGACGCCGAGCGCGCTCGGGACGACGGAGCCGTCGGCGACGTGAAGCCCACGAACGCCGTGCACGGCCAGATCGCCATCGGTCACCCCGTGGGTGGCTCGGGCGTCGGCGCGGGCGGTGCCGAGCGGATGAAAGGCCATCAGTTTGAGGTCGCGTGCGCGTGCCCGCTGCGCGGGCACGCCTTCGGGCAGCGGCAGGTACACCTCGCGCGCGCCGGCGGCGAGGAACAGCTCCTGCAGCCGCGCTAGTCCGCTGCGGAACCTCGCGACGTCGTCCGCGCAGAGGTCATAGCGGATGACCGGCCGCCCGGCGACGTTGCGCACGCGACCGCGCGAGGCGTCGCTGACCATCAGCCCGAACTGGGCCAGGCGCCGGTAGCGGCGCATCGCCTGCGTGTGGCGCTCGCCGGTCAGCGGCAGCGCCATGGCCGCATACGCCGGCGGGCCGGCGACGCCCTCGAACATGACGCCTTCTGCTGCGAACTCGTCCACGTAGAAGCTCTGCGGCACACCGCGCGCCATGTCGACGATCTCGTCCATCAGCGCGAAGCCGGCGGTCGCCGGATGCAGCGCGAGGTTCGCGCCGCGCTGGCCCGAGGCGTCGGGCACCCCGCTGCGCTGCAGCAGCAAGGGTGTGTGAATCGTGCCGCAGGCCAGAACGACCGTGGGCGCGCGCACCTCCAGGCCGCCGCCGTCGGCCAGCCGCGCGCGCACGCCGCGCGCCGCGCCGCGCCGCACGAGCACTTTCTGCACGTCGGCACCAGTGACGATCTGCGCCGAGGCGGCTGCGGCGCGCGGTATGTAGGTGATGCCCGTGTGCTGCTTTGCCGAGGTGGGGCAGCCGAACACGCACACTCCCGAGCCCACGCACCCGCGGGCGTTGCGCCGCAGATAGCCGTGCGACCAGCCCAGCCGCTCGGCGCCGCGGCGGGCGACAGCGGCGTTGTTGCCGGCGAGCTCGGGTGTGACCTCGTCCACCGACAGCGCTCGCTCGACGCGCTCGAAGCACGGGCGCAGCGTCGCCGCGTCGAGCTCCAAACCGAACTCGCGCGCCCAGCGGTCGAGCACGCGCGGCGGAGTGCGAAAGCAGGTGCCCGAGTTGACGAGCGTGGTGCCGCCGATGCCGCGTCCGAGCGGCAGCGCGATCGGCGGGGCTCCCAGCGTGGCCGACTGCCCAGCGTCGCGATACAGACGCGCGAGCATCTGCGGCGGGCTGGCGCTGAAGCCATCCGGGTCGTGGCGCGGCCCCTGCTCGAGCAGCACCACGCGGGCTCCGCCCTCGGCCAGCTCGGCCGCCACGACGGCGCCGCCGGCGCCCGCGCCGACCACGCACACGTCGGCGTCGATGCCGCTCACGGCCGGCCCTCGGCGCGACGCAGCGCGCGCCCGCGAGACACGACGCCGGCGGCGTCCCAGCCGAGCATGCGCCCGACGGTCGCGTCGTCGTAACGGCCGAGCGCGAGCATCGAGCACGCCACCTGCCCTGCCAGCGGCGCGCGCGCGAGCAGGCGGGCGCCGCGCGGGCGGCGCCCGAGCGCGAGCAGCAGCCGCAGCCCGGCGCGCTGCGGCCACGGCGAAGCGGCGATCAGGCTCTGCAGGCCGTCGCTCACTGGACCATCCATCGCCCCTGCCCGACCGCGAGCTCCTCGACGGCCGCCGCGGCGGCTTCGCCGTCGCGCGCGGCCACGGCGGCGGCGGCGCGAGCGTAGAGGGGCCCGAGCTCGGCTCGATGCGAGACGAGCGCGGCGAACGCGTCGGCGTGTGGCAGGTAGAGCTCGCGCACGGAGTTCATGACGAGCTGGAAGACGAGGTTGCCGGCGGCCTCGACGAGGGCCGCCATGAACGCCCAGTCGGCGAGCAGTGCCACACCGTCGTCGGCGGCGCCTGCCACGGCGTCGGCCAGCTCGCGCAGCGACGCCGCCTGCTCGGCCGAGCGACGCTCGGCGGCGAGCCGCGCGGCCTGCACGAGCAGCAGGCGCCGTGCTTCGAGCAGGTCGCCGAGCAGGGCGGCGTCGACGCTGCCGCGCAGCGCGAGCGCCTCCAGCCCCCCCGAGCGCTTCCAGTCCAGCACGCGCGTCGGCTCGCCGTGGCGGACCTCCACGAGGCGCAACTGCTCCAGGCGCCCCAGTGCCTCGCGGACAGAGGCCATGTTGACGCGCAGGTCCGCCGCGAGGGCGCGCTGCGAGGGCAACCGCTCGCCAGGGCGATAGCGCCCGCTGAGGATCGCCTCGCGCAGTTGCGTGAAGACGTGATCGGGCACGGACGTCCTAGGAATCGAGGAAAGCATGCCAACCACTGTACCGGTGTTCCGAACAGTCTGGTGCGCGGCGGCGGCGATCGCGCGCGGGCGTGCGTCACAATGCGTGGATGCCAGGTGCGCGCGCGCAACTGAAGCTCATCGCCCCCTCGGCGTCGCCAGAGGAGGCGGCCGCTGTCGTGGCGGCGCTGGAGCGCTTCATGCGCGCCACCAAGCCGACCCCAGCGCCCGCGAGCAAGCGCCCGGAGGCGTGGCAGCGCGCGGCTATGCTCGAAGGCGTGGAGCGAGCGTCCGAGGCCGATGTTTCGGACCCCTGGATAAATACCTGAAAGCCGCTAGGCTTTAGCCTCAATCGTCTTCTCGCCTGTCGAACAACGTCTAACGCAGCCCGGGCGGCGCATCCGGGATCAGGAGGTTTCTTGATGGAGCCGGTTTCAGTCCCCTCTCAGCGCGGCACGCTGAAGGATCCAGAGGTGCTTCAGAACGTGCCCGGGCACGTGATCCCGGTTCTGCGGCGGGAGTTCGACGACTTCCAGACGGAGGCGACGAAGTTCCTCGAGGGGCAGACAGAGGAAGACGAGTTCATCAAGTTCCGTCTCAAGCAGGGCGTCTACGGCCAGCGCCAGGCGGACGTGCAGATGATCCGCGTGAAGCTTCCATTCGGCGGCGTGACGCCGGAGCAGATGGAGGCGTTTGCGGACGTGGTCGAGAAGTACGTGCCGCTGAACAAGGGCCACATCACGACGCGCCAGAACATCCAGATGCACCACGTGCCGCTGCTGGAAGCCGAGAAGGCGATCCGCGAGCTCGGCGACAGCGGGCTGTCCAGCCGCGAGGGCTGCGGCAACACGATGCGCAACGTCACGGGTGACCCATGGGCGGGCGTGGCCAAGGACGAGCTGTTCGACCTGACTCCGTACGCGGGCGCGTACGTGCGCTACTTCGTGCGCCACCCGACGACGCAGGCGATGCCGCGCAAGGTCAAGACGTCCTTCGACGGCGGCCCGCGCGACCGCGCGATCAGCGGCATCCACGACGTGGCGTTCCGCGCTCGCGTGCGCGAGATCGAGGGTCGCGGCGAGGTGCGCGGCGTGGAGATGCTGGTCGGCGGCGGCACGTCGATCATGCCGCGCAAGGCACAGGTGCTGTACGACTTCCTGGAGCTCGACAACGGCGAGTATCTGAAGGTCACCGAGGCGGTCATGCGCATCTTCGACCGCCAGGAGTGGCTGCGCGCGAACCGCGCTCGCGCGCGCATCAAGGTGTTCGTGGACAAGTACGGCATCGACGAGCTGCGCAAGCAGGCCGAGGAGGAGATGCAGGGCGAGTGGGTGACCGAACGCGACTTCCCGATCGAGGACCGCCTGTTCGTCGACGACGAGCGCGAGTCGGCGCCGGCTCCGCCGCAGAGCTACGGCAAGCCGGGCACACACGACGGCACGTCGTGGGTCGGCGACCTGTCGGAGTTCGAGCGCTTCCGCGCGGCGAACGTGCGCGAGCAGAGGCAGGAGGGCTTCGTGACGGTCGAGGCCAAAGTGACGCGCGGCGACCTGACGCCCGAGCAGTTCCGCGGCCTGGCGCAGATCATGCGCGACTACGCCGGCGGCTACGCGCGCACGACGGTGCAGCAGAACTTCGTGCTGCGCTGGGTTCGCGAGGAGTGCGTGTACGACGTGTGGAGGGCGCTGTCGGAGCTCGGGCTGGGGGAGCATGGCTCGCGTGAGATCGACGACGTCGTGTCGTGCCCGGGCACGGACTCGTGCAAGCTCGGGATCACCAGCTCGATGGGCCTGAACCAGGCCGTGCAGGAGCGCATCGAAGCGCTGCAGATCACCGACGAGCTGACGCGCAAGCTGAACATCAAGATCAGCGGCTGCCCCAACGGCTGCGGTCAGCACCACGTCGCGAGCATCGGCTTCACGGGCGCGTCGATCAAAGTCGGCGAGCACACGATCCCCGCCTACATCCCGCACGTCGGCGGCGTGTTCGAAGGCGGCGACGTGCAGTTCGGCACGCGGCTGAAGCTGCGCCTGCCGTCCAAGCGCGTGCCCGAGGCGATCGAGCGCTGGATCGGCCAGTACGAGGCCAAGCGCAACGACGGCGAGGAGTGGAACGAGTACCTGGCGCGCGTCGGCCCGGGCGAGCTGGAGGCTGAGGTCAAGGACCTGTCGATGCCGGTCGACTTCGGGTTGGAGACGATGAATCAGTTCATCGACTGGAACCGTGATGTTCCCTTTGAAGTCATTCGCGGCGAGGGCGAGTGCGCGGTATAGATCAGATGAGACAGGCGAAAGAGGACCGATCAGATGCCCCCAACACATAGCCCCATGGCGCAAGCCAATGCCCACTTCGACCCGGCTCCGAGCCTCACGCACACGCTGCGCGAGGCGGCTCGCCACGGCGAGCGGGCCGTGCTGCTGTGCTCGTTTCAGAAGGAGGAGTCGGTGCTGCTTGACGAGCTGCTGCGCCTGGACCAGGGCACCGGTCGCGCGGTGCGCATCCTGACGATCGACACGGGCGTGCTGTTCGAGGAGACGATGCAGACGTGGCGCGCCTTCGAGCAGCGCTTCGGGGTGGAGATCGAGGTGTTCGACGCGAGCAGTCCCGACGAGCCTTGGAGCGGTCCCGACCACTGCTGCTCGGTCGCCAAGGTGGCGGCGCTGGAGCGCGCGCTGGACGGCGCGGAGGGCTGGATCACGGGCATCCGCCGCGATCAGGGACCGACGCGCGCGAGCGCCGAGCTGATCGAACGCGACAACGTGCGCAGGCTGTGGAAGTACAACCCGCTGGCCCACTGGAGCAACAAGGACCTGTGGCGGCGCATCCACGAGCGCGACCTGCCCTACAACCCGCTCCACGACGCGGGCTACGAGTCGATCGGCTGTGCGCCTTGCACGCAGCCCGGCAGCGGTCGCGAGGGTCGCTGGGCGGGCACCGACAAGACCGAGTGTGGCATCCACGTAGAAGTTCACGACCCCGGCGCTTGACATGGCGGTCGCAACGCGCGCTCAGCTGAGCCACCTGCGGGCGCTGGAGTCCGAGGCGATTCATGTGATGCGCGAGGTGGCGGCGGAATTTGAGAAGCCGGTGCTGCTGTTCAGCGGCGGCAAGGACTCGATCGTGCTGCTGCGCCTGGCCGAGAAGGCGTTTCGCCCGGCGCCGTTTCCATTTCCGCTGATGCACGTGGACACGGGCCACAACTTCGCAGAGGTGATCGAGTTTCGCGACCGCCGCGTGGCGGAGCTGGGCGAGCGGCTGATCGTGGCGAGCGTGCAGGAGTCGATCGACAGCGGCCGTGTGGTCGAGGACACCGGGCCGCGTGCGTCGCGCAACCAGCTGCAGACGGTGACGCTGCTGGACGCGCTGGCCGAGCACGGCTTCGACGCCGCGTTCGGCGGCGCGCGTCGCGACGAGGAGCGCGCGCGGGCGAAGGAGCGCGTGTTCTCCTTCCGCGACGACTTCGGCCAGTGGGACCCCAAGAACCAGCGTCCGGAGCTGTGGAACCTGTACAACGGCCGGATCTCCAAGGGCGAGAACGTGCGCGTCTTCCCGATCTCCAACTGGACGGAGCTGGACGTGTGGGAGTACATCGACTCCGAGCAGCTGGAGGTGCCCTCGATCTACTTCTCACACGAGCGTGAGGTGTTCAGGCGCGACGGCATGATCTACGCCTGGCGCGAGGGCACGGAGCTGATCGACGGCGAGGAGACCTTCTCCGAGACGGTGCGCTACCGCACGGTCGGCGACATGAGCTGCACCGGCGGCGTGCTGTCGCAGGCGACGACGCTGGAGGAGGTCGTGATGGAGATTGCCGCGACGCGGGTGACCGAGCGCGGCGAGACGCGTGCGGACGACCGCGTGTCGGAGGCGGCGATGGAGGACCGCAAGAAGGCCGGATATTTCTAGGATGCTCGGGTCGGCTTCCAGCCTCCCCCCTGATGTGTACGTCCGCCCTCCGGGCGGTCGTGATCGCGGCCTTCGGCCGCTGTTGATGGGAAGGCCGTATTGATGGGCGCGCTTCGCGCGGATATGCGTGCGTCGCGCGCGCCGGTCGCGCAGTGACGCTAGACCTGCTGCGCTTCACGACCGCAGGGGCTGTGGACGACGGCAAGAGCACGCTGATCGGCCGCCTGCTGTTCGACTCCAAGCAGGTGTTCGAGGACCAGCTCGAACACGTGGCGGCGGCGAGCGAGCGCCGCGGCGGCGAGGGGGCGCTGGACCTGGCGCTGCTGACGGACGGGCTGAAGGCCGAGCGCGAGCAGGGAATCACGATCGACGTGGCCTATCGCTACTTCGCGACGCCGGCGCGCCGCTTCATCATCGCCGACTGCCCGGGCCACCGCCAGTACACGCGCAACATGGTCACGGGCGCGTCGACGGCCGATCTGGCCGTGGTGCTGGTGGACGCTCGCCGTGGCGTGACCGAGCAGTCCAAGCGCCACGCGTTCATCAGCGCGCTCTTGGGTATCCCGCGGATGGTCGTGGCGATCAACAAGATGGATCTGGTCGAGCACTCGCAGGCGCGCTTTGACGAGCTGGTGGCGGAGTTCGCCGACTTCGCGGCGGGCCTGGGCACGATCACCGGCAGGCGCGCTGCGGTCGGCGCGGGGCCCGACTCGGCGGGACAGGCGGCGGAGATCTCCTACATTCCGATCTCGGCGCTCAACGGCGACAACGTGGTCGAGCGCTCGCCCGCGATGCAGTGGTACGACGGCCTCGCACTGCTGGAGCTGCTCGAGCAGGTGGAGGTCGCCTACGACCACCCCTTCGACCGCCCGGCGCGCTTTCCCGTGCAATGGGTGATCCGCCCCGGCGCGGGCATCGCCGTGGGCGTCGATCGCGACGCGCCGGCGGGGGCCGGCTCGGCTGACGCCGACTACCGCGGCTATGCCGGACAGCTGGCCAGCGGCGCTCTGCGACGCGGCGACGAGGTGGCGGTGCTGCCGAGCGGGGGACGCACGCGGATCGCGGCGATCGACACCTACGACGGCGAGCTGGACGAGGCGCTGGCGCCGATGTCGCTGACGCTGCGCTTGGAGGACGAGCTGGACATCTCGCGCGGCGAGCTGATCTGCCGCCCGGACGAGGCGGCGACGGTCGCGCGCGAGCTGGCTGCGGACGTCTGCTGGATGACCGACGAGCCGCTGCGGGCCGGCGGGCGCTACGCGCTCAAGCACACGTCGCGCAGCGCGACGGCGATCGTGGATCGCATCGAGGACCTGGTGGACGTGCACACGCTGCAGCGCTCGCGGCCGGCCGACGAGCTTGCGCTCAACGACATCGGTCGCGTGCACCTGCGCACGAACGTGCCGCTGGCCTTCGACGCGTACACGAGCAACCGCCGCACGGGCAGCTTCATCCTGATCGACGAGTCCAGCAACGAGACCGTCGGCGCCGGCCTGATCGCCGCGCCGGTTGGCTGATCGCAGCCAGCGCCGAGCTCCCGGCCCCCAGCCGGGCGGCT
>Ga0193750_1000544_pt1 | contig 10266 bp, 9 predicted proteins | sample L1c1metaG_FD_160569 | JGI IMG/M metagenome (GOLD analysis project Ga0193750, IMG submission 160569) | Soil microbial communities from a riparian zone of the East river system, Colorado, United States - L1c1 | ecosystem: Environmental > Terrestrial > Soil > Riparian zone | place: USA: East River...
ATGGTGGCAAACGAGACCGCGAAAGATACTCGCACCGCGCACGTCCGAATTCTGCACGATGCTGAACACCCCAGCGTGCTCGACGTTCCAATTGCGCCGAATCCTTAGTCTCTAAAATCGCCGCGATGGCGATGTCTTTATGGGTCCTCGCTGCGAAATCTACCTTTTCTTTAGACGTAGAGTTCGTGAATTCCGGTCCGGGGAGCGCACGCGCCCTCGCGGGCTGGATTTCGGGGCCTCGCCGAAATCCTTCTTTATCTAACCAAAGCAAGTCGTTGGCGAGGCGCCAACGACAGCACGCGAGGGCGCGTGCGCTCCCCGGAAAAGAGGCGTCACAGCGCTGCGCCCGTTATGAGGAGCTTAGGCGGGCGCAACATTTTCGCGGCCGTGGCGCAATACCCGCGCCATCCAAATCAATTCATCGAGAAATTTTGCCGTTCGTCCGACGAAACGTTCATCGAGCAACTTCCCGTCTTCAGCAAAAATTTTGCCGGCATGTCCAAAATTAACGTCGTTGAAGATAGTAACGAGCCCCAGTTCGCGCATCACCGGCAGCAGTGCCTCAATGACGCGCGCGCCGCCGAAAACACCAGCCGACACGCCGCAAATTCCGACGGCTTTGTGAATGTATTCTTCGAGGTTCATGTCGAGCGCATGCTTCAGCAACCCGGGATACCCATGATTGTACTCCGGCACGACTAGAATTAATCCGTCTGCCCGTTTCACCAGATCGGAAAATGCAGGATCCTTCATCTGTTCCCCGGCGTCATCTAGCCGCATCGGAATTTTGCAGATGTCCACGAATTCCGTCTCCACACCGGCGCGCCTCTTCGTTTCTTCAAAAACGAAGCGTGCGGCATGTTCGCTCCGCCGCCCTTTGCGCGTGGTCCCCAGAATTACCGGAATAAACAAAGATGACATTGCCGTACTTTCCAGGAAACTCCGTAACAAGATCAAGCCATCTTGCGCACTAATTTTCGGGATCGAATCTGCCGATGACCGGACTCGAACCGGCACGGGCCGTTTAAAGCCCAACGGATTTTAAGTCCGTCTGTTTGCCTCGGTGAGAGCCCTCTGTTGCCATTCTGTTGCCGTTTCTGACGAGAAGCGGCTAAAACCAAGGCCAGCGCCGCGCCCCATGATCGCCTTGGCGGGGTTTTTATAGTTAAATGCTGCTTGTTCGACAAGGTCGACCCAAAGCGACTTTGGCGAGTGCCGAAAATCTGGCGCACGCGCGATGTGTCAGCTTTGTCTACTCAGCTTAGCGGGTATCTGCGACTTGAGTCGGTGCTGGTTTGTTCAGTTCGACCGCGGCGCTGACCTTCTGTAGTCCCGCCGCCAATGCTTCGATCTGTTGCTGTTGCTGGGCATTCGTGGCCTGCTGCTTTGCGAGCGCGGCCTTGAGTTCGGCGATTGTGCTCTGCTGTGCTGCGACGTTCCGGTGCTCTTTTAAGAACTCGTTCAGCAGCATCGCGTTTACTGCTTCGTAGCGGACGGTGGTGAGCTTCCCATCTTCGTCGCGCACCACCAGATCAGGATCTACTTTCTCCACTTCCTCGGCGATTAAGCCGAACTGCGGGATGTGATCTGGGTCTAGCTCTTCCTTGTAACGGAAGGTAACCGGTTTAAAGGCAAGGATCGCTTCGCTCGCCTTGTCCATTGGCTTGATTGCTTCTTTGAACCGGGCCGAGGAAACTACCGTGCCGAGCTGACCCGTAGTGCCAACGATTACTCCTACTCCGCTTGCCACGGTTACTCCACGAATACCGGCAATGAAAGTCTTCTTCTGCGTTCCTGATTTGCCAATCCGAATGGCGTCGGCCTCAGCCGCCACTCCTAGCGCACCGATATCGATGTTGTTACTGCCCGTGGTGAGATTCACCCCGGCGGCAAAGCCTAATGCGATATTGTTGCCGCCTATAGTGTTGTTCCCGAGCGCATCGCGACCGGTGGCGGTGTTCACGCTGCCGGTGGTGTTGGAAAAGAGCGCGAAGGCGCCGGTGGCGGTATTGTTGGAGGCGGTGGTGTTGGAAGCAAGCGCACCGGTGCCGCTGGCAGTGTTGAGGCCGCCGGCCGTGTTGCTCGCGAGCGCATCGCGACCGCTGGCGGTGTTCTGGAAGCCGGTGGTGTTGTTCGAGAGCGCATTACTACCGGTGGCCGTGTTGTTGCTGCCGGTTGTGTTGTCAACGAGCGCATCAAAACCGGTGGCCGTGTTGTTACCGCCGGTTGTGTTCTGAACGAGCGCTAAGGAACCGATGGCGGTGTTCGAGCCGCCAGTCGTGCTGTTCTGTAGAGCATTGGAGCCGAGAGCCGTATTGTCGTAGGCAGTTGCGTTGTTGGTCAGTGCGAAAGTGCCGACAGCCGTGTTAGAGCCACCACTTGTGAGGCTGGCAAGTGCTCCGAAACCCTCCGCCGTGTTGTTGTTCGGATACCCCCCGTCTGGCGCGGGAGTAAGGGCGCTGGTTGTAGGCAAAAGGGAAAAGCTGGCGAAGGCAATTGCAGCGATGACTGAACAGCGGCATCGCGCCGGCTGGTAAATGAATCTTTGGGCGAATCTTATAGTGGAAATGTTCGGATAGTGCATAGGGAGCTTCTTTCTTCTCCCGGGTTGTTGAGCTATTAACTGGCTAACCGGACAGGGTCAGACCGTTCCCGGGAGCAAAAGCGTCCCGACTCAATCCAGATTCGCGTTTCGAACAGCGGTATTCTTGCGCAAAGTGCCGGTAAAATGTCAAGCTTGATAGAACGTCAAAACTGGACAATCCCGGCAGCGTTTCCTCCAATTCCAGAAATGCGCTCAGCAGTTCGTCAGAATGCACAATGTAGCGGCGACCTTCGCGATGGGCATCGACGATCCATCGCCAGCCATCTCGGGTGACGGCGCTGCAATAGCCCCATGACCAGCCAGCAGCCGCTGAGCTTGTCAGCGATGATTTCCCAGTATTTCATTGGCGGCATGATGCCAGAACCAGCTAGTCCCGTGCAACCGAGCGTTAACAGGTGATCTCCGTATCGGAAAACATATCCGTTCTCGACGCAGGGGGACAGCTTCCCGATTCGTTACTGTTGTGGCGATACATGAAGTTAAGTTCACTGTTTCTCTTGCTTGAAGGCACAAGCTTTTTTCCGTCGATCGCGACTTTGCGCGCAGCCGATCCGCTAGAAGGCACTCTTCATCCCGACGCGACATGGTTGAACACTGCACTAAGCAATCTTCTCGGACGAGAAGAAGCGGACAAGCTCGATACTTGGTTATTAATGCACGCGCAAGATTGGGAGCAACGCTATCAGGAAGCAAACAAGATGAACCCGGATTTCAACACAGCTTTTTTTGCAAACCTGTATCAACGAGAATTAGCGAAAAGGAAAGCAGTCTGGTGCTGGTTCGCTTCCGACATCGAATCGGCAAGCATGTGGTCCATTTATGGACAAGGGGGAGTTGCTGTGGGAACAACGGTTGAACGATTGAAACGATCACTGCCAGCAAATCGTCATTTTCAGATATCTCGTATTCGCTACGCTGATCGACGCCCTTCTTCTCCCCATTAAGACGGATCAGTGGAATCCGTGATTGACTTCAATCAAAACAACCGATGAGCTGCCCGCAGGCCGATTTGGCTTGACCCGCCGTAATCTAGTCAAGTAGAAAGGCGCAACGGGCGCGCCCTTAAACAACAAAAGCGCCAGCTGCAGTAATATCTAACATTGAACCGGAGATTCACCATGAACAGCTTCAAAATTAACTCACTTATATCTGAGCAAACATTTCGTAGTGGCCTAGCCATGACCGTATTGGCTTTTATTTCAGCATTACCTTTAGCTGCTCAGGCTCCGGCGGAGAATACAAATGCTCAAGCGGCGACAGTTGAGGCAGTGCAGATAGAAGCTGTCGGCACTATTACGGGCCAGGGCACAACCGGGAAGATCGCGAAATTCACCGGCACCAATAGCATTGGCAACTCTATCATTACCGAAAGTAGTAGCAAGATCGGCATCGGTATCGCGACTCCGTCCTCCAAACTTACCGTGCAAGGAAGTGCGACGAACGCAATGATCCTCGGCAACAATACAGGGTCGGGAGCAGGCGTGCAGGGGATGAGCACGGGCGGCTTCGGAGTCATCGGAAAGAGCGCCCGCACGGGCGTTCAAGGCATCTGCACGGGCTCTGTCGGCAACGGTGTTTGGGGAAGTTCGCCCTCCGATACAGGCGTGTTTGGTAGCACCTCAACTGGTCGTGGCGTGTATGGTAACGCGACGGGCAGCGGCGGCGTCGGCGTTTTCGGGCAAAGCAGCGCGGGTAACGGTGTTGAGGGTAGCAGCCCGGGCGGTACCGCCGTTTATGGTAACGGGATCCTCGGCGTATACGGCCAGGGCAATCAGGGCGGCTCCGGCGTCTACGGCAACAGCAGCACTGGTGCCGGCGTATTTGGCCAGAGCGGGAGCAGTGACGCAGTCTACGGCACATCGACGAACGGCACCGGCGTGCACGGTGTTGGCAGCGGTTTCGGGATGGTAGCCGAAGGCAGCTCTTATGGAATAGCAGCCTACGGTAGCGTCGGGATCTATGCCGCACCGACCTCCGGAAATAACATAGCCGGTTTGTTCGGCGGAAACGTCCAGATCAACGGCAATCTCACTAAGAGTAGCGGCTCATTCAAGATCGACCACCCGCTCGATCCGGCCAACAAATATCTCTTTCACTCATTCGTCGAATCGCCGGATATGAAGAACATTTACGATGGCACGGTTACTTTGGATGAAAAAGGCGAAGCCATCGTGCCGATGCCGGACTACTTTAGCGCCCTGAATCAGGATTTTCGTTACCAGCTTACCGCTATCGGCGCACCGGCACCCAATCTCTATGTCGCACAGAAGATGACCGATAATCATTTTAAAGTAGCGGGCGGCAAACCCGGCATGGAAGTATCCTGGCAAGTGACAGGCATTCGCCACGATGCTTATGCGCGGGATCATCGCATTGCGGTCGAGGAAGATAAGGGTAACGAGCGTGGCTTGTATCTTTATCCGGCAGGCTTTAACGAACCTAAAGGAAAGGCTGTGGGTCCTACGGGTAAGCTATTTGCCGATGAACCGCCGAATCTGGAAAACATCGCGTCTTCTCAGTGATCGACCACTGGGTCATTCATCTGAACTCACGCGACACTTCTAGCTCGATTCGATTAGACGAAAGGCCGCGCAAGATTGGACGTGGAGAGATTCGAGTAATTAACGCAGACGATTCGGTTGTTGAGTGATTCCGTTCCAGGAAAAGGGTCGATGTTGAAAACGCATTTTCTCGAGTTCGGAGCGTTCTCGTTTTGATACAACTATCGTGCGCGCGCGCGCGTGGAAAAGGCCAGGGAACCAAGCAAAGTCGAGCGGATTTCTTGTGTCTGACATAAGGCCGAGTCTGAACGATAACTCTCAACTAGGAAACAGCCAGTTAGGCGTCGGCTACGGCGAATCGTTGGCAACATCAAGTAAGTAATATTGCTCTTACGTCGCCGTTCCGCGGAGGGTGAAATTCATGCCCCTAAGAGAGCGCTAAGTGCGTTCAACATTGCTGGCGGCGGGGTGATTTCCTTTCCCCGCCGCTTTTTTTATATACGCGAAGTTTCGATCTCTCTGCCCTTGAGGAATGCGCGCGCCTCATGCTGGACAAACTAACTACGCGAAAGCTACGCATCGGAGCGGGGCACGGTTCGTTGCATCGTTTGGTTAGGCCTTGGCGTGTGTTAGAATATTAAGTCCCTCAATTGCGGACTTCTCTGAAATGCGCTGCAACAGATCCCAGTGCTCGACAACCTTGCCGCCTTCGTCCAGCCGGAAGATATCGATGCCAGCCCAATCGGCGCCCACCGGGCCAGTGCTGATAACAATGCAGGACGACGTAGTCGCCCTCTGCGATCACGCAACGAAACTCGACACGCTTGCAGGGATACTCGCGAGCCAACCTCTCGAAGTATTCGATGAATGCCTGCTTGCCGTCGGCCACCATCGGGTTGTACTGAGTGTAAACCGCGCCTGCGTAACGCTCCAACGCCTCCGCTGGCCTGCACGCATTGAACATCAGGTCGTAGAACGCGATCACAGTCTTCTTATTCTGCTGAAGACGGTCATCCATAGCGTGCGGCGTAAAGGGCCTAACTATGATTAGGCGAAGATTCTTTCGTCTATTTCTGGCGCCGCGAGAGCAGGCTCTCCCGGGTTCCGATTCATTCGGACGCGCTTATAGCAAATTGGCGCTCCAAGAGCAAGCCCGATCCGATGTTATGAAGGACTTGCACACGCGCACGCGAGGAACCCCATTTTGGTCTCGGCTTTTTAATTCGCGGCGGGAATATAAGGACGGGGATGTCCCCTGTTGACGACGGAAAGCCAAAAATGCGACAATTCGGGTGTCTGCGCTTCGATATGTGTTCGCCAACGTCTAAGTCATTGACATAGGGGAGTGCAGACGGTAAGGCCGGACGCATCACTGCGTCCGGCCACTAAGCGTCTAGACACACGCTACAGCCCGGGGAGTCGCAGCCTCAGTCGTCGTTCGCTGCTATTTGCGGCGCAGGCGCGCTTAGCTCGACTCGCTCGCTGACTTTTCGCACGGTGGCGGTGAGCGCTTCAATCTGCTTTTGCTGTTGTTCAGCCGACGCGTGCTGAGCCGCAAATTCTTTTTGTTGCTGCGCCACGGTTGCTTTCAACTGCTGCACTTGGCTATGCTCTTTCAAAAACTCGTTCAGCAACATCGCGTTCACTGCGTCGTAGCGCACTGTCATCACTTTGCCTTCGGCATCTCGGACGACGAGATCGGGATTCACCCTTTCCACTTGTTCGGCTATGAGGCCGAACTGCGGAATCTTGTCTGGATCCAAGTCTTGCTTGTAATGGAAGCTCACCGGCTTCAGGTTCAGTATCGCCTCGCTCGACTTATCCATTGGCTTAATCGCCACCTTGAACCGTTCGGAGGAAGGAACGATGCCAAGTTGACCGCTGCCGTTTACGTGAACTGCTGGGCCTGTTACCGCTACACCGCTGATGCCGGCAACAAACGTTTGCGTCTGGCCCGTGCCGATACGGATAGTCTGGTCCTCCCGAGCCACACCGGGGTTGCCGATGTAGATATTGCTACTGCCGGCGATGAGATTTCCGCCTGCTGATACACCTACAGCGATATTGAAGCTACCGCCTGTGTTGTTTTGGAGTGCTTGATAGCCGTAGGCTGTGTTCCAGAACCCGGTTACATTGTCATTGAGCGCCCGAATCCCAGTCGCCGTGTTGAAGCTGCCGCTCACGTTGTTTTGGAGCGCGACGTCGCCCACAGCCGTGTTGCCACCACCTCCCTTGTTGCTAGTAAGCGCGCCAAGACCGGCGGCTGTATTGTTGTCGCCGGTGTTGGCGGCGAGTGCCGCCCAGCCGATGGCGGTGTTGCTCTCGCCGGTTTGGTTACCGGCCAGCGCGGTAAGCCCGACGGCCGTGTTAAAATTACCGTTCGTGTTGCTCTGCAGCGCAGCGAAACCGAAGGCCGCGTTTTGAATGCCGGCGGTATTGTGGAGGAGTGCGTTAACTCCAGTCGCGGTATTGCTCCAGCCGTCTTGATTGTCGCGAAGAGCGCCAGCACCAGTGGCCGTATTGTTAAAGCCGGTGGTGTCGCTGAAAAGCGCCTTATAACCTAGAGCAGTGTTGCTCGTGCCGCTGGTAAGGGAGTTGAGGGCAAGGCCACCCTCTGCCGTAGTGTTGCCAGGATAGCCACCATCCGGTGGCGGATTAACGGCTTTCGCTGTTGGCAAGGCGACTAACGTCGCCAACGCGCATAGGAGCAAGTTGAGACTGTTCCGCAGTAGGCGAAGGCTGGATGAAATGTTGAACCTCAAGAACTGCGACAATGGAGAATACATGGGAAGCCTCTTTCTTTCTCCCGGCAGTTATGTGTTAACCGCTAATCTGAATTGGGTCAGGCGTTCCCGGGAGCAACAACGTCCCGGCTCAACCCAGATTTTGTTGGCAGCCCGATTTCGCGCCAATTCCCGCCAGAATGTCAAGCTTAACCGCAGCGAACAGCAAACAGCAACGCGCTGGTTACACTGGCGTCGCCTCCAACTCGAGAAATGCCGCTCAGCAGTTCGTCAGAATGGACAATGTAGCGGCGACCTTCGCGATGGGCGTCAACAATCCAGAGCCAGCCATCTCGGGTAACGGCGCTGCAATAACCCCACGACCAGTCAGCAGCACTGAGCTTGTCAGCCACGATCTCCCAGTATTTCACTGGTGGCATGATGCCAGGGTCAGCTAATCCGGTGCAACAGAGCGTACCTGTCATCGAAATCCGGCCGTTTAAGGGCGGCTGGCAGTGTTTTGAAGGGCCGGGCGTTGCGCCGTACTGGACTGGAGAGAAGGCCAAAGAAGACGCGATCGGTTACGCGAAAGCGCGCGCGAAATTTGGACGCGGAGAAATTCGGGTTCTACATAACGACAATTCAATCGAGCGCGTTATCCCCTTTGAGCACGCCGGACAACTGTGAAGCAATCAGAGAACGAATCTTATTGATCTCTTATGCGGCCACTGTCCACACTCGTCTTTGTGAGAGTACAACGATCTGTTTTGGTGGTTGCCCTCGCCATTCTTACGTCGTGCGGCGGCACGGAAACATGGATCCCACTTGCCCCGAATACGAGCAATTGCAGCACCTAGTCCACAAACTTTGAATGGAGTGAATTACGTTTTTCAATCCTGGTCGGATGGAGGTGCCAGAAGTCACGAGATTAGCACACCCGCTGTAAATACGACTTTCTCGACTACCTTTATTAAACCTTGATAACAAGAGTCCGGCCGCTGCCGCGCAAAATCTGGCGTCGCTGAAATGAATCAACGTAGGCTGACAGGGGTAAGCAGAAAGGACGATGGAGGCGCAGGGGCGCAAACCTGATTGTCTTCAGAGGACGTCGTGTTGCTCATCACAGAATCGTGAGCGGTTCTGCCTGCGACAAGGACCTGACCTCGGGCGTTGATTGCGTGCGCTTCAATAAATATAAAGCCGAAACCGGCAGAATCTGCACTGTTTAGATCCGCAACGCCCGTCTGTCTGGTCCAGATAAATGCATGCTCGCCTGAGCCGCTGCTAGAACTGCCCACAACCTCACCACGGTCGTTGATGTCCATTGCTCTGCTCGAGTTCCCACCTGGAAGAATCCCCAGCTCCTGCATTCCGCCGTTCCTGCTCCAGATAAACGCATGCATCCCCCGAGGTCCTTTGGAATAGCCTACCACCTCCCCATTGTTGTTGATGGCGGCAGCCTCACTCGCCCAGTCACCCGCCAGTGTCCCGAGATCAAGGACATTGCCTGAGTTTGTCCACAGCACAGCCCGGTCACCGTTGGAACTGCCAGACGTGCCGGCAACCTCGTCAGAGTCGTTTACATCGCGAGCTATACTGTGGGTGCCTCCGGGCAGAACGTCCAGATTGAGCATCGCAATGTTGCGCCTCCACAAGAACGCCCTCACCCCATTGTCACCGGAAGAATATCCGGCAACATGCCCGTGCTTGTTGATCGCAAGTGCCTGACCACAACTATCACCTGGCAGAAGAGGAATCCGACTTAGGCCGCCCCTTGCATTCCAGATAAAGGGTACCATTGCGCCGCCGGTATTTGATACCCCAACGATTTCTCCCGCATCATTGATATCGAAAGCTGAACTATAGTCGCCGCCCGCGAAGGCACGCAGATGTTTCGACCTCAAGGTAGACCTGTTCCAGAGTGTTGCTCGTGGTTCACGGCGGAGCGCGCTGTCTGCCCTGCCAGCAATGTCCCCATGATTGTTAAGCTTGCATGGGACCCGAGTCGCGTCGTCACTTGAGAGCTCGGTGACGATGTATTGCGGCGTCTGACCGCACACTTCGATTGCGCCGATCAGGCTACCTGATATCACTGCAATCGCGCCCATCGCGCGCTGCCACCTTCTAAGCCTCAGCGGAGCACCAGTTGTCCTCGGGTATGAGTTCATCGCGTGGTTACCACATTGCTATAAGACGACAGACCGACGTTATTTCTGGCGGCCACTCGATAGTAATAGGCCTGTTTATCTCGGGCCTTCGTATCCTTGTAATTGGTTGTGTTGGCGGCAGTACTGGCTATGACCGCAAAAGCAGTCCCGTTAGTCGAGCGTTCAACCTGGAAGGCGGTTTCGTTGTTAGCATTATCTTTCCATTTGAGCGTAACGTGACCGTGTTTTGCAACATTGGCGATCAGATTCGTGGGCGCGGCAGGGGTTGC
>Ga0193750_1000545_pt1 | contig 10260 bp, 10 predicted proteins | sample L1c1metaG_FD_160569 | JGI IMG/M metagenome (GOLD analysis project Ga0193750, IMG submission 160569) | Soil microbial communities from a riparian zone of the East river system, Colorado, United States - L1c1 | ecosystem: Environmental > Terrestrial > Soil > Riparian zone | place: USA: East River...
GCTCGTGATCATCGAGCACAATCTCGACGTGATCAAGCTCGCCGACTGGGTGATCGATCTCGGCCCCGAAGCGGGCGATGGTGGCGGCGAGCTCGTGGCGATGGGGAGGCCGGAGGAGGTCGCGGAGGTGGAGGCCTCGCACACCGGACGCTGGCTGCGCCCGCTGCTGCACCTGGATTCGCGCGAAGACATTGACATGCGACTGGCGTCGAGGCGAGCGATTGACGGTGCGGGTGATCGTGGTTCGCTTGATCGAGCGGCGCGCATCGGATAAGGAGCAGTGTTGGATGCGATGCGGTCCCGCCGTTCGCCTGGTCGCTACTTGCAATCGCGATTTCACGCGTGTAGTTCATGCGGGCGCGCGGCCTCGTCGCAACTGACTTTCGCGTCTGAAGTGCTCCCCCTTGGCAGAGTCCACAATGATTCCCATCGCACTCGCGCTCGTTGCGTTCGCCGCTGTGTGGCTCTCGTCGTCTGCCATGCGCAGAAAAGGCACGATCACCGCCGCCGCGCAGAGAGCACTGTTGATCCTCATGGGCCTGTTGGCGGCGGCTACCATTGGGTTTGAATGGTGGAATTCCGCGCACCTCGGCACTTGATCTTGCACGACGTGGGTTAATATCGCGGTCCTCCCGTCACCGTTTCAGTTCGATGCCTCGCACGCGTAGCGACCCCAGGGGCCACCACTTAACGAAAGGGGCCACTCGCGAGAGTGACCCCTTTTTTTTGCCTTAGAGGGGTAACAAAAGGCAACACGGCTAGTGCGGGTGACGCTGGTGTATTCTGCAGGGTCTTTCATACTTGTATCGTACGCAGCCGCGCTTTCTGGGATCGACGCGCTTTGAGTGTAGAAATCTCACGCAGTCGGAGGTTGAAATGCACTTCCTCTCGCGCGGCTTGATCCTAGCAACTTTGATCGCTTGCACATCTCCTACCGCGTCGCCGCAACCGCTCGATGGAGTTTGGAACCTCCAATCAGCCTCCCCTGGCAATCCACCTCGTACCATGACACTGACGCAACGAGGCAGCACGATTAGTGGAACGGGTTCCGCGATGGGGGTGGACAGGGTGGACCCTATCGCCGTTTCAGGAACTTACAGCGCCGCTACTCCCGCAAGTCCGCCGCTCGTCGCTCTCAGCTTTAGAGCCGCGGATAACGGACAGCTCACCGCACAGTTCAACGGCACTCTACCGGTGCCCGACCGAATAGATGGGTCCGTGATCTACTACGGAATCACTAGCGTCCCGCAAACCGGCACGTTGGTGTTCACAAGACAGTGAATCGACTCGTGGTTCGTTAACCGCTGAAGGAACCCTATGCTGGGGGTCATCATGAATGGTCGCTTGTTCGTCGTCCTCGTGAGTCTTGCGATCATGATCGCGGCATGTGGTCGATCTTCCACCGATCCAAGTGCAGGTCGGCGCGTACAGGCCACGGCGTCGGAGAACGATTACGTCATCGGTGACACGATTCAGGTTGACGTTAAGAATCTGACTGGCGAAACGCTCGAATATCCTGCCTATTTCTGCCCTTCCGTGCTGCAGCAGCTTCAGGGCGGCGAGTGGGTGACCGTCCAGAGTGACCACATTTGTAATGCCGTATTAGCGCTTCTCGATGGATTCGGTCATGCCACGTTCTGGACGATAGTTCCGGCGGGGCTGCAAGGTCGCTTTCGCTTGTTGCTACCTACGCCCCTGCCAGTGGACGCTCCACCGGAGTCGCCACTCATCGTAGAGTTCTCTGTGCATTCGGCGTCATAAGCAGAATTCCGTGGAATCACCACAAACGAAGAGGGTCACTCGCGAGAGTGGCCCTTTTTGCGGGCTCGACCATATCCCCAATCTCGTGCCCTACTCGCTTCGCCACTCTCACATCAGTGCGCTCTTGTCGGCGGGGTTCCGGTATCGACGGTCGCTGAGCGCGTGGGGAACCCGAGCACGAAGATGACCTTGGACACTTGCGCGCACGTATCCGTCGCGGATCGGCAGGGCGTTGCAGAGATGCTGGACAAGCTGATTGCGTGACGACTAAGGGAGTTGGTAATGCGTCACGACTAAGCCCACCTCGACAGGGGTGGGTTCAGTCGTTTGATTCAAGCAATGAACAGCCAACTGGAACAGGCGTACTGGTCGCTCGAAAAACGCCTCGCCCCGGGCCTGCGGTCGGCGCAGGCGACGTACGCTGAGGTCCTCGATCGCTACGTTAACGAAGACACGCGCTGGCTCGACATCGGATGCGGACACCAGGTTTTCGAACCGTGGATCAAGGGAGAGGAAGCTCTCGTTCGCCGCGCGCGCCTCGTGGTCGGCTCCGATCCCGATCTCTCGAGCCTCCGCCGTCACAAATCCATTAAGGACAGGATCGTCGCGTCGGCACTTCCGCTGCGATCGGCATCGTTCTCGCTGATCACGGCGAATATGGTCGTGGAGCACGTGCTCGATCCCAAGGCGTTTTTCATCGAAATTCATCGATTGTTATGTCGGGATGGCCACCTAATAATTCATACGCCGAATGCGCGCCACTGGCACGTATGGGCCTCACGACTCATACCGAAGCATCTCAAGCACACTCTCATTCACATGGCGGACGGACGGCGTGAGGACGACGTCTTTCCAACCGATTACCGCGCAAACACACCTGCCCGTCTTGCGCGGACCGCGCTCGAGTCGGGTTTTCAAGTCGAGACCATGCAACTGTGCGACACTTCGAGCACGAGCAGGATGCTTCTCGGACCCCTCGTCGTGGTGGACTTGTTGCTCGTGCGAATGCTGCGTCGCGACGGACTAGCCGACTGGAGGAGCAACATCATTGCGGTCTTTCAATCCCACTGATCAGGCGGCTTTCTGCGCACGACCCGTTGATCAGCGAGTTGACGCCGGGCTTCCTGGTAAATCGTGCGGAGAAGACCGTGGGGACACCACGTACGCGCGCATGCGCGGCCACTCGATCTGCACGCGCAGAGGCGCATTCACTTCAAGGCTTTGCAATGCTGTGTTTCAATTGCATTTAGCCCCTCATCCCCTATATTTTCGAGTGCTGATCCCGAGTAGCTCAGGTGGTAGAGCAGGTGACTGTTAATCACCGGGTCGGGGGTTCGAGTCCCTCCTCGGGAGTACGAGATAAGAGATTGAAATGATAGAGCTTAGCAAAAAGGGTCACTCTCGCGAGTGACCCTTTTTTGTGCTCGAAAGGGTAACAAAGGTAAACAAGCCCAAATTCCATCAAGTCACGCGCGTCTTCCAGCTCACTTGTCTCGGGAATGATCGAATAGCGGAGCCCCAGTCATTGAGTGCCCGCGCATTCCGTGTTCAGCCACGTCGTGAGGAGGTCGACGAGAGCGAGGCGGTGACTGGAGAATGGGTGATCGTCCTCGAACTGCTTCACCGACACGTGTGTGCCACCCGCTTTTCGGAGTGCCGCGCCCATTTGCTGATGAACGGCGACGTCCTCGTCGGGCGAGTCCCGCGTTGCGCCGACAAGGAGCACGGCGCGATCGCCGAACGAAGGCGCCTGCGCGAAGTAATCGTAGTCGCGAGCATGCGTGGTCATCTCGCTGAGCAGGTCGCCCGCGTGTACCGGACCTCCCGGGGCGGTGGTCACACGAAAGTAGTCGCGATTGGAAGTGCGTTCTTCGGGATGCTGCCCGAATCGCTGCGCGGCAAGCCCGATGTTCCACGCAGCGAGTCCCGCGATGCACACGGAGTGCGGCTGGTGCGCGGCAGTCATGAGCGCAAGCCATCCGCCGAAGCTGTGCCCCACCACGGCAATGTGGCGCGTATCGAAATGATACTTTGCCGCTATCTCGGGCGTGCGTACCCACGCGAGAATCGTGTTGGCGTCCTCGAGACCGTTGGCGAAGGAGAACGTTCCGCCAGAGCCCCACATTCCACGGTAGTCGACATACAGCGCCTGGTATCCCGCGCGCCGAACGGCCTGCGCAAGATCGAGATTCCGCTCGTTGCCAGGATATCCGTGGAAAAAGATGACCAGCGGATGGTTCCCCGCCCCCGCAGCCAGGTAAACGATGCCGTTCATTCGCGAGCCATGGCTGTGGATCGCGACTTCCTGCATGGACGCGGGTGGCTGGATGCCGGGTGAGGGATCCTCACCTTGAGACGCAGCTGCGCGCGAAGCGCGCGCCTGCGCCGGCGCGCGAGATGGTGCGGCGATCACGAGTGCGATCAATGCACCACTGAACATGAATGCGTCTGCGAAGTGGCGAGTGATGGAAAGCGCAGGGTGAGAGTGTGATCGCTTCATACGCTACACCGGCTATTGTGAGCTCGAGGGAACTTCTCGCCACGGCGAATGCAAGTTAGTCACCTGGTCGGCGCCTCGAGTCCGTCCTCGAGTAGTCGATTAAGTGCTTGTTTCCATAGAGGATAGACGAAGGCCGCACCACATCGAGGTTGGCCCTCTTTCAGTGCATGGGAATCCCAGTGGAGCTGGCCCGCTAAATTACTCGTCCATGACTGCCGCACCGCCCCGCGTCTCCGTCATCGTGCCAGCGTTCAATGCCGCGAACTTTCTCGGCGACGCGCTGAGCTCACTGCGTGCACAGACAGTTGCGGACATCGAGATCATCGTCGTCGATGATGGGTCGACCGACGGTACCAGTGCCATTGCCAGGAGCCACGCCGCTGAGGACGCGCGCGTGCGGCTGCTCACGCGAGCCTCATCGTCCGGGAAGCCGTCGTGTGCTCGCAACCAGGCGCTGGGTGAGGCCCGCGGTCTCCCACCGGCTGGAATCCGCTCTCCACGCTTTACAGCTCACGGGGTCTCGCTTCGTCTTCGCCGACGTGCAGCGACGGTATGAGGACACCGGCACGCTCGCGCCCGCCGGAACGCTGGCGTCGGCTGCCTTTCTCGATGTCGCGGCTCCCTATCTGCAACTTGTGAACGGAAATGTCTTTCTCTGCCGCCCCACGTTTCCTGCGTATCTGCTCACGAACATCGTCATCAACACATCCACGGTGGTGATCGATCGCGAGCTGCTCAGCGCGGAGCGGACCTGGTTCGACGAATCGCTCGTGTGCGCCGAAGACATTGACCTGTGGTTTCGCTGGGCCGCGCACACGCCGATTGCGTTCGTCAACGAGGTCCACACGGTCATTCGCAAACACGCCGCGAGCCTGACGGCGAGCCAACCGGTCCAGACACACATGGATGGGGTGGCCGTACGAAAGGCGCATCTCGAACGGCTGCGGCCAATCATGTCAGCCGCCGAAGCGAAAGCAGCCGATCAGAATCTCAGCGAGCGGCAATTTCACGTCGCCTATGCTCAATGGTGCTCGGGACGCGGGAGCGCAGCGCGTCGCTGGTACCGTGACAGTTGGTCGTCGAGACCAACGACCGCCGCCGTCCTGGGCTACGTCAAGTCATTCATCCCGCGAGCGCATGTCGTCGCGCTCTCGAAAGCCCTCGGGCGGAGTGCAGATTGAGCTAGCTTTGCCCACCCCGAGCTCGGGACGCCGCGGCCGCGGACTGGGAAACTTCGTCTCTGAGTGGGAAACTTCGTCGCTGGCAGTGGTCAGGCCGAAGGAAGTCTCTTACCACCTAACGAATGTTTGCCGACATAAAAGACGCAACGATCGAGGTGTGGCAGCACCGTGAGCTGCTGGAACAGCTGACGCGGCGCGACATCAAGCTTCGATACAAACAGGCCGCGATGGGACTCGCGTGGGCCGTTTTCATGCCGTGCCTCATCGTCCTTTCGGGATTGATCGTGCGCTACGCAATGGCGCAGATCTCCGGAGCGACGCTCAAGCAAAGTGACATCGCGAATATCGCGGTCAAGGGCGTCGGGTGGGCATTCTTCGTCGGTGCGCTCGGGTTTGCGACAGCGAGCCTCGTTGGAAACTCCAACCTCGTCACGAAGATCTACTTTCCGCGCGAGGTTCTCCCACTGTCCTCCGTCGGTGCGCAGTCGTTCGATACCTCGATCGGGCTGCTCACGCTCATCGTCGTCCTTCCGTTTCTCGGCGTGAGACTCCACCCCAGTCTCGCCTGGGTGCCACTACTGCTGCTGCTCCTGCTGCTCTTTACGACCGGCGTCTCGCTCTTCCTGAGTTGCGCAAATCTGTTTTTCAGAGACGTCAAGTACATCGTGCAGGTAGTGCTCATGTTCGGCATATTCTTCACGCCGATCTTCTTCGAGCCGTCGATGCTCGGGCCTCGCGGTGCGCAGCTGGCCATGCTCAATCCTCTCACCGGCATTTTGGAGGGGTTGCGTCTGACCGTCGTCGAGGGACGCAGTCTGCTCCATCCGATCAGCGTCGTGGTAAAGGGAGTCGAGCGCCCGGTTTGGGAGCCGCTGGAGCTCGTCTATTCGGCCGTGTGCGCGGTTGCGGCCGTACTAGGTTCGGCGATGATGTTTCGACGACTGCAGCATCTGTTCGCCGAATACGTTTGAGCCACGATCGTCGTGAAATGCGTTCGAGGTGAGCGTGAGTGATACCGCCGTTCTAGTCGATTCCGTCTGGAAAAAATTCCGGCGGGGTGAACGACACGATAGTCTCAGAGACCTCATTCCAGCGGCTGTGGGTCGACTGGTACGGGGGCCCCGTCCCGCGAGTGAGCTGCGGGAGGGTGACTTCTGGGCGCTGCGCGACGTCTCGTTCGAGGTGAAGCGCGGCGACGCGCTTGGCATCATCGGCCACAATGGCGCGGGGAAATCTACGCTGCTGAAGATCCTCACCAAGCTGCTGCGCCCCACGCTCGGGAGCTACGTGACGCACGGGCGGATCGGTGCGCTCATCGAGGTCACCGCCGGATTTCATCAGGATCTGACGGGGAGAGAAAACATCTTCCTCAACGGCGCCATCATCGGCATGAAGCGAGCGGACATCCAGCGACGCTTCGATGCGATCGTCGACTTCTCCGGTGTCGGCGAGTTCATCGACACGCCCGTGAAGCGCTACAGCTCGGGCATGAACGCACGCCTGGGCTTCTCGATCGCGGCGCATCTGGAGCCGGAGATCCTGATCATCGACGAAGTGCTCTCCGTCGGCGATTTCACCTTTCAGGGGAAGTGCATTCGGTGGATGCAGGATGTGCTCGAGAATGGCACGACGGTGATATTCGTGTCCCACAACATGGACGCGGTACTATCACTGTGTAACACGGCCATCTTGTTGAATCAGGGCGCGATCACCGCGAGCGGAGAGCTGACGAACGTCGTGGCCGAGTACTACAAGAGTGGCGGGCAGTGGAGGCCGGAGCTGCTCGCCGAGCCCATGGCGGCGACCATCGACTTCTCTTCCTCCCTCGGCAACCAAATCGTCGTGAATCCGGGACAGCGGGTGGAGTTCACGCACACACTCACGTCGAGCATCGAGAGTGAGCTGACTCCGGGCTTCTTCGTGCGTCGAGGCGGGAAGAACGTCATCGAGTCGACGTACGCCCGGATGCGTGGACATCCGCTCCACCTCCGAGCGGGTGAAGTGGCGAGTATCGACTGGAGCCTCTCGTTCAATGTGCCGGCCGGCGTGTACGAGGTCGGATACCACATACGCGACATCGAGGGACGCTATCACGATCACCAAAACGGGGCGTGCATCGTGACCGTCGGCGACGACCCGCGCGTCAAATCGGAATCGTACATCGGCATGAAGCTCGACGAGCGTCGTGACGGGGAGCTCGTGCTTGGCCCTGCATCGCAGCGCACCGGGCGCGCGCCCTGAATCGAGCCTCGCGGATGACGTTATACCAGACCCTCATAGACTCCGCCGTCATCGGCGCGGATTGGTTGAGCCTGGAGCGGCCAAGGCTGCGCACAACGACGCGCGCTCGTCCAGGCCGACACGTCGCGCTCTTCGCCTGGGCGCTCCCACCGAACAGCACGGCGGGGGTACATCGACCGCTCTCATTCATGCGGTACGGTTGCCGCTTGGGCTGGCGCATCGACGCCTTTTGTGGCGAACCGCGCGGCGAGCAGAGCGCGCATGGTGAGGAGCTGCTCTCGCGCGTACCGGCCGAGGCGACGCTTCGAGCTGTTCCTCGGTCGACACGACAACCGTCCTACCGCCTCTTTCCGCCTGTCGATGGCGGATTTACAAACGCGCTCGCCTTCGCTCGCTTCGCGAGTATCACCCTGGCGAATGATCCGCCTGATGTCGTGCTGGCCTCGGGTCCGCCATTCTCCATGTTCGTGGCCGCATTTCTCGTCGCACGTCGTTTCGACGTGCCACTCGTACTCGATTACCGCGACGAGTGGACGGAATGTCCATTCGACTTTGTAAACAAGGATGGCAATGATCGCGCTTGGGAACGTCGCTGCCTGAGCGCGGCGGATGCCGTCCTGTTCACCACGGAGTCGCACCTACGGCATCAGCTGGCAACATTCCCCGAGCTCGCAGCGAGCAGAGCTCACCTTGTGCCGAACGGCTGGGAGCCGGACGATTTCGTGGGCCGCGAACGCGATCTTCAGCAACTCAGCTTCGGGGAAGAGGCCACACTGCGACTCGCGCACGTGGGAAACCTGGCCGGGCACACGCCACCGCTCGATTTTCTCGACAGCCTTCAGGAATTCCTCACAGATCAACCAGATTGGGTGCCACGCATCAAGGTCCGGTTCATCGGTCGGCGGTCGTCGAGCGCCGATGCGGCCGTCCGAGCGTTCGGCTTCCCCGCTGTGATCGACGTAATCGACCATGTTGGAAAGCGCGAGGCGAATCGAAAAATGCAGGAGAGCGACGTGCTTCTTCTGCTAGCCGGGCCCGATCTCGAGCGCTACCTCCCGGGAAAGTTGTTCGACTATCTGGCGGCACGCAGGCCGGTGCTGGTGTTCGGTTCGCGAGGCGAGTCCGCGGACTTGGTCGATCGGTTGGGCGCCGGAGTGTTCTGCCCGTCCGGATCCGGTGCCTCGCTGCGCGAGGCGCTCGCGCGCATTCAGAAACTCGACATGTCGCGCACGAGTGACACAGTGAACGCGTGGCTGGAGGAACATCGTCGAGAGGCGCTGGCCGCGCGGGCGTTCGAGATTGTCGAGTCCGTGGCGGCGCGCGTGTAAAGCTATGGCTGTGCTTCGATGATCGCGGAATACAGCGACAAGTACTCTCGAGCCATTCGCGAGGGCGAATAGTTCTGCAGCGCACGTCGGTGCGCCGCGTGTCCCATCGCTCGGCGGCGAGCCGGATCGGCGATGAGACTGGCAATTGCCGTGGCCAGCGCCGCCGGTTGCTCCGGCGGCACGAGCATTCCAGTCACACCGTTTTGAATCACCTCGGGGAGGCCGCCGGTATCGGATGCGACGATCGGGCGCCCCAACATCTGTCCCTCCGCGGCGACGAGGCCGAATGGCTCCGTTCGGCTTGGAACTACCATAATTGATGCGCTCGACAAGAGCGTCGCGATGTCGCCACGACTCGCCGCGCCAACGAATCGCACGCGGTCAGACACACCAGACTCGGTCGCAAACACTTCGAGCTGGCGCCTGTCGGGACCATCGCCCGCAATCACGAGCGTCCACGGAGCGGGAGCCCTCCCGGACAGGACGAGGTCCGCCCACGCGGCGAGGAGAACGTCGGCGCCCTTTCGCGCTCCCAGCACGCCGAGGAATACGACGACCTCCGACTCAAGGCCGTTGGAAGCCACCTGCTTGGCCTCTTCGATGAGCGCGACATCGACGCTGTTGTACACGACGGACGTCTTCGCCGCCGCCTCGGGAAAGGCGCGAACCGCAGCTTCGCGCAGTGAGTTGGACACAGCTGATACTGCCCCTGCCGCGGTCACGAGATCGAGCATCACCGCGTGGCACGTGGGCTCCGAGATGTCCACGCGCAAGTCGCTCCCGTGAAAGGTGACCATCCACGGAGTGGACGTCGATCGCAATGCCGACGCGATGGTGCCGTACAGCGTTGACGCGTGGTGAATGTGCGCCACATTCACGCCGTGCGCCCGAACCAGCCGCCGGACGAGGCGTCGACAGAGGAAGCTTCGAAGCGCGCGCGCGATCGGTGCGCGCGGCGTGTTACTCTCGGCGTGCGCGCGCAGACACACGCCCCAGATCGTTTCACCCGAGCGACCGATCCTGCGACGAGGAAAAATTCCATCCGGGAGGAGCTCGACCACGACGCACTCGGTTCCCGCTGCGCGAAGTGCCTGCGTAAGTGTCTCGGTGAGCACACCCACGCCGTTGTTCGCTCCGCCATACCATCGGGAGACCAGAAGCACCGACATCGCATGCGTCTGCAGCGCAGGTTCAGCGCGCAATCGCTCGGGAATCGTGGGGGCGCGCATCCTTTCCGCTTAAGATTCGA
>Ga0193750_1000546_pt1 | contig 10257 bp, 10 predicted proteins | sample L1c1metaG_FD_160569 | JGI IMG/M metagenome (GOLD analysis project Ga0193750, IMG submission 160569) | Soil microbial communities from a riparian zone of the East river system, Colorado, United States - L1c1 | ecosystem: Environmental > Terrestrial > Soil > Riparian zone | place: USA: East River...
GGTTCACGACGACCGAAAGCTGTTTGAATTTCTGATTCTCGAGGGCGCGCAGGCCGGGCTCAGCTGGACGACAATTCTTAAGAAGCGGGAGAATTATCGCAAAGCGTTCGACGGTTTTCGTGCGGAAAAGATCGCGCATTACGGCGCGCGCGATGTGAAACGACTGCTCGGCGACACCGGGATCGTGCGCAACCGATTGAAGATTGCGGCGACGATCCAGAATGCGAAGGCGTTTCTCGCGGTTCGGAAAGAGTTCGGCAGTTTCGACGCATATTTATGGAGTTTCGTCGGCGGCAAACCGAAACAAAATCGCTGGCGGCGGATGCCTCAGGTTCCGGCGCGCACAACCGAATCCGACGCCATGAGCCGTGATCTAGTACGACGCGGATTCAAGTTCGTCGGTTCAACCATCTGCTACGCCTTGATGCAAGCGACCGGTATGGTCAACGATCACCTTGTGTCATGTCCGCGACACTCGAAATTTGCTGGCGCACGTCGGCGCAGCTGAAAATTGCAGGGCGTCTTTCCTATTTGTCATGTCGAGCGAATATGCCAGTCCGGCTCGGACCGAGACATCTTTCTGTTTTAAATTTAGAGAATCCCCGACCGCGCTCGGAATGACAAAAAGGGTGTTCACCCGCGCTGAACGTCATTTTTGGTGGCGGTTTCGGCGGTCGGTGACAGACGCCGGTAATTCGCGCCTATCCTACATCCCCCTTGCTCCTTGCTCCTGCCTCCCGACCTGTTCGCGTGTCCTTTAGCTCGTTAATTCCACGCGCCTCTCGGCGGCGGCGAGCATTTCTTTAAAACGAGGGTCCTCGCGAAGGGGATTCAGGTCGGGATCGATCTTGGCGTGATTGATAAGACCTTTGCCCATCTTTTCGAACGCCGGGCCGAGCATCTCCAAGGCCGCCTCCTTGTCGTTCAGATGGTTGGCCAGGGCGCACACGAAATTATAACGCATCGTCATGTTTTCGGGATCGATCAACAAGGCGCGACCCATCCATTCTTTTGCCCGCTCGCCTTGACCCAACACAGCCAGGGCATCACTGCCGTGGCCCATGGCCGAGCCGTTGTTAGAATCGCGCGCCAAAACTCTCTCGGCACGGGCCAGCGTAATTTCGGCGGACCGTCGCGCCGCCTCACGATTCCCGAGCGCGGTATAACAGGTAATCAACATACCAGACGATCCGAAGTCCCCTTCCTCCAACGCCACCGCCTTTTCAAAGTAGCGAATGGAATCTTCGAGGCGTTGCTGTCGAAATTTCAGAAGGGCAGCACATTTGTTGACCTGATGAGATTCGGGATTGAGCCGAAGAGCGGTCTCGATTTCGCGAGATGCTTCCTCGTGGCGTTTTTCTTCCGACAATATCCTGGCTTTGACCGCGTGGGCTTCGGCCAAGTCCGCGTTTAACTCCAAGGCTCGTTCAGCCGCTGCCAGGCCCCCATCTCCGCCTACGCCTGAAGTGGAGCGCAAAAGCATTTCGGCCATAGCGATGAGTGCCCAAGCCTCGGCATAATTGGGGTCGATTTCCACAGCCCGGCGGCACAAGCGAATGATCGCCTCATTTCGCCGACCATCGCCCTCGAAACCGGTGGCGTAACTCTCGCGCGCCATCAGATACAAATTGTAGGCATCCACATTCTCGGTCCCACGCCGCTCGATCGCTTTCTTTTCTTCGGGCAAAAGTTTGACCTTGAGTGCATCGACGATTGCGCGCGAGATCTCATCCTGGAGCGCGAAAATGTCGTTCAGATCCCGGTCGTAACGTTCGGCCCAGACGTGACTGTCGTTCGAACCATCAATTAATTGCGCGGTGATACGCACGCGCCCGGCGGCCTTGCGCACGCTTCCTTCCAGCACATGACTGACGCGGAGTTGCCCCGCGACCTGTCGCACATCGACCGGTTTGTTTTTGAAGGTGAACGCGGTGTTGCGCGAGATGATCTCTAGCGCCGAGACCTTGCTCAGATCGGTAATAATATCTTCGGTGATCCCATCGCTGAAGTACTCTTGTTCACGGTCGCCGCTCATGTTCGCAAACGGCAGGACGCAGATCGAGAACCGCGCTCGTTTCGGCTCAATTCTGTCCGAAGAGCGCACTGTTGCTGCCGGCTGAATTGCTTTTGCCTGCGGCACTTTCTTCGGCGGTTCTGAATTGCCCGCGTCCTCGGTGTAAAAATTGAACACGTGGACTCGCTCGCCATGCTTCACTTCCACCTCGCCAAGATCATGTAGAGATGGCCGCCATCGCCCGTTCTGTTGAAGATCTTCAGCGACTCGCTTCGAAAGCAGGATATGGCCGGCATCGCCACAATCCATCACCCGTTGGGCGAGATTAATTCCAACCCCGGCAGCGTTGATCCGATCATTTACGTCGGTCACCGCGCTCACTGGCCCGCTGTGCACGCCCATCCGCACCGGCAGACCCGGATGGCTTCGCAAAACGCGGCTGATTTCCATGGCGCATTCGACCGGCTGTTCGGGACTGTTATAAAAGATGAGCGCCATTCCGTCGCCGGTCGGGATCTTCATCAGTCGCCCGGTGGCGGTTGCCTTTTGGAACTCGTCAGAACTGCGGACGACCTGGTTGAGCTGATCTACCAAAGCCTGCTGTTCATCCGTTAGGCGCGTGGAATACCCAACGATGTCGAGAAACAGAACGTGCGCGATTTCCAGGCGCACCTTCGCTCTTGCTTCCTCGGACATAAGATTCAAACTTTAGGCTGTGACTACGAGCGGCTCAAACGATTCTGCTTGGCCTTCGAGCGATCGTGTTTTCTCGCAAGCCTCTGACCTCTGGGCTCTGATCTCTGACCTCCGACTTCTTTGACTTTCGATAGCTGAATCTGCAGGTTGAGAGCCGATTCAATTTGTGAATCTATGAACGAGGAAAAGGATCAGAAAAATTCTGCGTTGGATGAAGTAATGGTCGCTCGGATTGAGATCGAGGGAATCGGCGCCGCCGCTAACGAAAAGGAAATGACCGACTCCGTGACAGCGTTGCCCGGAGTGCGCGAGGTCAAGATCGAGAACGGGGCGATGTATGTGACTTACGATCCGCTGGACACGACGGAAAAAAAGATCGAGGAAGCGGTGCGGGCGAGCGGAAATACGGTGAAAGCCGCAACCACAGACACCGAAACCCCGCATCCCTGAAAACCCACTGGACGAGACGACATTCGCAGAAAGCGCTGACTCAACTGCTTCTGACCTCTGATCTCCGACCTCCGCGCCCGTTCCCCCCGACGACCCATTCTCTTCCTCCCGGTGTCTGTACGCCTTCGCCTAACAAATATATCAACGATAAGAGTAGTTAAGTATTATAATGGGCAGCATGCCTGTCGGTTCGGCAGCAATCAAAGACAGACTCGGTCCACTCGGCTTTGCAGTGGTCCGCGGTTTGGAGCGCCGGTTATCCCCGAGCGGCCTCTATTCGGTTCTGGCGCCATTGGCGTTCACGCGGGCCGCCGTCGGCCGAATTGATCCGTTGCCCGGTTACTTTTCGAGATCGATACCAGCTCCAACTATGCGAGAAGCTCGCGCCAACTATTTCCTGAGTCGGATACTGGAGTTTTTCCCGGACCGATTGGCGACGCCGAAATGGCAAGGCTGCTTTCGGACGAGCGGATTTCACCACATCCAGGAAGCTCGAAAGGAAGGAAGGAGCGTGGTGCTGGTATGTTTTCACTTTGGCACTTTCAAACTGATGCCCTTCTGGCTTCGCGCGCTGGGAGTTCCAGCCGTCGCCCTATTGAGAGGAAAATCTCAGGACCGCTCCCGGGCGAAGCGGATGAAGGATCGGCTTTCGCCATTTCCGAAACTTCCGACGGTCTTTTACACGGACGACCAATTACGAACGGTCATTGAGTTTCTAGCCTCTGGTCATGCGCTGATGGTCGCCGCGGACCGGGAAACGGGCAGACAAATCACCGTCCCGATTGACGACCATTGGTCGTTCCGGATGGCCACGGGGGCATTTCGGCTGGCGTCGCGTTGCAACGCGGAACTGATCCCGGTTTGTATGACGGACGAGGGGCGCTGGCATTTTCGGCTCGAAATCTCGCAACCGGTGCCGCGGGAGTATCTGACCGATGGCTCCGATATGATGTGCGCAGGCCAATACTTGCTGCACGAGATGCTACCTCGCATGCAGCAGCATCCGGAATATTGCACGAATTACCTGCTCAATTGTTTTCATCAAAACGCCACGATTCCCGTTGCGGAAAGTTATTAGGATGAGCGCTGTTCTCGCAAATTTGCTTCGCCAAAATCCGATCGTTGTGACTGGGATGGGATCCTTTTCTTCGGCAGGCGATTCGGTGGAGGCACTGTGGAGAAGCGCGACCGCCGGACGGAGCCTGGCCAGATGGCAAAATTTTGGTAATGGAGAACGTTTCGCAGTTTGCAGCGCGCCAGAGCTGGATGTTGCGCGACCGGAAATGCGCTCCGTTCGAAAACTGGATCGCTCTGTGCAAATGGCATGGGTGGCGGCGAATCAGGCGTGGGAGCAGGCCCGCCTGACAAACGCTTACGCGCCAGAGCGAATAGGCGTGATGATTGGCTCATCGCGTGGTCCGCTAGGTAAACAGCTTGAATCGCTGCGTCAGCAGACGGGCAAATTGGCGCCTTCCTTGGCGTCGGATTCCACCTTTGGTTCATTGAGCGGAGCTTTGGCCCAATCCTTCAAAGTAAAGGGCCCGGGCGCGTCGATCACGGCAACTTGCGCGTCTGCAGCCGTGGCCATTGGCTTGGGCGCAGAACAAATTCTTTTGGGCAGAGCGGACGCAATGCTTGTTGGCGGGACGGAAGCACCGCTGCAGCCAGCCCTTTTGGAACAATTGCAGGCGACCGGTGTAATCGGCTTTCATGAGGAAGCCGAACAGACCTGCCGCCCGTTCGACCTTACCAGGAATGGAATAGTTGTTGGCGAAGGCAGCGCATTTCTTGTCCTTGAATCTGCCGCGGCAGCGGCGGCTCGCGGCGTTGAGGTTTATGCGCTGCTCGCTGGCTGGGCCCTTACGCTCGACAATTGCGGCCGCACCGGTGTAGATCACCAGGGTTCGGCGTTGTTAGGGACCATGCAACAAGCTTTGCAACTTGCGAAGCTATCGCCGAACGACATCGATTATATCAACGCGCATGGCACCGGTACAAAGCTGAACGATGCAGCCGAAGCGCAAGCGGTTCGGACCTTTTTCGGAAGCCAGGCGAAAAACATTCCTTGCAGCTCGACCAAACCGATAACAGGGCATTGCCTTGGTGCTACTCCGGCGCTGGAAGCCATCTTAAGTGTGGAAGCGCTGCGTCATCAGATCATTCCGCCAACGGCAAATTGCCGGTCGCAAGATCCCCTTTGCGAGATTAATGTTCAGCCGTTGACCCCCCAGCCAGCACAAATCTCCACCGTGATGTCGAACTCACTCGGTTTTTGGGGCTACCATACTTCACTGATTTTTTCCCACTGACGAGCGAGACCTGAATAGCAACGGACGCAAGAGCGATTGGTAATCCAACCCAATCTTAAAGGTGTATTGCACAACGTCTCAGAATGGGACGCCGGAGCCCTGTATTTAACTATCGAGCGAGCTGCCGGACGACGCGCCTTCCCACTCGTGACGTTGAGTGCATCGCTCGCAAACGTAGGCGTACATCTGCCGCGAATCGGTTTTGGGTTTCAAAAAATGAAACCGCATTTTGCCGGAGCATTTCGGGCACCGCACTGGCAGCAAATACGGCAAAGAAAACGAGAGCGCGAGAAACGGCAGGACGAGCAGGATGATCCCGGCGGCGAAGCTGCCGTGGAATCGTGAGTTCACAAAAACCGAGGCAACGATCACGAACGCCAGAACAATCACCGTGATAAGAACACGCGCGGCGATCGGCTTCATCTCGCCCAATAAAACAAGCACGGCCCATGCGCGCCAGCCAGCTCGCTCAAACGTTAACCAGCAGCCGGTCACTGGGCCACTTCGTATCGGACCCTGACCAGCGGTGTCAGGCTACTCCCTTTTCGCGCGAAGATCTCGTTGTCCCACGCGTCAGTTCCATGCGGCGTTACTCGCGAGACGTAATCTGCTGTCCTTCCGTCCGCCTCTATCTCCTGGAATTCATGGACTAGTTTCCCCTCTTCCAGTTTCACGGTGCCTTTGGTGAGGCCTCCTTTTGCGTCTACATACCAAAAAACGATGACGCGCTCCCGAGGGTCCCAGGCATAAAGCCCGTCAATGTAAGGAGCCACTTTACCATCGGTGACCAGTTCGTTGCTGATGCGAATAGCCTGACCGTTTTGCGCCCAGGTAAATCGCGCGTGAATCTTTTTCTTCTTCCCGTCAGGTGAATCAGGCAGCTTGGCGTCCCATTCATGCGCCGTAAGGAAAGCGATCGGCTCCAATGCCACCGCTGACGGCGTGGACGTTTGCGCGTGAGCAACTAGAATTGCGACTGTGGACGCGCCGATTAACGCAACCATTTTAGAAGTGTTTATCCGTTTCATCGATCGCATCCTGCCAGACCGCGCCGTACCGGGATTGTAGAAAATTGACATTTCTTCGCCCGCGACTGCGGACTATTTGATTTCGAGATAATTCAGAAACGGCCCGCGCTTCGTTAGATAGTTGGCCGGCGTCAATCCGCTGAAGGCACGAAATTCATGAATCAAGTGCGCTTGATCGTGGTAGCCGCACCTTGCCGCGGTTCCGGCCCAGTCCACTTCCGCCTCTTGTCCGACGGATCGAATCACGCGCTGAAAGGCGCAAAGCCGAGCAAACAACTTGGGCGTCAACCCAACACAGCGATCGAACTCGCGCAGCAAATGTTTGTGACTGATCCCGATCGTGTCCGCGAGCTTGCCAATCCGTACCGCGTCCAATCCACCTTGGATCGTCCGTAAGGCGTAACTGACTGAACGCGTCGGAGGCGTTCGAGAGCGGAGGCGGCGGACAAGCCAGGACTCCAGTCGATCAAACCGCGAATCGTCATCCGGAGCTTCGCTTAGCTGGTCCCGCAAATCCTCGATCTCGCGGCCGAAGATTGTTTCCAGCTCCAGCACTTGATCAGTAAATTCGCGCAGCGGAATTCCGAGAATCGGCCACGCTCCTCCAGCCCGTAGCCGGACGCCGATCAAATGCACGTAACCGACTTCATCAATTACGATTGGGGAGGTTCGTTCACCCGAGATCCAGCTATGTCGAAAAACCGTATGTTTTGTCAGGTTATTCCGCCCGCCAAGGTTCTGCGGATCGCCGAGATTGACGATAAATTCCATCGCCCCGTCTGGTAAAATCAAGTTGCGCCAGCGCACCGGCAAATAACCGCGCGCCATCCAAAGATGTTCGACATGCGGCGCTAAAACCGGCGAGACCGGCCGGACACGATGACTCAACACAGATCCACGGTGGTACATCTCCATTCCCGCCGTCAAGAAGGCAGTCGAAAGGTGTTCCCTTCTCCCTGCAAAATCCTCGCTCTTCTCTGAGCTTTAGTTTCTCGTCAAGACATGGAACTCCGTGGCGCGCATCCGAAGGTGAAAATTATAGGGCGTCTGTGACAGGCGCCGTTTACCTGCCCCATCAACATTCCCTTCGCTCCCTGCTCTATGCTCCCATGCTCTCTGCGCCGAAGCTACTGCTGGAAACTAGTTGCTGAAGGACTCGGGCAACGACGGGTCTCCGTGGTATTGCTCGGTGTCATCCCGCTACCGCGCAAGGTCCAGCATTCGCCGAGCGTCGAGCTGTAGCAGATCTCGACCGCCACGCGTCCACGGTCCTTATTCAGCTTCACCCAGAGCGGGTTCGATTTGTCGAAATTGAGCGGATTATTTTCGGCATCGCGCGGAGTGAAGACGGTCATCGATTCACCCGCGGCGAACACATGACCACTCATGTCGCTCTCCGAACCCAGATGCTCCCCAGGTCCGAGTATTCTCTCGAGCGCCTCCTTCCAATTCCTGACCGGCTGCCCATCCACCCTTACAATGACATTCCGGATAATCGCCGGTCCGACTCCTTTATTGGCGAGGGTAAAGTGAATGTCGGGCGCATTGCTGCTGTCGAATTCAAGGATGGGCCACACCGCGGCGCGCACCTGCTGGCGCTGCACGTGGGCGGTATAAGCGGAAACACACAAAGCACAGAATCCGACAAGGGTCGCGATGACTGCGTCATATCGGCTCGCGCGACGCGTTTCCTGGTTGTTCGCCACGCGACGACGCTAGTTGTTTCGCGAAAATTTCCAAGCCGTTGTCAATTTTAGATTGTTCGCATTTCAGCATCTCAGCTTTTCAGCTTTTCAGCTTTTCAGCTTTTCAGCTTTTCAGCTTTTCAGCTTTTTTAGGTCCGTACGGTTGACAAGATCTCCGTTCTTCTCTGAGCTTTTGCGTTGTCGAGACATGGAAACGCCGCTGACGCCACTCGAATTCGCTCGCCGGGCGCGGAAAGTCTATCCGGAACACATCGCCGTGATCGACGGCGAGTCGCGCTGGAGCTACGCCCAGTTTCTCGATCGGTGCGATCGTTGGTCGGCGGTTTTGCAGCGGCTCGGAGTTGGCGCGGGCGATCGTGTCGCCTATCTCGCGCCCAATACGCATGCGCAGTTGGAGTCATTCTACTCCGTCCCGCAACTAGGCGCTGTGCTGGTGCCCTTGAATTTTCGCCTGACCGCAGACGATTTTCTTTACCTGATCAATCACAGCGGCGCCCGTGTGGTTTGCGCACATCGCGATTATCTCGAGGCAATCAACAACATTCGCTCCCACCTGCCCTGCGTTGAACACTTCGTCGCTTTAACGGGAGAAGCTAACGACTGGCTAAACTATGAAGCACTTCTTCAGTCGAGCTCAGCTGAATTTGTTCGCCCGGAAATTCATGAAACCGATCTGCTGACGATTAATTACACTAGCGGCACGACTGCGCGTCCGAAGGGGGTGATGATTACGCATCGCAACGCCTGGATGAATTCCGTCGGCACGCTGGTTCACCAGCCCATGACCTGCGCCGATCGCTATCTGTGGACGTTGCCCATGTTTCACGCCAACGGCTGGACCTTCGTCTGGACAGTTACAGCCGTCGGCGCGACCCACGTCTGTCTGCCGAAAATCGATCCGCGCGCGATCTTCGAATTGATGGCGAGAGAGCAAATAACCATGCTCTGCGCCGCGCCGACGGTATTAATCTCGTTAGCCAATGCGCCGGAGGATGTTCGTCACCTTGCGCCGAAGGGAATCCGGGTTGTTACCGCCGGCGCGCCGCCCGCCGCGTCCACCATCCAAAGACTCGAAGAAGAACTGGACTGGACGATTACACACGTTTACGGACTCACTGAGACGGCGCCGTTCATTACCGTTTGCGAACAGCGGCCGGAACACTCCTCCCTCTCGATTAGTGAGCGAGCGGCGATCAAAGCCCGGCAAGGCGTCGAGCTGATCACCTCAGGCGAGTTGCGGGTGGTTGACGAGGAAGACCACGACGTGCCGCGTGACGGAGTTACCCAGGGCGAAATCGTAGCCCGGGGCAACGTGGTCATGGCCGGCTACTACAACGACAAAATAGCGACCGAACAGGCCTTGCGGGGCGGGTGGCTTCGCACCGGCGACGCCGCCGTCGTCCACCCGGATGGCTATATCGAGATCCGCGACCGCTTGAAAGACGTCATCATTAGCGGAGGCGAAAACATCTCCTCCATTGAAGTCGAAAGCGTTCTCTTGCGGCACCCTGCCGTGCAGGAAGTGGCGATTGTTGGCTTGCCGCACGAACGCTGGGGCGAAGCACCACACGCCTTTGTCGTGCTAAGACAAGGCGCGCAGACCGACGAAGCTGAGCTGCGCGAATTTGCCCGGGCCAACCTCGCTCACTTCAAAGCGCCGCGGAGCGTAACTTTCGTCAAGGAACTACCCAAGACCGCGACCGGAAAGATCCAGAAATACATTTTGAGAGGTCGATCGACCGCTATCGCTCCGCAGTAACCGCAGCGCGGGCATATAGGGACAGGGTGCATTACCGATTTCTCTAGGATTTCGATTTTGCTTTGCGATTACCAGGCCGACTCCTTTTCGGATCTCCTTGTCGCCGCCGAGCTTTGATTGGAGCCGGCAAAGTTACTGATCCTGCGCCAGCAAAGCTTGGGAGCTTGCACTGGTGGAAACGCGCGCGCTCACTTTTTGCACCGCGGCCGTGAGCGCCTCGATCTGCTTTTGCTGCGCGGCCGCCAAAGCCTTCATCTGCGCAATCTCTCCCTGCTGCGTCTGCACCATTCGATGT
>Ga0193750_1000548_pt1 | contig 10234 bp, 7 predicted proteins | sample L1c1metaG_FD_160569 | JGI IMG/M metagenome (GOLD analysis project Ga0193750, IMG submission 160569) | Soil microbial communities from a riparian zone of the East river system, Colorado, United States - L1c1 | ecosystem: Environmental > Terrestrial > Soil > Riparian zone | place: USA: East River...
CAGCAATTCCTCGTCGGCGACTTCGTCCTTATCGAAGAAGTAATGGCCATTCTTGTCGACCGAGACGCTGACGTACTCCCGCTTTGTCTGTACCTCACCCGAAACACCGGAGGGCAGATTCACGGTGATCCCCTTCATGTGCACCTGACTCAGGCTCACCATCATAAAACTGGCGAGCAGAAAGAACATGATGTCGATCAACGGGATGATCTCGATCCGCGCTTTCTTATGTGGAATGGGTGACGCTACGCGCATACTAAATTGCTAGATGGAAGACCGCGTTGCCGATGAGGGCGTGCCACTCTCGATCGCCACGTGTCGCTCTGCGCCGTGGGCCTGGAGCATAACTTCCAAATTGGTGGCTGCCGTTTGCAATTCGAACTCCAAGTTAGACACACGAGAGGTGAAAAAGTTAAAAGGGATCAACGCAAAAATGGCGATGCCCAGACCGCAGGCCGTGGCAATCAGCGCTTCGGCAATACCGCCAGTGACGGCTTGCACAGCGAGTTCCTCGTTGCCCAGAAAGCTGAAGGACTTGATCAGACCGGTGATTGTGCCCAACAGACCGAGCAAAGGCGCCAGGGTCACGAGAGTATCCATGACCACCAGGAAGCGTCCGGCCCGCTTGATCTCGATGCCTGCGGCAACCTGCAACGCGGCCTCGAGCGAGCTGTGCTGATGGTTGAGACCGTTCCAAAGCATTCGTAGCACAGGGTCGCGGGAACCGCGCGAAAGCCTCGAAGCCTCGGTAGTGTCTCCATTTTCAATTGCGGTGAAAACTTTCTCGATCCGTTTCGGATCCCGCCGGAACCACCGGCCACCCCACCAGATGCATCGCTCGAGCACAACGGTGAGCCCTACGATCGAGACGATCAGAATCGGCCACATTATCGGACCGCCTTTGTGAAACTTGTCGATCAACCAATTACCCCCCAAAAAACCAGCAGGCTGTTCCGGAGTGGCTGCAACAACTGGGGCAGCACTCGCCGCTGCGGCTGCAGCAGGACTTGTTGCGCCAGCTGCTGCCGGACTGGTCACTGCGCCTGGCGCTCCAGGTTGGCCTACTGCTGGAGGTTGTCCTGCCGCGCCGGGTTCTCCTGGCGGCGGCGGTTGTTGCCCCGGCGCCAGGTTCGTCGCAGGCGGTTGCTGTCCCGGCGCTAAGTTCGTCGCAGGCGGCTGCTGTCCCGGCGCCAAGTTCGTGGCAGGCGGCTGCTGCGCTGCGGCAGCCGGATTCGTCGGTGCCTGAGCCGCTGGACTCGTACCTCCGGTTGCCGGCGGCGCTTTTGCCGGAGGCGGAGCTTGTGCGAGCGAAACCAACGCGAACGCGAGTGAACAGAGACAGGTAGTGAGTAGTGTTTTCATAGTTGAAGCACGAGTTTGATGACCGGTTCGATTTCGGTGCAGTTTTCCGTTATCGCAGAGGACTTGTTCGGGAGTCCAGCAAAACTTTTCATTTTTTTCCGCGATACTTTTTGCGCCAGGGGCGCATCTTTAATTCGAAATATCTATACTGCTAGGTCGTAAGCAAGTAGTTGAAATTGTGTTCCCTAGGGATCTTTCAGCGTTGCGCAGTCGGAGAATCTGGCGCAATCGCGACCGTGTTGCGCAAGCGCGGCCAATCGCCGATCTCTGCTTCCAATTCATCTCCCGCTTGAATCGGGCCCACGCCAGCGGGTGTTCCAGTTAAAATTACGTCGCCCGGAAAAAGTGTGAGCGATTGACTAACGAATGAAATAATCTGCGCAACTGAATGGATCATTCGGCTCGTGCGCGTGCTCTGGCGCAGCTCGCCGTTCTGCCACAACTTTATCGAAGCGTCGCGCACATCGGCATCGGCATATACGAAGGGTCCGATCGGCGTGTAGGAATCGAACGATTTGCAGCGACCAAATTGCTTCTCCTGTTTTTGCAAATCGCGATCGGTTATATCGAGGCCGATCGTGTAACCGAAAACGTGATCGAGTGCATTGTCCGCGCTGACATTTTTCGTGCGCGAGCCGATCACCACGGCCAGCTCAACTTCAAACTCGGTTTGGTGCTCAGCAAACGCCACTTCGATCGCGCCGTGATGTGCCAGCAGCGAACTGGGTGCCTTAAACCAAATTAATGGCGCGCCGATTTCGGTGCGTTTCATCTCCGCGATGTGATCCGCATAATTCAATCCGACTGCGATCAATTTCGATGGCGCGACTGGAACATCGACTTGCAGATTCGCGAGCGGCAGTATTTCGCCCGTGGGTTGAACTTGAATCCAGTACGGCTGTGACAGCCGATGCACTTCATTGCCGCGCAATTCGCCGTAGAAAAATTCGTCGCCCGATCTGAATCCGCCAAACGTTTTCATGCGCCGAATTGTAGGGCATCCGCTTGGGTTGCCGAATCAAAACTGGCAGGTGGTACGCCTGCCCTGCAATTTCATTTTGGCACGACGCCCACAAAATCGCGCACCGGTTTTCGCCCTGAGATTGAGAATGCGCTGCCATCCTCGCGTGCGAACCAGAACGCGCTCGAGGAACCACCGTCGAGATTCATTGCGCGTCGGATTTTCGAATCCGCAGCGACGGGCGCCGTAGCAAGGATGTTTGCTAACTGCGCAAGCGAAACGTCGGAGCAAAAGCCGAGAAAGGCGCGATCGTTCGTGGCAATTCCCGCAAAAGTTCGCCGCGCCAGTTGTGCATCGTTCAAACCGCGAATGCGCTTGTTGCCTTCGACGAGAAATGGCCCGGATTGAACTGCGGCGATGATCTTTTTCGTCCGAGAAAATTCACTGACACGCACGACGTCAATGCCTCGATCTGACTGCAGCAAGATTCCCGTGATGAGACGGGCCCGGCGTAACGGCGAGAAAGTCGTACCATCGGCAACTCGCAAGCCGATCGGCTTGAACTCCCTGTCGAAATAACCGCCGTTCACGCCGCACACGCAGTTTTCTCGTTTCATCACTGCCCCGAGGCTTTGGCCGTCAGGATTATCGATGACACGCAACGCAGTCGATTTAGCGGAGAAAACTGCAACATCGACGGCGACGCGCTGACCGGCGGCGGCGTCTTCCACAATTACATGTCGATGCTCAAATCCTGAGCGGCCAGGTTCCGATTCGGTTGAGAGAACCTTCCACTCTGCCTGCGCCGACGCGGCAAGCGCTACCAGCGACAGCAGGATGAATAGCGATCTATAAACGGATCGCGCGGCAGAAGCGTAGCAAAATCGCACGACTGTGTGCCGAAATTATGCTTTTCTGGCGTATTTCGCGAAGAGCGCCTGAAAAGCCGGATCATTCCGGATCGGATCCCATGCCGGATTAACTTTCAGCGTCTGCAAGGTCACTTCGCTGGGCCGACTCAATAGTCCATCCAACAACTCGATTGCGCGAGCGTTGTCACCGAGGATCGCATAAACCTGTGCGACCTGCTCAGTGATCTGCGGACCTTCGAATGCATCTTTAGTTTCCGGCCGCAAATCTATCGCTCGTTGCGCTTCTGCGATGGCTGCATCCTTTTCGCCGAGCCACGCGAGCAGTTTAGCTAATTGAACGCGTAACTCCCCGTCGTCAGCTTTTTGCTTCAGTTGGTCTTCAAGAATGTTTTTCGCTTTAACCAATGCAGTACGCGCGGCTGTGTCATCGCCCAGACCTTTTTGAGCAATGCCGATGGCGAAATACTTCATGGCCAGCGACCCCGGAACTGCCGCGAATGAATCGTCCGTGAATTGTTGGCCCAGTTGCAAAAGCTGCTGGTACTTGCGTTGCAACAAGAGAAGATTGGCTTCGTTTCCGACCATCTTCAGCCGCTCTTCGTCGCTAATCGGAAATGATTTTCCTTTCTCCACGGCTTGCTCATACACGCTGAAGTCGCCTTTCTCGGCGATGGCAAGTTTGACCTTGATCTCCCAGAGTCCCATTCCCAGTGGATTGATCTGGAGGGCGCGATCCACGGTTTTATTTGCGGCGTCGAACTTTCGCTGCATCTGATAGTTAAGAGCAAGATTTTGCAGCGGCCACGTGTCCTTTGGGTTCAAGCTCGCCGCCTTCTCGAGATTTGCGGTGGACTCAGCCCATTTGCCCTGCCTGCGCTGGATGGCTCCGATGGCCAGATAAACTTCCGACTCGTTAGGCAACGCTCGCTGTGCAATTTCGAACTCCTTCAGCGCAGCTTCGTAGTTGTTGTCACCGTAATAATATGAGAACCCCAGCGCCAGATGCGCCTCGGGCAGATCAGGCTGCAGTTGCAAAGCGCGCTCTGCGAGAGTGCGGGCTTTGCCGCGGTGATCCGATGAGGCGTCGTGCGTACGCAGCATCCAGCTTTCCAGTTGCGAATAGCGTGCGAGCGCAAGAGCGAAGTTTGGATCCAGCTCGATAGCGCGCTGATAAAGCTGCTCGCTCTGTTTCAACTTGGTCAAATCCTCCATGGCGCACGACAGATCATGCGCTTGCACGAAGGCAAGGTAAGCCTCGCCGTTTTCGGTTGGCTTCCGCGTCATCTGCGATTTCTCGGCGGGCGAAAGCTTTGCTTGAAGCGCGTTGCCAATTTCACGTGCCAGATCGCTCTGGATCGCAAAAACGTCGGTCACATCAACTTCACGGTCGTAATCGGTTGCCCAGACGTGCTCATCGGTGTTGGCATCGATCAACTGCACATTAACACGCACCTTGTTTCCCGATCGGCGCACGCTGCCCTCGAGAATATTGGAAACCCCGAGCGCTTTGCCGATTTCACGAAGGTTTGTCGGCCGGCCTCGATATTGCATTACTGAGGTGCGCGAAATCACCCTGAGGTCGCTTATCTTCGAAAGATTCGTGAGCACGTCGTCCTGGATGCCGTCCGCGAAATACGCGTTTTCTTTCTCATCGCTCAAATTTTCAAATGGCAAGACGGCAATTGATTTATCGACCTTGTGCGCGGCGACGCGAGGCAAGAGGAAGAAGCCCGTGGCCGCGGAAATAACCACGCCGGTTGCAATCAGCATGATTATGTTACGGCGACGAGGCGTCCTCGGCGCGGCTGTGTCAGGCGTTGCCCGAATCCCTTGCGCGGTGATGTCGAACGCCCACGCAAGAATCAGGGCGATTGGAAATCCGACGAGCACCAGCAGAATCACCAGGCGCAGCGCCCAACTTGGCAGTTCCCATGCCGGGAAGGTCGCAGAAGCCAGTTGGATAATGCCGCCGGCCGCAATGATGTAGGCCGCCGCCACTCGATACACTTTGCGACGTTTTACCTCCTCGAAGAAGCCGATCATAAGAAAAGTTTTGATTCGTGGAACTATAGTGCTGCCCTGACTATAGACAATCGATGCGCAGCATTCACTTTGACCACTCGATTGCGCTCTCCCAAAGTGAATCGCTCGTCACCTGCAATTCATCGACAATTCGACATTAGGCTTTTGCGCGATGTCGATTAAGGCCTGAAAACGAGCATCGGCTCGGAGCGGATCCCAAATTGGGCTCAGTTTCAGTGATGAGACCGTGACTCCGGCTGGAGTTATCAATGAGCGTTCAAGAAGCTCAAAAGCTGCGTCGTTTTCGCCCGTCCAGGCGTAAATTTGCGCCAGCGCGAGAGTCATCTTTGGCCCATCCAACGCGTCCTGAGATTCAGGAAGGAGCGCCACGGCGCGTTTGCCTTCGGCGATGGCCGCATCCTTTTCGCCCAGGCCGGCAAGTACCATCCCGAGCATCATGTGACGCGACGCATCATCGGAACCTTCTTGTATCGCTTTTTCCAGAATCGAACGAGCACGTTGAAACGCCGAACGCGCATTCTCTTTATCATTCACAAAAGTGTAAAGAGCCCCCTCAAGATACTCCTTCGGTTTCTCATCGCTGCGAGCGTCGCCGGGCAACTGTTTTAAAATGGCCCCCGCGTCGTGAAATTTTCGCTGCAGCATCAACAGATATGCCCGTCCGACCATACCCTCCGCATCAGAACCAGCGCCTGGCTGGATGTGCGCCAATTGTTTGTCGATCTCGGACAGATCGCCTTTTAACTCTACAGCGAGCATCGCCTTGCCTGTACGCGCGCTAACTGAGGTCGGCGCAGCTTTGATCGCGCGATCGAAAACTCTGTCCGCATTTTCGAAATCATCGGCAGCACGATAATTGTCAGCGAGGTTCAGGAGGAGAAACGAATCCTTTGGACTCAGGGAAGCGGCTTTCTCCATGTTCGCAGTCGATTCGGCCCATTTGCCCTGGCGGCGCTGAATCGCTCCAATGGCCAGATAAACGTCGGCGGAGTTTGGCAAACTTTTCCTGGCGATGGCGAATTCGTCCAAAGCGCGCTGGTAATCGCGCTCGCAATAATAATGGTAAAAGCCTAGCGCCAGGTGTGCCTCGGGCAGGTCCGGCTCTAATCGAAGCGCTTCTTCAGCAGTCGCGTACGCTTTTGCTTTACGCGCGGGTGTGGGATCGAAAGTGTGATACATCCAGTCTTCGACCCACGCCAATGCTGCGAACGCCTTGGCAAAATTAGGATCGAGCCTGGTCGCTCGCTCAAACAGTTGCTCAGCCTTTTCAGTGTCGGGGCGGAGTCTATCCGGCCGCGTAAGCAAATCGTGCCCCTCCACAAAAGCCAGGTACGCTTCGCTGTTCTCAGTCGGCTTGCGTTCAATCTGCGCCCTCTCGGTGGGCGACAATTTAGCGCGCAGCTCATTCGCGATCTTTTGAGCGAGATCCGTTTGAATCGCAAAAACATCAGTCACATCGCCGTCGTAATCGTTGGCCCAGACATGCTCATCGGTGTTGGCGTCGATCAACTGCACGTTGACGCGCACCTGGTTTCCTGAGCGACGCACGCTTCCCTCGAGAATATTGGAAACCCCGAGCGCCTTGCCGATTTCACGTAGATTGGTTGGCCGGCCTCGGTATTGCATTACTGAGGTGCGCGAAATCACCCTGAGGTCGCTTATCTTCGAAAGTTGGTAAGCACATCGTCCTGCACGCCGTCCGCGAAATACGCGTTTTCCTTTTCATCGCTCAGATTTTGGAAGGGCAACACTGCAATCGACCTGTCGATTTTATGCGCGGCGACCCGAGGCAGCAGAACGAACCCCGCAGCAGCCGAAAGGAGTAGCCCGACCGCCACGAGCAAGATCATGTTGCGACGAGCGTGGGTCCTGGGCGTCGCTCCGTCAGGAGTGACCTGAATGCCATCCGCGGTAATATCAAACGCCCACGCAAGCATGAGCGTCACCGGAAATCCCATCAGCAAACACACAATAAGCACGCGCAAGGTCCAGTTCGGTAATTCCCATGCGGGAAACGCCGCCGAGGCCAATTGAATAACGCCGCCCGCTGCAATGATGTAGGCCGCTGCCACCCGATAAACCTTGCGCCGTCTCACTTCTCCAAAGAAGCCCGGCAAGACTGCAGATTTCTCGGTCGAGACCATAAAACCAAGGGCCTGCCTTATTGACAGCCGAGGCAGGCCCGGCGTTCACTTAACGCCGCCCGCAAAGACAGTCTGAAAATGTGGGCTCTGCTTTTCCCTGGAAACGACGCTGACCTCGATGTTCCGGAAGCCGCTTTTCTCGAGGAGTTGGTGTAACTGCACTTCGCTGAATCCGAGCCAGTGGTCCGCGTAAAGTTCACGCGCCTTTTCGAATCGATGGCTCAATAGATCGAGAATCACCAGGCGCCCGCCGCGTTTCAAAATCCGGTGAGCAGCGCCGATGGCGCGCTCGGGATGAATGGCGTGGTGCAAAGCTTGGCTGAGGATTGCAAGGTCGACGCTTTCTTTCGTGATCGGCGGGTCCTCAATATCGCCCAGCCGATACTCAAGGTTCTGGAATCCGTGTTTCTTCGCCAATTGCGACCCGAACTCGACCATTTTCGGTGAATTATCGATGGCAATAACTTTGCGCGCTCTTTTGGCCAGCAATTGCGAGAGTGTCCCCTCGCCTGCTCCCAGGTCGGCGACGGTCAACGGCGGCAGCAACGTGATCAGCGTGTGCGCAAGCGCCTGCCACGATCGCCCCGGCACATAGCCCCGACCGAATTTGCCAGCGAGTTCATCGAAGTATTTCCGCGCCTTATCCTGGCGCTTCTGGAGCACAAGCTTCAAACTTGTACGATCGCGCGAGCCTTCGCGCAGTTCGCGCGCCAGGAGTCGAGTGATCTCCGCCACACGTTCGCGCTGCGCGTTCTGCCCGTTGTGGTTCGCGCCATAATAAACATTCTTTCCCACACGGCGATCAGCCACCACGCCAGCCCGCTTCAACTGAGCGAGATGACTCGAGATACGAGACTGGCCCATCCCGAGAATCTGCTGCAATTCAGCGACCGAAAGTTCCTCTTGTTCGAGAAGCAGCAAAAGCCGCAGACGTGTCGGATCGGCCAGCAACCGCAACAAATTAATGGTTGACGCCATGATTGGAGCCTACGATATATCGACGCATCATGATTGGTCAATATGTCTCTGGCGCCATGGTTAAGAGAGTTACACCGTTACAATCGCCATCGCGACCGGCGTTCCATTAATCCGATTTAACTTGGTAACTCTTGTAACGAATCACTCCTACAAACCATGTCCCGCCGTTACATTTTCTCTTCCGAATCAGTCGGTGAAGGTCATCCCGACAAAGTTTGCGACGCCATTTCAGACGCCGTGCTCGACGCGTGCATTGAACAGGATCGGCGTAGTCGCGTGGCTTGCGAAACGTTCGCCAAAAGCAACATCGTCATCGTAGGTGGCGAGATCACTATTCCAAGTCTGTCTGAAGATAAGCCGCTGGCGAGCGTGCTGCCTGTCGAACAGCTCGTGCGCGACACAATCCGCACCATCGGTTACGTGAATGACGACGACATATTTCACGCCGACAAAATTTTCATCACCAACATCGTTACTAAACAATCGCCCGATATCGCGCAGGGCGTGGACGCCCGCGAAGTTGAAGGTAAGGACACCGCAGAACAAGGAGCGGGCGATCAAGGGTTGATGTTCGGGTACGCGTGCGACGAGACGCGGGAGCTGATGCCAGCGCCCATCATGTTTGCGCATCGGCTCGGGCGCGAACTCACCCGCATTCGCAAAAACGGCAAAGTCGGCTGGTTGCGGCCAGACGCGAAATCGCAGGTTTCAGTGATCTATGAAGACGGCAAACCTATCGGCATTTCTTGCGTGGTTGTCTCGACCCAGCACACGCGCGACGTGAAGCATTCGGAACTCCGCAGTTTCGTAATCGAAGAGGTCATTAAGAAAGTGTTGCCTGAGGAAATGCTAAACGAGAAGACGCAATTCCTCGTCAATCCTACCGGCAACTTCGTGATCGGCGGACCGCAGGGCGACGCCGGTCTGACCGGGCGCAAGATCATTGTCGATTCCTATGGCGGAATGGGTCGGCACGGCGGAGGCGCGTTCTCGGGAAAAGACCCGAGTAAAGTCGATCGCAGCGCTGCGTATATGGGGCGCTGGGTTGCGAAAAATGTGGTGGCGGCAGGTCTGGCGAAAAAATGCGAAGTGCAATTCGCCTATGCGATTGGCCATCCGGAGCCGCTCAGCGTTCACATCGACACGTTCGGTACACACGCAGTTAATGAAGAAGCAATCGAGCGGGCCGTGCTTGCCACGTTCAGTTTCAAACCGGCCGACATCGTCAAACAGCTCAACCTTCTTCGCCCGATTTATTCCAAGACCACAAACTACGGCCACTTCGGCAAAATCGACGATCCCGATATCACGTGGGAGTCGACGGACAAAGCGGCAGAGCTAAAAAAGGCCGCAAAATAAATTTATGAAAACATCGACAATCGAACGAACCGAAACCGATTACAAAGTCGCCGATATTTCATTGGCCGACTTTGGTCGCAAAGAAATTTCAATCGCGGAAAAGGAAATGCCCGGACTGATGGCGATCCGCGAGAAATATGCGCCGCAGAAACCGCTGGCAGACGTGCGCATCACCGGATCGTTGCACATGACGATTCAGACCGCGGTGTTGATCGAGACCCTTGCCGATCTCGGCGCGAGCGTCCGCTGGGCAAGCTGCAACATTTTTTCGACGCAAGATCATGCTGCCGCGGCCATAGCCAAACGCGGCATCGCTGTGTTCGCGTGGAAAGGTGAATCGCTCGAGGATTACTGGCGCTGCACGTATCGCGCAATCTCGCACCCCGAAGGCAAAGGCCCGCAGCTCATCGTCGATGATGGTGGCGACGCAACATTGCTCATTCATAAAGGCTACGAACTGGAAGAAGGCAGCGATTGGACGAAGACGAAATCGGCAAACAAGGAAGAGCAAGTCA
>Ga0193750_1000549_pt1 | contig 10201 bp, 8 predicted proteins | sample L1c1metaG_FD_160569 | JGI IMG/M metagenome (GOLD analysis project Ga0193750, IMG submission 160569) | Soil microbial communities from a riparian zone of the East river system, Colorado, United States - L1c1 | ecosystem: Environmental > Terrestrial > Soil > Riparian zone | place: USA: East River...
GCCTTTGCGTGGGCCATCGCGTGGCATCCGCGCCGTTCCTCCCTGGCGAATCCGCTCGCCGACCTCGAGGAGCGCAAGACGCTTATCCTTCTCGGCATGGTTGGCGCAATCGTCGCCGAACTAAGCGGGAGTAGCCAAACCCTCGCGTTTGTCATCTTCGGTATCGGCGCGCTCCTCCGATTCCGAACCGTGCTCGACAACCCGAAACTCGTTGGAAAAGCCATCACGGTCGTGGTGGTCGGGCTCGCCTGCGGCATGGGATCGTGGGCCATGGCGGTCTTCGTCACCGCCTTCAGCTGGGTCCTGGTCTACTGGCTCGATTCACATGCGAGCTGCCGGATCAGGATTCGACTCGAGGACGACGTCGATCCGCAGCCGATTTTTGGCATGGTGCAATCGTTGCTTGTCTCGCATCATTGCCGGCTGCAAAGCTCTGCGCTTTACGAAGACAAGGGACAGATGGTCTTCATCCTCTACATCCCGGCGGGAATCGATCCGCGGAAATTGGAAGCAGAAATGCGAGCGAAGCTCAAGAAGTCCGAGACTTCCAAGATCGATGTTGACGTGGTGTAAGCCGCTGGCCCGAGCGCGCGGCGAGGAATGTGAAAGCGCAATCGCGATTCCCGGGAGTTACGCAGTTTCAGTGACCGAATTTGCCCGAAAGTCCTCGCGCGCGCACATTGCGTGAAAATCCGCCTGAGCCAATTCGCCGGTTTATTGAGAGTCGCCCGGCATCAGGTGTTCGTTGATTCGTCTTGTGCTCGCGGGAATCAAACGGCCGTCCTGATCGTAGCTAAGGAGGAAAACCCAATCATAGACGGAATTGGGCCATTTGCCACGAGGCAGTAAGTCTTCGGGTTTTGCTCCGAGCGCACGGAGCAGAGCCGGAATGTTTCCGTGACGCCAGCATATGAGAATCACTTTTCCCTGGTGGTTTGCACGTAAGTCAGCGACCAACTCAATGGATTGATTGTTCCCAAAGCGGGTATCGATTGGCAATTTTGCTGCCTTTGCGAACGGTTCGACTGTCAAATGGGGCCGGTGGCTTTGCTTTGAGTCTTTAGCAGCCAAGACGACGTTGGGTTCCAGCTGTTTGGAGTCGGCGGTCAAATTTAGGAAGTAATTCTTGTATGCCTCGGCCCGCTCGTGGCCGCGGGGTGCGAGATCATGGCCCGTGCCGCCATCTTCCGCGTGGCGAATAATCATGCGCGGGCGGAACGTCAGAGTGAGCGCGGTTGCGTTCATCATTTTTCCACCCGGTAGGCGCTCGCAATGATGCCGCTCGTGATTTGCACGCCGGACGTGATCGTCTTTCTCGTTAGGTGCCCTGACGGCATATGGACAGAGTGCGACATTCGTTTACGGGATTCTCAGACCCCGGCCCGCATTCTACCATTGGACTTAGGTCGTACGTGTCAGATGTTTTTTTCATCCGGCGATTTCGCCGATTTCATTGCTCTCTGCGGCTCCTAAAAGCATAGGACTAAAGTCCAATATACGGCTGTTGAGAGTGCTGATAAAATCGTTCTCGATTACGTCATCCGAGGTCTCAACGCACTTCCGGCCGGTTCTGAAACGCGGGTTGGGGGGCCTTGACCTTCGCTGAGGCACCGCTTAGCGCGATCTCCAAATCCGAATTGGAGCAGTCAACCCAAATGAAAGGCGGTTTATGAAATTCATTAGTCTCGGAACAAAGCGCCGTCACCGGCGAGGCCAGTTAGACAAGCCGTCCCAGGCCACACTGGAATGTTCCATGAAGCCAATGGCCGTGCCGCACCAAATCCACACCTACGCCGAGCTACGGAAACAGATTCACGACGATCTGCGGATCCAACATCCCGAATGGGTCCAACCCAATGGCGAATCTCCCATGTGCGATTCTTACGAATCGCGCTTCGTGGAATTGCTCGCCCCCTTGACGCGAAGAGGAACCAACGAGCCTATCACTGGTTCTCATCGCGCCCTCGCCTAGGAAATACACCAATCGATTCTTAACAGGAGGTAACGGAGGCAACAGAGCTTTCTGATCTTCACTCCGTTAACTCTGTTTACTCCTGTTGCGTTCGATCAAGTTAGTTCGCCACATCGTGACCGACCAAGGCGTTGACGGGTGGCGTATCCTACCGGTTCCTTACCAAAACCAAATTCTGTCCCGACCAGGCTGCGGTGTAGGAGTAGGTCTGCCCGGCTTTCACAGTCAGGGTTGTTCGCCCCGGACGGGCATCGGTACGGTTGGGATCAACTCGGGCGGTAAGGCGGTGCTGGCCTGCTGACAAGTAGCCGTCGTAGTTTCGGCCCTCAGTAAAGCTTCCTACCTCCTTGCCATCGACGGACAAGATAAGGCCGAGGTCGCTCCCAAAATTTGGGACCCGGTTAACCAGCAAATGACCTGAATTCGGCGGCGCCGTCGCGGCGCCAGGTTGGTTTGTTGCGCATCCGACTGAGATCAGGCAAACGCATGCCAGACTAAGAATCTGGACGATTGAACCATATTTTTTCATATGTTGAACTCCTTTTCGTTTTTGTCAGCTCCATCGTGTCGCTCGACAATTCCCTCTGTCTATAGGACTTTAGGGTAATAGGGTTGGCGAGGCTTGTCTTATCGAACTCGCCCGTGGGCGGGTAAATGCCGAACCGTCCGTCGCACGTTTCAATCCGTTAGGTTGACCTCAAATGCCTGCGCTCCCATGGAGGAAGCAAGCCCTTCAGTTTCACCGGCAAGATACATGACCACGCCGTTTCCATTCGTCAGCTTGGCATGCATCTTCCCCTCGATCAGGGTGAGTCCCCGGCTGACGCCCCGGTAAGTTCCGGAGAAGTCGGAGAGCTTATTTAGGTTATAGACCTTGCCAGTGGCAGAGACCTTTTGGCCGCCCGCGCCACCAGCGCCGACACCAGAGATGGTGAAATGGTGACGCCGGCCATTGTAATTGAGCGTACCTTTTCCGGCTGCTGCCGAGGCGTAATACGCAGCCGACCACTCCCGGATGCTCACAGTGGCCGAGGGTGGCGTACTCGGGGCCGTAGTCATTGATGCGCATCCGGAAATGAAAAGGAATGTGATACTCGCGAAGGCGGAATTGATGGGGTTGATTTTCATGATTCTGATTGGTTTTTACAGGGTTGGATTAATAGTTCGTCGTGATTTCGTTAGGATCCTTTCGATTTATTTTCTCAGTGCTGAGTTACGAATTTTTCCAGGTCGACAAGGAAATGCCTATAGGATTTTACGCCTACCCCGCGATCGGGCTTGAACGCCGATTTTGTTTTCATAGATGATTTGGCGTGCGTTGATGGGGTTAGTTTGCTTTCACAATACCCGGCGGTTTCCAGGTGCCTGCGCCAGCCGGGAGAACCGAGGGCGCTTCGGTCTTCGGCCAGTAGAGGCGCATGACGAGATAGATTAGGTCGTTAGGCGCGGGAAGCCAGTTGCTCTCCTTGTCCGCGCCCGGGCTGTCCTTTTGGATATAGAGAGTAAGCGAGCCGTCCGCACTCTTCTTCATCTGCGGCATCATCGGCGAGTTGATCAGGTAGCGATTGATCGGGTTCTTGATCAGGAACTGACTCTTGCCGTCATACATCGTGACCGACCAGAACGCGTTCACCGGCGGAAGTTGTCCGGCGGGGAAGGTGAGGGTGTACTTGTTTTTGCTGCCGTCGAGCTTTGCACCCTTTCCATCCACGCGGGTAAAGGGATAGGTCGCTTCCACGGCATCGTTGCCGTACAGACCACCCTTGGCCGCAGCGGCCCGCTTCAGCCAATTGGCCTTGAAGAATTCCCGGTCGCCGAAGAATGAACCCACGCCCCAGCCATTAATAATCTTCACTCCGCTGACCAAAAACTTGTCCACTTGTTCGTCGCCCGACTTCATGCCGAGCATGAAAGCTTCCTTCTGTTCGGCCGGGAGACTCTTGAAGTCGAAGGGCTTGTCTGACCCGATGCCGATCTTCGCCAGCTTGGATCGGATTTCTTTTTCTTCCGGCGCTGGAGGCACGAACCGGATGGCAGCGTCGAGATACTGGAAGTAGTTCGCCTGAATCCCAGCCGTGGTGGCCGGGAGAAAATCGACCTTCGGCGCAGCCGGCGGCGCGGGTTGCTTGAGGAACGCGGAAAGCGGCTGAGCCTTGTAGCCCGCCTGCACCTTCACCACGTTAGGCATATCTTCAGCATTAAAAAGCTGGGTCCGATAGCCAGCGACCGCGAATGGAGTGGTTGAGGTAAAGACCTTCTTAATCCCGGCGGGCTTCTCACCTTTCCAGTCGGGGCCGACTACCATGTAATCGCCGGCGTCGTTACCGGTCGCGCGGCTGCCGATGTAACCAAAGTTGTAGGTATTACCATCGCAAAGCATGACCGCGTAGTAGCGCTCCTTTTCTACCGCCGGGACCGACAGCACCATTGGCTCCGCGCGCAGATCCAGCCAGTTAAACGAGTAAGGCGTGTCGCTGTTCGGGGTGATGATGGCCGTGTCTTCGTAGGTGAAGACTCGTGCTTCGTTCTTGATCTGGTTGAACGGCGCTTTGAACTGTGGGCCGTCCTTATCAACGGCATATTCGTGCATGACCGCGTAGTTCATCACGATCGGCAGACCGTAGATGAAAGCTTCTTCGGCGATGGCTTTGGTCTCGGCGGGAGTGAGGTCGGCCGCGCGGGCGGTGGTAAGCGCCAGCGCGAAGCTGAGCGAAGTCAGGATGGTTTTTGTTTTCATAGGTTACTGGTGTGTGGGGTTGTTGGCTTAATTTGCTTTCACGATGCCTGGCGGTTTCCAGGTGCCTTCGCCGGGAGGAAGGATCGAAGGCGGTGTTTCCTTGGGCCAGTACAGGCGCATGGCGAGGTAGATAGTGTCGTTAGGCGCGGGGAGCCAGTTCGCTTCTTTGTCGGCGCCAGGATTGTCCTTCTGGATGTAGAGCGTGAGCGAGCCATCCGCGTTCTTCTTCATGTCGGACAGCATCGGGGAGTTGATCAGGTAGCGATCGATCGGGTTCTTGATCAGGAGCTGGCTCTTACCGTCATACATGGTGATCGACCAGAAGGCATTCACCGGCGGGAGCTGCCCGGCGGGAAAGGTGATCGTGTAGTTGTGCTTGCTGGCGTCGAGCGTTTCGCCGGTCGCGGTCGTGCGGGTCATGGGATAAGCGGCTTCGATGGCGTCGTTCCCGTAGATCCCGGCTTGGGCCGCGCCCGCCCGCAACAGCCAATTGCCTTTGTAGAAATCGCGGTCGCCGAAAAATGAACCGATGCTCCAGCCATTGATGTTCTTCGTTCCGCTAGCCAGCAGCTCCTTCACTTTTCCCTCGCCCGCTTTCATTCCCTCGACAGCGGCGGCCCTTTGTTCCGGCGAGAGCGTCTTGAAATCAAAGGTCTTGCCGGGCTCAACGCCGAGCCTGGCGAGTTTGCCCCTGACCTCTTTGTCTTCCGGTGCTGGCGGGACGAACTGCAGGGCGTAGGCAAGATACCCGAAGAAGTTTTCCTTAATTTGCTGACTGGTGGCCGGGAGGAAATCGATTTTCGGCGCGGCCGGCGGCGCGGGTTGCTTGAGGAAGGTGGAAAGCGGCTGCGCTTTGTAACCCGCCTGCACCTTCTCCACGTTCGGCATGTCCTCTGGGTTGAAGAGCTGGGTTCGATAGACGGCCATTCCGAACGGTGTCGTCGAGGTGAAGACCTTCTTGATGCCCGCGGGCTTCTCGCCTTTCCAATCGGGGCCGACGACCATGTAATCGCCAGGTTCAGGACCGGTCGCGCGGGTGCCGATGTAGCCATAGTTGTAGGTGTTGCCGTCGATCAACTGCACCGAGTAGTAGCGCTCCTTGGGCACCGCTGGTACCGAGATCACCATCGGCTCCGCGCGCAGGTCCAACCAGAGGGTCGAATAAGGAGTGTCGCTATTGGGGGTGACCACCGCCGTGTCCTTGTAGGTCGCCACGTGATGCAGGTTATCGATCTGATTGAAGGGCGCCTTGAACTGGCTGCCCTTCGAATCCACGGCGAACTCATACATCACCGCATAGTTCATCACGATCGGCAGCCCATAGACGAATCCTTCCTCGGCGATGGTTTTGGTTTCGGCCGGAGTGAGGTCCGCGGCGCGGGTGGTGACGTTGAGCGCTAGCCCGACGGCGAGCGCGAGGAACTGCATTCGAAGTAGTTTCATAGAGCTGGTGATTTGTTGAGGTTGTGACCGATAGAATCCGTCAACTCGCTAGGGCCAGGCTATTGGACCTTGGTCTTATGAAGAGATTTACAGGAGGCCGCGGAGAAAACGGAGGTCCAGAATCAAATCCTCCGTGTTCTCTGTTTCCTCCTGTTAGAGACGCTCATTTCTTCTCGGGTGGAAAGATTGTCTTCCAGTCGTCCTTCATGCTCACAACCGTCCAGCCTTTGGCCACGGCTTCATCCCATCCCTTGTCGAGCTTCGCCAGCGCGTCCTTGCGGTCGTAGGCATATTCGCGCTCGGCGTCGTCGTGGTGGACGTAGAGGCAATACCGAGAGCCGCTGCTAGCCGCGGTCCATTGCAGCATTTCCAGGTCGCCGTCGGAGTTACCGAAAGCCATCACGGGGCGGCGGCCGATGTGCTCGTTGATGCCGACAGGTTTGCCATCTTTGTCGTCGATGAAATTGACTGCGGGCAATTTCAGGAGCACCGGGGTGCCGTCGCGCATCTCGAACTTCGTCTTACCACTGCTGCCGACGACCTGTTCGGGTGGAATGCCATAAACCTTTTCCGTCCACGGGCGCATGAACTCAATGCCGCCGCCGGAGACGATGAAGGTCTTGAACCCATTCGCGCGCAGGTAGGCCACCAGTTCGAGCATGGGCTGATAAACACATTCGGTATAAGGTCGCTTGAATTTCGGATGTTGTGCGGTCGCGATCCAGTCGGCGACGATCTTTTCGAACTCGGTGATGGTCATGCCGGAATGGGTGGCCGTCATCATTTCGAGGATGGCGTGCTCGCCACCTGCGAGCGCGCCTTTCAAGTCGCCCTTGAGCAAGGAAGCAAATGGTTCCTTTGTTTTCCATTCCGGATGTTGCGGCGCGAGTGCCTTCACGCGGTCGAGCGTGAAGAAGAGCTGCACGGGCAGCGGCTTCTCGCACCAGAGCGTACCGTCATTGTCGAAGGTGGCGATGCGTTCGGCGGGTGGAACGAAGTCGGACGAACCTTCCTTTGTTACTTTTTCGACAAAAGCGACGATGGCCTTTTTCGGCGCAGTATCGTTCCATGATGGGAGTGGGTCCTGAGCGTGGAGGGTAGTGACACTGACGAAAACAATTGCTGCTAGCGCAAGCGTGCTGCGCACAAGTTTCATGGGTGAGGATTTGTTAGCTGATGGAGTAAGTGTTTCGTTCGGTAAAAGAACGGGCCGCACAGTGGTAGATGCGGCCCGCGTGTTTCACAATCGGGATACTTAAGCGTCGGCCTAGTTATTGGCGTTAGCGATGGCTTCGGCCTTGGCCTTCTCGTCTGCTGCCAGCATCTGGTTGGGCCCGAGTTTGATGGTTAGCTTCGCGAGCTTGCCCGTGAAGCGGAACGGGGGCTGGTAGTCTTTGTCGTCCACGCCTGTGCGAGTATCGACACCGACATCGAAGGTCTCGTCGATGGTGTACATGGCCGGGCAGGTGTGCGGGATTTTCTTGTTATCAACTTCTTTGCCGTCCACTGAAAGGACGCCGGTGCCGCCCTTTGCCAGGCCAGGACCATCGTATTTGAAGTCAAACAAGATGGTGTGTTTACCCGGCGCGAGTGCCGCCTTGCCTTCCCAGCGGAATTTTTCCAATCCCAAAAGGTCATAGGTGAAGACAGGCTTACCCTTGAGTAAGTAAAGGCCATAACCGCCGAAACGGCCTCCGAGCGTGTTAAGCATTCCCTCTCCGCCACCGGAAGGAACTTCTATCTCGGCGGTGATGGAAAAGGACCTGGTCAGCGTGTTCGGTGCGCTGCCACTGGGAATGCCGGACACTTCACCCGAGTAAGTGAACTCGGTCCGGCCGGCGGTAGCGCTTGGTCGTGCGGTAAGGATGCGCTCGAGAATCGAGTTATCCAGCGGAAGCACCTGATATTTCCTGGCCTCGACCATGAAGAGATCCTGCAACTCCTTCAGCTTATCGGGATTCTTCGCAGCGAGGTCGTTGTTCTCCGAATAGTCGTCGGCGATGTTATAGAGCTCCCATTTGTAGCCGGTCATGATGTCTGGCATTTTGGCTGTGCCCATAAGCCACGGAGGCTGTGGAGGGACGGTAGCGGCGATCCAGCCATCGTGATAGATGGCGCGGTTGCCGAACATCTCGAAGTATTGAGTGTCGCGCTTCGACGGCGCCTTCGCGTTCGAGCTATCGAAGGTGTAAGACATACTTACGCCTTCGATTGGTTTCTGAGCGATCCCATCCACCGTCTCCGGCGCTTTGATGCCAGCGGCTTCAAGAATGGTCGGCACGATATCAATAATGTGATGGAACTGCGTACGAATGCCACCGACATCCTTGATGTGGCCCGGCCATGACATGACCATGCCATTTCTGGTGCCGCCGAAGAAGGAGGCGATCTGCTTGGTCCACTTGAACGGCGTGTCGAACGCCCAGGACCACGCCACTGACATGTGCGGGGTGGTCTTGTCCGAACCCAGGACGTCATAGAACTTCGCTTGCAATTCGATCGGCATGTCGATGCTTTGAATCGCGGCGAGATCGAACGTGGTCCCCAGCACAGTGCCTTCAGCGCTGGTCCCATTGTCGCCACTGATATAGACGATGAGCGTGTTATCGAGTTTGCCCAGGTCTTCCACCTCCTGAATTACCCGGCCAATCTCATTGTCGGTGTAAGCGACGTAGGCGCCGAATATTTCTGCTTGGTGGGCATAAACCCTCTTCTCGGCGGGAGTAAGCGTGTCCCATTTCGGGAGGAGGTCCGGCCAGGGAGTGAGCTGGGTGTTCTCCGGGATAACGCCGAGTTTCTTTTGGTTGGCGAAAATCTGGTTGCGCATTTCGTTCCAGCCCATGTCGAACTTGCCTTTCATCTTCGCGATCCACTCTGGCGTCGGGTGATGTGGCGCATGCGTCCCACCGGGCACGTAATAGAGGAAGAACGGTTTCTCTGGCGCGGCAGCATTTAGCTCCTTCATGTACTTGATCGCTTCATCCGCCATATCGGTCGTCAGGTTGTAACCCTTCTTCCCGATCCACGGATAGATCTGGGTATGATCCTGGAAGAGATAGGGCTGCCACTGGTTCGTCTCACCGCCCATGAACCCGTAGAAGTATTGAAAGCCCATTCCGCTGGGCCATTGGTCATAAGGTCCCGCCAGACTGTAGACATAGGTCGGCGTATTATGGTTCTTGCCGAACCAGGAAGTGGCGTAACCGTTTTCCTTCAGGATCTCGCCGACGGTGGCACAGTCCTTTGCAATGACGGAATCATAACCCGGATAGCCCGTCGCCTGTTCTGAGATCACACCAAAGCCCGACGAGTGGTGGTTGCGGCCGGTGATCAGGGCCGCACGTGTGGGAGAGCAGAGTGCGGTGGTGTGGAACTGCGTGTAGCGCAATCCGGCTTTCGCGATCCGGTCCATGGCCGGTGTCGGGATCACCCCGCCAAAAGTGCTGGTGATGCCATAGCCCTGGTCGTCGGTCATGATAAGAAGCACGTTGGGCGCGCCTTTGGGCGGGACGATTGTTGGCGGCCAATATGGTTTGGAATCTACGGCGGTATCCTTGATCACGCCGCCAAACTGCGGGTCGGGCGGCGGGATTTGTTTTCCATCAATAGTAGTCGTGGCGCCCGGTGAGCCAGGCGTGCCGGTGGTTTGGACTTGTGCCACGACGGAAGGCGAGGCCGTCATCAAAGCAGCTGCGAAAATCCCGCTCAGGAGAATTAGTGTTTTTGTTTTCATGGGTTTGACCTGCGTTGTTTTTGAAAAGATCCGTCTGGAGGTAAACGGAGCCTTCACCGGATTCCTAGAATCCCAACTTTGGGCGTCATGCGTTGAACGCGATATTGGACCTTAGTCCTATTCGGATAGTGAACAGGGACGTGTCACGAGGATTCTAATTCTCCCTGTCTATTCGTCCTCGTCCCTCGGCTCCTCGTCTTCGCGAGCACGATAGGAATCGAAGCGCTCGACCAGCTTCGTCAGCATGCCGACAGTTCTAAACACCAACCTTTTGCCTTCAATGACCCGCTCGATCGTCGCGAGCTTCCGGGCAACG
>Ga0193750_1000550_pt1 | contig 10200 bp, 6 predicted proteins | sample L1c1metaG_FD_160569 | JGI IMG/M metagenome (GOLD analysis project Ga0193750, IMG submission 160569) | Soil microbial communities from a riparian zone of the East river system, Colorado, United States - L1c1 | ecosystem: Environmental > Terrestrial > Soil > Riparian zone | place: USA: East River...
TGCTCGCGGCACGCCCCTAGGTCAGCAGCTTTACCACGATTTCGGTCAACACCAATTCCTGATCCAATTGCGTGGTGACCAACTCCAGGTTTGCCTGCAAACATGCTTCCATTCCCCGGACTAGTTGGTCGGTTTCGAAACGATGCGCGTGCATCGCGGCAATTCCGAGAGCGTAACCGCTGAACGTCCCATCTTTTTTTCGCGGTAAATGTTCCGTTTCCTTTGCGGGCAAACGGTTGAGGGTAGAAATGAAAGCGAAGGGCGCGTGGGGACGCGGAAGCTGATGGCGTTCCATCAGATCCTTGGCCAGAAGGAGGTTGCGGATCGTCGGCAAAATGGTGGCGAGCAAAATGCCAATGGCGGTTTCGCCCTGGTCGAGCAAATCGCGCACGAGATTAAGCGCAAGGGTGGCGTCGTGGCGCGCCAGCGCATTGCCAAGCTCGAAAATCACCGCCGCCCGCGAAATCGGCACCAGTGCACGCACCTGCTCGGCTGTGATCGCGCCCTCCGGCGCATAGAGCTCTAACTTTTCCAGCTCGTTCCCAACAACGCCGGAGTCACCGCCGGTAGAAAGGACAAAAAGTTCCAGCGCTTCCTCTTCAAATTCTAAACCGCGTTTTTTCGCCTCGGCCCGCACGATTTCACCGGCATTTTCTTCCCAACCGCTGCGATTCAGATCGGGCTCGTCGAAAATTTGAGTGTCCGCCAGTTTCGTCAGCGTTTTGTAAAACGACCGGCGTTTATCCGGATCGATCGCGCTAACGAGAAATGTGACGTCATCCGGCAATCCGCTTTTAAGAATGGCGCCGAGCTCCTCCAATGGCTCGAGGACATTGACGGATTTTCCTTTCACATCGTCGGAAAGAAAATTCACGCTTTTGAGCCAGACCAGCTTGCCACCGCCGAAAAATGGAAGTGTTTGCAGCGCCGCGACGGTCGAGCGAATCGCGGTGGCGGCACCATCCACATTGTCTGCCGCGCCATCGATGATCTCGAGTCCGAATTCACCCGCCTCGGCCGGGGCGAGTTTTTGGGCCAATTCCGCCGCTTCGCGTTTTACTTTTGCTTCGTCGGAACCGAGAACGGCGCGAATATTGGCAGTCCTCGTTTTGGTTTTGGCTTTCGGCACAGTGGTGCTTTTCGCATGTGCTGCGAGTGTTCACAAGACCGGTAATTCCGGGTAGCGCACGCTACGCCTGTCCGGCTCGGACCTCGCCTGTTGGTTGCAGCGTCACGCTGCAACGGGCTTCCCTTTTTGCGCAACGGTCTGACCGGTTTTCGACTATCCCCGAAAAGTTCGCGAAAGCGGGACGCTTTCACCAGCACGCGAGACGCGCGCGCTACCCAAGCGAGGGATTACAGGCTCGTCATTCTTCCGCCTGCTGCCGGGTGGTCCCAAAATCTTTGGCCGCGTATTCGCGGAACTTTTCTTCCAGCGTCGCGACGGTCGCGAATTTGGCGGGATAAATTCGCGGTAGCGCCGTTTCGAACGGCTGATGCCGGCCCAGTGCATCGAGCAACGCCAGAAAGCTCGGCTTATCGGTTGCGACCAGAAAGCGCACCAGCCGCTCCGATTCATCATAAAAGGTTTCGACGCGATCGGACGGTGGCCGTGTTAACCGAACCAATGTTGCCAGTGGAATCACTTCCTCGGCCGCGATTGCATCCGAATGCGGCTTGGAAATGTAACCGCGCGCGCGCTGATAACTGGCATGGGCGGATTTCGAAATGTATTGCGCGATCCCTTCATTCAACCAGCAGGGAATTCCATCGGCATAAAATCGATGAAGAACGAGATGGACGATCTCGTGCCCAAGTAGATTACCGGAAAATTTTTGTTCTGGATTGCGGAGAATGAACAGGCTGCCCTGCGAATGAATGCCACCGGTCCATTTCTCCAATTCGCCCAGACCGTGAAACTGCTGCCAATCCTCCGGGCGCTCGAAAATGTAAACGTTCGATTTGATATCGGTCAGCGGTTGGTCGCGCTCCAATTCCTTTGCCACCACGCGATAGTGAAACTCGGCTTCCACGGAGATTGGCGTCGCCACATAACTGTGAGTGAAATGATAAATGTAATGCTCGGTCTCGCCGTGTTTCCATTGCGTTGGATTAATGCTGAGGGCTTTTTCCCCGAGCGGGTTCGGATCCCGCTGGCTCAGTTGAGAGAATTCAACTTCTGGTAACGAATTCAGGCCAGTCTGCGCAATCGCCGCCGGCACGATCGAGAGCAAGGCGAAGAGGAGCGGAATTTGGCGCATCGAATTTTGTGCAGCTAATCTTGTGCGAGAAGTAGCACAGGCTTCCAGCCTGTGGGGCGACCGGGCATCAAGGAGCGGCGGTTTCCAAACCGCCGTTTTAAGTGACTCGGCGGCTGGAAGACGCCGCTCCTTGTTTTCAGACGCGGGAGCGGCGGCGGCCGTTGCCGCGCGTGTATTTCATCGGCCGGCGTTTAGGTTCAATTTTCGTTAGGCCGGTGCCGCTTTTCACTTCCATGATTTGGTCGCGCAACAGCGCGGCTCGCTCGAACTCGAGGTTGGCCGAAGCGCGCTGCATTTCGTCTTCCAGTTCGCGGAGCAATTCCGTCAGATCGAAGTTTCCGCCGGCTTCGTTGATGACCGACGACGCGATCTCGCGGCCACGCAGGATGGTGTGCAAACTTTCCTGCACCGCGCGGCGGACGGTCTGCGGGGTGATGCCGTGCTTTTCGTTGTATTCCATCTGCTTAGCCCGGCGATATTCCGAAATCGAAATCAACGCCTGCATGCTGTCGGTCACGATGTCGGCGAAAAGAACCACTTCGCCGTTGATGTGGCGCGCGGCGCGGCCGGCGGTTTGAATAAGCGAAGTTTGGCTGCGCAAGAATGCAAACTAACGAGACTTCGGGAAGATCCAGACCCTCGCGCAATAGGTTAATGCCGACCAGAATGTCGAAATCGGCGGCGCGCAGGCCGCGCAAAATTTCCACGCGTTCAATGGTGTCGATGTCGCTGTGCAGATAGCGGACCTTCAAACCGACATCGCGCAGATAATCGGCCAGATCCTCGGCGGTGCGCTTCGTCAGGGTGGTAACGAGAACGCGTTCCTGCTGTTCAACCCGTTGACGGCAGAGCTCGATCGTATCGTCGATCTGATTCTTTAATCCGCGAATTGTGATCCTGGGATCGAGCAACCCGGTGGGGCGAATGATTTGCTCCACCACGAGCGGTTTCCCCGGGGTGTGGACATCGAATTTCTCCGGCGGCTCGTTTGTCCGAGACAATTGTAGGGCAGGCGCGCCGCCTGCCGAACCGCTCGATGGCAAGCGACGCGCTTGCCCTACAGTTCGGCGGTCATAGACCGCCGCTACAGATTCTCCAGGCAAAACGAACGGCACCAACTCGTCCTCTCCAATACGGGCGCGTTTGTGTGGCACATAGCCCTTGTTGCCAACGACACTGTTCTGAATTTCGAACTCAGCCGGCGTGGCGCTGACGTAGACAAGCTGGTTCGTCAGCTTCATAAACTCGGGAAAATTCAATGGCCGGTTATCCAGGGCGCTGGGCAGACGAAATCCATAGTCGACCAGCACTGTCTTGCGCGACTTGTCCCCTTCGTACATCCCACCGATCTGCGGAATGGTGGCGTGCGACTCATCGACCACGGTCAGAAAGTCTTTCGGGAAGAAATCGATGATGGTGTAGGGCTTTGAACCGGGCGGGCGCCCGCTGAGATGCCGCGAGTAATTCTCGATCCCGCTGCAGAAACCCATCTCCTGCAACATCTCGAGATCGTACTCTGTTCGCATTTTCAAACGCTGCGCTTCCAGTAATTTATTCTGCGATTCGAGGACCTTGATCCGATCATCCAGCTCCGCCCTAATTGTCGTGAGGGCGCGGTTCAGCTTGTCAGCCGGAGTGACGAATTGTTTTGCCGGGAAAAATGTGATGATGCTCAGCGCCTCGCGGGCATGGCCGGTGAGCGGATCGAATCGAGTGATGGCATCGATCTCGTCACCGAAAAATTCGATGCGGACCGCTTCTTCGTCGGCGGTGGCCGGATAAACTTCGACGACGTCACCGCGGACGCGGAAGCGCCCCCGCGAAAAATTCATATCGTTACGCTCGTAAAGCATATCGACCAAACGCCCAAGGACTGCCTCGCGAGAGGTGTGCTGTCCCCGTTTTACGGTCAGCAACATCCGCTCATAATCTTCCGGCGAAGTGATGCCGTAGATGCAGGAAACGCTCGCGACCACGATAACATCGCGCCGGCTCAGCAGCGCGCTCGTGGCTGACAAACGCAAGCGTTCGATCTCTTCATTAATGGACGAATCTTTTTCGATGTAGGTATCGGAGCGGGGGATGTAGGCTTCCGGCTGGTAGTAATCGAAATAGCTAACGAAATACTCGACCGCATTACGCGGGAAGAATTGTTTGAACTCGGAGTAGAGCTGCGCCGCCAGCGTTTTGTTGTGAGAGATGACGAGCGTGGGCCGGTCGATCTCGCGGATCACGTTTGCGATGGTGAAGGTTTTCCCCGAGCCAGTGACACCGAGCAGGGTCTGATGCCGATTTCCAGCCTCGAGCGATTTCGCCAGCTTCGCGATCGCCTGCGATTGGTCGCCCCGCGGTTTGTAATTGGATTCCAACTGAAACGGCATGCGATAATCTAGCACCGTCGGGACAAAGCGAATCGGAAAAACGCGCCACTTTGAGCTGCTACGTGTAGTTAGCAGAGAGTTTAAGTCTGCTTTCCGCAGGAACACAGGCCGTCGGCCTGTGCGGCCAGCGGGTTTTCAACCCGCTGCCTCACGTAATTCACACGCGCACCCATTTCCCCCAACGGCGGAGTGCAACTCCGCTGGGCGCACAGGCAGGAATGCCTGTGTTCCTGCGGTTGGGTAGCGCACGTTGTAGATCGATCTGAGAGATTTCTGGAGTTGGCTCTCGGCTCCTGAAACGCTCGAACAGGCTGTCAGGTGCGCCAGCGGCCTTTCTTCCGCAGCCGGACAATGCCGGAAAGGCAGATCATCGCGCGACTGCGGGCTAGCTAGGCAGAGACATGGCCACAATTAACAACCAGAACATTTCAATGATTCGCCGAGACTAACTGGGGCAACGGCTTGCGCAGTTCGACCCGATCGCTCACTTTTTGCAGGCCGGTCGTCAGCGCTTCAATCTGTTTCTGTTGTTTTGCGATGGTCGCTTCCTGTTTTGCAGCCGCAGCCTTCAATTCCTGCACGGTGCGGTGTTCTTTGAGAAACTCATTGAGTAGCATTGCGTTCACTGCTTCATAGCGAACCGTGCTGACCTTTCCGTCATCATCGCGCACGACCAGGTCTGGATTTACCCTGTCTACTTGCTCAGCTATTAAGCCGAACTGTGGAACACCGTCGGGATCGAGCTCGTGCTTGTAGCGGAAGGTCACAGGCTTGAGCTGGAGAAGTGTTTCACTGGCTTTATCCATTGGCTTGATTGCTTCCTTGAAGCGGGCCGCGGAAACGACGGTGCCGAGCTTGCCGGTCGAATCAATCATCACTCCTACCTTGGTGCCACTAGCCACCGTTTTGCCGTAAATGCCGGCGATATAAGCGGCAGTCTGCGTGCCTTGCTTGCCGATGCGGATCTTGCCCGACTCGCCTGCATTCCCGAGCACGTTGGCTCCGATCACGATGTTGTTGCTGCCGGTAGTGAGATTGAAGCCGGCATCAGCCCCTATAGCGATGTTGAGTGAGCCGCTCGTGTTGCCAAAGAGCGCGCCGTAACCTTCGGCTGTATTATCGCTGCCAGTACTGTTGCTCCGGAGCGCATTAGCACCGTTAGCCGTGTTCTGACGTCCCGTAGTGTTGTTCTCGAGCGCTACGACGCCTAGGGCCGTGTTTTCAACGCCGCTAGTGTTACTGAGTAGCGCCTGAAAACCGCTGGCGGTGTTATAGACACCGGTCTTATTGGAATAGAGCGCTTGAAAACCATCGCCGGTATTATAGTTGCCGCTTGTATTGGAATAGAGCGCTTGGGAGCCGCTGGCCGTGTTGTCGCTGCCGTTGTTCGACGCCAACGCAGCATTCCCGTTGGCCGTGTTGTCGCTGCCGGTGATGTTGCTCTGGAGGGTTCCAACACCGGTGGCCGTGTTGGAGACGCCGTTTGTGTTGCTAGAAAGCGCAAAAAAACCGTTGGCGGTATTGTTGCTGCCGGTTGTGTTGTTTTGGAGCGCATTATCACCGCAGGCCGTGTTTGCGCTGCCGGTTGTGTTGCTAAAGAGTGCCTGAAAACCGGTGGCCGTGTTCGCGCTGCCGGTTGTGAGGCTGAAGAGCGCATCACCGCCCTCAGCGGTGTTTCCGTTGCCATAGTCTCCGTCCGGCGCTGGGGTCACCGCTCGCGCCGTTGGCGAAATCGCAAAGAATAGCGAAGCGAGCACCAAGAAAAAAAAGACTCGCCGCCAAGTCGGTCTGTTAATCAGATTTCGACTAGAAGCAGTCGAATTTATGAGGGCAGTAAGAGCATACATTGGGAGTTTCTTTCTTCTCCCGGTCATTAATGTTTAAATGCAAAACTGAGCCGAGAAAGGAGAGTTACCGGGAGGAACTGCCCGGCTCGATTCAGATTCTATTTAGCAGGGACGAAGATAGAGGGAATCCCGTCGATTTGTCGAGCAAAAAGGCAGATTGCCGCAACGCGAAAAACGTGACGCTTCGATGCGAAATGCGATTGCAAGTCGACGATTTGAGACATGATTAACGCGCCCAGCGGGTTTTCAACCCGCTGCCCCACGTAATCCACATGCGCAGCCTTGCCCCGACAGCGGAGTGCAACTCCGCTGGGCGCACAGGCAGGAATGCCTGTGTTCCGGCCATTGCCGGAGCCTAGAACGAGTGCTTCGCGTTCGCGCTAACCAATCCCACAGCGACACGCCGCAAATCATCGAGCAAGATTTCCATGTCGTTTAACGTTGTCCGGTAGTTCATGACGCAGCCGCGGAGACTGAATCGGCCGCGCAGGCGCGCATTGGAAAGGTAGGAACTGCCATCACGCTGTAACGCCAGCAACAAGCCTTCATTGTGAGCGTCGAGTTGTTTCTCGATTGTTTCGCGTTCGGACGGGCTAGCCGCGGCCAGTGCACCCTTCAATCGCGCGGGTAGATGGCGAAAACAAAAAATCGAGAGCTCGACCGGCGCGAGCATTTCGAAGTCCTCGCTGTTTTGCACCAGCTTTTCGAAGTGATGAGCGCAAGCGAGATCCTTTTCAATTGCTTCGCTCAGCGCCTGAAGGCCGACGCCTTTCAACAACATCCAAACTTTGAGTGCGCGAAAACGCCGGGAAAGCTCCGGCCCGTAATCCCAAAAAGCAAAAGCTTCGTCCGCTTCCTGCCCGATGACGCGGGTATATTCCGCTTCGTGGGCGAAGGTGGCGCGGGCTATCTCCGGATCGCGATACAGGATGCAGCCGCAATCGACGGGAAGGTAAAGCCATTTGTGGGGATCGAGCGCGAGCGAATCGGCTTCCTCGATCGAGGCGAACAAAGGGCGCGCTGATGGTGCGAGCGCGGCGAATCCGCCATAAGCACCGTCAACGTGCAACCAAAGATTGAAGCGCCGCGCGATTTCGCAGATTTGTGGAAGCGGATCGAAAGCGCCGGTCGCCACCGTTCCAGCGTTGGCCACTACGCAAATCGGCAAATGTCCGGCGGTACGATCTTCTTCAATCGCAGCTACGAGTTCATCGAGATTAATCTTGTAACGTTCGTCGACGCTGATCGCGCGCACGTTGTCGCGTCCGATGCCGAGCAATGCGGCGGCTTTGGCGACGGAATGATGCGTTTCTTCAGAAGCATAAATACGCAGCGGTCGGCTGGAGGATTGCGCGCCGTTGTTTTGAATTTCCGGAGGTGCTTTGGCGCGTCGAGCGGCGGCGAGTGCAGCCAGGTTCGCCATTGATCCGCCACTAACAAAGAGTCCGGCGGCGTTGCGGTTAAAACCGACGATTTGTTTGATCCATTCGATGGTTAGCCGCTCGATTTCAACCGCGGCCGGAGCCGAACGCCAGGCCGTTAGATTCGCATTCAGCGTCGATGCGAGCAGATCGGCGAGAGCGGCAATAGCTGTGCCTGGTGCCTGCACATAACCGAACATGCGCGGATGACCGTTGTGCCGGCTCAGGTCGATCAAAGTGCCCCGGAACGTGTGGAGGAGTTCGTGGAAATTAACTGGTTTCTCCGGCAAGCTCGAATCGAGTCGCTCCCGTATTTGGCGCGAGCTGGTGTGAGGATAAACGGGGCGAGTTCGAATCGTGCCGAGATATTCCGCCATGAGCTCGACGGCAGCGTTTGCCCAGGACCGAATTTGCTCCGGAGAAGGATCGAGCAAGTGAGCGGGAGACAAATTTTTGGAGTCGTTAATCATGTCTCAAATCGGCGACTTGCACCTGCACATTAACTTTCACCTACTCTCATCTGGAGAAGTGCAAGGGAAAGTTAAAGTGTAAGTGCAGGTGGAAAAGCCCAAGTCTTAAAAACAGGGGCGTTTAGCCTGCAGCCGTTGTTGCATCAACGGGCAAGATGCCCGTTGGCCCCACAGCCAAGATGGCTGTGCTACTACACGCGTGCTGTTCGACGACCCGAGCCCGAATGAAAGAAAGCAATTAACTACTCGGCGTTGGATTTCGATTGGGGTAGGGTGGGACCGGTGGTAGTTCGTAGCGTTTCGTCTTTAGCTCTTCCTGGATTTCCTGGATAGCTCGGTCCAGCTGCTGATCTTCCCCGCGGAATTCCTTGGCCGGATCGTTATCTACTACGATATCGGGATCAACTCCATGGCTTTCGATGATCCAGTCCTTGCCCTCTTTCGAGTAGGGCGCGAACTCCGGCTTGAAGAATTGACCGCCGTCAACCAGCGGCAGGGAATCGCGAATACCAATGACGCCGCCCCATGTTCGCTTACCAATCAACTTGCCCAGCCCAAGGCTCTTGAATCGGTAGGGAAAAATGTCGCCATCCGAAGCCGAGAATTCGTTGATGAGTGTGACCATTGGGCCAAGAAAGGTTTGCGGTGGATCAGTCGTCGGCATGCCATTGCGCGCGATCCCGACCATGACGAGGGCGCGCCGAAGCCGCTCGATCACGAGGGGCGAAACGAATCCGCCGCCGTTGCCGCGGACGTCGACAATGAGCGCCTTCTTTCGAATTTGCGGGAAGTATTGCTTGGTAAATTCATTCAAACCGGGCCGTCCCATGTCGGGAATATGGAGGTAGCCGACTTCGCCGTTGGTTTTCTTACCAACGTAATCGATATTTTTCTGGACCCACGCCAGGTAGTAGAGGGGCGATTCGTCGGCCGTTGGAACTACTGTCACGTCGCGCGCTCCATCGTCGGTCGGCTTGGAGTTGACTCGCAAAATCACTTGCTTATCGGCGGTGCCAATCAACGCGTCGTATAGGTTTGGCAATCCTGAAACCGGTGTGTTGTTTATTGCAAGGATGTAATCACCGACCTTCACGTTTACACCTTGCGCGGTCAGAGGCGAACGGGTCTGCTTTTCCCAATTTTCGCCCGGCAAGATACGGTCGACCCGGTAGGCTTTCGTTGTCGGATCCCGCGAAAGCTCTGCTCCGAGTAGTCCCAGCTTAATGCGGGGTGTTTCCGGACGTTCACCGCCGCCGACGTAAGTATGGCCGTTATTTAGCTCTCCAATTAGCTCGCCGAGCAGATAGGTAAGATCGTTGCGATGATTTACAAAAGGTAAAATAGCGGCGTATTTGTCGCGCATCGCTTTCCAGTCGATCCCGTTCATGTTCGGCGCATAAAAGAAGTCGCGCATCTGCCGCCAGCATTCGAAGTAAATTTGGTTCCACTCCGCGTGTTTATCGAGCTGCATGTCGAGCCCGGCCGGCTTCAGCTCGTGATCTTTGGTCTCAAGTTTGTCCTTGGGCAGGTCGACGATGGAGTAGTCCTTCTTAATTTTGACCAGCATCCGCTTGCCATCGGCCGATATTTGATAGGCGTTGACGTCGCCCAGGACCGTTTCCTTTCGGTCTTCCATGCTATAGAAACAAAGGTGAGCCTTGCGATCCGGACCATCTTGCTCGCCCTCGTCCTCGCCTTCCTGATCGGCGATGGTGCGGCGGAGATAGAAAATACGATCGTCAACCAGCCGAATGTCGCTGTAGTTACCCGGTACGATTTCTACTCCAGAGATGCGATCATGGATGCCATCCAGCTCGACT
>Ga0193750_1000551_pt1 | contig 10195 bp, 10 predicted proteins | sample L1c1metaG_FD_160569 | JGI IMG/M metagenome (GOLD analysis project Ga0193750, IMG submission 160569) | Soil microbial communities from a riparian zone of the East river system, Colorado, United States - L1c1 | ecosystem: Environmental > Terrestrial > Soil > Riparian zone | place: USA: East River...
AAGTACGGCCTTTACCCGGGCCAGCAATTCGCGAATCGAGAACGGCTTGGTGACGTAGTCGTCCGCTCCCAGTTCGAGGCCGACTACCTTGTCTACTTCCTGTCCGCGCGCGGTCAGCATGATGATGGGAACGGATGCGCGCTTGGCCTTGAGTTGTTTGCAGACATCCAGGCCGCTCATACGCGGCATCATGACGTCGAGGATGACGAGGTCAGGCTTCTCTTTCAGCGCGCGTTCCAGGCCAGCGACGCCATCGGGAGCGGTGATGACTTCGTATCCTTCATACTCGAAGTTATCCCGCAGGCCGGCAACCATGTTGGGTTCGTCTTCGACGATCAGGATTTTCGTCATATGCTCTTTACTTTTCCAACCCGCAGGCGAGTCGCCTGCCACTACGTGGTTCGTGATTATGCTGACGCCGCGTTGCTCGCGATTGTTGCCGCATTCACCGGCAGAGTAATGGTGAACTTGCTGCCTTGCCCGGGCGCACTATCTACCATCACTTCGCCACCGTGCGCCTGCACGATGTGACGCACCAGCGAAAGTCCCAGGCCGCTGCCTTTGGTGTTATGCACCAAGGGATCGCCTACGCGGTAGAACTTCTCGAAAATCTTGTTCTGCTCTTGCGATGGGATACCAATTCCGTGATCGATAACTTCCAACTTCACCGCTCCGTTTTGACGATAGAGATTCACTGCGATGTACTTCCGATCCTGCGAATATTTCAAAGCGTTGTTGACCAGATTGACCAGCGAGCGTGCCATAGCTTCACGGTCCACGCGCAACGGGGGAACTTCGTCGATCTTCTCTTCGAAGGTGAAGCCATGTTGCTCGATCTGATAGCGGTAGGATTCCAGTGTGTTCCGCACCAGTTCTTTCATGTCAGTGTCGCGGAAGTCGTATTCTTTGCGGCCAGCCTCGATGCGGGAGAAATCCAGAATATTGTTGATGAGTGCGGAGAGGCGCTCACTCTCTTTGCGAATGATGCAGTAGTACTCCTGGTATTTTTCCGGCGAATTCAGGCGGCCCATCTCGAGCGTCTCGGCATACAAGCGAATGAGGGAGAGCGGAGTACGTAGCTCGTGGGAAACGTTGGAGACAAAGTCCGATTTCAAACGAGCCAGCGCCATCTCTTTGCTCACGTTGCGGTAGGTGAGAAACAGTCCGCCGGCCAGTAATAAGGAGAGGCCTCCAAGGATCAGAAAGCTGGTGCGGACGAAGCGCTGACCGATAGCTTCCAACGTGGTTCCCGGGGTTTTTATGGCCAGGGTCAAACCCGGGAACACATAGTCCAGGTTGCGTTCGACCTCGGGTACGCCACCATCCCAGCCCGCGGAAGCTGCCAGAGGATAGGATTCGCTTTTGGGGTGCACCATCATCACAGCCTTCTGTCCCTCGCTAAGGTTTCGGGACATTACCGCTTCCAACATTTCGGGGAAGAAGTGGTCCCGCAGATATTCGGCGTCAAAAACGATTCCGCCGATGGCGGTACGACCATCTGGGCCATCCGGCTTGAGGAACATCAGCGCTGATTGATAGAGGTGTTTTTCGCCTCGGGGCGCCGGGTTGCCGAAAGCCATATACGGCACCCCCTTCTTCTCCATCTTCATCATCTTTTCCAGCGTTTCCTTGTACTCGGGGTCCATCCACTTCTGCATCATGCTGGAGAATTCCTCGGCCTCGGCACGGAACTGTTCGTCGTTTTTAAGGCGATGAGGTTGAGAGCGAAACACCAATCCTCTTTCAGTGTCGTAAAGGAAGACATGTGCGAGATAGGGGCGAGCAGAGAGCACACGGTCGAGCGTGTCACTGCAGGCCTCGTGGACACCCGGAAATTCGTTGCGTGCATCGTCAGCCAACTCATACGCCCGGTGATTAATCTGCTTTTCGGAAATTGCCAGTACCTGGCCGAACTCACGCTGAATGGCGGCCTCGAATCCGTGTTCACGCTGGACTTGTTTCAGATGGAGCGCGCTCAGGATCACCAGGGCCGCGGCCGGTAATACGACTGCGAGCTCAAGCGTCAATATCAGCCGAGTTCGCTCGTTCCAGCGGCGTTTCAATTTCATTTTTGGACTCCTGATCCGGACTCTCCTTGGATCAGTCCGGCACACAACATAGTTGAACCAGACAGAGGAGGTGTCAATGCAACGTCAAAATAAGTAAAAAGTTGTGAACTGGTTGATGTTTAAGGTACGCGAAATGAGCCCGTTTTTGGCACGTTAGTGGGTTGTGTGTATAAGGTGTTTAGGCTATTCTAACCGCCCGTTCGCTTACCCTGAAGGAGTAACCATGGCTACAGTTCCCGTGTCCAAGGCACGGTCTCGCTCAATTCAAATCAAGCATGTCTTCTTTGTTATCTACGGATTGATGACGCTTTTCGTTCTCTATCGCTACGAAATGCCATTTCTGGACTCGCAGTCGCCGATCTGGCAGCACTTTGCCAAAGTGAAATGGTGGCTGCTGCCGCATGGGGTGTTGGGCGCGATTGCCCTGTTCATTGCGCCGCTTCAATTCTCTAACCGGCTGCGCCAGCGGCATTTGCGGCTGCATCGCATTCTGGGAAGGATTTACGTTGCAGGTGTCGCCGTCTCCGCTCCGGTGGCGATCCATGTTGCAATCGTCCAAGGACCGCCGATCCTGGTGATGGCGGCCATCACCCAATCCACGGGTTGGATCCTGACCACCGCTATCGCGCTGTATTGCATTCGTACTGGGAACGTCCAGCAGCACCGTCAATGGATGATCCGGAGCTATCCGTTCGCCATGGTGTTTATATTCACCCGCTCGCTGTTCGCGATTCCGGCAATTCAGCGCCTGGGCGAAGTCGGGATCGTTTCCGTGGTGTGGAGCTGCATTGCCGCAGCCTGCTTCATCCCGTCGTTTGTGATCAACTGGCGCGCGGTGTTTCCGAACAAACAGAGGGCATCTTCTGCAATCAAGGTCCGTGCGGCGGCGGCGTCCGCGGAAACCGGTGTAGAGCTAACCAATGCCTGAGGTGTCGACTAGCGGAAAGAACTTAAGATGAGTTATTAGGGCAAACGGAAATCGACAGTCACGTAGGTTTGGGCTTCCACCGCTTGGCCATTTCTCAGATAGGGCTTGTAGCGCCACTGTTTCACGGCTTCATAGGCAGCTTCCCCGAGAAGCAGCGAGCCGCGAATCAGTTTCAGCTCCCGGATGGTTCCATCCTTGGCGATCCATGCTTGCAAGACCACTGGGCCTTGCAGTCCCGCCTGGAGCGCCTGTTTCGGATAGCTGGGCTGAACTTTATCCAGAATTAATCCTGCCGAGAATTCTTCTGACACGCTTACTGGCTCCAGGCCAGCCAGCAGTCTTCCCGTCATGCTTCGATCAGGCGTGCTTCCCTGCATCGGCATTGGAGCTTTTAAGCTTTCTGGAATCTGTAATCGGGGCTGGGGCCGCGACGCGATTTGCGGCTCCTGAAGTGACGCTGATTGTTCCGTGGTTTGGGTATCGTCCGTGATGGGGATAGCGGGCATCACGTGGACCTTGGTTGAGCCGGTCCGCGATCTCGCCGCCTTAGCGCTTTCGTTCACTTCTATCCATTCCGGGGTTTGGCGCTCCGAAGGCTGTAGCCAGGCCTGAGTCTTTTCCAGGGCACGTTCGTAGATCTCGGCGACAGAAGCTGCCATAGCGTTGGCGTGCACAGGTTGGCTGAAGACGTAGCCGGCGGACAGAATCGCTGTGGTGATTGCAATTCCTCGCATCAGTCCCCAGATCGGTCGCTTGTGCGCTCTCGTTCTGGAAGATCTCGTTCCTAAACTTGATCGGTAGGGTGTTTCAATATCGGGACCTTGCACTACCCCATCTCCCAGGGTAGCAAAGGTAAGGTCAGGAAATGTGCCCGGCACTACGGCGTTGGGGGGATTGGGGGAGGGCTCCGCCGCGCGGCGAACCGGTAACGACTGACGAACCTGCGTTTCTCGTGCGGTCGGTGGCAACGATTCACGTGACCACATGTCACGCGGCGACGTCTCATACGCCCTTCGGGGAGGTGGTGGGGGAGGGGCCTCCGTCAAAGGCTGTGAAAACCAGTTCCTCATATGTTGGAGGAATTCGTCGCAATTGAGCAACGCATATTTGACTTGAGTGGGCTCCAGGGGTTTCGTAAGTACGATTTTGGCGCCCGCTTGCCGCGCCGATACGGTTGCGCCTGCATCCGCAATCGCAATGGCAAACGCGCCACGATTGGATGTCATTTCCCGCGCCGTTTTCAGTAGGAAGCCTGCTTCCAGGCCTTCATCCCAATCGGCCACGATGACATCCAGAGTGCGGCTGGTGAGTTTTTGCAATGCATCGAAAATTACAGGGCAATATTCAACCTCAAGTTCAAGCTCGTGGAGAGCCTGGCTTAGCTGTCGCGAAGTCTCCTGGTCAGAGGAGAATAGGAGAGAGACCGGCAACATAATGTGAGACTACGTCCCCGGCGCATCTCCAGCAAGATTACGTATTGCCGCGCTGCGAAGGGAGTTTGGCCGCGTAACTACGGAGTCTGTTACCTGTCCTGTTGGACAAGGTGCTGCAAGTAACCTTGCGACAGAACAAGGATTTTCAACGATTTCTGCCGAAAGCGCATTAGCGTACTGTTTGTCAGGAACGATAATCCAGATGACAGCTCCGCAAGCACCGGTATCCCAGCAGCAGACTTTGTTTTGGCTCTAGCCTCTTGAACATTAGGCGGTATGGCAAGGCCAAATTCAGCGCAGTCACTGGCCTCGGCGAGTAAGGAAATCACATCGTGAAGCGCAGCAATCTCCCTGCGCACCCGCTTAACATCCAGAACTTTTTTTTGCAGAAGGTCGTGAGGGTCTTTCATAATGGCTCTCTCTAACCGAGGTTTCTCACAGCCCATTGTCGAGGTTCGTGATGCGTGAACCTGGCGGTACAGGCTGATTCTTGTTTTTTTTCGACCTTCAACGTGTGGTGAAATGCTTGACGCTGCTCTTCACCCCGTCGTCTTTCCCACTCGCCTCCATCGAGGCAACCGAGTAGTAGTAGGTTGTCCCAGCCTTGAGACCGTCCATGCGCACGCGGAAAACGGTATAGGGATGGCCCGGGTTCAGCCTGATGGGAGATTTCGCTGTCTGGCTAAGGTCCTTGGGATTCGTACCGTAACGCACAACTCCGTAATGCTCGGGTGCGCCACCGGGATTGTTGCTTGTCCACGTGACAATGGCAAAAGCGGGATCAACCCGTTCCATATCCGGCCCTCGGCTAATCCGCACGCGCCCGGCTTTCTTTGTAGTAGGACTCACCTGCGCGGTCACTGGGACTGAGTACAGCAGGCTACCAACCGCAACCGTCAGCGCCACTCTCTGAAGCAGGCTATTCATGGATGAACCTCCGCAGATCAATTTAAATTCTCCAGGCAAAACGACAAAAAGGGCATGGAGGCCAGGGGCGGCCCCCATGCATTCCTATTTCGTTCCCACTCCTTCCGCCGGTTAGCATCTTGCTCTACGGAATTGGCGGATTGGGGTAAGGAAACAACCCGCAGACTGCCGACGCGCAAGGTGGAAGTGGCGGAGTCGGGATCAGGGACTCATTACCTTGAGTTTTAGCCGAACCGCCAGTCTTGCAAGACCCCGTAAAAGTATCCAGGTTAGGATAGGGTCTCGTGAAACCATCTGTGAGTGTTTCCAGAAATTTAACAATCTGGTCTTCCTCCTGATCGGTCAGGCCGAGATTGCCAGTCGTCATGTCGAGGTTGTTTGGCACTTCGGGCTTGGGCCAGCAATTGACTCTTTCGATCGTTCCTGCCGGGCAATGTCCGGAAGTGACATCGAACGCAAACTCCTTTACGTCGCGTGTATTGTAGAAGTGGACGAGTTGCTTCAGGCTCTTGATGTAGCCATTGTGAAAGAACTCCTTCTGGAAGTAAGGTCCGGGCGCCTCGGTGGTAGGGCAGCTTGCCGGTGTCATAGCCACATTGCGCGCCGAGGATACTTGCATTTGGCCGTCTGAAGTTGGTGCGTGTCGTCTCCAAGTGTCGTTTGGGCTGGGCCAGGTACCGAAACCGCTTCTGAGGAAAGTTCCTAATCCCAGATCTCTGTAGCCGAAGCCTAAAGGATTCGCAGTGAATCCGAAGGAATCCGGCGTAGTCTGGTAATAGAAAGCATTGCTGGGATTGAGGGGTAAGCCTTCATTGGCCGAGCCGAAGCAGGTGAACAGAGGATTAGCCAAGGCGGCTACGCCCGTGTCTTCGCTGGTCGGAGCGGTCGGAGCTGGGGCGGTTGACCTTCCATCCAAGTGGCAGGAATTGCAGTTTCCCTTACCACGGAACAGATCGTAGCCAGCTTTCTCGTCTGCTGTCAGTGTGTACTTGCCCTTCAGGAACGCGTCGAATTTCGACGAAAAAGCGCTAACGCCCACGGACTGTTCGTATGCGTCGAGGGACTGCCCCCAGTGGTTATAAACCTCATCGGAGCGGACGCGGTCTACCTCACTTAGATTGACCGGTGTGGTGTTCCCGCCGAACTTCGAAGCCCCTCCCGGGGTTGCGCAGATCTCCGCAGTATCGGTTGGGAAGTTGATATCGAACGAGCCTTTGCCCCACACTTCTTCAAAGAGGGGCCGGTATACTGCCTGGGAAAGCTTGTAGGTGATGCAAGCAGTATCCGGATTGCCCATTTCTTGAGTATCTACGGGAGGACCCTGTGCCTGATGGGCGTCCGGATTTCTTAACAGATATCCGGTCGCGCGTGAATCCCAGAAGTTTCCGCCGAAAAATAGACCCTGTTCGTCGTTGTATTGGAGTACAGGAAAGAACGGCGCATACGTGTATCTCTGCGCAGTCCGCTTGCCGGCCCGAAAGTGGACCGTTCCGGGATACGCGATCATGGTCAGATTAACTGACGGTATCGGTCCGCTAAAGGCCACATATGGCATGTGACAAGAGGCGCACGCTTGATTTTTCTCGGGCGAGATGTTCTTGTCGTAATTCATCAGCTCGCCGAGTGTTTCTACCGCCTCGGTTCCGAACTTTGACAGGATTGGCGGCTGGCCCGTCTTAATCGGGGGCTTTAAGCTTTGCCACTTTGTTATCGCTCGACCTTCAATGACATCCACCTCGGCCAGAACCCTGGCTAACTCTGAATCTATATCGCCGGGGAGAATCCCAGGCGGATACGGGTTGTACACGGACGTGCTCTGTGCCGACACTTTTGTGCGACCAGCCACATGCGTGCAGCCATTGCACAAAGTACAACGACCGATATAACTGTTAGCGTTCGGCGGTTCATAGATTTGCTCCCTTTCGTGAGCTATGGTTCGGTATGTTCCTCTTTCGTGTGTTTAGTGGCGTCGTACTGAGATGAAGAGGGGTGGTCGACGGTAACAAGACCAGAAAACAGGATCACCCAGAGAACACTTCGCAGGGTGGCAAGAGCCTGCTAATCGGCTAACGCACACCCAAATATGTTTAATGCTGCGTACTGGGATGAACGGGGATGGTCGATGGTTACACTCAGGACCAGAAAAACACGATCACCCGGAAAATATTTCGCAGGGTGGCATAGCCTGCTGGTCGGCTGACGCACACCCAATATGTTTAATGCTGCGGATTGAGATGAAGGGGGTGGTCGACGGTTACACGTGGGACCAGAAAATCAGGATCACCCAGAAAACACTTCGCAGGTGGCAAGAGCCTGCTTATCGACTCTCTGCGCTCCAAAGGAGAAAGCTACAAGAAAATCAGAACAAGAAGGCGCGGCGCGAACAATACAGTGTTTACCGGAATCTGGAATCATAATTACCCCAGTTATACTAAGTGGGTTAAACGCTTCGACAGATGCCATGTTTTGGCATGCCAAAGCAAAATCAACAGACCGGCATACCGGTATCGTGGAAAGCCGGATTCAGGCAAGTGATAGTAGAATCTACTGTTCTTCCGACCATCTGCTGATGAATTTAAAGACCATTTTCCGCGAAGCATTCACTGCCCTGAATCGTAACTGGATTCGCAGTGTGCTTACCATCCTGGGGATAGCGGTTGGCGTAGGCTCGTTCATCTGCGTGATCGCGATTGGAAATGCGGGAACCAGCAGTATTGAAGACCAGCTTAAAAGTCTGGGTGACAACATGGTATGGATCGAAGCCGGCAGCCGTGCCCGGAACGGAATGCGAATGGGGGCACGGGGGAGCAGAACGCTAGTTCTTAGCGATGCGCATGCCATTATGGAGCAAGTGCCGCTGATCAAGAGCATGTCTCCCAACGTGGACGGGCGCGGGATGCAAGTCGTCTATGGTGGTGAAAACTGGTCAACCCAGTATCGTGGAGTGACGCCTGAATATCTTGAAATTCGGCGGTGGACTTTAAGGCTCGGAACCTTCTTCACTGCTGCCGATGTGGAAGCTGCCGCGCCGGTTTGCGTACTGGGCCAGACGGTCGTGGAAAATCTTTTCGGGAACGAGAATCCGATTGGAAAGATTGTCCGCGTCAAAACTGTGCCCTGCAAAGTAGTGGGAGTTCTGCTGGCCAAAGGTTACTCGGCGACTGGCCAGGACCAGGACGACTTTATCGTCATGCCAATCACCTTCGCGCAGAAAAGAATCACCGGTACCTTCTGGTTGGACGATATCTACTGTTCCGCTGTGGCGCGCGAGGCCATGGCAGAAGCGACGCGGCAAATTGTAGGACTGCTGCGGGAACGTCATCATCTTACTGCTGCCGAGGATGACGATTTCAATGTCCGTCGCCCGGAGGACGTAGTGCAGGCACAACTCGCGACCAGCCGGATCATGACCGCGTTGATGGCCAGCGTTGCGTCTCTTTCATTGCTGGTGGGCGGAATTGGAATCATGAATATCATGCTGGTCTCCGTCACGCAGCGTACGCGGGAGATCGGCGTACGGCTGGCGGTGGGCGCGACGGAAGGGGACGTTCAACTTCAGTTTTTAAGTGAAGCGACTGCACTCAGCGTGCTGGGCGGGGTGTTCGGTTTGCTGGCTGGTGTCGTGTCTTCAGTAGCAGTGGAAAGTCTTTTTCAGTTTCCCACCAAACTCACTCCGGATATATTTCTTATCGGGGGACTGTTCTCCGCCGGCATCGGAATCCTGTTCGGCTACTACCCTGCGCGCAAAGCTTCGCAACTGGATCCTATTCAAGGGCTGCGTTACGAATAGCAGAAACGTATGAGATCCGTCGGCAAACCTTTAAATGGTCTCTATTGTTAGAGTTGGAAAGGCAGCTCCATATAGACGTTCATCTAAAGTCAGAAGCCGATAGCTACGGATGTGAGCGTGAGCCCCAATCAAAAAATCGGCAAGAATTCGTCGGGCACCTGAATCATGTTGCTTACGCCGGCGTTCAGCATAGGACTGGAACGCACGACCGGCTGATCGCCAAACCGACTCACCCAGGTCCCAATCGACCCCAATTCCTGTCTCGTCGAGGAAGGAACTCACAAACTTCTCGGTCCGGCCCGGGGCAGCAATCAACTCCGCGAAAACCGGGCCGGCCACCACTAGGTTCCCGCGAGCGAACGCGGTCTCGAGAGCCGTCTCTGCGGCCCGGCTGAGCGTCGCGTCTTTGTCCCACAACGCGATAACAACATTGGTGTCAATGGCCGTGGTCATTGTCCACGCATCTTTCGCAGCCAGCGACTGATGCTCTTTCTGCCAGACCTAATCCCGGGGTTGCCGATGCCGCGATACTTGGAAAAGGCGCTCTGGTTCCTGACGGGACGCACCCGCACCCCCTTGCCGTCGCTCTCAAACAATAGGCGATCCCCCGCCCGAACTCCCAAGACTCGGCGTACTTCGCGGGGTACGGTAATCTGCCCCTTGCTGGTAATTCTGGCTTGCTTCTGCATACTGGAGGTCTCCTGATTCCTTACTTTACCACTAATTCCTTACATTCGCCAGTTCGCCACTGGAACCACGACCGCTCATTGATGATCTCGCGTGTCGTAGAATAGATCTCGATGAACTAGACTTCCTATTCATTGAAAATGTCGGCAATCTTGTTTGCCCTTCGTCCTACGACTTGGGAGACGACCTTTCGCCTGGTTCTGATGTCCACGACCGAGGGCGAAGGCAAGCCGCTCAAGTATCCAACGATCTTTAATAGTGCGGATGTAGCCGTAATCACAAAGATGGACCTGGTGGCTGCTGTCGAATTTGACGAGCAGGCTACGAGACGGAGCATCCAGGGCGGTGCGTCCCAGGCATG
>Ga0193750_1000552_pt1 | contig 10183 bp, 13 predicted proteins | sample L1c1metaG_FD_160569 | JGI IMG/M metagenome (GOLD analysis project Ga0193750, IMG submission 160569) | Soil microbial communities from a riparian zone of the East river system, Colorado, United States - L1c1 | ecosystem: Environmental > Terrestrial > Soil > Riparian zone | place: USA: East River...
ATTGCCAGCAACAAGAGAAGTGGCAGGAGAATCATGTGCCAGATGAATACGTTTGTGAGTGCGAACTTCGAGAACAGCGTGGTCGATTCCACGCGCGCAAAACGCTGGGCCAGCAGCCAGGTCAGTCCCGCTAACTGGGCCAGAGCGAAAATGGCAACCGCGATGCGTGCAAAAGACGGTTTGGCGATCCGTGTCGACGCCGCCCACCAGAGGAGATCGAGAGCCACCATGGTGCCGATCAAGACGAGGACGAACCGCATACTTAAAGATAGAGCCGAGGTTCGCCTTCGCTATTCAAAAGCTTGCAGCCCACCGAGGCAGCCGCTACAGCTTGGATAAGGCATTACAATCGCGAGCATTGCATTCAGCCTAATCACTGGAGGCAAATTCACCTTCGGTTTCGAGGGCCAATCCATTTGTTCAGGTTTGGTCGCACGCAGCCTGGAACGGACTAGTGAGATTTTTAATCGCACGCCTTCTCACATAATGCCTGGCGATCTGGCGAAGTATTTCCAAGTAGAGCCTCCACCGCCAGGAAGTACGATTGGCACGCCACCGCCACCGCCGCCAAAATTTAGGAACGCAAGTCAGCCTTATTGAGAGTTCAAAGCAATTTGGGAGCGCCAGCTGGACAATCCCACGCGCGCGCGGAAAGGACGGTGGCGAACAGTCTTATTAGTGGCCGCCTGTGCTACCCGTGGCGTCCCTCCGCCGGTGGTGGGATTCGCCCGTAACACCGCCACCTTTGACGTCTTTTACTGGCTTCAGGTCACGAATTATGGCGTCCTTTATGTCCTTTTTAACTCGGCGCCAAGCGGATCGAACTACATCGATGTTTGGGATTTGTGTCTTCATGCTCAAACCGTCTCCACAATTATTTCGTCGCAACGTTTTAGCGACGAGTCCCGGCGAGTGCAAGCCGAAAAGCTGTTTGATCGCGCGCGTAAAAGCTGCACGCATAACCAATCGCCCATTGCCATCCGTCCGTTCACACCCTATGGGAAGCGGACGGACGAACAGACAGTGTTCACTGTTTCTCCGCGGACTGTTCCCGGACGCCTTCCATCCACACTACTGCCGATGGCAACAGCAAGACACTTTACTTTAAGCTTTCCGAACTCTAGAGCGCCTAACCGGCCGATGAAGCCAACGGCCCCTCAACCGAACACCTTCGGTGAGCTTGCCACAACACCCTGCCGTGGCTTATCTCTTTCTCGTTAGATGATTCTAGTGTGTCAGGATTCGCCGTGCCGAACTTCTTAATTTACCGCCATCACGGAGTAAACGGTTTGCCTGTCCCAATGTGATGCGATATCTGCGCTTTCCCGTTGACGAGCTTCAGTGCCGCTGCGGTCGTCAACGTCGCGCAAATTCCGGCATCTGGTGGTTCAGGTGGAACGGACCCAAGAAATTGCGGTTGCGTTCGCGGCTTTATCGCCTGCTCAAGATCGTACGCAAGTGCGATCAGTTTTGGTTCCTGCAGGAATCCGCTGTACATCCAAAGGCCGGCCGGTTTGCCTTCCGGCGTGAGGCCGATAGGCATTGAGAGGTTCGGATAACCTGCAACCGCCGGCAACGACGACGCAAAACTATAGGTGGGCACCACGATGGCATCGAGTTTGTCTTTTTGCAGTGCTGCATCGATTCCGTTTGTTCGAGCGAATAATAAATTATCCGCTCGTGCACTCAGATAAGCCGGATCGCTGAGGTTCCCGCTCGTCTGCTCGGACAGTTCGAACACTTCCTGGCCGAAGAATTTCATTTCATCCTCGCAATGCGCGATGTCGAACGCGATCAAATCCGCCAATGTCCGAATGGTGGTATTACTAAGAGCGGCGAGATACTGCGCGATCTGGACCTTGAATTCGTAGAGCAGGACCGTGAACTCATCGTTATAAAACTTGAAGTTCTTATTCGCTGGGTTGCCGGTATCCGTCGGCACGAGCGTCGCGCCAAGGGCCTGCATCGCATCCAGACCTTGCTTCGCCACCGTGACCAAATCGTGTTCGCCGCCAAAGGCGTGCGAAAAATAGCGACTATCCACCCCGATCCGCGCACCTCTCAACGATCCGACTTGCAGGAATTGCGTGTAATCGCTCGGCACCGTGTGCCTGGTCACCTGACCAAACGGCGATTGCATCACTCCGAGCATGATCGCTACGTCAGTGACCGTGCGGCACATCGGACCAGCCGTGTCCTGGCTGTGGGCGATGGGAATAATTCCATCCTGAGAAACGAGCCCCACCGTGGGCTTAAGTCCCACGTTGAGGTTATTTCCTGAGGGGCAGACAACGGAGCCGTCCGTTTCAGTCCCAACTGTCGCCGCGCAAAGATTCGTCGCGGCTGCCACAGCGGAACCTGAGCTTGATCCACACGGATCGAAACTCAGCAGATAAGGATCGCGAGTAAAACCGCCGCGAGCGCTCCAACCGTTGAAAGGTGCGTTGCCGCGAAAATTCGCCCACTCAGAAAGATTTGCTTTTCCCAAAATCACGGCACCGGCCGCGCGCAAACGACTAACGACAACAGAATCGGAAGGCACCACGCTGCCGACGAGCGCAAGCGATCCCGCTGTCGTCTGCATTTTGTCAGCGGTCGCGAGGTTGTCCTTCACCAAGATCGGAATGCCATGCAGGGGTCCTCGCAGCCGCCCGGATTGTCGCTCGGCATCCAGTGCGGCGGCGATGGTCAAGGCGTCAGGATTGGTCTCGATCACGGCATGGAGCAGAGGATTAAAGGTGGCGATCCGCCCGAGGTAGCTGGTCGTCAGCTGCACGCTGGTGAGCATCCCTGAACTCATCAACTCCTGGAGCTCGGGGATCGTCGCCTCGATGAAATTCGCTGCTGTCGCCAGGCTCGATCTTGGAATCAGCCAGTTCAGTCCGCCCGCGAGAAGAGCCGTACCACCGGCGAGAGTCGTACCGAGAAATGTCCGACGCGTTACGGTGTGCCTGTTTTTGCGAGAATTAGCCGAGATGTCCCTGGGTTTCATACCGAGATTTTCTAGAAATACTGCCACTTAGGCAAGCCCAATTACCGCCTCACGCAACGGGCATTTCGCCTCTGTCGACCGGACCGACCGATTCTTTCTTGATCAGCTAGGTGCTGATCCTCAAGACTTGGACGCGTTGGACGCGACGGAGCGGTTGATGCGCTGGGCGAAGCCGCGCTGCGGTTTCGAAGTTTTGCGGTACCGCGCCCAAGCATGGGAATTTGCGGTTGACATCGTGGATGCGGCGTTGTGGCTAGGCTGGTTGTTTTTGCAGCCGTCGGACAGCCGATGTCCTACCTGTTCTGATAATCTATCGTAACCATTATGAAAAAGGAGTCTGGCACGATCATCTATTCGCCTAGCGATCTGATTCGCTATCTGGCGTCGCCATTCGGTTCATGGCTGGACCGTTACCGTTTGGAAGGTCTTGGCGAGATCAAGCCAGATGAGCAAACGGAAGAGGAAAAACTCCTTTCGCGTACGGGTGACGAACACGAAAGTGCGGAGAGCCGCTTCGGCCCTATCGGTCGCTACTTGAAGTGGACGTGGCACACGCGGGAGAGTCTTGGGAGCAAGCTGAGGAAAAAATTAAAAGAGCTGTTGACCAAGGTCTTCGTGACCAACACAAGGGGGTCAAAATCATTCATGGAAGCGGACGAACAACCGGGCGTTCTGTGATTCGCGGTAAGGCGATTGATTTGTTGGGCGAGCTAGCGCGATCCACTGGTGGACGGCTCGTTCAAGACAACGGTAATCCCGGCGCCCACATTCTTTGGCTCAATTGATAATCCGAACTCGCGGGTGGCCAAATTACCGGTTCAAATAGTGAAAGCTGGAGACTGAAATGCACGAGGCAACGCCTTGTAGTTGTAGTTACCAGACTAGGAGCTAGGAGCTGGGAGATGGGAGATCAGCTTCCGGCTCGTAGAGCCTACAGCTCGGAGAGAGACCAGAGGGCACGGAGCAAAGACGGAGCGGACGATGGGACACCGGCGCGCCGCGCCGAGTTATCCGTTATCAGTTCTTGGTTATCAGGGCGGAAGCTGAAGGAGCGGACAACAGACCACGGGACCGTGCTGGCGCTGGATTTGTTTTAAGGTTAGCCTTGCAACGTGAGCAGCGTCGTTACTCAGCATCCTGATATTCTTGGCGGCGAACCGGTCTTTGCCGGAACGCGTGTGCCGGCGAAGAGCTTGTTCGACCATCTGGAGGCGGGCGACTCAATCGAACAGTTCCTAGAGGGCTTCCCGAGCGTTAAACGCGAGCAGGTCATCGCGCTGCTCGAGGATTCCAAGGCGTACGTCCTGGCGGCTCGTTGATGCGCATACTGTTGGACGAAAATCTTGATTGGCGTCTAGGCCGCTACCTCGCTGACCATCAAGTGAAGTCGGTGCCGTTGTTAGGCTGGGCTGGGATACTCGCCGTTCGACCGGACAACGGACGACAAGACGACTGACTACAAGACCGCGTAGGGAGCAGGGAGCACGGCGCAAACGCGGCGAACGTGAATAGTGAGAAGTGATTGGTGAGAAGTTGAAAAGTCACGGTAGTCAGAAGTCAGCGGTCGGAGGTCGGAGGTCACACGTCAGAGATCAGTTGGGTAGGGCAAATTGAGGTAGTTGCGGCAGAGAAGAACCACACAGTACTTGCAGCTCTCCGGTAAACTTTGCCGTACTGGAAACAATCGTCTCGATCTGTTTTTCGCGCTTGGCCCAGGTGCGGTTCATCGCGGCTTTTTCCCGAGCGAGGTCGACTTGCATCTGCTCAAACTGCTCCGCGATCGTCGCCATGCGGTCGTGGAATTGCGGGCTGGTGAAGTACTGAAAGATTCGCGTCGCGCGGTGGAATCTTGCGCCCCCCCGTCACCCTAATGTCAGGGCGAGGACTGTGTTAGTGGCGATGTTTTTTTGCTTTGACTGATTTACGCATTGAGAGAAGCGACCTTTCGACGAATGTGCGCCGGGCAGGGCTCCTGATTTTCGCCGCCATCGCAAAAGCCTTCTTCCATCCGAACGTACGCGGGAATTCAATCTCCGGCAGCTTCACAAAAAACCGGGTCCTGGTTGGGCCTAGATAAAAGATGTCGACCAAGGCTTTCTCAGGAATCGCAATCTTCGCAGCGCCTGATCGGTCGAGCTCAAATCCAAAGAAGAAACCGGGCCCTACGTGGTGTATGGAAAACGTGCCTATCGGAGTGTCGTAGGGACGGGTCCGGGCCAGCGAAACGGCATACGTGACGGCGGGGATTTGCGAGATCATTCCATGGTAATAGAGCGCGCTTTGGAGCGAGACATATGCAGGGAAAGGGGAGGCGAGGTGTTCAGGAATAGCCAGCCGATTGACGTTTCGCGTCATCGCCCACTTTCCTCGCGCCAGCTTGATGATTGCGCCGGAATTGCTCAAACGAGTCGCGGCTCTGGTGGCGCTTGAATCCGCTACCCCCAGTAACGCAGCCAGATCGCGGGTCTCAAAAAGTGGATGACCCAATGCCTCGAGTTTTGCCAAGGTCTCGACCGGTTTCATAACGATTCCAAGACGCTGAAAACTTTTTCCCGCAACGCCTCCCACGTCTTCGCTGCGGAGTAATAGTCGCGGTATTCCGCCGGCAAGTAAGCGACGACCTGGCTCTTAAATTGGTCAAACGGAACGGACAACGCGTTATCAGCCGCAGCCCTTAGAAGCTTTTTATCCTTCTTGACGCGGGAACCCTTCGCGCCCCGATCGGATAGATGCGCCAAGTCGAAAACGTCGCGCGCCTGCGTTTCACTTCGACCGATCAGGGCTTCGATCTTTTGGGCGAACGCTGTTTCCAAGTCGTAATGACTCGCGAAGGTCGGTCGCAGATTGTAGGTGCGGATTATTTCCGGGTCGACCGGTGCAAAGAGGAGACCGGGGGAGAATCTGCGCCTTGAAAATTCGATTCTTGTCGGCAGCGGACTGCTCGACCCTTCCGCTCGGATCTGCACCTTCCAACGCTGCGTGGTCTCAGTTTGCTTGGGCTCGGAGAACTGGGTAATGGCGAGCTTATAGGCGGCTAGAACCCGCGCGAAACCAGGGTCCTTCAGGATACGGTGGACATTCTTTTGCAAGGTGACCCTAGCAATCGTGTGGACATCAAAGTCGATATCCTCGGAATAGCGGATGCTTTTCCAAAAAAAGCGGAGATTGCAGCCGCCCTTCAGACAATAGAGCTTCTTATCGACGCGCGCTCCAAAATGAGCCAGGAAGAGCAGGTGAAACTGCTCCACCGCCTGGATATCCCCCAGTTTGGCATTCATAAGAGATAATACGCGTAGTTGACCGAAAATGTCAACTACGCGTATTTACTCTTGGAGCAGCGCGAATTGCGGCAGTCGGGACAGAGATGAGCCGTAGAGCGCCTGTAGCTCGCCGGTGAATTTAGCCGTGCTGGACACGATCGTTTCGATCTGCTTTTCGCGCTTGGCCCAGGTCCGGTTCATTGCCGCTTTCTCCCGCGCCAGGTCGGCTTGCATCTGCTCGAACTGCTCCGCGATTGTCGCCAGGCGGTCGTGGAATTGTGGGCTGGTGAAGTACTGAAAAATTCTCGATTTCTGGTCATCCTGGCCGCTTAAGGCCAATCGAGTCTGGCCCAGCAGCGCCATGTTTACTCGCAAAGTTTCGGCCAGACACGCGGCCAACGGAAACGTGGTGATCAACACTCCCCGCACACTACCCATGTGCAGCACGTGCTCGGGCAAAGCGTCCGTTACAATGACCGCGACATCGGCCCTGGCAGCTTGCTTGTCTTCGATGAGTTTATCGATCCATCGGTCGCTCCAATTGCGGACCCGTTTCGATTCCCAGAGGATCGTTCCGCAAAGTTGCCCGCAATCGCTTATCACCTTTTGCAAAACGTCTGCACCTCGAACGCAGCTTTTGACCGACTCGATTTCGTCGCGGGGAAATCGCGCCCGCAACGCCTTCTCCAGCTCGATCTCCTGAATATCGCCCTGCAACTTTTGCGAGCCTTGTTCGGCTTTGCGTTTCAAATCCTCTATCTGTCGGCGCATATCTTCGAGTTGCTTGTTTTTCTCAGCGTCTTTAAGCCGATGCTCCTCGAGGACCTGATCTTGCGCTACTTTCCGGATCTTTTCGCGCTCCTCGGATAACTTGCGTTGCGCTTCCAGCTCAGCTTTCTCCGCCTGATCCTGAAGCTCTGCTTTTTTGCGCAGCAGGGCACGCTCATTTTCCCGCGACGCTTTCAATTCTTTCGCCTGCGCATCGAGCTTGATCTGAAGCTCGGCCGAATTGCGCTCAGCTTCCTCGGCTGCCACCTTGCTGAGTTGTCGGCGCAGCTCGCTTTCTTTCTTTTTAAATTCGTCGCTCAATTGCTTCCGCACTTGGAGTTCGATGTCGCGGTTGAGCGCTTCATCGAGCGCAAACTTATAGGAACACTTTGGACAGGTAATTGTTTGATTCATAGCAAAGAAGCCCTCACCTCGAAGCTAGGATTTAGGGGATTCAGGTTCTCGACTCTTGCGGTCCTCTTCAGACACGATGTCGGTTAGGGAGGCCGCTGCATCGAGCTTTTCGGAGACTGAAGCGATGTCCATGCTGGAGCGACGCAACGCGCTCATCTTGCGGGAGAACGCTGCCTGGCCTGCTCTTGAACCGGCAGTGTCAGCAACGTAGTTAGCCGCGTTGTTCGCTGCGATACTGAGGTTCGAGGCAGTCGCGATGGCGTCCTGGTTGGCGCCCAGAAAGAGAAAAATCCACTTGTACGTGTCGGTCTGATGTTTGATCTTCCCGGCAATCTCTTTCCAATTAAACCGCTGCGACGCGTTCTCCAGGCCGTCAGTCAGGATGGCAACAATCACCTGCCCGGGTCGGTCTTTCTCGGCCAGTGCAGCGAGGCGGAGGCCAAGGTCGTCGACGGTCTTGCCGATAGCGTCGAGCAGCGCGGTGCATCCTTGCGGCTGGTAAGTATCGTCGGTGAGCGGCACAATTTCCTGCACCGGAATTGAGCTGATCGGCACAAAGTATTCGTCGTCGAACAGAACAAGGGTGAGTTTAGCGAGTCCTTCGATCTGTTGCTGATCGGCCAAGAACCGGTTGAATCCGTCTATAGCGGCCTGCTGACAGCTCTTCATGGAGCCGGAGCGATCGAGGATAAAAGCGATCTCGGTGTAATGGGCGTTTGGTTTCATGGCAACACTCTACAACACTGGGTGGGACATCTGCTGTCCTACGGTTAAAATTTCACTGATTTTGAGCGATTTTTTCTGTGGTGGCAGCCGTGCCGGCTGCATCCTTTGATTGCAGGCGACACGCCTGCCGCTACAGGGCGTTAGCAGGCGGCGCGGTTGCCTCCCACAGGCGAAACGAAGGCGACGGCGCGTCGACAGAGCGACGCGGCTACAGCATTAAACTAGCGTGCGATACGTTTCGCTTAACACCGCCACAGTCTTTCCGATCCGTTCTTTTAGCTCTGCTGGTGCGAGCACCTGAGCGTGGCTTCCCCAGCTCAAAATCCACCGCTCAATTTCTTCCAGGTTTCCCAATGTTAACGAAAGTTCGATTCCGCCGTCTCGCAGCTGCTTGATTTTCTGCGACGGATGCCATTGGCGTTCCTCGATTCTAGGAGCAGCGAATGAGTCGAAGACGATACGAATCGCTTGCTTGGTTTTCGTCGGCTTGGTGAAAACTCCAAAGCTTTGCTCCAGAAACCTGCCAATCGAAAAATCGATCGGGCGTCTGAACCGGGTTTTACTGACACGAACGTTACGTATCCGCGGAAGGGCAAACGTTCTCAGCTGTGCACGGACCAAATCGAATGCGAACAGGTACCAGAGATTCTCAACACAACCCAGATGATATGGCTGGACGTACCGTTGCTCGTAGCGTGCAGCATCAGGTTTCTTGTAGTCGAAGCGGACTTCGAGCCGTTTGAAGACGGCGTGGCTTAACTGTTCGAAGAGGTGAACGTCAGCCGTCGATCGTCCAGTATTCCGGAACGAGATCGCTGAATCCAAGTCGGCCCAGGTCACGGAAATGGTGTCGCGCAGCCCATCGGTGATCTTGCGAAACGCGGTCGACAATGGCGCCTCAAACGAAGTCCCTTTGTATTGCGCCAAAGCTTTCTGGCCGACGTAGAGCGCTACCAGCTCGCCCTCGGAAATTTCGACATTGGGAAAGCTCGCCACGGGTTCCGTGTAATAAAAACCAAAGTGAAGCTGGTCGTACTCGATCGGAAGACCGAGGCGATATCGCATGAAGTCGAGGTCACGCTGTACGGTCTTGGAACTGACTTCCAGTTCGTCGGCGAGCTTGCGGCAATTCGGATAGCGACCGGATTGAAGACGGGCGTGCATACGCATCATCCGCTCAAGTGGAGGGCGAGAATGAAGAGTGGCCCGGCGGGCAGGGGAGAGTTGGATACGGTTGCGTTTCATAGCATCAGGTTGCCAGCCGAATAACCGGTGCCGTTTGCTTATAGCAACAACTTTCTTGTTATATCGGACAGTATTTGTCCTACCCCACGATTTATCGTCGCATTTATGGATAAGAATCCTTTGTTTCCGAATTGGCAGCCGCCATTACGGCGGCGGTTCACTGCGTCTCGTGGTATTGCTCTGCTGAGGGCTTTACGAATGCGGCTGGCAGAAGAGAACCATGCACGATGGACTCAAACGCAGTTTGAGTTTGGGCAGCGTGTAAGATAGCGATCCAATAATACAACCTACGCAGCATGCAAATCCGCGGTTCCAGGTGTCCGGCCGTTGACGCCGGCAGAGATTGAGTCGCCGCTGCGGGAAGATTCACTGGTTTCCCTGGAATAGGGTCGCACGCTTCGCACTCTTGAGATCGGGCACGGCGATGGTGAAATGCTTAGGATTTAGCTGCTTTTCGCCAGACCAGGAATACGCGGCGAGGAAGCCGTCTTTGGCCACACTGTAGTCGATGCACGCGACGTTTCGCTCAAGGACTTGCGGAGTATTGGGGACGAACCAGTAGTGGCCGAAAATGACCGGAGGTTCGCGGCGGCCGTAGCTCGGTAAGGAGCTTAAAACTTCCGCAGGCACAGCGATTGCAGGTACATCCGCCGCACTCGGTACCGCAATGTCACAGTAATTGAGATGCTTTTTTCTTTTTCGCGATTGCCACCATGCAATCCGCATATCCCCCCGTTCAGTGCCATCTTTGTCGGTACACATTTGACCATCGGGTAGT
>Ga0193750_1000553_pt1 | contig 10175 bp, 6 predicted proteins | sample L1c1metaG_FD_160569 | JGI IMG/M metagenome (GOLD analysis project Ga0193750, IMG submission 160569) | Soil microbial communities from a riparian zone of the East river system, Colorado, United States - L1c1 | ecosystem: Environmental > Terrestrial > Soil > Riparian zone | place: USA: East River...
CCCAAAGAACTGATGAAGCTGCTCTTCATCGGACGTCGTTTCCAGGGCATGACCAGCGAGGACAAATACAACCAGGTGCAGTTGATGACCATGAGCGCGATTGATTTTCTCGATCAGTGGTTCGAGACCGATGTGCTCAAGGCCACGATGTCCGCGTCCGGAATCATCGGCACTTTCCTCGGTGTGCGTTCTCCGGGAACCGCGTACGTGCTGCTGCACCACTACATGGGAGAAATCGACGGCGCATTTCGCTCCTGGGGATTTGCCCGCGGCGGCACTGGAGCGATCTCCAATGCCATCGCCGATGCCGCCCGCGAAGCTGGAGCCGAAATTCGCACTGAGGCAGGGATTGCACAAATCATCGTGAAAGCCGGCAAGGCTCGCGGCGTTGTCCTGGCCAGCGGCGATGAGATCCAGGCGGGCATCGTTTCCTCCAGTGTTGATCCACGGCTCACGTTCATCCAGTTCATCGAGAATGGAAATCTTCCTAACGATTTTCTCGATGAAGTCCGGCGCTACAAATTTCGAGGCTCCTCCGGCAAAGTGAATCTGGCCTTGGATGGGCTGCCGAGTTTCACCTGCATGCCTGGTCCAGGCGCGCACTTGCGCGGTGCGATTTCGATTTCGCCCAGTGTCGAATACATGGAAAAGGCGTACGACGACGCCAAGTATGGCAGATACTCCCGGCGTCCTTATATCGATATGGTGATTCCCACGCTGACCGATCCTTCCGTGGCTCCTCCGGGAAAACATGTGATGTCATGCTTCGTGCAGTACGCACCGTATAAACTGCGTCCGGGAATGAATTGGGACGATCAGAAAGAAGCTTTCGGCAACAACGTCATCGACACCATCTCCGAGTACGCGCCCAACATCAAGGACATCATCCTGCACAAGCAAGTGCTAACGCCGCTGGATCTGGAACGCGACTTCGGCCTGAGCGAAGGAAACATTTTCCAGGGTGAACTTTCGCTCGAGCAACTCTTCTTTCTGCGCCCGGTGCCGGGATACGCGCAGTTCCGCACTCCTATCAAAAATCTTTATCTATGCGGATCGGCGACTCATCCCGGCGGTGGAATCATGGGCGCGCCCGGACGCCTGGCGGCGCTCGAAATCCTCAAAGATTTTAAGGGAGCCGCTTAGCTCATGGCCGACCGGCGGGTGGTCATCATCGGCGGCGGCCACAATGGCCTGATCACCGCGTTTTACCTGGCTAAAGCCGGGTTTAAGCCGTTAGTTCTGGAACGCCGCGCACAGGTTGGCGGGGCTGCCGTCACCGACGAATTTCATCCAGGGTTTCGCTGCTCCACGCTCGCCCATGCTGCGGGGCCAATCCGTCCGGATATCGTTCGCGGCATGCAACTCGCTAAGCATGGACTCAAACTGATCACTCCGGACGTCGCGGTCGTCGCGCTCTCACCCGAGGGCCGCGCCTTACATCTCTACAACGACACGAAGAAATCTGCCGAGGAGATTACAAAGTTCTCTTCGAAAGACGGAGCCAGATATTCCGAGTTTCAGGAAGCGCTCAGACAAATGGGCCGCGTCATCGCGAAGGCATTGGTCCTGGCTCCGCCCAGCATTGACAATCCCAACCGCGGCGACTTGTGGGGCATGCTTCAGACCGGACGCGCCATTCGCAACCTGGGCAAAAAGAACATGTATCGCTTGCTTCGCTGGGGCCCCATGGCGGTCGCGGATCTGGTCGCAGAATTTTTCGACACTGAACTGCTGCGCGCGACCATCGCCGCGCGCGGAATCTTTGGAACTTTCCTTGGCCCGTGGTCCGCCGGCAGCAGTTTGGTTCTCCTCATCCGCGCAGCCGGCGATGTACATCCTGCGGGCTCATCCACTTTCGCTTTGGGCGGGATGGGCGCAGTGACGCAGGCCATGGCATCCTCCGCGCAGAAAGCCGGCGCCGAAATCCGTACTGATGCCGAAGTAATCGAAGTCCGCGTAAAGGACGGCTCAGCCACCAGCGTCATACTTTCCACTGGTGAAGAGATCAGCGGCGAGGCGATCGTATCCAACGCTGACCCCAAGCGAACTCTGCTCAAGCTGGTGGATCCGATTCATCTCTCTCCAGATTTCGTGATGAAGCTCCAGCACTATCGCATGCCGGGCACAGTTGCGAAGGTAAACCTTGCTCTGGCGGGATTGCCGAAGTTCACTGCGCTTAATGGCGGCGATGACGGCGGCGCTTTAACCGGTCGAATTCATATTGGGCCTGAAATCGATTACCTGGAACGCGCATTCGACGAATCCAAGTATGGAAACTTTTCGCGTCAACCCTATCTGGAGACCACATTCCCTTCCGTAACTGATCCATCGCTTGCTCCCGCCGGAAAACATGTGATGTCCATCTATGTGCAGTACGCGCCCTACAAATTAAAGAGCGGCGATTGGGAGAGTCAGCGCGTGGCATTGGGCGACGCGGTGGTGAAGACGCTAAGCCAATATGCGCCCAATCTTCCGGAGTTGATCCTGCGTCACCAGATCATCACTCCGCAGGATTTGGAAGATACATACGGTCTGACAGGAGGTCACATCTTCCACGGCGAGTTGGCGCTCGACCAATTCTTCACCATGCGTCCGCTGCTCGATTGGGCTCGTTACCGCACTCCCATCACCAACTTATATTTGTGCGGCTCCGGAACGCATCCCGGAGCGGGCTTGACCGGCGGCTCCGGCGCCAATGCCGCGCGCGAAATTCTGAAAGACTTGCGGCGTTAGGGCGGTGTAGCTTTTGGGTGGCGCAGCGCTTCAGCGCTGCGGTCAACTGCTGTAAAGAGAACGGCTTTAGCCGCTGAGGGCAGCACCAGTAGACTCAAACCCCATGAAGAACTCTGCCATCCTGCTGACCTCCTGCCCCGACCAGAAGGGTATTGTCGCCACCCTCTCCGACTTTGTCTTCCGCCACAACGGCAACATCCTGCACGCTGACGAACACGCCGACGAAGGTTCAAACCTCTTCCTTATGCGAGTAGAGTTCGATCCCAAAGATTTTGATATTGATCTTGCCGATTTTGCCAAACACTTTTATCCCATCGCGGAAAAGTTCGCCATGCAATGGCGACTGGCACGCTCGAACGTCCGCCAAAAGATGGCTATTCTGGTTTCCAAATATGACCACTGCCTGGTGGACCTGCTTTACCGTCATAAGAGCGGCGAATTGGCTTGCGAAATCCCATTGGTGATCTCCAACCATCCTGACAACGGACCAATCGCCGACTTCTACCGGATTCCCTTCTTCGTAGTTTCTGTCACCAAGGAGAACAAAAGCGAGGCGGAACAAAAGATACTGGCCCGACTGAAACAACACAATCCGGATTTCATCGTCCTGGCGCGCTACATGCAGATCCTGTCCAACCAGTTCGTCAACGAATACCCTCATCGCATCATCAATATCCATCACTCTTTTCTGCCTGCGTTTGTGGGCGCGAAGCCTTATCACCAAGCATTCACCCGCGGGGTGAAGCTGATCGGCGCCACCAGCCACTACGTGACCGACGTTCTCGATGACGGCCCCATCATCGAGCAGGACGTAGTCCGCATCTCCCACCGCGATTCGCTGGACGACTTATTGCAAAAAGGCCGCGACCTGGAGAAGGTTGTGCTCTCCCGCGCCGTTCGTTGGCATATCGAAAATCGCGTTCTGCTCTATGGAAACAAGACTGTGGTCTTCGACTAGCTCCGGTCTTGGCCCCAATTGTTACTTTAGTGTCCCGACTCCCATCAGACTCTTGTACCGAAACCCAGCTTGGTTTTTACTAGAGTAGCTGCCTTCAGCTGCCAGTCCATCTTTCGCGGGGAGTCGTCCACAGGAGCTGAGTTTGGTTGAAGATCCGAAGTGGGAGCTTGCCATTCTGGCCACCGTGCAGGGCTTCTATGAGAAGCTCTTGCAGGACTCCGTCGGCGGAGAGGTTCCCGTTCCCGTCGGCCTGGAGGCGATTTCCCTTCAACAGTCCGACGGCGATGTGCACGAAACTCTGGCCACTATGCGCCGCTGGTTGCGGCTGCTGGACATGGCGATCACTCCAGCCATGTTGCGCCACGGGTTCACGCCTGATACAGATCCCGAAATCGCCGAGGCCATGCTTCGTTATTTTGCCCGCACCAAAAACGACTCCGACGTCAATCGCGACAAAACTGATTTAGTCACGACTTTCCTTTATCGTCGCCCGCGTGTGCCCGGACAGTGGGAGCGTCGCGGTTACGGCCTCGATGGATCGCTACCCCTATCCCCGTTTGAGATCGCGCTCATTGAAATCCTTGCGGATTCTGACACGCCCTCTCTTCCCGAAGAACACGTACAAATCCTGCGGCGCTTCGACGCATTGCAGGAAGAGGCCGAAAACTTCAGCGAGCTGAATGAACTCCTCGAGTCGGGAATCATTTCGCGGGTCCGCGAGATGAAGCAGGCTTTAGATCTTTCCTTTTACCATCCCGGGGTTCTGGCCACCATTGCACCTTACAACGCGGCCCTCGGTAAAAAATTTGATGAGCTCTTCCTGGCTGCTGCCGCTGAAATCAAGAGTTTTGCCCAGGCACTAGAGAGTCAGGGTGGAAGCATCCTGGGCAACGTGGACGGCGTGGACGTCACAGTCGAAGACGTTTCCGCAATGGAAGCCGCTGATTTACTGCGAATCGATTATGGCACTGCCTTGAAAAAGTTCGACCGGGTTTCGAAGCTTAGAAAAGCCCTGGAGCGCCGTCCCCCCATCCGTCGTGCGGCCAATACCGCTCCCTCACGCCGTATCAAAACGGCCCGTGCGTCCGCAACTACGGCGGTCGTCCGTCGGCCTGCCTTGGACGTCCACGCCATGCGTGAAGCCGTCACTCCAGCACAAATTTCCGCGGAAGAAACCAGATTGGTCCAAGTCGAAGAGTCAATTCGAGTCTTCGTTCGCGTGGCGGATCCGAAATTTCGCCAGATCGTCCCCATGCGCTTCTTCAATCTGATTCTCTCTCCCGCGGAGGCCGATGCCTACAGCGCCGGCTATCGGCGAGAGAAAGACAAGGGCATCCTTGCCGAAGTTGCCCGCGTGCTTTTGCGTTCGGTCGCGGCGACCGCCCGTATGACTACGGAACTGGAAGAACTCAAGCGCTGCGAGAACTCTCCTTCACTTTGGAAGTTGCATGCAGATTCGCTGATCGTGTTACTGGAAATCGCGAGCACACTCAACGACAAAGCCGAGCGTCTCCTCGCACACTTCGAGCACGAAGACAGCCTGCCACATTCAGTTGCCATCAGGAGTTCGATGCAGAAGTTGCGCGATTGCGCAGAGTTAGCTGTGGCTACTTTGACCGGAGATCAGGATCAGAAAAGCGCTGCTGCCGCTTCCAGGTGAAGTAGCCGCCGAAGGATTTCCGAGCGGCCACTCCTAATATCGCTAATTGATGTCGAACTGCTCCTGATGTACCGCCGGATCGCTCTTCACGATCACGGTTCGCTTAGTTAACTCCTCCATCTCCGTGAGGGCGCGGCCGTTGTTGGCTTTCAGCGCTTTCGCTACCTCAGGATTGACTCGCAGCAGCACATCGGAATGTTCGAGATGTTTGGCGATCTTGCGCATCTCGAGGTAGATCTCATTGCAAATCGTGGTCACAGACTTCACGAAGCCGGTGGACTGGCAGTACGGACACGGTGTTCCAATAGTCCGCTCAAGCGACTGCTTTACCCGTTTTCGCGTAATCGCCACCAATCCAAAATCGTTAAACTGAAGGACCTTGGATGGAGCGCGATCGCCGCGCAGCGCCTCTTCTAGCGCCTGCATAACTTTCTGGCGGTTGCGGCGCTCGTCCATGTCAATGAAGTCGATTACGATGATGCCGCCCAGGTCGCGAAGGCGAATCTGGCGCACGATCTCCTTGATGGCATCTACGTTAGTCTTGACGATGGTGTCTTCCAGGCGCGATGTCTTGCCGACGTATTTACCCGTGTTGACGTCGATTGCCACCAACGCCTCGGTCTGATTGATCACGATGTAGCCGCCGCTCTTCAGCCACACTTTTGATTTCAGCGCTTTGTTGATTTCTTCGTTCAGGCCAAACTGGTCGTACAGCGGTGTGTCTTTGGTGTAAAGCTTGACACGCTTGACCAGCGCGGGCTGGAAACGATTGGCGAAACGCAGAATGCGCTCGTATTCCTGTTCGTTGTCCACCCAGATGGCGGAAAAATCTGAGCTGACCTGATCTCGCAACACTCGTTCCACCACATTCAGATCGTGATAAATCAGCGTAGGCCCTTTGCCATTATCGGCGCGGCTCTTGATCTCAGACCACAAGCCTTTCAGAAAGCGGATATCGGCGCGCAGGTCTTCTTCAGCTGCGCCTTGGGCCGCGGTGCGGACGATGAATCCGCCATGCCCGTTTTCGCGCTCGCTGATAATGATGCGCTTTAAGCGCTGGCGCTCCTCCTCCGAGGAAATCTTGCGGGAAACGCCGGTGTGGTTGACCGTCGGCATGTACACCAGGAAGCGGCCTGGCAGTGCGATGTGGCTGGTAATGCGCGCTCCCTTCTTGCCGATGGGCTCTTTGGCGATCTGCACCAGGATTTCCTGGCCTTCTTTGAGCAGGTCGGTGATGAGGGGAACGTTCTGTGGCTCGTTGCGCCGGAAGCGCCGGCCACCTCCGCCACGCCGTCCACGGTTACGATCGAATGCCGGGCGCGGCGCGCGTTGCGTATAGGGCGCTGTGGCGGCGGGAGCACGCACTTCGGCGCGTGCATCCACCGGGCCACCTACCGTTTCGGCCTCGACGACAGCTTCAGCCTCGGCCTGGGCCTCGTCGAGCTCCGCTTCTACTTCATCCGTCTCGTCTTCTTCCGCTACTTCCGCAAGGCCTGATTCCGAAGAGATCGGTTCGGCAGCGAGCGGCTCGCTAACCCCAATCCCGGCATCTCCTACGGCGGCGATTTCGTGCGCCGATTCATGGTAATCCGCGGCAGCGTGGGTTTCTTCCTCCAGCTCTTCAAAGGCTTCGTCTTCTTCCAATTCCTCGACGTAAGCCGCTAGATCGGCTTCTTCTTCTTCGATTTCTTCTTCCTCCATAGTTCCGGCTGCGGCAGATAGGGACTGATCCAAATGCTCAGTGACAGGTGATCGCTTGTTTTCTTCTTCGTCGCTTTCTTCTTCGGATTCGGTTTCGCCCCCACCGAAAATGGATGCGACATTCATCTCGTCAAATCGTTCTTGCTCGCGGCGCGCGATCGAAGGCTGGCTCCCTGACGTAGCTTGCAGCCGCGGCGGAGAGGTCTGTCGCTGATCTTCAGTCGCCGGCTTGGCGAAAAGCGGCTCATCCTCGGGAAAGGTTTGCGCAATCGGCGGAGCCGGTATCTCACGGCTTGGCGTTGGGGAGGGAGCCCGCGCCGGCGCAGCAGCCTGAGCCTGTGCCATACGAGAGTACTTAGAAATGGATTCTCCCGGCAGAATCATCGGCTGGTAACCGGGCGGCGGTCCGAAATCGGTGCGCTCGCTTCGTTCCGGTCGGTCATTTCGTTCTTGACGGTCTGGTCGTTCCGTCCGCTGCGGCGTCTCGCGCTGTACTTCCGCGCCTGGCGGGGCAAACTTTGACTCTGGCATGCGTTCGCCGCGCCGGCCGCGACGGCGACGCCGGCCACGCCAGCCACCCCGTTCCCGGTTCTCCGTATTCCCAGTGTCACGATTTTGAGACGGCTGCTGCCCTGCCTCAGCCTGCGGCTCCGACTCCACCTGGTTAGAAGTGGCGGCGTGAGGTTCGGGCAACGCGAGATGCACCTCGTCTCGTGGCGTTTGCTGCTGATGTCTCGGGTCAGGAGCAGGACTGGTCCGATCGGTGGGAACTTCGTCCAATTCGTCCTGATCCTCCAACTCCATGAAGTCGGAGACGTAAAGGAAGGCGTCGCGTTCCAGGCCGATATCCACGAATGCGGATTGCATGCCGGGCAGAACCCGGGTCACGCGGCCTTTGTAGATGGAACCTGCCAGGGTGTATTCGTTTTCACGTTCCAGGTAGATTTCTGCCAGTTGGTCGTCTTCCACCAGTCCCACCCTGGTTTCGTGGGGAGTGGACGATACAAATAATTCTTTGGTCATGCGGACTCCGGATCCTGCGCCGCTCAGGCGGCAGGATTCACCGGATCAAAGGCAGGAAGAACGGGCAGGATCGAGCTGCTGCGATAGGCCGCCCGCACGGGGCGCGGCCCGAGCCTCGGAGTTCTCTCCGCGACCGAATCCGTGGCGTAAGCTTTGGAATCTTTTGCACTTATCGCATTGGTGCTGTACCGGGTTTGTGACCGCTCTCTCGTTGGAGGGGGCCGTTACCCGCCCGGCAGCGCTTTAGCTTTAATCCTGCCCGGCCTTCGACTGCTTTGGGCCGGTGAGTGCCCTCTTTACGCGAGGGCGGTCGTAATCTTGATCTTGTGTTCTGCCGCGCCTGGCTGGCGCAGCAACTCTCCCTGCCTTCTTCCGCCCGCTTCAATTCACGAATCGGCGCATTCGGACGTTCATTACAATGCCTAGCGCTAGAAACATGAACAGGACGGAAGATCCGCCATAACTCATAAGCGGCAGGGGTATTCCAGTGACCGGCATAAATCCGACCACCATGCCGACGTTGACCAGGATATGAAAGCTAAGCACAGCCACCACACCCATCACTATGAACGTGCCAGCCCGGTCGGGAGCTGTTTGCGCGTTCTGGGTCAATCGCATCAACACTATGAAGTATAACAGCATCACCCCAAGAGCACCCACAAATCCGTGTTCCTCGGCAAAAGCGGCAAAAATAAAGTCCGTTTGTGGGACCGGCAGGAAGGCCAGATGGGTCTGTGAACCGGCCGTGCTGCCCCATATACCGCCCGAACCAACGGCAATCAACGACTGGTTTACCTGGTACCCGGAGCCCTGCCGGTCGGCCTCGGGATCCATGAAGCTGGTAAGACGGTCGCGCTGATACGGCTTCAAAGCATGCCAAGCCAGCGGCATCAGTAAAGCCGCAGCCAATACCACGATAAATGCCTGCTTGAACCGCACTCCCCCCAGGAACAGTCCCATGAAGGCAATCGGCATGTAAGTAAGCGAAGTCCCCAGATCGGGCTGTGCCAGCACCATCAGCATGGGGATACCTACGATAGCGCCAGCCTTCATAAAGTCCGGCCAGGAAAGATCTTTGTGATGCAAGTCGCTGAAATATTTCGCTACCGCCAGAATCAGGATCAGCTTCACCCATTCCGATGGCTGGAAATGAGCTCCACCCGGCATCTTCACCCAGCGCCGCGCGCCCAGATATTTCTGTCCGAAAATCAGGACCACCATCAACGACCCAATCGACGCGAAATACAGCCAGTGCACCCGATCCAGCAGCACCTGGTAATTAATGAAACTCACCAGGAACATTCCCCCCACTCCGCCCAACACCCAATAAACCTGCTTGATGTGCGCCCCCGCAAACTTAGTGTGGACGGTGGCGCTCTGAATCTCCATAACGCCCAGCCCACAGATGAGCAACACGAAGATCAGCAGCACCCAATCAAAATCGCGGAATGAAATATAACGTGACATTTTTAAGTCTTGTCATCCTGAGCGCAGCGGGAAGTTAACGCTTTCTTAATAGGCCTTCCTACCCGCGCTATTGCAAACCCGGCGCCGCCACCGCCAGCGGCACGCGTTCCTTCGGAGCGGGCAAAATAAAGTGTCCGCTTCGAAGCCCCTCGCCATCACCCTCGGACGCGTTCCACACCGCTCCTACTTCCACTTTTGCGTCGCCCTTCGCAACTTTGGTCGGCTGACGTCGCTGTTTGTCCACGTACGCCTTGATCACTTGGGCTGCGGCGCGGGCAGCCAGGTATCCGTGCTCACCCTCCTCCAGCAGCGTGCACACTACAATCTCCGGATTGCGCCGGGGGGACACGCCCACAAACCAGCCGTTGTCTTTAAAATTCGCCTTGCCCGCAGCGCCCATTTTCGCCTTCAAGACGTTGCTGATGGTTTGCGCGCTGCCAGTCTTTCCGGCGAAATCGATGCCCTGCAAGTGTGAAAGTGCTGCTGTCCCACCTGGGTTGACGACGTTGGCCATGGCGTCTGTAATGGTTTCCCAATTCTTGGGATCGATGGGCATCCGGACATCGTCCTCTGACGCTGCCGCCGGAATGAAATTTGGCGGTAACTGCTGCGGAAATGCCACGTGTGGGCGGT
>Ga0193750_1000554_pt1 | contig 10173 bp, 10 predicted proteins | sample L1c1metaG_FD_160569 | JGI IMG/M metagenome (GOLD analysis project Ga0193750, IMG submission 160569) | Soil microbial communities from a riparian zone of the East river system, Colorado, United States - L1c1 | ecosystem: Environmental > Terrestrial > Soil > Riparian zone | place: USA: East River...
GCTCCACTCAGATCGATCCATAAACGCGCGAAGTCTTCCAAGTTACGTTTAGTAATTATTTTATGCTGGTTGTTGTCTGCAATGGAGACAGGAACGGTCTCTCCTTCAGAAATCAGAACTGTGCCGTAAAAAGGGTCGACTGTTCGAACATTATCCTGATCATCATTTAACCAGAACCGGTAAGGTTTATCGCTGGTCGTTTTATCGGCGTCGCGTACGAATGGATCGTCGAAACTCATTTGACCATCGCGATTGCCGTCAATGGCAAGATTGGCCTGCAAAAGGATCACGTCGTAGTAGCCGTTCTTGCCGCCACGTTGGTAGCGCGGATCGATCAGATACGGAGCCGATGGATCTGCTGAAGCGCCTTGCGTCACCCATTGATGAACCTCGTGATGAAGAGGGCCTCCATCATAAGGCGTAAATTGAACATCCCAGTTAACTGTCAGATTGGGGTCGGCGTTCACTTTCCAGCGGTATTGCAACCGAATGATTTCGTAGCCGCTATCGTTCACATAGAAGTCGGCGTATTCGTCACCCTCGGTAAACTTATTTTCAAAAGCAGGAATCCTGCCCTCGGCATTCTGACGCAAAAGAGCCTCATCATACCTGTCGGAAAGCGTGAGCGTGAGTATCTTGTGTACTGGATTGCCGTTGTCATCCACGTCATTGGGCAAGCTTTCAGTTACCTTGAGCGTATCCGATTTGGTCACTGGCCCGGTGTTCGGTTCCCCGAGATAGAAGAAGCTCCCGCCGCGACCGATAACCTGCGGCGGCTGAGAAGTTAGATGCCCGGTAAGCGGATCATATGTGTCAACGAATATTGTGTAGTCGTCCGGATCGTAGCTTAAGACTGTAGTCTTGGTTAAATAATGGTTCCCGCTTCCCGTGAAGCCTGCGAAACCAACCAATGCCAGGTGCAAGCTCTTTTCCTCGCCTTCGATGACTGGATGATTCAGTGGAGTAACAGCAAGCGACGCAGTGGCGGATGAACCACCGCCGCCACGTTGACTCGCAGCGTTACCAGGCATTGCAACGGTACCTCCATCGACTGTAATTGTGGGATTTTTCCCTCCAGAAAAGGAACGAAAACTCAGTGAGGCGTTCGGTTGAAGACCAGTGACGATTACCCTGCTTACTCCGGGCCCAACTACTGCTACATTGCTCCAAGTCGCTCCTCCGTCAGTGCTAGCTTGCAACGTTGTAGTTGACGTCGACCCTGCCCAGCGAATCTCTACTGTCGTTGCCGAAGTCGGAGTAGCCTCAAAACTTGCAGGTGGCGAGAGTGAAGAATCAATCGTCACCGCCGTCGTATCGACAGAGACGACGTTTGCCCCGCTCACGGCGGTCGCCCGAATCATGCTCACTTCATTTGCTATTGAAGGAAGGTAGACCCACACCTGAGCGACATAACTGGAACCATAAAAACCGATGGCGCGCCCGATGGAACGAACAGACAGACTGGACTGTGGCGTAGAGTGACCTGTGTTATTGGGGGCAAGCAGGGCACTTCCCTGGACAACACTGAAGGAGACGGGGGCGTTGTAAGTATTATAGGTGTTAACTACTACTGAGATCGGGATCGGCAACATAGTTCCGGGATCACCGCGTTGATCGCCGCCGGCGTAAATTGCCAATAACGGAGGCGTCCCATTGTAGAAATCGTTGGGATCGGTACCCCTCTGGAATTCTTTGAAATTCGAGATTCCATCCCCATCAGGATCACTGTTTGCGTCGTTCAGATTTGGATTGAGGCCGTGCGCTACTTCCCACGCATCCGGCATTCCGTCGCTGTCGCTGTCGCCGCTATTATCGCTGGTGCCAAGTTCATGTTCCTCCCAGGCGGTGAGACCGTCTCCGTCGGCATCGATATCGTTGGCCAAGCGGGCCCGGAAAAACATCTGCGCACCCGTTAAAGACTGAATGATCTCAACTGTGCTGCCTGTACCAGCTATGGCGGAGTTAAACGACGTCCAATTCCGCAGATCGTTGCTGCTTTCCAGCTGATATAGTTTGCCAAAAACGGTGTCGAGGCGCAGGTGTAACTGATTACTGACGCTGTCATTAACGATTTCCAGATGAAAGCGGGAATTCGGATTGCGTGGATCAAGGCCGAGCAGGCTTTTTTGGCTGTTGGTTAGTCCGGTGCCGTCGTAGTCGAGACTAGCATCCGCGGATGGGACGGAATATTTCTGCTGCCAGACGTCGCTCATCCCGTCGTTATTGAGATCGATCCCGGAAATCGATTCTACTGAAATAACCGAGAGAACAATCCACAAGCTTGCGATACTTCGATGTGGATAGCGTCGCCGACCGGCCGGCCAAGTCCGCGATGGACGCCAAAAAAGGACTGGGGAGCAATCTCGTCGTTTCATTGTTAGGAGCCCACATGGTGAACGACAACTGGAAATCCCAAGGCCCCTCTTACCAACTACCGGCTCGCGATGTAGGGTTTCGTCTGCTGGGGCGTAGGTTTAGTGCCGACAAACAATCCGTGTCGATAAAAATCTTTCACCCGGCGCAAATTTTGGCCGGCTCTCAGCCGGTCATCTACTCGAGCCGCAGCTTAGACTTGCTTCGACCCTGGCTGGACCGGACTTCGCGGCGATGCGCGGTTTGTAAAAATGTCGATGGGCTTCAGCGAGTTCGACCGGTAACAAACAAGCTCGTTAATCGCGAGTCTATAAATAGGTGCCCTTCTTCGGAGCAGTGATCAGGGACTTCTCTAGTTCGGAATCCTAAGTTCAGGCGCTTATTTTGCCTCAAACAACCTCCGGGTGCTGCTTCAAAAGCCACCACGGAAAGAGGTTTTTCGACAGCTGTTCCGGCGCCTGGCACATCCGCTGCTCGACCCTGTTGCGTTGTTGATAGATAAGGCGATGATCGAATGTGGTATCGCCACAAAGGGAAATCTAACCAAGGAGGAATGATGAAGAAATTTGCAATTGTGATGTGTCTCTCGACTGGGCTCGCGGGCTTCGCGTTTGGCGGAACCGAAACCTACTCGTCGGGCAAGGAAATGAAACAAACGGCGGTTCAGCAAGCGCCTTGTCCTGAGTGGTATCGGGATACAGAGTGGGATATTAACCTGTGGGGGACGTATGCCTTAACCGGCAACTCCTGGCGTAAGGATACATATCTGGGAGTGGATCATGCTTGGGGTGGTGGCATTGATGCGAAATACTTTTTCCATCGCTATTTTGGCGTTGGCCTCGAGGGTTACGCAGTCTCGCTGAATCAAAATCGCGGCGTTTTCTTCGATGTTAATGGAAACCGCAGTGAAAGTGGAGTTGCCGGCGCGGCTCTTGGCACTTTTACCTTTAGGTATCCCATTCCGTGCTCCCGATTTGCCCCTTATGTCTTCGCCGGTGCCGGAGCGATTTTCGGCGGTGGCGGGCGTGAGGAACTGATTTTTGCGTCTGACGGCGATGTCATTGGTACGCGCAATGGCGGCAGCGAAACCAAAGCAGTGGGCCAATTCGGCGGCGGGTTTGAAGTGCGCTTCACGCCCACCATTGGTCTGATGAACGACTTCAGCTGGAATGTCGTTGGCGGCCCGAAGAACAACTTCGGCATGGTTCGCAGCGGTATTACGATAGCGTTTTAACCGAAGCTTAGAACAAATCTGACGGCGGCATCTGGCGATCAGGTGCCGCCGTTTGGGTTTGTACAGGCCCACAATAGCTCCATCCGGTCATTCCAAATAGCCTTCTATCACCCATGCCGGTCCTGCTTCGTCACTGCGCTACAAGTAGCTCCATGTCCAAGGGCCACTGAGCTTGTCAGCGATCCCCTCACAGTATTTCATTAGGGGCATGATGCCAGAATTAGTCGGCGTTTTGATTTTGTATGTAGCCAGCTAGATCAGGAGCTTCATGCACCGTTGTCACGAAAAAGAAAGTCTATTTCACGGATAGTCTCCGGTTTAACGGGCACGATCCAGTCGGCCGGAGTTGAAAGGCAACCGGGCGTGGAGCATTTGAGATGCAAAGCGCGCAGTCCGTTAGTGCCGCCTACTACTTCGATGTGGCGGCCTGAGATTATACTCTTGCAGCTGGTGCAATAGAGCTGGTCGTCGAGGGAGTTCCATGCCCGGCTTTTATCCAGCCGTCGCAAAGCTGCGAGCTTATCTTCCGCGCCCGGTTGGATCGGCTGCGAGGGAGAAAGCATGCTGGCGATGGTGGCAAATTCCGTCGCGATTTGCAAGAACCGAACGGGCACGCGATGAAGGGCGAGAGCGTAAGTTGGTTGATTCAATCGGTCGCTCGACACTTGGGAGGCAGAAATGCCCATTTTCGTCTATTGCAAAAGTGTATGTGAAGCGCGCAAAAATTCGCGGGCAACAATTAAAACTGGCAATCAGACGAAATGAATACAGTCCAAGACGGCGGGCTCGCCGCACTGCTGCCGACGAATCCCATAAGGCGGAAAACAAAACAACAGACGATTACAAGAACTGAGGAAACGCGAAACATCTCTAACTATTACCGCAGGTGAACCGGCTTTATTTCGGGGATAATCTCGGCTGGCTGCGGAACACGAGAAAGTTTCCCGATGCCAGCGTCGATCTCGTTTATCTCGACCCCCCGTTTAACTCCAACGCCGAATAATGAAACGCGCAAGGCGAGATTCGGTTGCGAATGCTCTTTGTGCATACCAAAATGCCCGCTGCGTTTAGCGTAACTGCGTAATGGCTGATCTCCCGGCTCCCCGGCCCGCTTATCGCAAAGTTGTTGCTGCTTTAGCGGAGAGCGAGGAGCGCTATCGCATGCTGGTGGAAGGCGTGCGGCGATACGCGATTTTCATGCTCGACCCAGCGGGCATCATCCTCACTTGGAATCGGGGCATGCAGGAACTGCTTGGTTATAATCGCGACGAGATCGTCGGGCAGTCTGGAGCCGTCGTGTTCAGTGCGCCCGTCGCGTTCAGGAAAGAATTGGCGCAGGCGAAAGGAGCCGGCGAAAGCATCGCTGAGCACATGAACATTCGTAGGGATGGCAGCGAGATCCGCGTTCACGATACGACCACCTCCCTGCACAACTCCAAAGGGCGTCTTATCGGTTTTGCTAAAGTCGTTCGCTATATCGACTCTTCCAATGATCGGAAGGACGACGCTGCCGGGATCGAACTAGCCAAAGCTCTGGCGAGGATTGAGGTGGAGGTGGAGCACCGTCAACGCCTGGAAGCACAGTTGCTTACTGCGGTCGAGCAAGAGCGGGAGCGGCTGGGTCGAGATCTGCACGATGACCTTTCTCAGCGGCTGGCTGGCGCGGCGCTGATGTCGCGCACGTTAGCTAAAGAACTCAAAGGTCGCAGTGCGGCAGATCGGGAAAAAGCCCGAGCGCTTGGCGACTTGCTGGCCGAAGCCACTGGCGTGGCTCGCAACCTCTCACGTGGTCTGCATCCCATTACCATAACTACAAACGGATTGCCCAAGGCGCTCGAGGAACTGGCGGCGCGGGTGCCGCAAAATGTGCGGTTCAGTTGGCCCAGCTCGAAGAAGTTGGATCTTGACCCATCCGTGGCGTTGCACGTTTACCGGATTGCAGAGGAAGCGGTCGGCAACGCCGTTCGACACGCGAGAGCGAAGAGGATCACGATCGAGCTGCACACCACACCTGGCCGCAAAATTGCACTTGCCATCACCGACGATGGCAAAGGCTTGGGAAATCGGCGCGGACCTGAAGGAATGGGACTGCAAAACATGAGGTACCGAGCTCGAGTAATCCGCGGCACGCTCAAGATCGCGAGCGCGCCGAAGCGCGGGACGGTAGTGACATGCATTCTGCCAATACAGCAGCCACGTCGCCGCCTATCCATAAGTTAGCTTCGGCGGCGTCAGAAACGGAGGCGCTCTTACAAGCGACCGAGCAAATACAGGATCAATATGATGACGAGAACTGTGCCCAGGATGCCGTGCGACCGGTAGCCATATCCATACCCGCCCGTCGGGAACGCTCCCACTAACAACAGAATGACCACGATAAGAATGATTAGGCCCATGTCATGACCTGTACTTTTGCCTGCGCACTCAGGCAAGCCTAATCCGCGTTCTTTCCCCCCGGTTAACCCGAGAACTCACCCAGTAGCTGCCCCGGAGGCGAGATGGGTTCTCCCAGATCTCGCTGGTACTGAGCTTACTGCGTAAGCACCTACATCCACCGGGCCGATGGGAAGCGAACTTGAATAACAATAACTACAATAAGAAAGAGAAATATGAAAAAAGTTATACTATGCATCGCATTAGCGTTGGCCGCTCCATTCGCGTGGGCCCAAGTGTCACAAACCACGACCACGACCACCACCACGGAGGGCGACGGCACCATTACCGAGTACACGCCGGGCAGCGGCATTGTGCTCAAAGAAACAGCCGGTCCGCGGCACTACCGTTTTGGGAAAAAGGTCATTTACGTAACCAAAAGCGGCAGAGAGCTTGATGAGGATACTGTGCGTACTCGGGTGAGAGTTGGGGTTCCAGTACATGTGCACTACGTCGGTGAGGGCGACGACATGATGGTCGACCGAGTGGTGCTGGACGCGGATTAAGGGTTAATCTAGTCCACTTCAACGCGCCTCTTTGTTTCCGTGGCAACGGAACAGGAGGCGCGTTTTCTTTCCCGCAATTAACTGTAGCGGTAGCCGCCCGCTTAGCCTACCCGCGGTTATGGGCAAAAGGCCGCCATTCCCCGTGGGCTCAAATCCGCGTCGCATGTACGTCTGGCGTAATACCGCGCCCAGCCCGGCAAGCGTAGACTTGAGTAAATTCAGCGCCGAAAAGCAGTATCTGCGAAGAATAATAAACCCATAGCAGGAGTGTAATCAAAGAACTGGCTGCTCCGTAAGCGGACGCAGCGCTCCCGCTGCCAAGATATAGACCGAGGGCCCATTTTCCGATCGCGAAAAAGATCGCTGTTATAGCCGCGCCAATCCACACATCGCGCCAGCGAATTTTTGCGTCTGGCAGGAACTTAAAGATGATGGCGAAGAGGAGAATGACTACGGCCAAGTCAAAAATCCAATAGACCGCGATCGCGATCACAATTCCGCCTGGCAAAACTCCCTGAATGTAATGGCTGAAGCCTTTCAGCACGCTTTCCAATGTGAGTGACACGAGAAGCAAAAAGCAAACGCCGCCCACCATCGCGAAGGATAGAAAACGAGACCGCAAAAAGCCCCAAATGCCAGCGCCCGGCTTGGCTCTCACACCCCAGATGGTGTTCAACGCATCCTGCAATTGCCCGAAGACACCACTGGCACCGAAAAGGGCGAGCAGGATTCCGATAATCGTGGCCAGCAAGCTCTTATTCGGCTGGGCCGCCTTTTGCGCGATGTTTTGCACAACCTCGACTGCGTTCTTATCGAGAAAATAGCTCATCTGCTCGGTAATTTTGTTCCATGCGCCGCCGGGATCGTTGCGAAAGAGCAGGCCGACTATCGCGAGCAACACGAGAATGAGCGGCGCCAGCGAGAAGACAGTATAGTAAGCGAGAGCAGCGCCTAGTTGCGGCGCTTTGTCCTCAAGCCATTCCGAAAAAGTTTGCTTAAGCAGACCAAATGAATTGCCGAAAAATGAGCCGTGTTTAGCCATCGTGATTTCCTCCTCGTTAGATTTCGATGGCTACTGGGCTATCGCGATCAAGCAGCGTGGTGAAGTGCAGTTTTTCCCCGGAAGGGAAAAGTGTGAATTCCGCTTATCCCGAGATCGTTAATGCGGCGTTTCTAAACTGGCAAATCCAGATGACGCTGAAGTGCATGTCTGAGTTTCGATACCCAATTCGCCGGCTGTTTATCGCGCCTCAGAAAATGTCTCGCGTATTTGACGCGGACAACACGCGGCCGATGGAACCGCAAGACGGATTGTTTTGCTGCTGCTCCGCTTGCATGTGGGTAGTGCCAATCGGCGGACGTCGAGGGGCAGTTCGGTGTCGGGCAAACAAATCGTACTGGCCCATGCCCGCGCGTCCCGCCCACGAGTTGCACCTGCCGGCCGCTAAAAGTCTTGCCGCAATAGCGACACACGCGGCGATCGTCCAGAGATTCCCATCCGCGGCCACCATCCAGCCGGCGTAACCAGCGTAATTTATCTTCCGCTTGCACTTCGATCGTACTTTCGTTTTGCATGTTTCAGCGTGTTGTGTTGCGCGGGACGGTGCAATCGGGGACGCGCCGTATTGTGTTATCGGTCAAATTCGCATGGTCGCGTACTTAAATTTCCTTCAGCCGGCGCAGATTTTGGCCGGCTCTCGTCAAAGCGTAGGAACGTGCCGAAAATGAGGAACTGCGCCTTTTGCTTTCCTCAATCGTTATATGGCTGAGAATTACGTCCGGATTTACCAACGATTGCTCAGCCGGTCATCTACTCAAGTGGTAGCTTAGAGTTGGTTCCTGCGATTGCGCCGAGGCCCGGCTATTTACGGGTTGGCGACTAACTGTGGTGCAGGTTTGCTGAGGGCGACTTGATCGCTCACTTTCCGGACGGTCGCGGTGAGGGCTTCGATCTGTTTCTGCTGCTGCGCAATCTTGGCTTGAAGTTCCTGCTTTAGCTTCGAGCCGGTGAGCCGTTGACTTACGGTGTTTTCAGCCCTTGGGCGTGACCTTGCCGGTGAATGATTGCGCTACGATCTTGCCGTCCCGCACAACGAAGGTGTCCGTGCCCATCTCGTACACATTATCGACGGTCTCTGCGCTCCACAGAATGTAAGCATAGTCGCCCTCGATGAACTGCTGCTCCAAGCTGAACGTTGCCCCGGGTTTTCCAAACTCCACCATTGCCGCAGGTTTTCCAAACTCCGCAACCATTGCTTGGAACAACGGCCTGATCGCCTCGGCTCCCTTGAGCGGTCCGTCCGGCGTGAACAGGACGGCACCTGGTGCATAATCGAACAGAATGCCCTCGAGGTCGCCCTCGGCGAAACACTTTAGGTGGTGGTCTAGAACCTCTTTCGTCGAAGCCATTTGTCGATCAGTATGCTGCAATAGACTCGATCGTCGAGGCAATTCCAAGCTCAGCTTTTATCGAGCCGTCGCAAAGCAGCGAGCTTATCTTCTGCGGCCAATCGGATCGGCTGCGAGGGAGAAAGCACGTTTCGAACGGTGGCAAATTTCGTAGCGACTCGCATGAACATTAGCTGCGGCAAAATTTCGTTGGTAAAGCTCCTTTCCGATTGAAGCGTTTGCCTTGCCGCTTAGTACTAACCACCCAATCGCGAAAATAGTTGTGTTCATATCGTTAGATCAGGTGCTCGCGATTTATAAGCGTTACTCCTAGGCGACGTTCTCGTGCGTCGCGTTCCCGTTAGCGTGTTTCGGCGCTATCGCGTCTCTCTCCAGCGAAAGGAATGCTGTCAACAAATCATCAGCCTTAACGATGAACTGTTTTCCCCATCGCGGTGCGCATCGACGCAAAAGAAGAATCCGTTGTGAACCTCAGTCTTCGTTCGCTGCCATTTGCGGCGCAGGTGCACTTAGCTCGACTCGCTCGCTCACTTTTCGCACGGTGGCGGTGAGCGCTTCAATCTGCTGTTCTCCCGGGGGTGGTCTCCTTCCGCAGCAACACGATTAACAAGACCAAGATGCGTCCGGGAGCAGAACATCCCGGTCTAGTTCCTAAGAGGTTTTTTAGCAAACTGCTGAAATTTGTCGAGACTAAATGTCAGCGGACAGCAGCGTCGCTTCGAGCTCCAGAAATGCGCTCAGCATTCTCGGTTGTTGCAAGGTTTGGCGATCAATGTTTGCAAACACCGCATGGTCCCGCCGCCCCCCTGCAGGAAGAATTGAACTCAATCAGTAAGGGACAACGAGAAATGCTGGCCTCTTTCGTCCTGCCCGGATCCTTTTAGTCCGAACTTTGGATCAGTAAAAACTTGGTCAGCATTGCTGGCACCGCTGAACGCGCCGCTTACATTCGGGCAGTAACAGATAAGGCTCGCCAAGCAATGAAGCTCACATGGCTGATTATTCTCGGCGTTTGCTTTCTTGTCGGTTCGTCTATTGCGAGCGCGCAATTCCTACTCCGCACTTGCAAGAGCCGTGTTATTATCGGATTCCTGATAGCCCTGATTCTCGCTATCGTCGGCTGGGCTATCTGGATGTTACTCCCCTTTGTTGGCCAATAGCGGTTGCGCTAGCTTCTTCCCTAGACTACGGCGTGAACCACTGTGTTAACTTGAATAT
>Ga0193750_1000555_pt1 | contig 10172 bp, 7 predicted proteins | sample L1c1metaG_FD_160569 | JGI IMG/M metagenome (GOLD analysis project Ga0193750, IMG submission 160569) | Soil microbial communities from a riparian zone of the East river system, Colorado, United States - L1c1 | ecosystem: Environmental > Terrestrial > Soil > Riparian zone | place: USA: East River...
ATCGAGTAGGCGGGGAGATGGTTCGCCTCGCCGATGTTGAACACCTTGTAGGAGAGGTTCGTGTAGTCAGAGTCGCGCATTTCCTCGAGCACCGAGTCGAAGCGCTTGGCGACCAGCGAAGGGAAGTATCGGGCGCAGAACCTGAGGAATATCCAGGTGAGCTTGGACGACGCCTCGAGTTCGGTCAGAGGATTGCGTTCGAGGTTCTCGGGGGGCTCGTCGTGAGGTTCCGGACAGTCGCTGCGCACCGTCACGAGCAGATGGTGTTCGCCCTCATCGTCGGGGTAGGGATTGACGAACAGCTCGTAGTGACCCGGCCGCCCCAGGACGCCGTCGGCCGTGAGGGTGGACCTGACTTTCTCCCAGGTATCCCTCGTTCGCACCTCCTTCAGCCAGAACTTGTCTCGCACCTCGATCATCGCCCGGTGGAGCAGCCCGACCGTGCCCACCCCGCAGATCGCGGAGGCGAAGCGGGCGTCGTCTTGTACCAGCTCCATCCCCCCACCGGAGAAGGCATGGCGGTCGGTCGGCCCGTCCGCGGGCTCGAGCCGGATCGCCCTTCCGCCGCAGACGACGAGCTCGAGCGAACGCACCATGTCGGGGAAGGGCGCGAAGGCCAGCCCCGAGCCGTGCGTCGAGGTCGAGATCACGCCGGCGATCGTCTGGGCGTCATAGCCCCCCATGTTGCGCAGCGCCAGGCCCATCTTGTCCAGCTGTGGATTGAGCGTGTACAGATGCGTTCCGCCCCGAACCCACACGAGGCGCTCGCTTTTGTATTCCCCCCGGACCGTCGCCGGATCGACCTGCTCGACGCCGCTCAGGCGGTCGGGTTCGACCATGATCCCGTCGGTCAGCGCCGCGTCTGACCACGCGTGCCTGGCCCCTGAGGCGCGCACGGTGAGCCCTCGCTCCTCGGCTCGCTTCACCAGCTCCACGAGGTCCTCGAGCGTGGAGGGATGGGCGATCTCGCGCGGGCTGCACTTCTGATTGCCGGTGTGGTTGCGCCAGACCGGGCTCAAGCGAGCGTCTCCACGAGGTGTGCGGCACCGCGCTCGGCCAATGCCGCGATCGTCTTGGACGGGTTGACGCCCAACGCCGTGGGCACGATCGAGCCGTCGAGCACATGAAGCCCGGGATGTCCATACACCTGGCCGTGGTCGTCGACCACGCCAAGAGCTGGGTCGTCCGCCATCGGGCAGCCTCCGAGCGGGTGAACGGTCGTGAACTTGCTCAACGGGCCGCCTTCCAAGGCGTAGTAAAGGTTGGCCCCGCTGGCCTCGCTCACTTCCCGCGCAGTCCGTTCCAGCTCGGCGAACAGCTGCGCCGAGGCCGCCTTGCTCCAGCGAATGTCAAAGCGGCGCAGCAACGGCGTCAAGCGCATGCGCCCGTCCGCGGCGTCACGGCCAATCAGCAGGAAGATCAGCGAGTCGGTGTCCGAACGCGCGGAGCCCGCCTTGGCGAAGTGGCGCGGGCGAAGCGGCTGATCGCTCCAGCCGAGCGAAATCAGGGCAGCCTGCAATCGCAACAGCGCCCGCCGCCAGCCTCGGATCACGTTCACCCCGCGGGCGACGTCGAGCAGGAAGTCGAAGTTCGCCGGCAGCCCCCCGTCCGCGACGATCAGGTTGCGATCCGCGGTGTAGTCGAGCTTGCTCGTCATCACCGGTCCCCAGTCGTTGCGGGCGTCCCTGACGTCTTGCTCGCTCGGATCGAACGCGAGGCCGAGGGCATCGCCGTTGCCGGAGAAACGCGTTCCCAAGGCGTTCGAGAGGCCGGGCAGCCGCCGTTTGTTCATCAGCAGCAGGCGCGAGGAGCCGACCGTTCCAGCCGCGAGAATCAGCGTCGGCGCTTGCACCTGGCCGTCCTCGCCGTCGCCAAGGTGCTTGAACGTGACGCACCAGTCCCCCCCGGCGCTGGGGGGAATGATCTTCTGCGCGAGGTGCAGCGGGCGCACCTGCGCCCCGTGGGCCTTGGCGCGCGCGATGTAGGTGATGTCGACCGTGTTCTTGGCGTGTATCGGACAGCCGACGTCACAGCGCCCGAGGTTTTGGCAGCCCTCCTGCTCGACCCCGCTGAATGGGTGCTTCCGCCTCTCGCCGAAGTGGATCGCGAGCGGCAGCAGCTCGGCCTCCTTGCCCACGTGCCGTCCCGCCGCCGCGAATGCGCGCACCTTCTCGAGCGCAGGGTCGGGCGGGGTCGTGCGGGGTTGCAGCGCTTCCTCGGTCTTGTCGTACCACGGGTCGAGCGCCGCGCGATCGATCGCCGCCGGCCAGTCTCTCTCGAACACTGCCTCCGGCGCTCGAAGCTGAACGTTGGCGTAGACCAGCGACCCGCCTCCCACGCCCGCGGCGGTGATCACGCAGACGTCCCTCATCATCCGCACGTCGAACATTCCCCCGGGGTTCACCGATTCGTGCCACAGCAGCTCAGGGGCTTCGGTCGGCTCTGAAGGGAAGTCCTCGCGCTTGAACTCCCGCCCGCGCTCCAGGACGCAAACGCGCTTGCCCGCTTCGGCCAAGCGGCACGCCGCTATGCCGCCCCCGAAGCCGGAGCCGACGACGACAGCGTCAAAGGACTCAGACACGCCTCGATGATATATCGGTACGGTTCCATTAAGCGAGCACTCTTCCAAAGTCGTACCTCTTTAAGCCACGCGCATGGCTCCACCAGCAGGGACTCGGCGCGTGCTGGCCTGCCGGTCGGCGACCGGATCATGCCGCCTCTCCCCTCTCGGCGACGATGAGCTCGAGGCTTCCCCATACGGTGCGCCAGCGCTGCTGCACTTTCACGTCGCCAAAGTCGGCACGCACGAGCAGCGACGGAAGGCGTCCGGCGGCATGATCGGCGGTGTTGGCAAAGCCATCCAGCAGTCGCAGCATGAAGAAGCCAACGTGCGTCATCGGATCCCGAGGGCGCCCCCAATCGGCGATCACGAGCCGCCCGGCGGGGACCAGCACGCGCCAGGCCTCCCTCAGCGCTTCCTGCTTGTCGGCCGGCGAGAGATGGTGCAGCAGCAAAGACGCCACCACCACGTCGACCGTCCCATTCTCGACGGGCAGCTCGCCGGCCAGGCTCTTGGTGAAGCGCACCCTTTCACCGAATCGTGCGCACTTCTCGCGGGCGAGCGCGAGCACGGCCTCGTCGCCGTCGACGCCCAAGACCCGCACCGAGGGGTCTGCCTCGGCCAGTCGACTCGGGACGCTGCCGGTGCCACAGCCCATGTCCAGCACGACGCGCGAATGAGAGCCGGCGAGCACCGCGTCGATCAGCCCGCCGCGGAAGGCTCGCTCGCGCATCGTAAGCGCCATCAACGGGTCATACAGCGCCGTGAGCCAAGTGCGGCCAGCGGCCGGCACATACCTCTGCTCAGTGGACATGGACATCGGTCATTCGCGTCTGGCGTTCGCCGCAGGATGCGCTCTCGTGCGCCGCGCGATCGACCTCGAAGGCGTGCAGGCAGTGCTCTGAGCAGAAGTGCAACGTCTGTCCGCCGAAGTCCCTGCGGATCGCCTTGGCCCTGTCGACCTTCATACCGCACACCGGATCGGTCACGCCACGACGACGCGTCAGCCAAAGCAGTCCGGCGAAGACCATCGCTGCGAGCAGGTTCAGCCCCAGCTTGTAGTCGACGGCCACAGTGCCGAAGATGTCCCCACGCGAGGGCCGCGGCCCGGTCGGCATGAGCCCCAGACCGCTGAACAGCCCATCGACGATCAACGCCGCAACGACCATCGTCACGAACATCAGCGCGACGATGCGCAGCGCATAGCGGGCGCCGTAGTACTTTCGGTAGATCGCGATGATCGGAAGCACGATCAGGTCGGCGAATAGAAACGCCAGAACCCCGGCGAAGCTGATCCCACCCGACCAAAGCACGGCCGCCAGCGGAACGTTGCCCACCGAGCACACGAAGCTCAGCACGGCGATGATCGGGCCGACGATCACGTTCTCGACCGCCCCGAGCGCCCCGCCGGTGTGCTCGAGAAAGAGGCCGTTGAAAAAGCCCTCGCCGAGCTGTGCGATGAAGCCCGCCAACAGGAAGCCGGTCAGGAGCTCCTTCCACAGCATCTGCCAGTCCCCGCGGAAGTTGTGAGCGACGTCAGACCAGGCGGACATCGACGTGAGCCGCCGCCGCCAGCTCAGCTCTTCGCTTGCCGCATGGTGCTGATGTCCCGCGTCCGCCTCGCGGGCGTGCTGGCGCGCCTGCTCCTCCAAGCGAGGCGAGACGAACACTCTCAGAAGTACCGCCATCAGCGCGATCATCAAGAGGCCGCCGAGGTACTCGGCGAGTGTGAACTGCCACCCGATCAGCACCCACAGGACCAGACCGAGCTCCCATACGAGGTTGGTCGAGGCGAACTGAAAGGTGAGCGCGGTGGCGGCCGACGCGCCCTTCTGAAACAGGCTCTTGGCTATCGCAATCGCGGCATAGGAGCACGAGCTCGACGCCGCGCCCAGGCCGGTCGCCAGCGCGACCGGCCTGGCACCCGATCCCGACAGCGATCTCTCGATGCGCTCGCGCGGCACCCAGGCCTGCACGATGCCCGAGATCGCAAAGCCGAACACCAGCGCCCACCACACCTCCCAGGCCATCAGAAACGAGTCCTTCAGGCCGTGCCAGATCACTTCCAGGACGTCCATCAGATCGCTCCTCGTGGGGTCATCTGTTGAACCTAGCATACCCCCCCAGGGTTTATTGCTAGCATGTCCGCATGGCCAGCGACAGCACCGCGCCCGTGCGCGGCTATACGGCGAGCAAGGATCAGCTGCAGACGCGCCTGCGGCGTATCGAGGGGCAGGTGCGCGGCATCGAGCGAATGGTCGACGAGGACCGCTACTGCATCGACGTCCTCACGCAGATCGCGGCGATCCAGGCCGCGTTGGACAAGGTCGCCTTGGGCCTGCTGGACGACCACGCCCACACCTGCGTGATCGCGGCCGAGCCCGACGCGCGCGATGCACGCACCGCCGAGATGATGGCCGCGGTCGGGCGCCTCATGCGCCGCGGCTGATCGCAATCGCTCGCGACGGCGAGCGCTCGCACCGCTTGCCCCACCGGCTCGAGCAGACGATCGGCCACCGACCCTGAGGCCTACTCTCGCGGACAGCGTCCAGCGGCGTCGCACGCCGTTCACGCCGGGCGGCCAGTCGGCCGATATTGCCGTGTGGGCGGACCTGAGAACGCAGCAATGGACGTCTCCGCGATGCGCATGCGCGAAGCGACGATCGCGGCGGGAATCTGGCTGACGTTCGGCATCGGCGCGCTCGGCGAGGTCTACGTGGCGCTCACGTTGCAGCGCCCCAATCGCCCCGGCCTGGCCGTGCTGTTCGCGCTCGCCGTGCTGTCAGCGGCCCTGATCATCCTCCTGCCGCGCGAGCGCATCGTGCGCAGCCGCCTGCGCGAGCCGTTCTTCCTCGCATGGAGCCTGCTCGACTTCGCCATGCTCGTCTTCGGCACGCTCGCCGACGGCGGCACCGCCAGCCCGCTCGTTCTCGTCTTCTTCATCCCTGTCGTCTTTTCATCGATGTCCTACCCGCTCGCCTCCGTCGTCCTCGTGGGCGTCGTCAGCGTCATCAGCTTTCTCGCAGTCGCGCTGACCGCAGGCGGATCGAGCTGGGCCTACCAGGGAGCGTTCGCCGGCGCGCTGGCGTGCACCGCCGCCATGAGCGCGTGGCAGGCCCAGAACCACAAGCGCCAGCACAAGCTGCTGGCGACCGCCTCTCGCACCGACCCGCTGACCGGCTGTCTGAACCGCCGCGGCTTCGAGGAGCGCGCCAACGCCCAGATCGCCGCAATGCAGCGCCGCCAGCGCCGCGGCGCGGTGCTCGTGCTCGACATCGACTACTTCAAGCCGGTCAACGACACACTCGGACACGCCGCCGGCGACGAACTGCTCTGCTGGGTCGCGCAGACGCTCCAGCGCGTCGTTCGCCCCACCGACGCAGTCGGCCGGCTCGGCGGCGACGAGTTCGCCGTGATGCTCCCCGAGCTCGACGCGGCGCAGGCCCGAGATGCGGTCGACCGCATCGCCGAGGCGCTGCGCGAGCGCGCCCCCGTCTCCTGCGGACTGGCGATCTTCCCCGACGACGGCGCAAACCTCGAGTACCTGTGCCGCAGCGCCGACGTGCGCCTCTACGCATCGCGCAGAGGACGCCGCGTGGGCGCGCGACCCGCGTCCTGGGCCGTAGAGCCCTCGACCTCCGACGCCGGGGCGCGCGGGACGCTCGCAGAACCGCCCACCGCGCCGCAGGCGCCGGGCGTCGCGGCGAACCTTTGGCGCGCGACGCTCGACGCGATCCCTTCTCGTTCGACACACGCTGGCGCCGCCGGTGCCACCACCCCGCCGGCCGAGCTGTATGACCAGATCGACGCCTCCGTCATATGCACGGACATGCAGGGCAAGGTCATCGGCTGGAACGGCGGCGCCGAAGCGCTCTACGGCTGGACCGCCGAGGAGGCCGTCGGGCGCAACGCCAGGGAGCTGGTAGTTCCCGACGACGCCAGCGCGGCCGAGCAGCTGGTCGACCAGCTCAGCGCAAACGGCCACTGGGACGGCGAGCTGCTCGTGCGGCGCAAGGACCGCTCGCTGTTCACCGTGTACGTGCGCAACCGGCTCGTGTTCGACGAGGCCGGCGATCCGGCGGCGATCGTCGGCGTCGCCGTCGACATCTCCGCTCGCGTCGCCGCCGAGACCGAGCTCGCGCAGTCGCGCGACTACGCCCAGGCGGTCACCGAATGCATGGGCGAGGGCCTGTTCACGACCGACCACGACGGCCGCGTGACCTACGTCAACCGCGCCGCGCAGACGATGCTCGGCCAGCAGGGTTGCGGCGAGCTCGTCGGCAAGCTGGTCCGCACGGGCGACGACGGCGTGCTCAAGCCCTTCGCCGACAGCGCCATCGGACGCGCCTTGAGCACCGAGACGACCGTGCGCGTCGAGGATGACCTGCTGCGCGTCGGCGACGGCCGCGACCTGCCGGTCGCCTACACGGCCTCGCCCTACCACACCGACGACGGGCTGCAGGGCTGCGTGGTGATCTTCCAGAACATCTCCGAGCGCAAGCGGCGCGAGGCCGACAAGCAGCGCGACCTGGAGACGCTGGCCTGCATCAACCGCGTCGAGGAGGCGATCCTCGAGGACCGTTTCCTCCTCTACGCCCAGCCGATCATCGACCTGCGCAGCCGTCAGACCGTGCAGCACGAGCTGCTGCTGCGCATGTGCGAAGCGGACGGTCGAATCGTCGCCCCGGGCGAGTTCCTGCCGGTGGCCGAGCAGTACGCGCTGATCGGCGAGATCGACTGGTGGGTCATCAAGCGCGCCACGCAGCTCGCCGGCGAAGCATGCCCAGTGCAGCTCAACGTGTCCGCGCGCTCCGTCTGCGATCCCGACGTGCTCGAACACATCGAGCGGAGCATCGAGCAGTGCGCGGTCGCGCCGGGGCTGCTCGTCTTCGAGATAACAGAGACGGCCATCGTCGTCGACGAGCACGCTGCGCGCACGTTCGCAGAGCGCGTGCAGGCGCTCGGCTGCAAGGTCGCCCTCGATGACTTCGGCACCGGCTACGGCAGCCTCACCTATCTCAAGCAGATCCCCGTCGACTACCTGAAGATCGACATCGAATTCGTCCGCGATCTCGCCCGCAACAGCGCCAGCCGCCACGTCGTGCAGGCGCTCGTCGCGCTCGCCAAGGACTTTGGCGTGCAGACCGTCGGCGAGGGCGTCGAGGATGCCGAGACGCTGGAGCTGTTGGCGCAGCTCGGCGTCGACTATGCCCAGGGCTACCACATCGCACGACCCGAGCACTTCGCCGAGCGCCCCGGCGATCGCAGCCAGCCACCGACGATCCAGGCGCGAGCCGTCGAGCGCCCGCGGTCGCCAAGCGCACGGCAACGACTGGTGGGAGCCGGCAGCTCCGACTGACACACCCGGAGCGCGATACTGCGCGCAGGTGCTGCGGCTCGTCACGATCCCGATCAGCCATTACTGCGAGAAGGCGCGCTGGGCGCTCGCGCGCGCCGGCCTGCCCTATCGCGAGGAGCGCCACGTCCAGGGCATTCACCGGATCGCTGCGCGCCGGGCTGGCGGCGGCTCGACGGTGCCCGTGCTCGTGACGCCCGAGCAGGCAATCGGCGAGTCGCGCGAGATCCTCGCCTGGGTCGACCGGCGCACGCCGGCGCAGCGTCGGCTGTTTCCCGTCGAGCACGCCGCGCGCAGCGAGGTCGAGGCGCTGTGCACGCGCTTCGACGACGAGCTCGGGCCCAGGGGGCGGCGGCTGATGTACGCGCATCTGCTCAACGACCGACCGCTGGCGATGCGCTTCAACAACGAGGGCGTGCCGCCCTGGGAGAACCGCGCCATCCGTGCCGGCTGGCCGCTGTTCGAGCGGATCATCCGCCACGTGCTTGACATCCGGCCGGGTATCCAGGTCGACGACGAGGCGGCCGTCTGGCGCGAGTTCGACTTCGTCGCAGCGCTGCTGGCCGATGGACGTCCGCACCTCTGCGGCGAGCGCTTCAGCGCCGCCGATCTGACCTTCGCCGCGCTGTCTGCAGCCGTCGTCGTCCCGCCCATCTACGGAGTCGCGCTCCCACAGCCGCAGCAGATGAAGCCGCCGACCGCCGACCTGGTGCAGCGCGCGCGAGCGCACCCCGCCGGCGCGTACGCGCTGTCGCTGTTCGCCCGTCGCGACAGGCTTTGAAACCGCATCGCCCGCGGGGCCGCCCGCGGGGCTTCCCCAAGGCGTGCCCGCGTACGCGATCGGCAAGCCGGGTTCGCCGCGGCGTCGCCGCGTCTACGCCCCGACGCTCGCCTGCGTCCTCTCGCGCAGGCGCTCACGCTGCGGCTCGACGGTGAACTTCGGATCGCGCGCGGAGGCCATCCCAGCCTCGAACAGCCCGAAGCGCGTGAGCGCAGAGCCGGCCAGCAGCGCCGCCCCGCTGAGCGCAGCCGACAGGCGGCTGCGCTCGGCGAGCGTCGCGGCGCCCAGCGCCCCGCCGGCAGTCAGAGCCTTGGCGGCCTTCAGGCGCTTGCCCGCGCGTCCCTCGTGCAGCGCCTGCGCGACCATCCCGAGGCGACGCTGCAGCAGCTGCTCGGCGGCGAGCTCCGCCGCGGAGCCGAGAATCGCCATGCGCCGCGCGGGCGCGCTCTCGTGCGCCGGCGCGGCGAGCAGTCCGAAGCCGCCTGCCGCGCTCGCCGCCGAGCCGACGAACAGGAACGGCAGCTCGCGGTGTCCACCGTGCCAGGCGGGGACAGCCGTGTTGGCGATCAGCGCGGCCGTGTAGGAGGCCACGCCCGCCCCCAGCGCGCCCGCGCCGACCGACGCGCGGCGTCACGCCGAGCACGTCGCTGGCCGTCGCCACCGCATTGAGCGGCCCGTAGGCGCCGAGCAGCCAGGAGCCGACGCTCATCGGCGAGGTCGGCTTGAACACGCGCAGCATGTTCAAGAAGCGCCCCGGACGCCCGAGGTCGTGCACGAGCGCCACCAGCGAGGCGCCCAGCGCGGCGGAGGCGCACAGCTTGCAGCGTCGGGCCAGGAGCGGGCGAGCCGAGAGCTCGCCGCCCGCAGCCAGGATCGAGCTCGCTCCCGCAAGCCCGCCGGCGAACAGATAGCCGGCGATGTCGCGCTCCTCCCACACGGGCAGGTTGATGATCGGTTTGCCGTAATAGGAGGCGAACTGCCGGTCCTCGCCGCCGCGTCGAGGGCGCCGACCGCCTGCGCGACCGTCACGGCTGCCTGCGGCCGTGACGCCCTGCGACCACGTGCGCGCCTCGCGGCCCGGCCGCACGCCCTGCAGTCCGTCGCGCGTGACCTCGGCTTCGCTCACCTGCGCGCCCCGGCGAACGACGCCACTGTGCCGGCGAGCAGCGCGCCGGCCGCCAGGCCGACGTTGCGCCACATGCGCGGCAGATCTTTCGTCGTCACGATCGGATCCGGCGGCAGGCCGTACACCTCGGGCTCGTCGAGCAGCAGGAAGAAGGCGCCGTCTCCCCCAACCCCGTCGTCGGGGCTCTCGCCGTAAAGGCGCGCCTGCACGACGCCCGACTCCTGCAGCTGCTCGACGCGCCCGCCGGCGCGCACGCGCAGCTCATCCAGCTCGCCGAACTGGATCGAGTCGGTCGGACAGGCCTTGGCGCAGGCCGGCTCCTGGCCGACGCCGAGGCGGTCGTAGCAGA
>Ga0193750_1000556_pt1 | contig 10148 bp, 7 predicted proteins | sample L1c1metaG_FD_160569 | JGI IMG/M metagenome (GOLD analysis project Ga0193750, IMG submission 160569) | Soil microbial communities from a riparian zone of the East river system, Colorado, United States - L1c1 | ecosystem: Environmental > Terrestrial > Soil > Riparian zone | place: USA: East River...
CGTCTTTATGGCAGGCCCGGCGCACACCGTGGAGTCTTTCCAGTGGAGGGCCGGGAAGCGGTCTCTATCGCTCCAACGACGGAGGGACTACCTGGAAACGGCTCGAAGAGCATGGGCTGCCCAAGGAACCTTACGGCCGTATTGGAGTGGCAGTAGCGGCCAACTCCGATCGCGTGTATGCGCTGATTGAAGCCCACGAGGGCGGCCTCTATCGCTCCGATGACGGAGGCGAGACCTGGCAAGCGGTGAATGAAGGCCGTTCCATCCAGCAGCGCGCCTGGTACTACATGCACGTCGTCGCCGATCCGCAGGAAGCGGACACGCTCTACATAATGAATGTGGATTTCTACAAGTCGACTGACGGCGGACGGGACTTCAACAAAGTCAAAGTGCCTCACGGCGACAATCACGGCTTATGGATTGATCCCAGAAATTCGCGGCGGATGATTGCCTCCAATGATGGCGGAGCAACCGTGAGCCTCGATGGTGGAAAGACCTGGACGCGTGAGGACAATCAACCGACCGCGCAGTTCTATCACGTCATTACCGACACTCGTACTCCGTATTATGTGTACGGAGCGCAACAGGACAACAGCACCATCGCGATTTCCAGCCGCAGCGACAACGGCGGAATCGATCGCTCCAACTGGTATCCCGTAGGTGGTGGGGAAGCAGGATACATTGCGCCTTATCCTCCTGATCCAAATATTGTGTATGCCGGGGACTATGAAGGCGCCATCACGCGCTACGACAAGCGCAACGGACAGCTCAAGAACATTACGGTTACGCCAGATTTAAGTGATGGCGCCGGCGCCGCCAATCTGGAACACCGGTTTCAGTGGACAGCACCCATCCTCATTTCACCGCACGATCCGAACACGCTTTATCACGCGGGGGAGCGGCTGTTTAAGACTACGGATGGAGGCATGCACTGGGAGGCCATCAGTCCGGATCTGACTCGCAATGACAAGAGCAAGCAACAGCCGTCGGGCGGTCCGATCAATATTGATGACACCGGAACCGAGTACTACGACACCATCTTCGCAGTCGCCGAGTCGCCGGTGACAAAAGATCTTATCTGGGCAGGCACCGACGATGGTCTGATTCACGTCACCAGGGATGGTGGTAAGAACTGGGCCAACGTCACGCCAAAGGACTTGCCGGAGTGGAGCCGCGTCAGCCTGATCGATGCTTCGCCGCATGATGCTGGGACTGCATACGTCGCCATAGACCGACATCAACTCGACGATAATCGTCCGTATATCTATAAGACCGGAGACTACGGCAAGAGTTGGACAAAGATCACCAAAGGTATTCCTGAAACTACGTTTGTGCGCGCCGTACGTGAAGATCCAAAAAAACGCGGCATGCTCTACGCGGGTACAGAAACCGGAGTTTACGTTTCTTTTAATGACGGCGCAGATTGGCGTTCGTTGCAGCTCAATCTTCCGACCACGCCAATTCATGACCTGGTGGTGAAAAACGACGATCTGGTGTTAGCTACACATGGACGGTCGTTCTGGATCCTTGATGATGTTTCCCCGCTGCGCCAGTTCAGCGATGAATTTCCCAAGCAAGACGCCCACCTCTACACGCCGTCCACCGCTTATCGCATGCACAACGTCGAAGATCCACCGAAGCCCGTACTGGTGGGGCAAAATCCGCCACCGGGCGCGGTGATCTACTACTCTCTCAAGGAAGCGCCCAAGGGAGAAACCGTCATTGAGATCCTCGACGGTCCTGGAAATGTAGTGAGGAAATATTCGAGCAATAAAACTGAAGACCTGGACGAACCTCTGGACCCGGAGGATAAAAAGCCCGAGAAAGAGATTAAATCAGAAGCTGGATTGAATCGCTTCCTCTGGGATTTGCGTTATCAGGGCGCCAGTCATGTGCCTGACTACTACTTGTACGAGTATAGAGACGGCAGCCGCGGTCCGATGGCGATGCCTGGAAAATACCAGGTGCGTTTGACCGTCGACGGCAAGAGCCAGACTGTTCCTATGGAACTGAAACTCGATCCGCGGGTGAACGTTTCACAGGCGGACCTGCAAAAGGAGTTCGACCTCTTAATGCAGATTCGCGACCAGCTTAGCCGGGTTTATGACACAGTGAACCAGGTTGAGGATGTTCGCTTACAAGTGAACGGATTAAAGAAGCGTTTGCCTCAGAATGCCAGTACCAAACCCGTCCTGACGTCAGCCACTGACCTGGATCAAAAGCTAACTTCTCTTCGTGACGATTTGATTCAGGTCAAGATCAAGGCCAATGAGGATTCACTGGCTTATCCGCAGAAGGTCGACAGCAAGCTGGCATTTCTGGCCCTGGCTGTGGGCGACGGAAGCGATTCTGCTCCGACCGAGGCCGCGTATCGAATATTCGAGAAGCTGAAAAAACAGTCTGAAGCTAGTCTCGCCCGATGGTCGGAGATTCAGAAAAACGACTTAGCGGCGTTTCAAAAAATGGTGGCTGGACAAAACATCCAGGCCATCGTGGTGCCGGTCACGGAAAGTAGTGGAGCTGGCGGAGCCGGACCTCGCTAGAATTTGGGTTGCACCCTGCTTGAGATTCTCTAGAATGAGAACCACAAGCAGCAGTACGGCTGCATCTAACTGACAGGGAACTGTGAACCTCTCTTACCGACATCCGAAATGGATGGCTTGGATATGCCTTGCCATGTTGCTGACGGCGACCATTGTCCAGGCAACTCACTTCTGCGGTTCCCGGATACTGGACCCCAACAATACAATGCAGTTTCGTGCGGGCTCCTCTAGCGGGACAGTTTGCTTGACTTGCCTGATGGCTCAGCCGGCCGCAGCCGCCGTGTTATTTGTTGCACGTTTTTCCAGTCTTCAAGTCAGGTCGCGCGTTAGCTTTCGAGGGATGACACCCCGTCCCTTACTCGAATCCTTTCAGTTATACGTTCGCCCTCCCCCGGCATACTAGTCATCTTTAATCATCTTTTCATTTCTTCGGGCATGTAACACAGTCCGTTTTTACCGTCACAAGATGGAACCTCAAGGTACCCGTGATTTCCCGGGTCGAGGAGTATTGAATGAAAAATTTAATCACATGGGCGGGAGTGGCGATACTGTTTGTTATTCCAGTTGTCGCTCAGCAGAGCAACACTCCATCACAACAAAGTCCACAAGACTCATCTGCGATGGAGCAGCGGATCAAAGATTTGGAAGAGCGCATCATCGCGCTGGAGGGCCAGGTGCGAATGTTAAAGGCCGCGCCAGCCGCCGCTCCTGCGCAACCTTTGCCAGCTCCGGGTGAAACCACCGCACAGCCGCAGGTAGGCGCAACGGTTCCGGCCCAGGCTCCGGTATCCGCAGAAGCAGTGCCAGGCGCTTTACCGGTTTACGGAGGCGCCTCTGCCTCGGCGAAGGCGCTGAATCCCGACATCAGCGTGATCGGAGACTTCATCGGCAAGGCTGGTGGTAATTCGGTGCAACCGACACCGTCGCTCGAGATGCATGAATCCGAAATCGGACTTCAGGCCATCATCGATCCGTACGCACGCGGCGACTTTTTCATCTCCTTCGGTGAGTCGGGCGTGAATCTGGAAGAAGGCTACATCACGTTCACCGCATTGCCAGCCGGTATCGTGGCCAAAGTGGGGAAAATGCGTTCTGCGTTTGGCAAGGTGAATATGATGCATAATCACGTCTTGCCCTGGGTTGACCGCCCGCTGGTCACGAATAATTTGGTCGGCGGGGAAGACGGTATCGACGATGCCGGCGTTTCTATTTCGCGTATCATTCCGGCTCCCAAAGGCTTATTCCTTGAGGCGACTGGTCAGGTCTTTCGCGGAGATTCCGGCACCGATGACAGCCCGGTATTTCACGCCTCGCGTAACAGTGACGTCAGCGCCGTCGCTCACTTGCGCAGCTACGCAGATATCAGCGAATCAACCAACATAGATATTGGAGTTTCTTATGCGCGCGGACACAATGAACTTGGCACCGATTTCCTGACTCAGCTTTACGGGATAGACGCCACCCTGCGCTGGAAGCCGTTACGGCGCTCCATCTATCATTCCTTCGTTGGCCGCGGGGAGTTTATCTGGAGCCAGCGGCAACAGGTTCCCACTGAGCAACGAGCCTTCGGCTTTTACACTTCGGCCGATTACCAACTAGGGCGACGGTGGTTCCTGGGAGGCCGGTATGATTTATCCGACCGCAGCCAGTTTGCCAACCTCACAGATAGGGGAGGGTCGCTGGTGCTGACTTATTGGCCCAGTGAATTCAGTCAAATTCGCGGCCAATATCGTCATATTAGTTACGCGGACAACATCAGTGCCAATGAACTCTTTATGCAGATAATTTTCTCGTTAGGGGCGCACGGGGCCCATCCTTTCTAGGAGAATGGAATGAAAAACATGCGAACTAGGTTCGGCTTCGTGCTCCTGCTGGCGCTCGGATTTTTGCCGGGAGCGATTTTTTTGCCAACGCCATCACAGGCAAAAAAGCTGAACGTCATCACCGCGACCACCGACATGGCCGCACTGACCCAGGAAGTTGGAGGCGACCGGATCACGGTGGAGTCGATCGCTAAGGGATATCAAGATCCCCACTTCGTTGAGGCCAAGCCAAGTTTCCTGCTGAAATTGCGCCAGGCCGACCTGCTAGTCACCGTGGGATTGCAATTGGAAATCGGCTGGCTCCCGCCGTTGATTACGCAGAGCGGCAATCCAAGAATTCAGATAGGCGCCAATGGCTACCTGGACGCTTCCCAGTTCGCGGAGATTCTCGACATCCCCACCGGCCCGGTCACCCGCGCCATGGGCGACGTTCACCCTCTGGGTAACCCGCACTATTGGCTCGATCCGGAAAACGGACGCCGCGTAGCCAAAGGTATAGCCGGCAAGCTTGGTGAACTGGATCCGCCAAACGCCAGCTATTTCCAGGAGAAGTTTCAGGATTTCGATAAGCGTTTGACTACGGCGGAGCAGAAATGGGATGCGGACATGAAGCCATATCACGGGCGCAAAGTCGTGACCTATCACAATTCGCTACCTAACTTCGCCAAACACTTCGGGCTCAACGTAATCGGTTACGTCGAACCACGCCCCGGCATCCCGCCTACACCCAGCCACACCATTGAACTCATCGGTTTGATGAAGCGCGAGAATGGCAAGATCGTCATGGTAGAACCCTACTTCGATCTTAAGACGCCAAATAGCATCGCCGCTCAAACCGGAGCCCAAGTGGTGAAGTATTTGCCATCCGTAGGTGGGGAGAAGGATGTGACCGACTACTTCAAACTTTTTGATTACGATATCGCATTGCTAACCAAGGCTTTCCAGGCAACTCAGTAGATAGATAAAGGAGCTACATGGAGATTCTTCCATTTTTGGTGTGGCCATTTGTGGCCAGCCTGATTCTGACCGGAATTCACGCCTACCTGGGCGTTCACGTCGTGGAGCGCGGCGTAATCTTCGTCGATCTGGCGCTAGCTCAGATTGCGGCATTGGGCGCCACGATCGCGATCCTCATTGGCATGGATCCCCACGGACAAGGGGCTTATTGGCTTAGCCTGGCTTTTACTTTCATTGGTGCGGCCATTTTTGCGTTCGCTCGCACTCGCAGGGGTCATATTCCGCAGGAAGCTTTCATCGGAATTGCTTACGCTGTGGCGTCGGCCGCGGCCATTCTGGCCATGAGCAAGGCTACCGGAGAAACTGAACACCTCAAGGACATGCTGGTAGGCAACATTCTAGCCGTGGATAGACACGAAGTAATTAAGACTGCCATCCTGTACGGCGCGATTGGCCTTTTCCATTACATTTTCCGTCACAAGTTTTTGCTGATTTCTACCGACCCCGCTGAAGCCGAAGCCAGAGGCATGAGTATTCGCTTCTGGGATTTTCTGTTCTATGCCTCATTTGGTTTCGTAGTGACGTCATCGGTAGCGATTGCTGGCGTCCTGTTGGTGTTCTGTTATCTGATTGTGCCCTCAGTGGGCGCCATGCTTTTTGCCGATCGTGTGGGACGCCGTCTGGCAATTGGCTGGACCATGGGAACCCTGGTTTCTGCTTTGGGCGTCTATTTCTCGGTCTTGATGGACTTGCCAACGGGGGCAGCAATTGTCTGCACTTTTGGCGCCGTGCTGGTTGTGATGTTCTTCATCCATCTGTTCTTCTTCCATGGCCATAAGTCCCCGATTCCTGAAGGCAGGAGTTCGGTGCCTGATTCAAAGGCCTCACTGGTCCCGGGTCCGCGCTAGCAGAGCGAGTGACTGCCTATTACTTCAGTGCTATTCGGCTAGCACCTTAGTGCATTGACCTACTGGTGTGCCCTTGATAGGTTGAGAGTGTAGATTTTGACTGGTTTGGCCTCCCCTAAGTTGTGAACGCATCTAACAAAGTGGGGTGGGCTATGAAGATGCTTCATTTGTGCTACGCAGCGTTGGGCTTCGCGGTGGCCCGCTGGATCTTCCGGCGGGAAGCGATGATAGCCGATCCGGTCAACCGGTTCCGTTCGTCCGGCCTTTTGTAAGGCAGGTGGTTTCACTGGGCGTGCGGTTCCCGTTGCGTGCCGCTCCGTCGCCGCACGCCCAGGTTCATCTCTCTTCGATTTACTCCTGCGGTTCGATTACCAAGGTTTGTCTTGCCTGACACATTCTCATCTCATTGATGATTACAATTCTTAGAGCGTAGCGCCGGCTGTTGACCGAGTGACATTTAGCGGCCCGATTGCCGGCGGGACGCCGGAGCCACCTAGTGATTAAGTGAATGCTTATCGAACAGATGAGTATGCCTGCCGCGCAGCTTGCTGGCAGAATGATGTGAGGCCGTAACGCGAAATGAATCTCAAGCAATATTCATCATTGCTTCTGTTATTGGTTAGCCTGTCGCTCCCTGTGGGCGCCGTCGCTCAGTCTGATGGCAACGATATCTCGCTGGGTGACCTGGCACGTTCATACCGGAAAAGCCAAGGGCCTGCGGCGCATACTCTGATTGATAACGACAATCTCTCGCAAGTCATGGACGAGGTGCAGGCCCGAAAACTCGCCGGCGGCCTACTATTTTCATTCGACGGGTTGGGAAAGAGTTTCCAAGTGTCTTCGCCGGATGGGACGTGCAGTCTTTCTTTCAGTGCACAAGCTACCTCGCTATTGTCCACTCCATTCGCAGCGCGCGATCTTCCAGACAGTGAACTGGTCAAACTCGAAGGCCCTGCCATCATTGACGGGGATCGCCTGCAAGTTTCGGTTCACAACGGCAGTGCGTGGGACCTCCGAGAAATCACAGTAGCCATCACGATTTTGCGCCCGCCGGACATGACCACAGCGGACTATGGTCCAGCCAAGCTGCTTCCAGCCGCCGGAGAAAGCATTGTGTCCACGGAGAAGCGTCCGGATATGACGGTCCTCTACCACCTGAAAGCCGCGGCGGCCCCGCTCACAACGACAGTGTTTCAGGGAAGTTTGGATGCAACTCCGAGCGCTGATCAGGAATGGCACTGGGCCATCGTCCAGGCAAGAGGAATCGCGCCGGCTTCTCCCGCACAAGGAATGGTCAGTGAGCAGAAGCCCAGCATAAACTCGCTTCTGACCACTAGCCATTAGTCACTAGTTTTACTTCTTCCGCCTTGCCACTCTTCAAGCTGCGATAGGCTGCGTCCAGAATGATTTGATTTTGCCAACCTTCCTCGCCGGGAACAGGAAATTCCGCCTTGCCTTCGACCGCCTGGGCAAACTCGTCTACCTGTCGCGCATAGGCTAAGTGATTGGACAATGTTTCTGTTTCGATAACCGCGCCTCCGCGCCACAGCTGGAGATTAATCGGTTTTTCGACACTGAGAGCATCGTCAGCGCGAAGCACTCCAGTTTCACCCACTACTTCGATCGGTGTCCGATATTCTGCGCGAAAAGAAACCATCACCGATGCCAGAGTCCCTTTTGAGAACTCCAGCGTCAGAGCAGCTGCGGCTTCCATATCGCCCGAGTTATTGTCGAACAGGCCGCGTCCGCTGACTCGCACGACTTCGTTCTGCAGGATGTAGCGGAGAGTGTCGATACAATGCACTCCGACATCGGTGATGGGTCCGCCACCGGCCACAGAGAGATCATTGATCCATTTGCGGGCATGACCTTGCGCGGCCGGGAAAGAAAATTCCGAGCGGGCGAACACGGGTTTGCCGATTTGCCGCGCGGCGATTCGCTCCATAAGCCGGGCAGTGCTGTTCTCGAAACGAAATACTTGGGCCACGCCCAGCAGCAGATTAGCTTTTCGCGCAGCTTCCACCATGCGCTGGCACTCGCCAGCGTTCATGGCCATGGGTTTCTCGCACAGCACAGGTTTGCCACATTCGACGGCTAAGAGTACGTCTTGCAGATGGCAAGCATTTGGAGTGGTCACAAATATTGCATCCACTTCGCGCGAACGGCACAAAGTTTCCGCTGAATCGAAGGCGAACGGAATCTTCCATTCACGGGCGGACTCCTGGGCCTTTTCCGGACTACGCCGGGAAAGTGCTGTCACCCGGCAATTCTGCGCCAGCGCGAATCCCGGCATCAGCCGTTTGGCCGCGTGCAGACCGAAACCAAGAATTCCAAAGCGAATCATGGGCTAGAAGAGAGAGTTGCAGCGTAGCAGAAAGCCGCAGACAGCGCATCAATTTGGAGGAGTGCAACCAGTCGAAGCTGAGAAAACAGAAACTACTTCTCCGCCATCGCGCCAACTAACGATTCAAAGATCTTGAGACCTTCAGTGCCGCCCAATTCCGGCTCGCTGGCGCGTTCCGGATGGGGCATCATGCCCAGCACATTTCGGCCCGGGTTACAGATTCCGGCGATATTGTCCAGGGATCCATTCGGATTGGCCTCAGCGGTGATCTCTCCGGAAGCAGTTGAATAGCGAAACACAATTCGTTTGTCGCGGCGCAATTCGTCCAGCGTCGCGTCGTCGCAGAAATAATTGCCTTCCATATGGCCGATGGGAATGGTTAGAACCTCGCCTTGGCGGCAGCCACTGGTGAAGGGAGTACTGGCGTTTTCCACCCGCACGTGGACCGGCTTGCAGACATACTTGAGGCCCACATTGCGCATGAGCGCTCCGGGAAGCAAGCCCGACTCACATAGAATCTGGAAGCCATTACAAATTCCCAGTACCAGTCCGCCGCTGGCGGCGAATTTTCCCACGGCCTCCATCACCGGAGAGAATTTGGCGATTGCGCCTGTCCGCAGATAGTCGCCGTAGGCAAAGCCTCCGGGAACGATAATCGCGTCGCAGTTTTCCAGGTCATGGGATTCGTGCCAGAGAAACGTGACCGGCTGTTTGGCCACCTGCTGGATCGTCCAAAACGCGTCATGGTCGCAGTTGGAACCGGGGAAGATGATGACGCCGAATTTCATTGCCTACCTTTAGTGAGATCTAATTAAAGTTTAGCACGAAAGAAAAAGGCCGCATGGGTGATGAGCAAGAACCAATGCGGCCGAATTGCGCGCCTAGATTTCAGAACATCTCATTGGGCGGTAATGGAGGCAAAGGTAATCCAGGAGCCATACCCGGTGGAGGAGGAGCGAGCGGAACCGCGCCGGGAGGCAGCGCCTGCCGAAAGAATATGCGATCTCCAAACCCCCCGCTGTCCCCGCGCAATGATTTCAATTGGCGCCACTGTTCGAGTGAAAGAACTTTGCGGAGATCCAAGTTCATCATCGTGAATTCGCGTTCCAGCTTGCCTCGTGCCGAGAGAACCTGATCTACCTGGGTATCGATTTGACCCTCGTTGGGAACGTCCGCGTCGAGCAGAGTTTGCAGTTTCAAATCTTCTTTTTCCATCTCTGCGCCATAATCAATCAGCTTTAGGCGGTGGTCGTAGAAAATCTGGTCCAGTTGGGTAGTCTGTCCGCCGGTGAGCTGCAGCTTCTTCGCCACGTCCGAGTTTTGCCACCATTTTCCCAATTCCCGGTGATAAATGATCCGGGCTTTGGGACCATCCGATGCCCGCGGGGCCGGATTTGGTGCTTGTGTCACCTGCGCTTCTGACCAAAGCGTGCACAAGATGATGAACGTTATCAGGCTGCTAATTTTCATGACTACTCTCCTTTTTTCGAATTGGTGGAGGTGAATTCAGTTGAGAATTCTGCGTGATCTCACGAGCCAGCAGTGCAGCAGGCTCTAGTGCCACTGGTACTTC